>Ga0307486_1000021_pt1 | contig 170707 bp, 157 predicted proteins | sample CBIW02metaG_FD_203663 | JGI IMG/M metagenome (GOLD analysis project Ga0307486, IMG submission 203663) | Sea-ice brine microbial communities from Beaufort Sea near Barrow, Alaska, United States - CBIW 0.2 | ecosystem: Environmental > Aquatic > Marine > Coastal | place: USA: Alaska | collected...
GCGGGCAACAGAAGCTTCTTGAATTTGGCCGGGTGTGCATGCGCGACCCAAAAGTGATTTTGCTTGATGAGGTCACTGCGGGTGTTCATCCAAATATCCGTCGCATTATTCTGGATGCCATACGGCGCCTTCGCGAAACGGGCATAACCTTCCTGATTATCGAGCACGACATGGAGATGGTGCGTGAGATATGTGACCGGCTCATTGTTATGAATATGGGTGAGGTCGTGGCCGAAGGTACCTTCGAAGAAATAGCGAGCAACGTTGAGGTTCAACAGGCCTACTTGGGACGGCAGTCATGAGTGAGGCGCTGACAGTCACCGACCTGACCACCGGTTACGGTAAGCAGGAAATCGTTCATGGTATCTCCATAACGGCTCAGCCGGGCCATATCACCTGCGTGTTTGGCCCCAATGGCAGTGGCAAATCCACGGTAATAAAGGCGATCGCCGGCCTGTTACCAGCCTGGGCAGGAAAGATAACGCTGGGAGATACCGATCTCACCGGGCTTCCCGTCCATGAAATGGTTCGCCGGGGCATCGTTATGATGCCTCAAGGTGGGGGTGTGTTTCCCCGGTTTTCAGTGATGGAGAATCTGCGAATGGGCGGCTATTCGCTTGCTGATACCCGTGAGGTAGACGATCGCATTGAAACATTGATCGCGGACTACCCGAACCTGCAACGACGCCGCAACGTTGCGGCGGGTTCGCTTTCCGGTGGTGAGCAAATGATGGTGGCTATCGCCCGGGCGCTGGTGCCGAATCCGGCTTTCGTGATGTTGGATGAACCTTCTGCCGGCCTTTCACCTGCCTTGGTCAATGAGACCATGGACAGAGTGCAGGCTTTACGTGAACGCGGCGTTGGCGTGATCATGATCGAGCAGAATATTCGGGAAGCGCTTCCGGTGGCAGACAGTGTTTATATTTTTGCGGGTGGAAAAAATAAGTTCTCTGGCACCAGAGACGATATACGAAGCGACGAGCACCTCATGTCGATTTACATGGGTGGCGACGCATCGGAATAGATGCGCTGATGGTTGACCCGCCATCGCTGGGTACTATTTGCGTTAACCGAGCAGCAAGCTGTCGTCGTCCACTGAAAGCCCGCGCTGCGTTTCAAACAGATCCAGAAGATCCTTCACTTCCAAGCCTTCGCGGTCCTTGCCTTTAATATCAAACACCACCTCGCCCTGATGCAGCATTACCGTGCGGCTGCCAACTTCCAGCGCCTGTTTCATGCTGTGGGTGACCATCAGAGCTGTGAGTTTCTGTTCTTCGATGATTTTGGTGGTGAGCGCCAGCACGAAGGCACCGGTTTTTGGGTCCAGTGCTGCGGTGTGTTCATCCAGCAGAAGAATGGCAGATGGGGTAAGGCTCGCCATCAGCAGGCTGACTGCCTGGCGCTGGCCGCCGGAGAGTAAGCCCATTTTATCGCTGAGGCGGTTTTCAAGCCCCAGATTCAGAGACGATAGGCTTTCCCGGAACTGTTCTCTGTACTGATTTTTTACGGCTGTGCCCAGGCTGCGACGCTGGCCGCGTTTAATGGCGAGTGAGAGGTTTTCCTCAATGCTCAGGCCTTCGCAGGTGCCCGCCAGGGGGTCCTGAAACACACGGGCCACACGTCGTGCGCGTTTGTGGGTAGGCAGCTTGGTTACATTGAGGTTGTCGACAACAATGGTGCCGCTATCAACCAGAACTTCACCCGCCAGGGCGTTCAGAAAGGTGGACTTGCCGGCACCGTTACTGCCAATCACGGTAACAAACTCGCCCTGATTAACGGTGAGGCTCATACCCCGGAGTGCGGGGTTTTCCAGCGGAGTGCCTTTGCCAAAGGTAAGCCGCAGATCGGTTGCGCTGATCATATTGCCTCCTCAGGCTTTTTTGCGGGTGAATTTGCTAACCAGGGAACTGCGGATGCCGGGCAATACAATCGCCAGGGTGACCAGTACAGCGGTTATCAGGTTCAGATCTTGCGCCTGCAGGCCAAGAAAATCTGCGTTCAGTGCCAAGGCTATGGCCAGGCGATAAATAATGGCGCCAACCACACACGCGATCAGGGCACGAACAACCGTTGAGGGTGTGATCACGGCTTCACCACCAATCAGCGAGGCCAGGCCGATAACGATAACGCCAACACCCATGGTGACGTCTGCAGCGCCTTGGCTCTGCGCAAAGAGCGCGCCGGCGAGGCCAACCAGGCCATTGGATACCGCTACGCCAAGGATGATCATTCTGCCTGTGGCGATGCCCTGGGCACGGGCCATTCGAGGGTTGGCACCGGTGGCGCGCATGGCAAGGCCGGTTTCAGATTTCATGAAGCGCCAGAGCAATATCAGGGCGATGAAGATCACAATCACAAACAGCAACACCGGCACCTGATGATAGGCAATATCCAGTGAATACCAGGGTGTGAGTATGGTTTCCTCGCCGAGCAGGGCTATGTTTGGCCGGCCCATAACCCGGAGATTGATGGAGTACAGGGCGATCATCGTGAGGATGGAAGCCAGCAGGTTCAGAATGTTCAGTTTTACGTTAAGGATGGCGGTTACAGCACCGGCGGCCATGCCGGCGAGCACGGCGCAGCCCGTTGCCAGCCAGGGGTCCCAGCCACCAACAATGAGCACGGCGGCAACCGCAGCACCGAGCGGAAAGCTGCCGTCAACGGTCAGATCGGGGAAATCGAGTACGCGAAAAGAAAGATAGATAGCGAACGCAACCAGGCCGTAAATAAGGCCGGTCTCGATTGCGCCGTAAAATGAAATTTCACTGAGCATGGGTAAGATTCACCGCGAAAGAAAAACGGGCGGGCTCTTTAAAGATAGAGAGTCCGCCCGTGTAGGTCAGGCGTTATCTGTCGCTTTTAACGACTTCTGCAGCTTCGGCAATGATGTCATCTGACAGGGTGATGCCCATGCGCTCGCCGGCTTCCGGATTCACAAACAGGTTGAGCTTTTCCATGGTCTCTACGGGCATGTCGCCCGGCTTCTCACCTTCGAGGATGCGCGCAACCATGACGCCGGCTTGGCGGCCGTGATCGTAGTAGTCAAAACCCAGTGCGGCAACGGCACCACGGGCAACCGTAGCTGTATCGGCAGCAAACACCGGAATCTTGGCGCGCTCGCCTACAGAGATCACCGCTTCTGCAGCGCTGATAACCGTGTTGTCGGTTGTCAGGTAGATGGCATCTACTTTGCCTACCAGGGAGCGGGCGGCGCCCAGCACTTCGGAGGTTTTGGTGGCAGCACCTTTAACCAGAGTCAGGCCACGGGCTTGCAGGCGTTCATCAAGCAGTTCGATCAGTGATACAGCGTTGGCTTCACCGGGGTTGTAAACGGTGCCAATGCGCTTGGCATTCGGAACAATGCGCAGCAGCATGTCCAGGTGCTTGTCGATGGGCAGCATGTCGCTTACGCCGGTAATGTTCGCACCCGGAGCCTCGGCATTCTTTATCAGTTTCGCGCCTACCGGGTCGGTTACGGCAGCAAACACGACGGGGGTGTTGCGGGCGGCAGCGGCAACTGTTTGTGCAGAAGGTGTTGCGATAGCCACAATCACATCGGTGTTCTCACCGATAAATTTACGGGCAATCTGGGATGCGATGGCTGCATTACCCTGGGCGCTTTCATGCATGATCTTGAGGTTTTCACCTTCTATATAACCCCGATCTGCCAGTTCATCCTTCACGCCCTGGTAAACGGCATCCAGAGCCGGGTGCTCCACAATCTGTGTAATAGCGACAACACGTGGCTCTGCCGCCTGTGAAAGACTTGCCAATGCCATTAATGACGCGCCCAACAAGGTGCGCAGGGTTTGTTTGGCCATATGCCCATCTCCGAGGTCTGTTGCGGTAGTTGCGGTGTAGAGGTGCGGGAGTTTATCACAGCCCCGCCACCTTGGTGATAGAGCATGTTAACGTGGTGTTGGCTTGATCGGATATTCCCGGGGGGAGTGTTGCCCAGTTGGCCTGAGTCACGCTTTGACGGGCCATAATGTGTTGAAATATGCGACTAAAATCTAAATAATGTGCTTATAAATCAAATAACGAAAGCAAGGAAGATCCATGGACACAACAATTAAACTTCCCCTGGATATGGTCTATCACTGGGAGGGCGCCAGAGCGAACTCCTTGTATATGACCCAGCCCATCGGCGATGGCAAGGTGGTGGAGTACACGTGGGGCAGGGCTGTTGATGAGGCCCGTCGTATGGCGTCGTACCTCAAGTCGCTGAATCTCCCCGAAAAAAGCCGGGTCGGCCTGATCTCCAAAAACTGCGCACAGTGGATCATGACTGACTGGGCTATCTGGATGGCCGGGCATGTTTCCGTGCCCCTGTACCCGACGCTGAATGCCGACACAGTCAACTACGTGCTGACCCACGCCGAGTGCGATGTTCTGTTTGTGGGCAAGCTGGATGACTGGGATATGATGAAGCCCGGCGTGCCGGCATCTGTGCGCTGCATTTCCTACCCGCTGAGCCCGCCCAACGATTTTGAAACCTGGGACGAGATCGTTGCCAAGTTTCCGCCACTGGAAGAAAAGGTTGAGCGTGATGCCGACGAGCTGGCGACGATTGTTTACACCTCGGGCAGCACAGGCAAACCGAAAGGCGTGATGCTCAGCTTCCGCAATATGGCTTTTGCGGCCGACGGTGGCACGAAGGTTCTGCAGGTGGGCTCTGATGAGCGCATGTTGTCCTACCTGCCGCTGGCGCATGTATTTGAGCGGACGTTTGTTGAATTGGCTTCACTGTACGCGGGCTTCCAGGTCTTTTTTGCGGAATCCCTCGAAACGTTTGTTGAGGACATGAAGCGCGCGCAACCCACACTGTTCCTCTCGGTGCCCAGATTGTGGGTGAGATTCCAGCAGGGTGTGCTCCAGAAGCTGCCGCAGAAGAAGCTGGATACTCTGCTGAAGATTCCTGTCGTGAGCAAACTGATCAAGAAGAAGATTCTCAAAGGGCTCGGGCTGGATAAGGCCAAGCTGGCCGGCAGTGGTTCTGCCCCGATCGCCGGCGATGTTCTGGACTGGTATCGAAACCTTGGCCTGGAATTGCTTGAAGGCTACGGTATGTCTGAGAACTTTGCCTATTCTCACATCAACAAACCGGGGCGTTCCCGTACCGGTTATGTGGGTGAGAACATGCCGGGTGTGGAAACGAAAATCAGCCCGGAGGGCGAGATCCTGATCAAGAGCCCGGCCACCATGGTGGGTTACTACAAGGATGAAGAAAAAACCCAGGAAGCCTTTACCAATGACGGCTTCCTGAAAACCGGTGACCTGGGTGAAATTGACGAACTGGGCCGCTTGAAGATTACGGGCCGAATGAAGGAGATTTTCAAGACCAGCAAGGGCAAGTATATTGCGCCTGCGCCCATTGAGAATCGCCTGATGGCGCATCAATCGATTGATATGGTGTGTGTTTCCGGGGCTAACCAGACCCAGCCCTACGCCATCATTCAGCTGGCTGAGGGAATCAGGCCGAAAATAGCGAATGAGAGTTTCCGCAAGGAACTTGAGGCGAGCTTCACTGAGCTTGTGAGTAATGTGAACAAAACAGTGGATCCCCACGAGCACCTGGCCTTTGTGGTAATCGTCAGTGACGAGTGGTCCATTGAAAACAGCTTCCTGACGCCAACTCTGAAGTTAAAGCGGAACGTGGTGGAGAATGCCTACGAAAGCAAGGTGAACGAGTGGTATACAAGGCGCCAGAAGGTGATCTGGCAGTAACGCATCATCTGTTCCCGATGCTCAGACCAGGCCCGGCTTCGCCGGGCTTGGTTCGTTTCGGAGCCGACATTGGTCGCATAGGGGAAAGCGGATAGCGCGCCTAGAATTAACTCATATCAGGAGGAGTTTATGACTCAGCTTTCCGCATTTCAGAAGCGCATTCATGAGGAAATTCCCCTTTCCCGCGCTCTGGGAATTGAATTGCACTCGTGGGACGGCAGCGCCCTGCTTTTGAGTGCGCCGCTTGCGCCTAATATCAATCACCAAGGCACCGGTTTTGGCGGCAGTGTGTACGCAGTTGCTGTAACCGCAGCTTGGGGGCTCACGGAGCTTGCACTCGCAGATCTTGGCCTGAAGGGCAGTGTGGTGGTGCAGAACGGCAGCATTGATTATCTTGAGCCGGTGACTTCAGGTTTTTACGCCATTTGCCGGCTGCCGGGAGGCGAAATTCCCGAGCGCTTCAGAAAAAGCCTGGCAAGGCACGGCAAGGGGCGGTTGGATCTGACCACTGAAGTGTTCTGCGGCACGCCTAACAGTATGCCGCAGGGTGACCCGGTTGCCGTGTTTCAGGGCCGGTTCGTGGTTCAGGATGCTCGTTCACGGATTACGCCTCAGCTTTGAGGGAGAGTGCCTGGCAGTTTTGAGGCGTGCATCAGGCCATAGAGCGGGTGTTGGAGATGGATCGGCTCATCAGAATGATGGGAACAATACCCGCCAATACAATAATAAGAGCCGGCAGGGCACTGTGATACAGGCGCTCATCGGAGGCGAACTGGTACACGTAGGTGGCCAGGGTTTCAAAGTTGAACGGCCGGAGTATCAGCGTGGCCGGTAACTCCTTCATACAGTCTACGAAAACCACCAGTGCCGCAGTAATCAGCGTGCCGCGAAGCATGGGCAGGTGCACTTTTACCAATGTTTTCCCCGGGCTGTTGCCCAGTGACCGCGATGCCATATCCATGCTCGGGGTAATCTTCTGCAGCGCACTTTCTACGCTACCGGCAGATACCGCCAGAAACCTCACCGTATAAGCGAATACGATGGCGAAGGCGGAGCCGCTGAGTATCAAGCCGGTGCTGACACCGAAGTAGTCTCGCATCAGGCTGTCCAGCCAGTTGTCAAACCCTGCCAGAGGCACAATGACCCCCACCGCCAACACGGCGCCCGGCATGGCGTAACCCAGGCTTGAGAGACGCATGAGTACCTTCATGCCTCGGGTGTTGTGGAGCCTGCGGCTGTAAGCAAGTGTGACGCCGATCAGAAGAGTCGTCAGTGCTGCTGTTCCCGAAAGAAACAGGCTGTTAAGAGTGTTGCGCACAAACACCGGGTTCCAGCTCTCGTCAAAATACTCCCAAGCGTAAACGCCAAGCGTCACGCCGGGGATAACAAAACCAAACACCACGGGCACAGCGCAAACGGCAACGCAGATCATTTGCCGTGGGAACGACATGGTAAAGCGGCGGATCGGATCGCGATTATCCCTGGCGGCGAACTGTTGCTGGCGCCGCCGGGAATAGCGCTCGAGGGTGACCAGAATAACAACAAATATGAGCATGGTTGTGGCTATTTGCGCTGCACCGCCAAGGTTGCCGAGGTTCATCCAGGTATCAAACAGGCCGGCGGTGAGTGTTTGCACGGCAAAGAAATCGACCGTGCCAAAATCGTTCAGTGTTTCCATCAACACCAGTGAAAGACCCACGGCAACGGCCGGGCGGGCAATGGGCAAAACCACTTTGAAAAATGTGCTCAGCGCGGAGTGGCCGAGACTGCGGCTGACTGCAAACAGTGAGGGAGACTGATCCAGAAACGCAGCCCGGGCAAGAAGATAAACATAGGGGTAGAGCACCAGGCCGAGCATCAGCGTGGCCCCTTCCAGGCTGCGGATTTCGGGGAACCAGTAATCCGCAGCGTTGGCCCAGCCAAACCAGTCTCTCAGGATGCCCTGAACCGGACCGGCATAATCCAGAAGGCTGGTGTAGACGTACGCGATCACATAAGCCGGCACAGCAAAAGGCAACAGCATCGCCCATTCAAAGAACTTTCGGCCGGGGAACTCGCACATAGTGACGGCCCAGGCCGTCGAAAGGCCTATAACCAGTGTAATGGCGCCAACGCCCGTCATGAGTTTCAGGGTGGTGACCAGATAACGGGGCAGGGTGGTATCCATCAGATGTGGCCAAATGTTTTCTTCGGGGAAGAAGGCCAGAAAAATGACGGACAGAACCGGCAGAGCAACGATGGCTGTGGTGAGAATCGCGCTGAACAGCCAGCGGCGGGAGGCGCGCTTTGCCAGCAGAGGCGGGATAAGCCCGGGGTTAACGCTGGTCGCGGCCTCGCTCATAGGGTTCCTGTTGGTGAAATTGATTGAATGTGAAGGCGAGGGCGGCCTGGCCACGCTCGCCCAAACACTTACTCGCCGTCGAAGTCTACACGATCAACCAATTTGACTGCCGCGTTACGGTATTCTGCGATCTTTTGCAGAGAAAGGCTGTCTGGATGGATTTCACCCCATTCTGCAACCAGCCCGGTGGGCTTTACGTTCGGGTTTGCCGGGTATTCGGTGTTAGCCGTGGCGTAGATCCCCTGAGCTTCCGGGGATGACAGGAATTCCATCAGCTTAATGGCATTATCCCGGTTCGGGGCGCTTTTGGTCAGGGAAATACCGCTGATGTTGATGTGGGTTCCACGGCCATCTGCGTTCGGGAACACCAGGCGCACGGCTTCTGCAGCTGCGCGCTGATTCTCATCCTGCAGCATGTTGCCGTAGTAATAGCTGTTGCCGATAGCCACATCGCACACGCCTTCTGAAATCGCCTTGATCTGGTCGCGGTCGCCGCCCTGGGGCTTACGGGCCAGGTTATCTTTGACGCCATTCAGCCAGGTTTCTGTTTCGGCTTCGCCGTGATGGGCGATCATCGATGAGATCAGTGCAATGTTGTACGGGTGTTTGCCGCTGCGAGTGCAGATGCGGTTATCCCATTTGTCATCGGCCAGCTGCTCGTACGTGGTGATTTCACCTTCTTCAACGCGCTCTTTGGAGGTATATATCAAACGGGCGCGGGTCGTGAGGCCAATCCACTTACCTTCAGGATGACGCAGGCTTTCCGGGATGTTCTTCTCTAGTACGTCGTTGTCGACGCCCTGAACCAGATCACGCTCAACCAGCTCATTGAGCCGCGAGATGTCTACGGTCATGACAACGTCTGCGGGGCTGTTGCGGCCTTCGCGCTCCAGACGCTCAGCCAGGCCCTGCTTGGCGAATACAACGTTGCTTTTGATGCCGGTTTCTTTTTCAAACGCATTCAGAAGGGGCTCAAGAAGATACGCCTGGCGGTAGGAGTAGATGTTCACTTCGCTGTCTGCTGAGGCCGCGAGGGGAAGAGCGGTAAGGGCAATTGCCGCGGTTGCGGCCAGTTTCATGCGCATGGTGCAATCCTTATGTGTTTTTGATCGGGTTTGCGCCAGTGTATGAGATTCACAAGCGCCTAAAAACGCCAACCATTCTCATTTGTGTTCCGCATGAAGTCAATATTCCCTTTGGGATACTTCCTTTAAAATGGTGTTATTCTCTGCATTGCTCTATAAAGATATGATTCGCAAAAACATGTAGTAACTACAATGTACCTTAGTAAAGCAGTGGAACGTCGACGATGGCTGTAGATGATCGCAGGGAGTACTTTCGCACAGCGATGAGTGCCAAGGTAAAAGTGTGCCACGAACAACTGGGGGAGTTTGTATTCTCGACCCGGGATATATCGGATGGTGGTGTTTTCGTTGTGGTGGATAATGAACCATTCGCGCCTGAGCTGGGAGATAAGGTGAAGGTGCAGGTGCAGGGGTTGCCCGTGCCGGCGCCCGAGCTGGATATGGTAGTTGTTCGCAAAACCATTGATGGCTTTGGTTTGCAGTTTGGCGAGAGTGTTAACTGAAAGGAACAACGAGCGGCTCATGACTGCTTTAAAACTGTACAAATCCTGCAAGCGCGTTACCTGCCTGCTGGCTTTAGCCGGGCTGCTCATGATGCAGTCTGGCTGTGCCACCTACTATTCCCATTACGCCATATTCCCTGCTGAGAACTCCCGCGGAGAGCCGAGAGCCGTTCGTTTGTCATGGCACAGTGCCGAATACCCCGCCTGGTGGTTTGCAGCAGACCGCGCCACACCGCTAATCCTTGAGACCCAGTGCAGTGAGCGGAAATGGAAGCTGTACGACAACAGCCACGCCGAAGCAGAAAGTTGTGGCCAGGGTATTCGCGCCTGCGGTGAAAGCGGGCGTGACCGGCTGGTTCCGGGAGGTGAAGCGGTGAATTCTGGTGATGCGTGCATGTCTGTGAACCCTTCAGATCCTGAATCACGAATTGCAGATATACCGGGGCAGCTGGAGCTGTTGGTTGCTTGTGAGCCGGTTTCGGTTGTAGAGGGCGAAGGGAAGGATGCGGTGAACGTGGATTACATCCGTGCATCGGCGGTGCCTTACGCGATATATACCCGCAAGGCGCTGCGTGGTGCTCTGGATGCCCGCCCGCCAAAATTCGACCGCTCTGCGTGCGACGCAGACTGATTGATAGTGACGCTGTTTGCTCTTGCCGTGTGATACGCATCACATTGCTACAAATTGTTTCGGGCTGAAGGTTACCGTTACCGTTTGTCTCGTTACCGTTACCCTTAACTACGAAATTGTAATGGACTATTCCGGCTAGTCATTTAAAAATGGTAGCCATCGAAAGTGCGTATTCAGGAGTGAAACGTGGGCGTCTGTCAGAGAAAAATCGCGGTGCAAGATCTGGAGGTTGGCATGTTTGTGTCCGATCTTGATCGGCCGTGGCATCAGACCCCTTTCCCCATTCAGGGCTTTCACATCCGCTCTCAGGATGACATCCGGGCTCTGGTATCCCACTGCAAGTGGGTCTCTATCGACGTTGCAGAAACCCGGGATTCCGTTGCGCTTGCCAAAATCTCTGCCCCGGCCTTCGGTACGAAAGGCCGGGGCAGAGGAGAAGGCCGGGAAGAACTTCACCTTCCTCCGCTGAGTATACGTGAACCTGTAAAGCATCAGTCCATCACCACGCTGAAGCGTGAAATGAAGACGTCGAAATACCTGCTGGAAGACGCCGGCGTTGCGCTTGAACGTCTGTACGAAGCCGTTACCAGTCAGGAAGCCCGGGATCTTCGGCCAATTGCTGCAGTCATCAATAAAATGGTGCGCAGCGTAATCCGCCAACCGGACGCGTTGCTCTGGCTGAGTCGCATCCGGCAGCATGATGATCATGTTTACCGGCATGCCCTGAACACGTCGGTCTGGGCGCTCGTTTGCGGGCGTCAGCTGGGGTTGAATGAAGGCTTGCTGAATCACCTCGGCCTGGGTTGTCTGTTATCCCAGGTGGGTAAAGCCAGGTTGTCTACTGAATTGCTCAACCGCGAAGGACAGCTTGGCCCCGAAGAATACGCGCTTTACCGTACCTACGTTGATAAAGGCATGGCAATGCTTGAAGACAGCGGTCTTTCGCGTGCGGTTCTGAGTGTTGTGCAGGGCCATCGTGAGCGACATAACGGTTCGGGCTTTCCCGGAGGCATTCGTGGAGACAGGATCCCTCTGCTGGCCAAAATTGCCGGGCTTGCGGAGTTCTTTGAATCACTTATCGGGCCCAGGGAAAGTTTTGCTGAGCCTATGACACCGGCGAAAGCCGTGACTCTGCTCTACGATATGCGGAACATTGAGTTTCAGGGTGACCTGGTCGAGAGTTTTATCCTCGCGATTGGCATTTACCCAACGGGCAGCCTGGTCGAACTGACAGACGGCCAGCGCGGTATTGTGGTTTCTCACTCCGCTGAACGCCGGCTGTGGCCGCGCGTTATGGTTATGACCGACCGTTATCATTCTCCGTTGAGAGCCGCCAAGGTTGTTGACCTTGCGAAGTATAACGAAAGCCGCGCAACGGCAGAAATTCTCGCCATCAAGGAATGCCTTGCTCACGGAACTGAGGGCCTGGACCCTGCTGGTTTCGATGTGACCGGCGCGGAGTCACGCTGGAGCTTTGCCCGACTAATCAGTCGGTGATAACAACCCTGAGGTTCTTCCGTACCCACCGGTAAGTGTTCTCTGGCACAAAGCTTATAACGATCTCGGACTCGCCGCCGGCCAGCCCTGCCACGTAATACTCCACTGTTTCTGTTTGCCAGCTGTAGGAATGCAAAACTACATCCTGCGGGCGGGTCGTGATGGCTTCTACGTCTGCAAGCTCAACGCTTTCACCAATACGCCGTATTTTTACCTGCTTGATGCCAGTGTCGGTAGCAGGGTGTTTGGCTATGTGGTTATTCAGATAGAATCGGTTTCCAATGATGGTGGAGATGGCGTTCAGCTCCCGCGTCAGATAGAGCCGTGCATCTTCGGCATCGACTTCCTCCATGGAACGAGCGGCTTCAAGAATCCTCTGCTTTTTAGCCCGCAAATCCTGCCTGTACTCAACGTCCGGATCCCAATCGTTATCATTTTCCGGGCGTTCGGGGGCATTGTTGATCTCGTCTTCGGTTGGGGCGTCTTCACACAATTCATCCCCCTCCGAGTAAAAGCAGATGGCGGCAAGTAACTGGTTGGCGGGAGAAGGGTCGCTGCCGGCTGCGTCAAATTCGGTTTTGCTCACAGTAAAATCTATCGGGCCGGTGAGATTCGGCAGCGCCGCATTCAGTTGTTGTATGACACGATCCCGGATATCAATACCTTTGCCGTCCCGCACGCTTTCGGTCCAGTTCAGCGCGAGGAGAAAGCGGGTCAGGTTGGTCAGTGGCATGCGAGTAATAAGCAGTTGCTCAGTAATCGTGTGGGTGCTGAGGCCTTCGTCATCGACGGACGGTGTTGCAAGCTGCGCCCGGATATCGGGCAAGAACTCGAGCGGCGTTACCCATTCCTGCGCAGGCACGCCTTCTGCAATGAGCAGGTTGCCTACCTTTAAGCTGAGCGTCTCACCAGGATAGTATTGAAACTGGCCATAGGTATTCGTTTTACCGGACTGGCTGGCCGTCTGATAGAACAACCCGCTGATGCCCAGAGCGTTGACTCTCCCGGTGCTTTCATCATTGCCGTTGCTATTGTCGTCGCTGCCCATGCAGCCGGAAAGAAGCGGACTGATAAAAAAAGTGATCAGAAGCGCGCGGGGCAGAGTAAATGATGGACGAGTGAGGTGAACGGCAGCCATGGTTCGTCTTACATTCCCTGAGTTTGGGCCGTGCCAGCGAAACAGTCGTGGATGGCCAATTGTAATTTGTTGTAACCGTATTATAGGGAGCCGCCCCCGGCTATATCGGGATACCTGTCGCAGTTTACGGATTTGGCAGTGTCTGCACGGCCGCCCCTTAGCCTTGAAAAAGGCGCAGGCGCCTCAATAAAAGAGTGTTTCCTGAACATCGCTTTTTCGAACCGGAATCTGTTATGACCAATGCGCTGGAAATTGAGGGGCTCACTAAAACCTATGGCAGTGGGTTTGAAGCTCTCAAGGGAATCGACCTTCATGTGGCGCAGGGAGATTTCTTTGCATTGCTGGGCCCGAACGGCGCCGGCAAATCAACCACGCTGGGCATTGTGTGTTCGCTGGTGACTAAAACTGCCGGCAAGGTGAAGGTGTTTGGCTATGACATTGATACCCACCTCTCAGATGCCAAGCTTCATCTGGGCGTTGTGCCGCAGGAGTTCAACTTCAACCAGTTTGAGAAGGTGTTTGATATTGTCACCATCCAGGCCGGGTATTACGGAATTCCACTGAAAAAGGCAGCCGTGTCTGCTGAGAAGTATCTGAAGAAACTCGGGCTCTGGGATAAGCGCAATACGCCTGCGCGGATGCTCTCTGGTGGCATGAAGCGAAGGCTGATGATTGCCCGAGCTCTGGTGCATGAACCGAGACTGTTGATTCTGGATGAACCTACGGCCGGTGTGGATATTGAGCTGAGGCGATCCATGTGGGCATTTCTTGAGGAAATGAACCGGCAGGGCACTACGATCATTCTAACCACGCACTATCTGGAAGAAGCGGAAGCTTTATGCCGGAACATCGCCATTATTGATCACGGCCGGATTATCCGGAATACCAGCAAGCGGGAATTGCTGCAGCAGCTCAGCCTGGAGACGTTTCTGCTGGATGCGGAGACAGCGCTGGATAACGTGCCGGAACTGGATGGCTTTTCCTGCCGGCTAGACGACGAGGGTGTTCTTGAAGTGGATGTGCACAAAGGGCAGGCGCTCAACGACGTGTTCATGCAGTTGGAACATCAAGGGATAAGGGTAGTCAGCATGCGAACCAAGGCAAATCGGCTGGAAGAGTTGTTCATTCGCATGGTTGAGCACAATGCGCCCGCTGCAGAAGGGATAACGGAGGGCAGAACATGAATGCTCAGGCTCTGTTCACCGCTTACAGCACGATAGTACTGCGGGAAATTCGCCGGTTTACCCGCATCTGGCCGCAGACTCTGCTGCCGCCTGCTGTCACCATGACGCTGTACTTCATTATATTCGGCAATCTGATCGGTTCCAGAATCGGCGACATGGGCGGTTTCGATTATATGTCGTTCATTGTACCCGGGCTGATCATGATGGCGGTTATTACCAGCTCATACGCGAACGTGGTGTCGTCTTTTTTCTCCATGAAGTTCCAGCGCAGTGTGGAAGAGTTGCTGGTATCGCCCGTGCCTAACTGGGTTATTCTGGCTGGCTACGTAACCGGGGGTATGGCTCGTGGCTTGGGAATAGGGGTTATCGTAACTTTGTTGTCGCTGGCGTTTACGCGCCTGCAGATTCATAACCTGCCGATGGTTGTGGTTACCGTATTTCTGACCTCGGCACTGTTTGCGGTGGGCGGGTTTATTAACGCGCTGCTGGCGACCAAGTTTGACGATGTTTCCATTGTGCCCACCTTTATTCTGACACCGCTTACGTATCTTGGCGGGGTGTTTTACAGCATCGATCTGCTGCCGGATTTCTGGCAGGGCGTGTCTATGGTGAACCCGATTCTGTATATGGTGAATGGCTTCCGGTTTGGCATACTCGGCGTTTCTGATGTAAACCCGTTTGTTTCCCTTGGTATGATTCTGGCGTTCATAGCTGTGCTTACCTTCATTGCGCTTAAATTACTGGCGCGTGGGAAGGGCATACGCCACTGACTTCCGGCTTTTTTTCAGAAGTATTTATCTTTAGGAGACCCTATGGCTCTCGATAATGCGCCGCTTGGCAAAACCAGCGGTTACCCGGATCGCTATGATTCAGCTCTGCTGTTCCCGGTAGCACGCGAGGAAAACCGCCGTCGTATCGGGCTTGAAGATGGTCGCTGGCCTTGGTTCGGAGGCGATCTCTGGCAAGCCTGGGAAATCTCCTGGCTGCGCCCCGGCGGCATTCCCGATCTGGCCTGGGCCGAAATCCGATTTCCGGCAACCGCGCCGTCAATTATTGAATCCAAATCACTCAAGCTTTACCTGAACTCTCTGAACCAGACGGTGTTCTCTTCCGCGGATCAGGTTGTTGAAATCATCACCCGGGACTTGTCCAGTGCCAGCGGTGCGGCGGTGCATGTTCGCTTTCGCAGCGTTGATGATTCCGATACAGCCACTGGGCGCCCGTCAGGCTATGAGCTGATTGATAACGAGCCGGTTGAAGACGTGGTGTATAATTATGCGCCGGAATCACTTTCTGCGCACGGGCCGATGGTTACCGAGAAGCTTTGTTCCCACCTTCTGAAGAGTAACTGCCCGGTGACCGGTCAGCCGGATTGGGGAACGGTGCTGATCAGCTATACCGGATCTGCCATCGATCGTGCAGGGCTATTGCGGTACATCGTGAGTTTTCGACAAAAGCAGGATTTTCACGAGCATTGTGTGGAGACACTGTTTACCGATCTGTTATACCGCTGCAAGCCGCAAAGCCTGACAGTCTGCGCCCGTTATACCCGTCGTGGTGGTCTTGATATCAACCCCTGGCGCAGTACAGAGCCGGAAGAGCAGGTTGGCCCAAGGTTAATCCGCCAATAATCAGTTCTGGGGTGTATCTTCTTCATGCCGCAGGCGCTCTGCGGCATCTTCCAGGGCGTTGAGAATAGTCTGGCGCTCTCGTTCGGTGATCTTGTCGGAATCCAGATACATGGCAAAGCCGCTGTGCTCGTGTTCCATAAAGCTTCGGTTCGGGCCCATGTCTCGGCGGAAATCGACAACCTCATAGATAGGCACAGGTTTACCAAAGCCTTTTACGGTGATCTCGCCTTTGTCACGGCACATGATCCGGTCTTTGATGAGTGAGAAGGTCTCATAGGAAACGAGTATCTCCCCTGGCTCCGCAAGAGATTCCAGCCTGCTGGCAAGGTTCACTTCCTTACCAATAATGGTGTAATCCATACGGTTTTCAGCCCCGAAGTTACCCACGGTTGTGTAGCCGGTGCTGATGCCCATTCGGATTTCGAGCGGGGTCTTTATGCCTTGGCTACGCCACTTCTGCCGCATGATCTTCATGTGCTTGCGCATATCAATAGCCATGGATACACAGGCAAACGCATCTTCCCGCTGGCCGCGGCTGGTGGGGTCGCCAAAGAAAATCATAATGGAGTCGCCCACAAATTTGTCGATGGTGCCGCCGTACCTCAGGGCTACTTCAGCCATTCCATTGAAGTAATGGTTGAGCAGCTCTGTAAGTGCTTCTGGCTCCATTTCCTCTGAAAGCTCGGTAAAGCCTTTTATATCAGAGAAGAAAACAGCGAGCTTTTTGCGCTGAGTTTCGAGGCGAACGTCTCTTTCCCCGGTAAAAATGGATTGCCATACCTGCGGCGAAAGGTATTTTGAAAGCTTGTGGGAAAGCGCAATGGATTGCTCTCGCTGGTTCTGTATCTGGGTTTTTGCCAGCATCAGTGCGCGGGCCTGCTGGTGCGAATAGAACGCTGTAACGCAGATGTAAAGGCCCGTAGCCAGGATGGACAACAAGCTAGTGAGCATTGGCGACTGGAATGAGTCCGCCGGGCCCAGAACGACGAAGAAAGCCAGAATAGTGGCTGCCATAAAAGCGCAGCCGATCAGCCACTGGCGTATGCCGCCAATGATCAGCCCGCTGAACATCAGCATCAATGCTATTGAGGCCGATGGGATGGCAACCAGGCCGATGCAGCCGATGAAACCGCCGCCGATAACACAGTCTGCCGTGAGCATTTTCTGGCGAATGCGAGGGGAGTTTCTGAGAAACGTACGCCGGGTAAGCAAGTATGCAATGTGGGGCCAGATCAGCGCGCCGCTGATTAACCAAAGATGCCATTGCTGGAAAGCGCCCTGCAAAACACCCACAACGATAATGGCCGCCGTAGCCGTGTAAGCTAGCAAGCGCCCGCTATAGTCGGGCATTGGGGGAATGGCTACCGGGCTGTTGAGGGCTTCGGATGCCAGGGCTTTTCCTACGCTGGTGCTGGCGTTGCGCAGATTTGCCGGAGCACTCATCATGTACGCTGATCACTCATGGCGCTGGAACCGTATAATTTTTATTTGTGTTATGCAGATTTCTATTAAGAGTGCGATTAAGAGTACGACTAAAGGTTAACAGCATTACGTAGAACCCACAATTCACTGGTCATGTTTGAGTGTTACCTGGCCAGAGTTCAGTAAGCGGAAATTATTGATATGAGTTCAGTTACAGACTTTTTGCTCAACAGGGCATCTGAGCCGCGGCTGGAAGCGCCAGTTCCCGATGCCGCAACGCTTGACCGGGCCTTTGCCTGCGCATCCCGCGCGCCGGACCATGCCTTGCTGCGCCCCTGGCGTTATCTGGTCATCGAAGGTGACGGCTTGAAAGCCCTGGGTGAGCTTCTTGCGGCTGGGTACTCCGATATGAGGGGTATGACCGATGAGAAGAAGTTGGAGATAATACGCAACAAGGCACAGCGTTCTCCCATGATTATTGTCGGAATTGCTTCACCGAAAAAGCACCACAAGGTGCCCGAGGTTGAGCAGATACTTTCAGCCGGTGCGGGCATGGGCTTTCTTGGGCTGGCTTTGCAGGATGCAGGCTATGGGGTTATGTGGCGCACAGGTGAGCTGGCTTACAATCCGGTGGTTCTGGAAGGGCTCGGCCTTAAAGAGGGGGAGTCTGTAACCGGCTTTCTCTACACCGGCACTGTATCGTCTACCAAACCTTCGGTTCCCAGGCCGGAGCTGGCCGAATTTATTGCACGCTGGCCTGCGTGATGAACAGGTATGTTTCCCCCGCTGTTTCAATGGGGGAAACAGCTTGCCGCTTTCACTAGGGTTTGCCGCTCCTTTCCCTGCACTCTTACCCCGTTCTCCTACCTTAACCCGCTGAAAGTGCCCTGATTCAGGGGGCTTCCGAATTCTGGCATCAGCATTGCTTTAGTTCTGACATAGAACGAAACCGGCAAAGCGTTAAGCCGCTGGTGACAGGATTTCGGAGGTTGTATGGCAATCACTTTTGATAAAGCTCTTGGCATTCACCAGCACGCGCTGGAAGCCAGAGTAGAGCGTGCTGAAATTCTGGCGAACAATATGGCCAATGCCGATACGCCGGGCTTCAAGGCCCGCGATCTGGACTTCCAGGCCATGATGCAGAAGGCACAGGACAGCATGAGTGGCTTTGGTATGGAGAAAACCCACGAAGGCCATATGGATACCTCAGCAGGTGGCGGAGATTCCGATTTACTGTACCGGGTGCCAAATCAGCCTTCAGTTGATGGCAACACGGTAGATACTCAGGCAGAACAGACCCGGTTCATGCGCAATGCGATGGATTACCAGGCCAGCTTTCAGTTTTTGAACAGCAAATTTGCCGGACTGACCAAAGCCCTGAAAGGCCAGTAAACCGCGGTTCCACGATTAGTGAAGGAGAATCACCATGTCACTGGGCAACATTTTTGATATCGCCGGTTCCGGCATGACGGCGCAGTCACTGAGGCTGAATACTACCGCTTCAAACATTGCTAACGCAGAGACGGCGAGTTCCAGTACTGACACAACCTATCGTGCGCGGAAACCGGTTTTTTCGGCGATTCAGCAATCCATGATGAACCCCGATCAGCAGGGCTTTGGCGTTCAGAGCTCAGAGGGTGCAGGCGCGGGTGTTCGTGTTGAGGGCATTGTTGAAAGCGATGCCGAGCTGCAGATGCGCTACGAACCCGATCACCCGGCAGCCAATGATGACGGCTATGTGTTCTATCCCAACGTGAATGTGGTGGAAGAGATGGCGGACATGATGTCTTCCTCAAGAAGCTTTCAGATGAACGTAGACATTATGAACACGGCTAAATCCATGATGCAGCGCATCCTGACACTTGGTCAGCAGTAACGGGGCGAGGACCGAATCATGAGTGCAATTAACGCAACAGAAACCTCTGATGTACTGAGCAGTTACAGAACCCAGCAGCAGGATGGCACTAATGGCAAAAACGAACTCGGCAAGAACGAGTTCATGGAGCTGATGCTGGCGCAGCTAAAAAACCAGAACCCGCTGGAGCCCCAGGACAACGGCGAGTTTATTTCACAGCTTGCGCAGTTCAGCTCGCTGGAAGAAATGCAGAAGCTGTCGGGTACCGTTGAAGATGTGGTTGGGCAGTTCCGTTCGTCACAGGCGCTTCAAGCCTCCGCGATGGTTGGCAAGACGGTTCTTGCGCCTTCTGAGGTCGGTATTTTGGGCGCGGCGGGTGAAATCTCGGGCAATATTGAGGTGCCGGCCTCCACCGGTGGTGTGCGCTTGTCTGTCCAGAGCCCGAGTGGTGAACTGGTACGCCAGATTGATCTTGGCAGCAGTGCTGCCGGGGTTAAGGCGTTCAGCTGGGATGGCAAGGATGGCAACGGCAACAGCTTGCCGGCGGGCCCTTACCAAATTGTGGCTGAAGCCTCTTATCCGCAAGGGAGCGTGCAGCTTCCGACCCTTGTCAGCGCCAATGTGGACAGTGTGTCACTGGGGCAGAACGGGTCCGTTACTCTGAATCTGGCAGGTATGGGTTCCATTGCCCTGTCAGATGTTAAACAAATCAATTGATACCGGTGTCAGACCAGAGGTGAATTATGGCTTTTAATACAGGGCTCAGCGGCCTGCGGGCGGCAGCGGTAGATCTGGACGTAACTGGCAACAACATTGCCAACGCCAGTACTGTTGGTTTTAAAGGCAGCCGAGTGCAGTTTGGCGATCTCTACGCCAACGGCTTTCTGAGCGGTGGCTCCAGCCCGGTTGGTGGCGGGGTGAACGTTCAGGACGTAAAACAGTCATTCAGCCAGGGCAACATCAGCTTTACTGACAGCGGTCTCGACATGGCCATCGATGGCGATGGCTTTTTTATCCTGAACAACGGAGGCGAAACCCGTTACTCGAGGGCTGGGCAGTTCACGATCGATAAAGATGGTTTCGTAGTGAATAATCAGTCCATGAGGGTTCAGGGTTACACCGCCGATGGTGACGGCAACCTCTCTGGGGTCCGCGGTGATCTGGAAATTGCGACCGATAACTTGGCACCGAGTCGTACGACCAACCTGCGCTCTGATCTGAACCTGGACTCTCGCCAGTCTGTGCTTGAATCACGGGTGCGGGATGTGGGGCCGCTGGCGTTTAGCGATGTCAGCGGCGAGCAGTTCGACGTGACGTATTCGGACGGAACTCCTGCTTATCCCGTGGATCTGAGTGGTTTAACCACAGCGCGCCAGGCTGCGGACAAGCTCACAGCCGCGCCAGGCCTGAGTGCTTCAGCTACAACAACCGCACAGGTGGCTCTCACCGACGCCGACATTGCAGCGGCAGGCAGCGCCTTCTCGTTCAACGTCAGTGTTAATGGGTCACCGCTTCAGCTCGATACCAGCAGCGTGAGCACGCTTGAGGATCTCCGAGCCGCCGTTAATCGTTCAAGTGATACGGCCATTTCGGCCGCAATTGTGGATGATGGCAGTGGCAATGACGTGCTGCGGGTAACGCACAACCAAGGCGACAATCTCGATATCACCTACACGGGAGGTTCGGTGTCGGAAACAGGCGATATCAACGTGACAGGCGATCGGACCATTGCCAGCCTGACAACAACGAGTGGAACAACCAATTTTGTTGATGGTTATGCGCTGTCTCCCATCCGCATAACCAATGAGTTCAACCCGCAGGATCAGCGTACTTATAATCACGCCACATCCACGTCGATCTTCGATAGCCTGGGTAACTCCCACGAGCTGACACAGTTTTTTGTTAAAGAGCCTTCGCCGGGAAATGGCGTGGGAGTGAGCGAGTGGTCTGTGTATCTGCAGATCGACGGCGAAATGGCTGCGGGTACTGACACTACGCCCTTCACTGCAAGATTCGATCAGGACGGCACCCTGCAATCCATCGATGGCAATCCCAACGGCGAAATTCTGATTACCGACTGGGTTCCAAAGGACAAGAACGGCCAGCCTAACGGTGCTGATGGCCCTCCGGCACCGGGCACCAGTGTCGTTACACCCATTCCGGAGCCACCGACCTCATCGGCCTTTGTGCTGAGCCTCGGAGAGACCACCCAGTATGGCGCGGCCTTTGGTGTGGATGATCAGCGCCAGAATGGCTACACCACCGGTCGCTTGTCTGGTCTTGATGTTTCGGGCGAGGGGATACTGTTTGCCCGTTATACCAATGGCCAGTCCAAAGCTTTGGGGCAAGTTGCGCTGGCTGGATTCAACAACACAAACGGTCTGTCGCCGGTAGGAGATACCAGCTGGGTTGAGACCTTTGAATCAGGGCAGCCGATTATTGGTCAGCCGGATACCGGAACACTGGGAAGCATCAAAGCAAGCTCGGTGGAGGAATCCAACGTGGATCTTTCCGCTGAACTGGTGAATCTGATCATTGCCCAGCGAAACTATCAGGCGAACGCGAAAACAATTGAAACCTCCGATGCGGTCACTCAGACCATCATCAACCTCCGCTAATCGGCTTTGATCTGAATATGGCATGACTCCTGCAAGAAGACTGGAAACAGTCAAAATTCCGGCAGGAGTTTTCCCATGGACAAAGCACTTTATCTCGGTATGTCTGGAGCGAAGCAGAATATGCTTTCCCAACGTGCCCATGCCAACAACCTGGCCAACGTAAGCACCACAGGCTTCAAGAAAGACTTTGCTCAAGCCCGGAGCATGCCTGTGTATGGGGAGCATCACCCTACCCGTGCTTACGCCATGGCTGAACGCCCCGGCACGGATCTTTCGGCAGGGGCTCTTATGCAAACCGGCCGGAAAATGGACGTTGCCATAGAAGGAGAGGGCTGGCTGGCCATTCAGAACAACCTCGGCGAAGAAGCCTTTACCCGCACCGGCAGTTTGCAGATTGATGCTAATGGCCTGGTGCGTCTGGCCGGTGGTGAGATGGTGCTGGGCAATGGTGGCCCGGTTGCGTTGCCTCCTTTTGATAATGTGCAGATCGGTGCTGACGGCACTGTTTCTATCGTTCCAGTAGGCGGCCCCCCGGATCAGCTGGTGCAGGTCGATCGACTGAAGTTGGTAAATCCGCCACGCGAAGCGCTTGAGAAAGGTCTGGACGGGTTTATTCACCGCAAAGCGGATCAGGCGATTGATGGCGAAGAGCCTGCCGATGCTGCGTTGCGTGTGGTCTCTGGTTTTCTTGAAAGCTCTAACGTGAATGCCGTGGAAGAAATGATTTCCAACCTTCAATTGTCCCGTCAGTACGAGATGCAGGTGAAGGTTATGAGCACTGCAAACGAGAATTCCGAAGCAGCGGCACGGCTGTTGCAGAACCTCTGATAGCTTTTGAAAAAAACGTGAAAACAACGCCAGTCTGGCTTGGAGCGGCAAACTTTAGCCGCAGGTCAGGCACCGGCAAGGAGTAATGATTATGCATCCGGCTCTTTGGGTTAGTAAGACGGGGCTCAGCGCCCAAGACACCAACATGACCACCATCTCTAACAACCTGGCGAACGTAAATACCACGGGCTTCAAGCGAGACCGTGCGGTATTTCAGGATCTGCTATACCAGATCAATCGACAGCCTGGCGGCATGAACACGCAAAACTCTGAGCTGCCCTCGGGATTGCAACTGGGCACCGGTGTGCGAGTAGTCGGCACCGCAAAGCAGTTTAGCCAGGGCAATCTTCAGGTTACCGAGCAGCCTCTGGATTTGGCCATTGACGGCCGTGGTTTTCTGCAGATCCAGATGCCTGACGGCCAGACAGCTTATACGCGGGACGGCCAGTTCCAGCTCAACGCCGACGGCGATGTGGTTACACCGGATGGTTACGCACTTCAGCCCAACATAAACGTGCCTGAGAACGCCACAACCGTAACGATCGGCAAAGATGGCACGGTATCCGCCATCACCGATGACCAGGCCGCACCGGTTAACCTGGGCCAGATCACGTTGGTGAATTTCATCAACCCGCAGGGGTTGCAGGCTATCGGCAACAACCTGTTCAAGGAAACCAACGCCAGTGGCGATCCTGCGGAAGGTGAGCCGGGGCTGGCGGGTTTGGGTTCACTGGAGCAGGGCATGGTGGAATCGTCCAACGTTAAGGTTGTTGAAGAATTGGTGAACATGATCACCACCCAGCGGGCCTATGAGATGAACTCCAAAGTCGTCTCCACGACGGATAAGATGCTCCAGTTTATTACCAACAACATTGGCTAATGTTCTGAAAGGCTGAGGTTTTGAGATGAATGGTACGAGGCACGAGGTGGGGAGCGAACTCATGAAACCGACTACATCAACCTGGTTAATCAGGACAGTGGGAACGTTGCTGCTGGTTTGGCTGCTTATCTTGTTGCAGGGATGTACCGCCATGAGCCGGCCACGAGCTGAGCCGAACGATCCCGCTTATGCACCGGTGCGCGCTCAGGCAATGATGCAGCGTGATCCGGAATCCGGAGCTATCTACCAGAGCTCGCGGAACTACAATTTTTACGGGGACATGGTAGCTCTGAATATTGGTGACGTACTCACAGTCACGCTCAAGGAATCCACTCGCGCCAGTAAGAATGCTGAAACCAAGATCAACAAGGATAGCGATATCTCGCTACCGGAGCCCAACATTCTGGGCAAGAACAATATTGGCATTGCGACGGCCATCAAGAATGAAAGGGACTTTAAAGGCACAGCAGAGGCAGACCAAAGCAACAGCCTGGCAGGCAGCATTACGGTGACGGTTATTGAAGTTTTGCCGAATGGTGTTCTCCGGGTTCGTGGTGAGAAGTGGCTGTCGCTGACCAATGGCGATGAGTATATCCGCCTGACCGGGCTTGTACGCCCGCAGGATATTGCCCCAGGCAACATAGTGGCTTCCAGCCGCATTGCGGATGCCCGCATTGCCTATGGCGGCACAGGTGATTTTGATCAGGCGAACCAGATGGGCTGGCTGGCCCGGTTCTTCAACAGCGAGTGGTGGCCCTTATGATGATACGCCGATGCGCAGTTCTCTCGCTGATGCTTGCTGTAATGGCGGCACCGGTGATGGCAGACCGTCTGAAGGATCTGGCGCGAATCAAAGGTGTGCGAAATAACCAGCTTGTGGGCTACGGCCTGGTGGTTGGCCTGGATGGTACTGGCGACAAGGCACCGTTCACCAATCAGACGTTCCGCAACATGATGAACCAGTTCGGTATCACCCTGCCAGAAGGTGTGAACCCGAACCTTGCCAACGTGGCGGCAGTTACCGTGAGTGCTAACCTGCCGCCGTTTGCGAAGGCTGGCCAGGAAATAGACATTACAGTCTCGTCCATCGGTAACTCAGACAGCCTGCGGGGCGGGACGCTGCTGATGGCACCTCTCAAAGGCGCCGACGGTAACGTTTACGCGATGGCGCAGGGCAGCCTTGTAGTAGGCGGATTCGGTGCGGAGGGAAGGGATGGTTCGCGCATAACCGTGAACGTGCCCAGCGTCGGTCGCATTCCCAACGGAGCGACTATTGAGCGCGAAATAGCCTCTCCTTTTGCTCGCGGTGACACGATTACATTTCACTTGATGCGCCCGGATTTCACAACGGCACGCCGTGTGGTGGAAGTGGTCAATGAGTACCTGGGGCCGGAAATGGCCTATGCGCACGATGCGACGTCGATTTCTGTGCGTGCACCCCGTGATCCCTCTCAGCGTGTGAGCTTTCTTTCCATCCTGGAAAACCTTGAAGTGGACCCGGCGGAAGATGCCGCAAAAGTGGTTATTAACAGCCGCACCGGCACCATCGTTATAGGGCAGAACGTCAGGGTAAGCCCGGCGGCCGTCACCCATGGCAATCTTACGGTGACCATTCAGGAAAATCCGGAAGTGCAGCAGCCCAATCCGTTTGCCGGCGGCACCACTGCGGTTGAGCAGGATACTCAGATTGCCATTACCGAAGACCCGGCCCGCATGTTCAAGTTCGGGCCGGCGGTCACGCTGAATGAAATTGTTCAGGCCGTGAATCAGGTGGGTGCTGCCCCCGGGGATGTTATGGCCGTACTGGAAGCGCTTAAACAGGTTGGCGCGCTACGCGCCGAGCTCATTGTTATCTAGGTGACATGATGCAGGACTATCAGCTTCAACAAGCCAGGATATACACAGATTTCACCGGGCTTAATGCCCTGAAAAACGGTGCCAGTGAAGATAAACAGGCTGCGCTTGAGGAAGTTGCGCGCCAGTTTGAAAGCATCTTTCTGTCTGAAATGCTGAAGTCCATGCGCAAAGCCGGAGATGTTCTTGCTGAGGGCAACTATCTGAACAGCAGCCAGTCGGAATTCTACCGCGACATGTTCGACAGCCAGATGAGTCTTACTATGGCTGGAGGGCAGGGTACCGGGCTTGCTGATGCTCTGGTACGGCAACTGGGTAAAGACATTCCCGGAATTAATAAAGAGGGTGCTCCTCTCGCATCCCAAAAAACGTCGCTGGCGGATTATGAGCGCAGTTTACCGCAGATCTCGCCGCGGCTGCCTGAGCGGCTTGAAGAAGTCACCGAGGCCGCCGAAGCAAAAAGTGTAACGCTTGCCGCAGAGGCCAGTGTATTGCCGGAACAGTTCGAGTCTCCTGAGCACTTTGTACGCACGTTGCTGCCAGTTGCCGAGCGCATCTCTGCGGATACCGGAATTGACCCCAAGCTGATGGTTGCACAGGCGGCCCTGGAAACAGGCTGGGGGCGGCACATGATCCAAGGTGATGGCAGCCAGCCCAGTTACAATCTTTTTGGCATCAAGGCTGACAGTCGTTGGCAAGGCGATGCGGTAACCATCACCACGACCGAATTCCGTGAGGGTGTGCCGATGAAAGAGCGAGCGGATTTCCGCGCTTATCCGGATTACGAGTCCAGCTTTCGGGATTACGTGGCATTTTTGGAATCGAATCCCCGGTATCGGGATGTACTCGCCAGCGCTGATCAGCCGGATGTTTTCGCGAGAAAACTGCAGGAAGCCGGTTATGCCACCGATCCTCAATACGGTGACAAGATCAACCGGATTATGAACCGTGATTCGCTGATGTCACCTTCAATGGCTAATAGAGCCGGGGAGTAAAGATTATGGCGGGACTGATAGGAATTGGCCTGACCGGTATCCTTAGCCACCAGAACGCTCTGAATACCACCGGCAACAACATCACCAACGCGAATACGCCTGGATACAGCCGGCAGGAAGCGGTGTTCGAGACTCTGCAAGGGCAGCGCACGGGCGCCGGAACGATTGGCAAAGGTGTCAGTGTTGTAGATATCCGCAGGCTGGCAAATGAGTACCTTGTGCAGCAGGTGCGCGAAGACAGCACCCTGACCGGCGAGCAGCAAGCTCTGAATTCCGAACTGAGCCGGTTAGATAACCTGTTGGGCGGCGAATCCACAGGGCTGAGTAATGCGTTAAACAACTTTTTTGCAAGCCTGCAAAATGCTGCAGAAGACCCTGCCTCTCTGCCGCAGCGTCAGTTGGTTCTGAGCGAAGCGCAACAGGTGGTTAACCGATTCCAGGCGCTGAGCCAGGAGTTTATCCAGCAGCGCGAATCAGTGAAGACTCAGATGCAGCAGGGCGTAAAAGACGCCAATACCCTGCTGAAAAATATCGCGGACCTGAACCTGGCCATCTCTGAATCCCCGGGACTGGCACAGGGCAGGATGCCGAACGAACTGCTGGATCAGCGAGATGAAAAGCTGCGCCAGCTCTCTGAACTGGTCAACGTACGGGTGACAGAAAGTGAGGGTGCCCAGGTAAACGTTTCGCTTTCTAACGGCCTGTCTCTGGTTGTGGGAAATAACGCTTCACAGCTTGGCACCCAAAGCAGCGCCGAAGATCCGACCCGTCTGGAATTTACACTCACCAATGGTGGCCGCACGCTCAATATTGACGAGCAGATCGCCGGAGGTAAGCTTGGCGGGCTGAGACGCTTTGACAATGAGGCATTGAAGCCGGCGTTTGACGAGCTGGGGCGGATCGCCATAGGCGTTGCTGCCAGTATGAACCGCCAGCACGAAATCGGCATGGACCTTGAGGGCGATCTGGGTGGGCTGTTTTTTAACGACGTTAACGACCTGGCGGTGCAGAGAAGCCGGGTAGTAGCAAATGCCAATAACCAGTTACCGAAGGATGGCCAGCTGGCGGTTGAAATTACCGACAGCACCAAGCTGCCGGCCGGGAGCTGGTCGCTGCAGTTCAGCGGCGACGGGCGCAGCTTTGAACTTATTGACAAGACTTCTGGGAAAATCGTGAATCAGGGTCGGTTGCCGGATCCGGTGCAGTCTGAAATTTCCATGCCCGGATTCAACATCCGCGTGGAGGGTGGAACGTTCAATGCCGGTGACAAGTACCTGATTCAACCCAGCCGTAATGCTGCAGAATCAATGGGCATGCAGGTCTATCGTGAAGAGGATCTGGCGTTCGCCAGCCCGGTTCGGGCAAGCTCTGGCGATCAGAACGTTGGCACCGGAGAAATCGATCAGGGAACCATGTTGAACGTGCGCAGCCCGTTCACAGGCTCTCTGTTACCGGGCTTTCAAACAACCGGTGAACTGGCTAACGGGCCCCTGACCATCTCTTTTGCCGCGGGCGGCCCAACGGGTATGACCTTTACCGTGACCGGGCCACCGCCGGCGAGTGCCACTGTGGGAACGGCAAGCCAGCCCTATGAGACCGGCAAGATCAATACGGTGTTCAGCGACGACCCCGCCGCGGGTACGGATTACCAGGGTTTTCAGTTCAAGCTTACCGGTGAGCCGGCAACGGGCGATACCTTTGAGATTGCCTATAACAGCAACGGGATTTCAGACAATCGTAACGCCGAACTACTGGCTGCATTGGGCACCGCCAATACGCTGAACGGCAAAAGCCAGAGCTTCGCCGAAGGCTATGCCGGGTTGGTGGAAGATATTGGCGTAAAAACCCGCCAGAGCCAGTTCGACCTGGAGGCCGGCAAAACCTTGCTGGAGCAATCCACTGGCCAGAGGGAGTCGGTTTCAGGTGTAAACCTTGATGAGGAAGCCGGCAAGCTGATTCAGTACCAGGCCGCCTATAACGCCTCGGCACAAGTGATTTCGGTAGCCCAGGATTTGTTCAATACACTGTTGCAGACTTTCCGGTAACAGATGAGGTGATGTGACATGATCAGAATTTCATCACAACAGATATTCTCAAGTGGTATTAACCGTTTGCAAGAGCTGAACAGTAATCTGAACAGCACGCAGCAACAGATATCCACAAATAAGCGAGTGAACAAGCCTTCCGATGATCCGGTGGCTGCCGCTCGCATACTGAAGCTTGATCAGGAGCTGTCGCGGGTTAAAACCTATGAACGCAATGTGAATCTTGCGGACAATCGGCTGAAGCAGGAAGAGAGCACTCTGGCAAGCTCGATAGATGTGCTTCAACGTATTCGCGAGCTGACTGTGCAGGCGGGCAACGGCTCGTTGTCTCCCAATGACCGCCGGTCGATTTCATCAGAAATGAATGAGAGGCTGGGGCAGCTTGCCAATATCGGTAACACCCGGGATGCGTCTGGCGAGTATATTTTCAGCGGTTTTCAGGGTTCGGTTCAGACTTTCCAGCAGAATGATGAAGGAAAGTACACTTATCAGGGCGACGAGGGCCAGCGCGTTCTTGAAATCGATGACGGCGTTACCGTGCCCATCAGCGATAACGGTAAGGGGATCTTCGTGAATGTTCCGGCGGCTGTTGTAGGCGAACACGCTGGCCCGACAAGCGGGACGTTTATTTCAGGGGTGAATGTCGTCAACGAGGCCGCATTGGCTGCGGCTTTTCCAGGATCGTTTCCGAATGACATAACTCTTCAGGTGGATAACAGCGTTCCGCCGCAGGTTCTGGCATTCGATAGTAGCAATCCGACAGTGACTTTCTCTGTGAGCCCTTCGGATTATCAGAGCGGAGAAACCTTTGTTGTTGCGGGAATTGAAGCGAGTATTACCGGTGCTGTTCCGGCTGCGACTCCCATCCCGGATAGCTATACCCTGAAAATTAATGAGAAACAGTCTGTTTTCGGCACCATTGAAAACCTGATTTCCGGCCTTGATTCTCTTGATAAAAGCACCCCGGAAGGGAGCGCTGAGTACAATGACCTGATCGCGCAGTCTCTGATTAACCTCGACAACGCTCAGGAAAGCATTCTTCTCAAGCAAACGGAGCTTGGCGGACGCCTGAACGCTGTGGAATCCACCAAGGGTTTTCTTGCAGATTCTTCGGTGTACACCAACGAGATTCGCTCGCAGTTACAAGATTTGGATTACGCTGAGGCGATCAGCAATCTCAGCTTCCAGAGCTTTGTACTGCAGGCTGCGCAGCAATCGTTTGCTCAGGTTTCCCAGTTGTCGTTATTTGATCGGTTATAAATGTCAGAGCTTATGAGGAAACTCGCGAGCTCTGTGTATTGCTTTCACGATCAGGCTAAGTATAATCCTCCCACTCTTCGTTGGCGGCGTGGTGGAATTGGTAGACACGACGGATTCAAAATCCGTTGCTAGTAATAGTGTGGCGGTTCGAGTCCGCCCGCCGCTACCATATACAAGTCGCATAATGCGGCGTCTTGAACAGCCCGGTCCATGAACGTCTCCGATTTTCATTTTGATCTCCCGGACGAACTCATCGCCCGGTACCCTCTCAGGGAGCGCAGCGCTTCCCGCCTGCTATGCCTTGAAGGCACTACTGGCGATATTACACACCGTCTTTTCACTGATCTTCCGGATTTGCTCCAGCCCGGCGACCTGCTCGTTTTCAACAATACCCGCGTTATACCGGCCCGCCTGTTCGGAAAGAAAGAAACCGGTGGCCAGATTGAGGTATTGGTGGAACGGGTAACCGGTGAGCATGCTCTTGTTGCCCACGTTCGCGCATCGAAATCGCTGAAGGAAGGTCAGAAGGTCATTCTTGAGGATGGCACAGCGCTGCGTATGACCGGCCGGAGTGATGCGCTGTTCCACCTGGAAAGCGAGGCCGATGAGCCGGTACTCGACATGCTGGAGCGCATAGGGCACATGCCCCTGCCGCCTTATGTTGACCGGCCTGATGAGTTAACGGATCGAGAGCGCTATCAGACCGTCTACGCCAAGGAAGCCGGTGCGGTTGCGGCGCCTACGGCCGGGCTGCATTTTGATGAAGCGGTTCTGGACGCTCTCAAGATGCGGGGTGTGGAGAGCGCGTTTGTTACTTTGCACGTGGGAGCCGGTACGTTTCAGCCTGTGCGCGTAGATCGCATAGATGATCACGTTATGCACAGTGAGATAGTTCACGTGCCTGAGGAAGTTGTAGATGCAGTCAATCGCGCCAGAGCGCGCGGTGGTCGCGTGGTTGCCGTTGGGACTACCTCGGTACGATCTCTTGAATCTGCAAGCCGTGGCGGTTATCTGAAACCTTTTCAGGGCGAAACGGATATCTTTATTCATCCGGGTTACCGATTTCAGACCGTCGATGCGCTGATTACCAACTTTCACTTGCCGGAGTCCACGTTAATCATGCTGGTCAGCGCGTTCGCGGGCTATGAGCATGTAAAGCGTGCTTACCACGATGCGATTACCGAAAAGTACCGTTTTTTCAGTTATGGCGATGCCATGTTCATAACCGGGCAGGAGGCGAGTCGGGGTATGCTGCTTGGTGCACCTGATGAGCTTTTCCAGGAAAGCAGTTCATCATCACTCAATACCGGAGGAACACCGTGAGCCAGTCTTGTTTCATGTCCTTTGAAAAACTGGGAGAAGACGGCCTTGCCCGGCGCGGCAGGCTGACCTTTCCACGGGGTACGGTTGAAACCCCGGCGTTTATGCCCGTAGGCACTTATGGAACGGTTAAAGGGATGTTGCCACGCGATATCCGTGAAACCGGCGCTGAAATCATACTCGGCAACACGTTCCACCTGATGCTGCGCCCCGGAACAGAGGTGATAAAAGCCCACGGTGATCTTCACGACTTTACCCAGTGGAAGGGGCCGATCCTGACGGATTCGGGTGGATTTCAGGTATTCAGTCTGGGCGAAATGCGCAAGATTACCGAGGAGGAGGTGACTTTCCGCTCCCCGGTAGACGGTTCACCGGTTAAGTTGTCACCGGAAATTGCCATTCAGGTCCAGCGCGACCTGGGCTCTGATATTGTGATGATTTTTGATGAGTGCACTCCGTACCCTGCAACTGAGAAGCAGGCGAGGGAATCCATGGAGCTTTCCTTGCGCTGGGCAAAGCGCAGCAAGGATGCCCATGAGGGTAATCCTGCAGCCCTTTTTGGAATTGTTCAGGGCGGAATGTACGAGTCCCTGAGAGATGGTTCCCTGGCCGGCCTTACGGATATTGGGTTCGATGGTTACGCCATTGGGGGTCTGTCAGTTGGTGAGCCGAAAGAGGATATGATCCGCATACTCGATCACCTGCCACCAAAAATGCCCGGCGACAAGCCCCGCTATCTGATGGGGGTAGGGCGGCCCGAAGACATCGTCGAGGCGGTTCGCCGGGGTGTCGATATGTTCGACTGCGTTATGCCCACAAGAAACGCCCGCAATGGCCACCTGTTCACATCTACCGGTGTCGTAAAGATCCGCAACGCCCGACATCGCCATGACATCTTACCGCTGGATGATCGATGCGACTGTTATACCTGTCAGAACTTTTCGAGAAGTTATCTGCATCATCTGGATAAATGTGGAGAAATGCTCGGCGCACAGCTGAATACAATTCACAACCTGCGCTTCTACCAGAACCTTATGGCTGGATTGCGCGAGGCCATTGAAGCAGGTACATTGTCGGACTTTATAAACCACTTCTATGCTCTGCGCGGCGAGACAGTGCCAGCTATGAGTAATGGGTAGCTATTTTTGCTTAATCAACGGTTTTTTTATTAACGGAGAGTCTCGATGAAATCAGTCAAGTTGTTTTTAGCCGGTCTTATGGCAATGATGCCCACACTGGCGATGGCTCAGGATGCCGGCATGGCTGGTGGTATGGGCGTTATGGGCCAGGTGATCTTTTTCGCCGGCTTTATTCTGATTTTCTACTTCCTGATCTGGCGTCCGCAATCCAAGCGTGCCAAAGAGCACAAATCACTGATGTCTGGCCTGAACAAGGGCGATGAAGTGGTCACTTCCGGTGGCATTGTCGGAAAAATCACCAAAGTATCTGACGATTTCATCGTTGTTGAAATTGCTGACAACGTTGTAGTGAAGGTACAGAAAGTGGCTGTTGCTGCTGCACTGCCGAAAGGTACGCTCAAAGACATCTGAGCAAGGACTCTCTGGCCGGCCCTGATACCCCGCCGGCTTGAACCTTCCTGGCTGAAACACCAAGGCTGGCCTCCGGGCCGGCTACAAGGGATCCCATGCTTAACAAGTACCCGCTTTGGAAAAACCTGATTATCCTGGTCGCGATCGCGATTGGGTTTATCTACGCCTTACCCAATCTGTTTCCCGATGATTACGCTGTGCAGATCACCGGTGCACGCAGCAGTACCGAAGTCGATTCTGCCGTGCTCGAGAGGGCCGTTAAAGCGCTGGAATCGGATGGTATCGAGGTTGTCAGCAGTATGCTTCAGGATCGGGATGCCCTTATCCGGTTTGGCAGCTCTGATGACCAGTTGCGCGCCCGACCTGCAGTTCAGGCTGCTCTTGGTAGAGACTATCTTGTCGCACTCAATATGGCAGCGTCCACGCCGTCCTGGCTGAGAAGCTTGGGCGCGGGGCCGATGAAGCTCGGTCTTGACCTCCGTGGTGGTGTTCACTTTTTGCTGGAAGTGGATATGGACACTGCCGTTGGCCAGAGACTGGAAGCTGTCTCGGGTCAGATAAAGCAGGAGCTTCGTGACGAACGTGTTCGCTATCGCGGCGGTGATGTTGAAGGTAAGCGTGACATCGTCCTGAGTTTCCGGGATGAAGCGTCGCGTTCCGAAGCTTTTGCTCTGATCAAGCGTAAGTACAACGAGTTTTTGCTGGACCAGAGAACCAGTGGTGGTGAGTTTCAGATCGTTCTTACCTTATCTGAAGGCGAGGTGAGTGCCATCGGGAAGTATGCCCTTGAGCAAAACCTTACGACCATCCGTAACCGGGTCAATGAACTTGGTGTGGCAGAACCGCTGGTTCAGCAGCAGGGTTCCGATCGGATTATTGTCGAGCTTCCGGGTGTTCAGGATACCGCTCAGGCCAAACGGGTTCTTGGTGCCACGGCGAACCTGGAGTTCCGTATGGAGGCGCGCCAGGATGCGGCGGCAAGTGAAACCGAGCAGTTCAGCTTTCGTGATGAGCGCCAGCGCACTGCGCGCCTGAATCGGAGCCTTATTGCCACGGGTAATAATGTTGCCAATGCGCAACAGGCATTCGACGAGAATGGTCAGCCACAGGTCAGCATTACCATGGACTCCGTGGGTGGCGATCTGATGAATCGCGCCACACGCAACGCCATCGGCCGACGTATGGCTGTTCTGTTTATCGAGTTCCGCACGGAAACTGAGAGCAGAATGGTGAACGGAGAGCCGGTGGAAACAGAAAAGCGGGTTGTGGAGAAGGGCATTATCAGCCTGGCTACTGTTCAATCCGCGCTGGGCAGCAGCTTCCGCATTACTGGGCTTGACTCTATTCCTGAGGCGTCAGAACTTGCACTGCTTCTACGAGCCGGTGCACTGGCTGCGCCCATGTACTTTGTGCAGGAACGCACCATCGGCCCGAGCCTTGGGCAGAAAAATATCGATGCAGGCATGCTGTCGGTGGCACTCGGCTTTATTCTTGTTCTGCTGTACATGCTGGTTTACTACCGCGGGTTCGGGGTTGTGGCGAACATCGCTCTGACCATCAACCTGATGCTTCTTATAGCCTGTATGTCCATTCTCTCTGCCACGCTGACGCTGCCAGGTATTGCCGGTATCGTGCTCACGGTAGGTATGGCGGTAGATGCCAACGTACTGATATTTGAGCGTATTAAAGAGGAGCTCAAGTCGGGCGCATCGCCCCAGATTGCCATTAATGCCGGTTACTCCCGGGCTTTTGTGTCTATCGTCGATGCCAATATAACCACCTTGCTTGTGGCCATTATTCTTTTCGCAATGGGCTCTGGCCCGGTGAAAGGTTTCGCGATAACACTGTGTATCGGGATTCTGACGTCAATGTTCTCCGGGCTGATGGTTAGCCGGAGTATCGTCAATACCGTTTATGGCGGCCGTAGGGTCGAGAAACTGTCGATCGGAGGAAAACTCGCCAATGTCTGATGATCAGAAGAAACCGTTTGATTTTATGGGGTTCCGGAAGGTTGCTTCCATAATCTCCATTATTCTGGTGGTAGCGTCTATCGTGCTTCTGGGCGTTCGTGGCCTTAACTTTGGCATGGACTTTACCGGCGGCACGTCAGTTGAGCTGGAATACACTGAAGCGCCGCAGCTGGGCCAGGTGCGTTCCAGCCTGACGGAAGCAGGGTACGGTGAGTTTGTGGTGCAGAATTTCGGCGCCGATACCATCGTTCTGGTGCGTTTGGCTGAATCAGACAACGATCAGCTTGCCCAGGAAATCACCAGTGTTCTGGCGGCAACCGGTGAAGAGCTAAAGTTGATAAGCTCCGAGTTTGTGGGGTCTCAGGTCGGCGACGAACTTAAAGAGGAAAGTGGTCTCGCGCTTCTGCTCGCGCTTGTGGTGGTACTCATCTACGTGGGCATGCGGTTCCAGTTCAAGTTTGGTATTGCGTCGGTGGTGCCTCTGGCCCACGACGTTATTATCATTCTCGGGCTTTTCGCACTGTTCCAGTGGACCTTCGATCTGACGGTGCTCGCTGCTTTGCTTGCGGTTATCGGCTACTCGCTGAACGATACCATTGTTGTCGCTGACCGTATCCGCGAAAACTTTCGCAAAATGCGAGTGGGTGAACCTTGGGACATTATCAATGAGTCTATTCACCAAACCATTGCCCGTACCATAAACACGTCGGGTACCACGCTGGTGGTTCTGCTGGCGCTGTATTTCCTGGGTGGCGAGGCGATCAATAACTTCGCTCTCGCGTTGATTATCGGTGTTGTAGTGGGTACCTATTCATCCATCTACGTAGCCGCTAATTTGTTGATGGTTATGAGCGTTTCCCGTGAGGACCTTATGGTTCCGGCGAAAGAGGGCGCTGTTGATTCCGAAGAGAATGAGCAGCCACCCGAATGGCTCGATCGCATGTGAGTATGTGATCCTGTACCGGGGCTGATCTCCCGGACACAAAAAAACCGCCACTTGTTAGTCGGCGGTTTTTTTGTGTCCGGAACCTGGCCTGGCTTCAGCTTCAGAACCGGGCGTTCACTTTAGCCGGGTATACGGCCACGGAACGGGTGTAGTACTTTTAGGATTTCCCGGAACAGTTTCGGGTTCGCAACGACCAGTTGACGGGCTTGACCTGTCGACGGATTGCCTGAGAAATCGCCGGTGAGAGCGCCGGACTCCATGGCCAGGGTTACACCGAGATCCAGGTCTGCGGTTTCCGGGCGGAAGATAATCGCAGCATCCAGAAGCCCCGCAGAAACACGGGCAATATCGAGAACCACGCAACCGGACGTGCGAAACATGGAGGAGTTCTGGGCCAGCACGGCAGCCATTTCACCCCAGAGAAGCGGGTTATCACTCTTGCGAGCCTGATCAAGCAGGTTGGTTGAAAAGGCAGCCTTCTCTGTGTGTTTGACTTCTGAGACGCGCACTCTGCGGCTGTTCAGTGCGGCTCCGCGCCCACGACTGGCAGAATATTCTTCACCCGTAACCGGGTTTACCAAAAGCAGGCTCTCGGTACGGTTGTTTTTCTTCTGAGCCAGGGCCAAGGCAAATTCGGGAATGCCCCTGAGGAAGTTTTCGCGACCCATCACCGGGAAAATATGCCAGCTTCTTTCGCTGGTTCCGGCGTCTGCTTCGTTCAGCGGCGCGATGGTGTGGTCTTTGTAAGCTTTTTCGAGTTGCTCGGCAAAATTGTCGTAAATAGATTGCTCTACCCGGTCCAACTGGAGGCGACGTTCGTCGTCGTCCTTTCCGGTGGGCTCCTGGCGCTCGAAGTGGGCTTTCAGGTAATCCGACCCTTGACGCGCGACGCGCAGGGCCATTTTAATAGCTGGTTGCATCTGAGTGTTCGTTATCCGGGTGTGTGAAGGCCGGGTATGATAGCAAAAGAACACCGCTCTTGTATGCTTTTCGGTTCAGGAATAGCACGGACAACGTGATTCCGGGGGCGCAGAAAGAGAGTGCTTTCTGCTATCATTGCTGCCCTTAAATTTTAACTTTGGGCTCGCAGCCAATGCACAAACCATCTCCGCCACTGGAAGGGCCGGACGCGTTTCAGGATCAGATCCGGATTGTCCTTGTCGAGACCTCTCATTCGGGCAATATCGGTGCGGTCGCCCGGGCCATGAAGAACATGGGGCTCGCCAATCTTTGGCTGGTCAATCCGAACTCTTTCCCTGATGAGGCCTCTTACGCCCGCGCCGCCGGAGCCTCCGATATACTCGATAGGGCGCAGGTAGTGCCGACGCTGGACAAAGCGCTGGAAGACTGTGTAATGGTGATGGGTACAAGCGCCCGGGGGCGCAAGGTGCCCTGGCCGGTTGTGCCGCCGCCGGAAGCGGCCGTAATTGCCGAAGAGCACAGCCATACCGGGTCGGTAGCACTGGTTTTCGGGCGGGAAAATCACGGGCTGAGCAATGATGAGCTCCATCGTTGCCACTACCATATTCATATTCCATCAAATCCTGATTACAGTTCACTGAACCTGGCCATGGCGGTTCAGATCATGTGCTATGAATTGCGTATGCTTTTTCTGCGCAACCTTGAAGGCGGCGAGGGTAGCCCCTATTTAAAGCCGATGCTGGCACCCGGTGATGCAGGTTGGGATGTGCCTCCTGCCAAGGTGGGTGATGTTGAGGGCTTTTTCGGCCACCTTGAGCAGACTTTGCACGATGTGGACTTTCATCGTCGGGATAACCCGCGTCAGTTGATGTCTCGTTTACGTCGCTTGTTTCAGCGGACAAAGCTTGATCAGATGGAAATCAATATCCTCCGCGGTGTCCTGAGCGCGGTGCAGAAAGCTGCAGGGGCACCGGAAAATACGAAACGAACCCAGGCCGGTACAGAGCCGACCGGACAGGAAGATGGCCATGTTTAGGCATTTGCGTGAAGATATAAAGAGCGTTTTTCACAGGGATCCTGCTGCCAGGAACACCTTCGAAGTGGTGACAAACTACCCGGGCCTCCATGCTCTGCTTATTCACCGGTTTTCCCACTGGCTTTGGAATGCCGGGCTCAAATGGCTCGCGCGTACCATATCCACGCTGGCGCGATGGTTTACGGGTATCGAAATACACCCCGGAGCCACGATTGGCCGACGGTTTTTTATTGATCATGGCATGGGCGTTGTCATTGGTGAAACAACGGTCATAGGCGATGACGTTACTCTGTATCAGGGAGTCACTCTCGGCGGCACAAGCTGGAATAAGGGTAAGCGCCACCCCACTATTGGCGACGGCGTTGTTGTTGGGGCCGGCGCAAAGATACTGGGGCCTTTTGAGGTGGGTGCGGGTGCTAAGATCGGGTCGAATTCCGTGGTTACCAAGGCCGTTCCCGCTGGAGCGACCGTTGTGGGCATCCCTGGCCGGATCATCATGAAGCAGCACTCGAAAGACGACGCCCGTCGCAAGATAATGGAAGAACGCATGGGGTTCGATGCTTATGGTGTGACGGAGGAGATGCCAGATCCCGTGGCCCGCTCTGTGCGAGCATTGCTGGATCACATGCATGCCGTGGATGATCGCATCGAGATCATGTGCAAGGCGCTCCGTAAGGTGAACAGTGAATACCAGAAAGGAGAATTACCTGTTCTGGATGAAGAAGATTTTGATTGTGTGCGTGACGACAGTGAGGATCGGGGCTGAATACTTGACTGAATTACTTGGTCAATTCATACTCGGCTTCCGATACCGAGATTCAATCCCATCACGGGGCTGACACCATGAAGTTGACTACCAAAGGCCGCTACGCCGTTACGGCAATGCTCGACCTTGCTCTTCACGGGGGGCATGGGCCGGTGACTCTTGCGGATATTTCAGCCCGACAGGAAATTTCGCTTTCCTATCTGGAGCAGCTTTTCTCACGCCTTCGCCGTCAGCAGTTGGTGGCCAGTATCCGTGGTCCCGGAGGAGGGTATCTCCTGAGCCGGGGTGCTGCTGATATTTGCATCGCGGATGTTGTCGATGCGGTGAATGAGTCCCTCGATACCACAAGGTGTGGAAACAAAGGTGATTGCCAGAACGGTGAAAAATGCCTGACGCATCACCTTTGGTCTGATTTGAGCGATCAGATTCATCAGTTTCTCAGCGGGATCAGTCTTGCTGATTTGATGGAAAGACACGAAATCCGCCAGGTTGCGGACAGGCAGAATCGCCGTCAGGCTGATGGTGACTCTGACACGATTAATACCGAGCGTCTGATCGATCAGGCGCCCGCCTGAATCAAGTCTCTGTATTTTATGAAAAAGCCTGTTTACCTCGATTACGCTGCAACGACGCCCGTTGACCCCGCAGTCGCTGATGAAATGATCAGATATCTGACTCCGGATGGCCTTTTTGGCAATCCGGCCTCGCGCTCTCATGGTTTTGGCTGGCAAGCGGAAGCTGCTGTGGAGTCGGCCCGTGGCCAGGTGGCAAGCCTGATTCACGCCGATCCCCGCGAAATTGTCTGGACCTCCGGCGCAACCGAATCGGACAACCTTGCTATCAAGGGAGCGCTTGCCGGTCGTGATGGTGCGCACCTCATAACGTCAGCTATTGAGCACAAGGCTGTTGTTGATACCTGCAAGTGGCTGGAAGCGCGGGGCGTTGAGGTAACCTGGCTGGAACCTGGCAATGATGGCCGCATTCAGCCGGATCAGGTATTCGATGCGCTTAAATCGGAAACCGTTCTGGTGAGCCTGATGCTGGTGAATAACGAGCTGGGTTGCGTGACCGATATAGCCACCGTTGGCGCAGAGCTCCGCCGTCGTGGCGTGATGTTTCACGTTGATGCGGCTCAGGCTGCTGGCAAAATGCCCATTGATGTCACAGTCATGCCAGTGGATCTTATGTCTCTTTCTGGCCACAAAGTATACGGCCCTAAAGGCGTTGGCGCGCTCTATGTCAGGCGCTCGCCCGATGTGCACATAGAAGCTCAGATTCATGGCGGTGGCCATGAGCGCGGCATGCGTTCCGGAACCCTGCCTACGCACCAGATCGCCGGCATGGGCAAGGCGTTTGCAATCGCTGAGGCCTGTCTTGATGAAGAGATGCAGTATTTGGAGCGTTTGCGCTCATCTTTTCTGGAAGGGTTGAAGGCGTTGCCGGGGGTAACTCTGAATGGCTCTGCCGCCTGTCGCGTACCGGGCATCATCAATCTGTCGTTTGAGGGCGTCGATGCGGAGTCTCTGATGCTTGGGCTGCGGGATCTGGCTGTATCCTCTGGTTCCGCCTGCGCCTCTGCCTCCATTGAGCCTTCTTTTGTACTCCGTGGTATCGGGTTGAGCGATGAGCTGGCACATCGCGCATTGCGGTTTTCTATCGGGCGTTACACAACCGTGGAAGAAATTGGCTTTGCCAGTGCGCAAATTGTTGATGTTGTGGCTCGCCTTCGCGCGGTGCGGTAGGCAGTGGCCCCCCGACTGCGTATAATCGCAGGCCTGAAAACTACTCGAACCTTATAGGAGAAATACCATGGCTAACGAGCGTACGCTTTCCATCATCAAACCCGATGCAGTTGCAAAGAATGTAATCGGTGAAATCTACAGCCGTTTCGAGAAAGCGGGCCTGAACATCGTTGCTGCACGCATGATGCACCTGACCCAGGAGCAGGCCGAAGGCTTTTACGCTGAGCACAATGGGCGTCCTTTTTTCAACGATCTGGTGGCGTTCATGACGTCCGGCCCGGTTGTTATTCAGGTTCTGGAAGGCGAAGGTGCCATCCTGAAAAACCGTGACCTGATGGGTGCTACCAATCCGAAAGAAGCTGATGCCGGCACAATCCGCGCTGATTTCGCTACATCAATCGACGCGAACGCGGCTCACGGTTCTGACTCTGCCGAGTCTGCAGAGCGTGAAATTGCCTATTTTTTCAATGACAACGAAATCTGCCCGCGCGGCTGATTTTGTTGATCGGGGGCTGCCTTTGGCAGTCCTCGTATTGGTTATCTGATCGAGGTTATAAAATGACAGCGGCCGCTGAAAAAACCAACCTGCTGGGGATGCCGAAGGCCAAGCTCGAGGCTTACTTCGAGACCCTGGGGGAGAAACGTTTTCGCGCCACTCAGTTGCTGCAGTGGATGCATCAGCGCGGCGTGGATGACTTCGATCAAATGACCAATATGAGCAAACCCCTGCGGGAAAAGCTCAAGCTGGTAGCCGAGGTTCGTGGCCCGGAAGTTGTCCATGACGAAACGTCGAAAGACGGAACCCGAAAGTGGGTTATGCGCATGGATAATGGCAACAGTATCGAAACGGTGCTGATCCCGGACGGTGAGCGCGGCACTTTGTGCGTATCTTCGCAAATCGGCTGCGTCCTTGACTGCTCGTTCTGCTCAACCGGCAAGCGTGGCTTTAACCGGAACCTCACGGCCGCTGAAATTATCGGCCAGGTATGGGTTGCGCGTAAGGCGTTCATGCCTTTTGAGCCGGGTCCGGAGCGGCCAATTACCAACGTTGTGATGATGGGCATGGGCGAGCCCCTGCTTAACTTTGACAACGTTGTGGATGCCATGAATCTGATGATGGAAGATCTCGCTTATGGTATCTCGAAACGCCGGGTTACGCTGAGCACAGCCGGGGTTGTACCGGGTATTGACAAGCTTGCAGAAGTTACCGATGTTTCACTGGCCATTTCGCTGCATGCCCCCAATGATGAATTGAGGGACAAGCTGGTTCCGCTCAACAAGAAGTACCCGATCGCGGAGCTTCTGGCGGCGACGAAACGCTACTTCAGCCGCTTGCCCGAAAAGCGAAAGGCGACCATTGAATACACGGTCATTGAAGGCATGAATGACAAGCCTGAGCACGCCGTAGAGCTTGCTGAATTGCTGCGGGATCTCCCTTGCAAGATCAACCTTATTCCCTTTAATCCGTTTCCCGAGAGCGACTTTCGCCGGCCCAGCATGAACGCTACCAGGCGGTTTCAGGCTATCCTGAACGAAGCTGGGTACATCGCGACAATCAGAACGACCCGGGGCGATGACATTGATGCTGCTTGCGGCCAGCTGGTTGGTCTGGTAGAGGATCGCACCCGCAGAAGCCAGCGATACATTAATGTTCAGCAGGTGAATACCTGAACCGACGCTTGCAACGCCTAAACCCGCGAGGAATGTGCTCTGTGGCTATAAAATCAGTGAATGTACGTTTTGCTGCTGCAGCTACCTTGCTGGTCGCTCTTTTACTTACCGGGTGCGTCACCACTACAGACAGTCGATTCTCCCGCGAGGCGGATCGCCAGAAAGCCGTCGAAAGCTACGTGCAACTCGCCACGGCCTATCTCGACCAAGGTAATGTTGAGCGGGCACGGCATCATCTGGATCGCGCACTTGAACTCGAGCCAGACAGCCCTCCGGCTCTCGCGGTGCTTGGGCTGATTTATAACTCCGATGGCGAGGCGGAGCTTGCGGAAAAGAGTTTCAAACAGGCAATTTCCAAAAGCGCCACTTACACTCGTGCCAGAGTGTATTACGGTGCATTTCTCTATTCTCAGGGGCGGATGGAAGAGTCCCGTGATCAGTTTCGTGCCGCTTCCCGGGATACGGAGTACAGCGATCGTGGGTCTGTTTTTTATAATCTGGGTATGACTCAAGAACGACTTGGTCAGCAGGACGAAGCTGTTGTCTCTTATCGTCGTGCCTCTGAGTTGAGTCGCGGCGACGCTCGCTCGCTGCTTTCGCTTTCCCGTGTGATGGTGCAGTCTGGTGATGTAGTTGGCGCGGCGCGTTACTACGATCGCCTGCTGCTGATGATTCAGAGAAACGAGCGTCTGCAGCACTCCCCTGAGAGTCTGTTTACGGGCATCCGCATCGCGCGGTACCTTGGGGACGGAAACCAGGAGTCCAGCATGGTGTTGCAATTGAGGAACAAGTACCCGGAGTCAGTAGAGTACCAACAATACAAGGCGCTGATTTCTAATGACAAGTGATGAAACCCAACAGGCTGTGTCGACTGAAACCGTTGGTCAACAGCTGAAAAATGCAAGAGAAAAGCATGGATTGAGCGTTTCCCAGATTGCTGACGCGCAGCATTTGAGAAGCAGCATTATTCAGGCTATTGAGAACGGCGACCATGGGCAGATCGACAGTGAGCTCTTCCTCAAGGGCTATGTCCGGGCTTATGCCAAACAGGTTGGCCTCGCCGGTGACGTAATTATTGCAGATCTGAATCGCGAGCTTGAGCCCGCGCGGCTTCGGAAAGCGCGTGAGCTGGAAGCCAATCCGTTGGTCGATATGGAGCGGCGAAGGCGCAGAAAGCGCAGGATTGGCAAGCTGTTTTTGTGGATCACGGCGATTGTGCTCATCGGCGCGCTCGTTGTCATGTTCGTTATGCCGAAGCTCATTTCCGGAGAAACAGATTTAGTAACTGCTTCAGAAATTCCCTCGGGTCTCAGTAATGATGACCCCGAAACTGAAACTGACTATGCCGACCCCACTTCAGCCGAAGAGCTGACGATCACGGATGTTCAGGCGGAGCAGGCTGTTGATTCGGAAGCTGAAGCTGCAGTCTCTGTGCTTCCCGACAACATTGCAGAAGATCAGATACCGGTTGTTGCCCAGTCCACTGAACCCGCGCTGGCTCAACCATTGGTCAGTGACGATGAAGGCTCTTTATCAGGCAGGCTGGAAATAGATTTTACCGGCGACTGCTGGGTGCAAGTGCAGGACGCGACCGGAAATCGCCTGGCAAGCTCCCTGAAAAGGGCTGGAGAGAAACTCGAAGTAGCCGGAAAGACGCCTTTGAAAGTTGTTATTGGTGCCGTAGATACTGTTAAAGCGATTCGCTTTCAGGGTGAACCTGTCGACATCGGCGACTTTCCGGTTGTGAACAACCGCTCTGAGTTCACTCTGACAATCTGAACATTTTTTGCATTTATCTATTTCGGTCACAAGCAAATGAAACACGAATCCCCGATTATCAGACGCAAATCCCGCCAGATTATGGTCGGGAATGTACCTGTTGGTGGTGATGCGCCCATCGCAGTGCAAAGTATGACCAACACCAACACTTGCGATGTTGATGCGACGGTAGCCCAGATTGCCGCGTTGCAGGATGCAGGTGCCGACATCGTGAGAGTATCTGTACCTTCAATGGAGGCCGCCGATGCCTTCGGAAAGATTCGAGATCGGGTTTCGGTGCCTCTCGTTGCAGATATTCACTTTGACCACAAAATCGCGCTGCGCGTAGCTGAGCTGGGCGTAGATTGCCTGCGTATCAATCCAGGCAACATTGGTCGTGAAGACCGGGTAAGCGCCGTGATCAGCGCGGCGCGCGACCGCAATATACCGATACGTATTGGTGTAAACGCAGGCTCTTTGGAAAAAGAACTTCAGCGCAAGTATGGAGAGCCGACCCCCGATGCGCTGGTTGAGTCGGCTATGCGCCATATCGACATTCTCGACCGGCACGATTTTCAGAATTTCAAAGTCAGCCTGAAAGCCTCAGAAATCTTCATGACCGTGGCCGCATATCGCAAAATTGCCTCCCAGATTGAGCAACCCTTGCATCTTGGTATTACCGAAGCCGGCGGATTCCGTTCCGGTACCGTGAAATCATCCATTGGCCTTGGCATGCTGTTGATGGACGGCATAGGCGATACGATCCGGGTTTCTCTGGCGGCAGATCCAGTTCAAGAAATCAAAGTTGGCTTCGATATCCTCAAAAGCCTGCGTTTGCGTAGCCGCGGAATTAACTTTATCGCTTGCCCAAGCTGCTCCCGTCAGAACTTCGATGTCATTCAAACCATGAACGATCTGGAAGTACGGCTTGAAGATGTTACAGATGCTCTGGACGTCGCCATTATCGGTTGTATCGTGAATGGCCCCGGTGAAGCTAAAGAGGCCGACATCGGGTTGACCGGTGGAAGCCCGAAAAACCTGTTTTATATGGGTGGCAAGCCGCATCAGAAGCTTGATAATGCAAACCTTACCGATGATCTTGAACGGCTGATTCGCGAAGAAATCGCCTGTCGTAAAGAGCGGGAAAACGCCATCATTGCGCGTTCAGACAAGTGATTGGTTTCCTCGGTCAGACACGATTATCCATAAAGAACTAAGGGTTTACATTGGCTAAGATTCAGGCAATACGCGGGATGAACGATATTCTGCCGGAGCAGACGCCGCTTTGGCAGTTTGTTGAGTCCACAGCGCGTAACGTTTTACGGCAGTATGGTTATCAGGAAATCCGGATGCCCGTGGTGGAGCAGACTGAACTGTTCAAGCGCTCCATCGGTGAGGTTACGGACATCGTTGAAAAGGAGATGTACACCTTTGAGGATCGCAACGGTGACAGCCTGACCCTTCGGCCTGAAGGTACCGCCGGGTGTGTACGTGCTGCGGAAGAGCATGGTTTGTTGTTCAATCAGACTCGCAGATTGTGGTACACCGGCCCGATGTTCCGGCATGAGCGGCCGCAAAAGGGCCGTTACCGCCAGTTCCATCAGATCGGTGTCGAATGTTTTGGTATTCAGGGCCCGGATATTGATGCGGAGCTGCTGATTCTTACAGCCAGGCTTTGGCGGGAGCTGGGCCTTGGCACGCATGCTCGCCTGGAAATCAACTCCATCGGCTCATCGGCTGCACGCAAAGAGTTTCGTGGCGCGTTGGTAGACTATCTGGGGCAGTACAAAGCGCAGCTTGACGAAGACAGCCAGCGCCGCCTTGATACCAATCCGTTGCGCATTCTGGACAGTAAAGACCCTGGCACGCGCAAATTGCTTACAGACGCACCGCGCCTGGAAGATTATCTTGATGCCGAATCAAAAGAGCACTTCGACCAGCTCAAGACGTTGCTGGATGCGGCCGGGATTGCCTACACCGTTAACCCGGCTCTGGTTCGTGGGCTCGACTACTACGGGAAAACCGTTTTTGAATGGGTTACCGACAGCCTTGGTGCCCAGGGGACCATTTGTGCAGGTGGTCGATATGATGGCCTGGTAGAGCAGCTGGGCGGGAAACCGACCAGTGCCGTTGGCTTTGCTATGGGGCTGGAACGCCTCATTCTGTTGCTTGATACCCTCGGGCTGGCGCCGGAAGAGGCCAACAGCAACGCGGATGTCTATGTAACAGCTATGGGTGAGGCCGCGGTGGCGCCGGCATTGGCACTTGCTGAGAATTTGCGTAACGAGCTTAACGGCCGGGTGGTTGTAAGCCATTGCGGCGGCGGCAGTTTCAAAAGCCAGATGAAAAAGGCGGACAAAAGTGGCGCCCGCTACGCCGTTATTCTGGGGCAAAACGAGCTCGAGAATGCTACGGCGGGCCTCAAGCCACTGCGCTCGAACGAAGACCAGCGCAGTGTGGCGCAAAGTGATCTGGCAACGGTGCTTGCGAAAGCCCTGGCGAACTGATTCGCACGAACATAAAAGTAAAAATACATTACAGGAGTCAACATGTCGGAATTGCGCACCGAAGAAGAACAGGTACAGGCGATCAAGGATTGGTGGAAGCAGAACGGCAGTTCTTTGCTCATTGGCATCGGTGCCGCCCTGGCGATTGTATTTGGCTGGCAGGCCTGGCAAAACCAGCAGGATCAGCAGCGAGCTGAGGCTGCTAGTCAATTCGCAACACTGCTCAATGCGTTTGCCAACGAAGCGGATGAAACCTCGGGCGAAACCGTCGCCTTCGTTGCGAATACTCTGCGGGAGGATTACACCGACAGCGCCTACGCCGTATACGGCAACTTGATTCTGGCGCGCCAGCAACTGATTGAAGACAATAATGCAGAAGCTGCCATTGCTTCACTCCAGTGGGCTCTCGAAAAAGTCGATGAGCACAAGGCGCTGGCACTGGTAGTGCGTAATCGTCTTGCCCGTGCACAGTTCTCTGCCGGGCGTTATGACGATGCACTGGCGACAATTGATGACGCAGGAAGTGTTGAGCACGCGGATGCATTTGCGGCTATTTTCTCTGAGTTACGTGGCGATATTCTACTGGCACAGGGCAACGAAGAGGGTGCGCGTGATGCATACCTGGCAGCCCGCGAGCAGAGCCAGCAAGGCCGTAGCGGTATTCTGGAACTTAAGCTCGCAGATCTTGGTGTCGGGGAGGACGCTTGATGTGGTTGACTGGCAACAAACTGGTCCTGGCTGGCATTTTTTCAGTTCTGGCGACGGCGATGGGCGTTTCCGGATGCAGCACTACGGATACCTTTGAACAGCCGGTGCCGGTTCCGGATGTGGACAGCACGGTTGAGTTCAAAACGGTCTGGAGCAAGTCCGTCGGCGACGGACATGATGGCGACTTTCTGTACCTGTCGCCGCTGAATGCCGGCGACACAGTGTATGCCGCTTCTGCTGATGGGGAGCTTGTAGCTCTGGATGCCGAGACCGGGAAGTTGCAATGGGAGCGGGATCTGGAAGACCGTATCTTTGCCGGCGTTGGCGGTGATCAGAACCAACTTTATCTGGTTACCCGTGAAGCAGATCTGGTTGCTCTTTCCCGTGAAGACGGCCATGAATTGTGGCGCAGTGCACTGCCAACGGAAGCGCTGGCAGCACCTCAGTCAAACGGTGCGTTAGTGGTCGCCCAGACCACCGATGGCCGAGTCCTTGCCTTTGATACGGCCACCGGTGAAAAGCGCTGGCAGTATGATGGCGTAGTACCGGCGCTTTCACTGCGAGCAGCGGCAGCCCCACTGGTAGGTGGTGACGTTGTGCTCGCTTCGTTCTCAAACGGTAAACTGATAGCGTTATCAGCCGATGCAGGCCAGCCTCTTTGGCAATATGAAGTAGGGCAGCCACAGGGGCGTACGGAGCTTGAAAGGCTGGTAGACATCTCTGGCCAGCCGTTGGTTCTTGAGACTGCGGTGATGGTCTCAGGGTATCAGGGCAAGCTTGCTCTGGTTGATATCCGTACCGGCCAGGAAATCTGGAGCCGTAAGGCATCCAGCCTGCATGCTCCAATGGTTGGAGGAGGTAAGATTTACCTGGCTTCTGCAAACGGCGATGTCATCGCATACCGGGGCTCTGACCGCAGAGAAATCTGGCTTCAGGATGCTTTGTCCTGGCGTCAGTTGACTCAGCCAGCCGTCTACGAAAACTATCTGGTTATTGGCGATTATGAAGGCTATCTGCATGTGCTTTCCGGTGAAGACGGAAGCCTCGTAGGCCAGAAACGTTACGACAGTGATGGCCTTAGGGTTCCGCTACAACGCATGGCAAACGGAAACCTGATGGTGTTCGGCAACGGCGGTAAACTGTCTGTATTCAAACTGAAGGAGTGGAACTGATCCTTACTCCCTCAACGCTCTGCCTTAAGCCGGGCCTAAAACGACTTTATAGCGAATTATTATGACCCCAGTAATTGCCATTGTCGGCCGGCCAAATGTTGGCAAGTCGACGTTATTCAACCAGATGACGCGGTCCCGGGATGCGTTGGTGGCAGATTTTCCTGGCCTGACCCGGGATCGAAAATACGGTGAGGGCATTTACGAAGAGCAGCGTTTTATCGTCATTGATACCGGCGGTCTTACGGGCACGGAAGAAGGGCTGGATGCCGAAATGGCCCGGCAATCCCTGCAGGCTGTTGAAGAGGCAGATATTGTTCTGTTTCTGGTTGATGGGCGCGCAGGGCTTACGGCAGGTGATGAATTAATAGCGGATCACCTGCGCCGGTCGGGCAAGCACGCCCATCTGGTGGTCAACAAGACGGATGGTCAGGATGCCGACGTTGCCGCAGCTGACTTCTATAGCCTCGGGTTGAAATCGACCTTTATGATAGCGGCATCCCACAACCGTGGCATTCGCTCAATGCTGGAGTTGTTACTGCCTTCCGAAGAAGATCGTGTTGAGTCCGATCGCGCGGACCGGTATCCGGGTATTCGTATAGGTATTGTTGGACGCCCCAATGTAGGCAAGTCGACACTGGTTAACCGGATGCTGGGCGAAGAGCGAGTTATTGTTTACGACATGCCCGGAACGACTCGGGACAGCATTTACATCCCTTATGAGCGCCACGATAAACAATACACTCTGATTGATACCGCAGGTATCCGACGCCGCAAGAACGTTAATGAGGCTGTCGAAAAGTTTTCTATTATCAAAACGCTGCAGGCTATCGATGATGCCCATGTGGTGATACTGGTGATTGATGCGCAGCAAGGGCTGGTCGATCAGGATTTACACCTGATTGGATTTGTTCTTGATGCCGGCCGTTCACTGGTGATTGCGGTCAACAAATGGGATGGGATGGATCCTGAAGCCCGTGCCAAGGTAAAAGAGCAGGTAAAGCGTCGCCTGGACTTCCTCGATTACGCCGACAAACATTATATATCCGCACTTCACGGATCTGGTGTGGGCGTTATGTATGACTCGGTGGGAGCGTGTTACGAATCCGCTATGGCCAAATGGCCAACCAACCGTCTGACATCAATCCTTGAGGATGCGATTTCACAGCACCAGCCGCCGCTGGTTCGCGGGCGCCGGATCAAACTGCGCTATGCCCACCAGGGTGGCTCAAATCCTCCGGTTATTGTTGTTCACGGCAATCAGACAGACGCCTTGCCAGGTTCTTACAAGCGCTACCTCGAAAATACCTTTCGTAAGGTGCTGAAGGTTACCGGGTCGCCGATTCGGTTTGAATTCCGTTCCGGTGAGAATCCCTTTGCCAGCAAGGTTGACCGGAAAACGCCGCGCCAGAAGGTCAAACAGGATAATGATCTGAAGGCAGGGCGCCACGAAAAAAGGGTCCGTCAGAAAAGCACCAAACGCTGACAGGTCTGTTTGTTGAGCGGGGCGGCTCAGGCCAGCCCCGCATCCTCTACCTGCTTTGCCTGTACCGCCGTCAGCGCGATGGTAAACACAATATCCTCTACCAGCGCACCCCGCGAAAGATCGTTGACCGGTTTTCTCAGACCCTGAAGCATAGGCCCAATACTCACCACATTGGCGCTACGCTGAACCGCCTTGTAGGTGGTATTGCCGGTGTTAAGATCCGGGAAGATGAATACAGTCGCTTTACCTGCCACCTTGCTTTTCGGCGCTTTGCTCCGTGCCACGCTTTCAATGGCCGCAGCGTCGTATTGCAGTGGGCCGTCAATGAGCAGGTTTGGCCTGCGTTCGCGGGCAATCCTGGTCGCTTCCCGTACCTTTTCCACATCGCGCCCGCTACCGGACTCACCGGTGCTGTAGCTGATCATGGCTACGACAGGCTCAATACCAAAGGCTTCCGCTGATTCAGCACTCTGTATGGCAATATCGGCGAGCTCTTCTGCGTTGGGATCGGGGTTGATCGCGCAGTCGCCGTAGACCAGAACCTGCTGTGGCAGCAGCATGAAAAAAACCGAGGAGACAACCCGGGCCTGATCGTGAGTCTTGATCAGCTGCAGGGCGGGGCGCACGGTATTGGCGGTGGTGTGGATGGCTCCGGAAACCAGGCCGTCGGCCTCATCCAGAGCGACCATCATGGTGCCCAGAACCACATTGTCCTCAAGCATGGCTTCTGCCATATCCGGCGCAAGACCCTTGTGTTTACGCAGCTCTACCATCGGTGCGACATAGTCTTTGCGGACACGGGCGGGGTCAATGATTTCAATATCATCGGGCAGTTCGAGACCTTGTGAGGCCGCGACGTTACGGATTTCGTGTTCATCGCCGATCAGGGCGCAGCGCGCAAGCTTGCGTTGATGGCAGATGATCGCAGCCTGAACGGTACGTGGTTCACAGCCCTCTGGAAGCACGATGCGCTTGTTAGCTGCACGTGCACGCTCAGAGAGTTGGTAGCGGAATGCGGGGGGAGACAACCGGCTCTGAACCTCAACACGAAGGTGTTCCTGAAGCCAGTCGGTATCAATTTTTGTTGCTACCGTTTCCATCGCCTTTTCGATTCTGTCGGGGTCGTCGGTAGGAATGGCGGTGGAAAGGTTCGCCAGCATGTACGCGGTTTCGTAGGTATTGGTGTGCGAGCTCAGTACCGGCAAACCGGTATGCAGCGCACGGGAACACAGGTCGATAACGCGCTGATCCGGCATGAGCCCGCCCGTCAGCATAAGGCCGGCCAGGGGCACGCCGTTCAGAGCCGCAACCGCAGTCGCTACGATGATGTCTTCACGATCCCCGGGGGTAACCATCAGTGTGCCCGGGCTCAGGGTTTCTGTCATATTGCGGATCGACCGGGCGCACACAGAGACTTTCTGAACCCGGCGGGTGTGCATCTGGCCTTCGTGCAACACAGGAATATCAAGCTCCCGGGCGATATCGGATACCCTGGGCGCCAGTAAATCGGACTGCCAGGGGATTTCGGCCAGCAGCCGGAAGCGACCTTCCCGAAAGACTTTGCATGCGCTTCGATAATCTATGGTTTCACATTCCGTCTGGATGATATTGCTGCGAGGCTCCAGCCCCGACCTTTCTGGCTCGCCGAGCTTGTTGAGAATAACGGCAATAACATCCTGCGCGGACACATCGGAAAACAGACGTGCGGAGAAATCCAGTTCCTCGTCCAACTCGGTAGCGCTGCTTTTGCCCGGCGTGCTCACCAGTACTACATCGGATCCGAGGTTGCGCGCCACTTCCACGTTCAGCCGGGCTATGTAAGCTTCACTGCGATCGGGAACAAGGCCCTCAATAACCACCACGTCGACATCTTTGGCGACTTTCAGGTACTCACCAACCACCGTTTCCATCAGCAGGTCGGATTTTCCGCGGTTCAGCCATTGCTGTGCTTTTTTCAGAGAAATCGGATCGGGCGGCTGCAGGTGGCTGAGTGAGCGGACAAAGGTAACGGATGAGTCTTTGCCATTGTTATGCTGCGTCTCTCCCCGATTAACCGACTGGCAAAAAGGCTTGTAGAATCCGACACTGATGCCCACACGTTCCATAGCGCGCAACAGACCCAGACAAACCGACGTGAGTCCTGAATCCATAGATGTAGGGGCAATAAACAGGCTTTTGGCCATAAAAGGAGTTCCAGATAGTTTCTTGGACAGTTCTTTAAAAAGTGGCGGCCAGGCGAGCGGCTTCGCGTGCTATCACAAGTTCTTCGTTGGTTGGGATAACCAGAACCGGGAAGCGAGAATCGGCATTGTCTATTCTGCCGTCACTGTATCGGCCGTGATGCTCGTTCTTATCGGCATCAATATCAAACCCCAGAAGCCCCAGGTGACTCAGCGTTTTCTCCCGTACCCGGCTGCTGTTTTCTCCGATGCCACCCGTGAATACAAGCGCATCCAGGTGGCTCAGCGAAGCCATCATGGCGCCCACGTACTTGGCAAGGCGAAAGCAGAATATCTCAATGGCAAGAGCCGAAGGTTCATGGCCTTGGTCGGCCAGCTCGCATAAAGAGCGCATATCGTTGGTCTGCCCCGATATCCCGAGAAGCCCACTCTTGTGATTAAGCACGTTGTGAACCTCGTTCAGCGGCATGCCTCGTGAGGCGAGATAACCGAAAAGCCCGGGGTCGACATCACCGCTGCGAGTTCCCATAACCAGCCCTTCGAGCGGCGTCAGTCCCATGCTGGTATCAACACTAAGGCCATCTTTGATCGCAGTTATACTGCAACCGTTGCCCAGATGAGCTGAAATGATAGATGTGGTTGCAGGTGTTTTCCCGAGCCACTGGGCGGCTTCATTGGCCATGAAAAAATGACTGATTCCGTGGAATCCATAGCGCCGCACACTCCAGTCCCGATAGTAGGCTTCTGGTAGCGCATAAAGGTACGCTCGCGGTGCAAGAGTCTGGTGATAGGCGGTATCAAATACGGCAATCTGCGGAGTGTCGGGAAACTGCTCCCGGGTAGCTTCGATTCCGGCGAGGGCGACCGGGTTATGGAGAGGGGCCAAACCAGCACAGTCATTGATGGCCTCTACCACATCATTATCAATCAGAACCGCTTCGCGAAAGGTTTCTCCGCCATGGACAACACGGTGGCCAATGGACGAGGGAACCGACGCCATCAACTGACGATCGCGGAGAGCGGAGACCAGTGTCTGCAGTGCCTGTTTGTGATTGGCACTGGCTGGCAGTGCAACGGTGTGATTGTCGCCATCAATTCGCGCAAACGCGTCCTGCTCGTTAAGTCGCTCTGCCATCGCTGATGCAATCTTCTCTGAACGTTCGTCGAACAGGGCGAGCTTGAGAGACGAACTGCCGCAGTTAACAACAAGAATGGATTGTTTCATGTTCCCTCGGTTCCCCGGATATCATATTGGTATACGGTGATTGGTTTTTAGCCACTCAGTAAACTCTTCGGCGGGGAGAGGGTGGCTGTAAAAATAGCCTTGGGCAAAATCACAGCCTTCCTGTTTCAGGAAATGGGTCTGCGGCTCATCCTCAACGCCTTCAGCTATTACGGTCAGCCCGAGGCTGTGAGCCATATTGATGATCGCACGCACAAGAGCAGCGTCCCCAGGCTCTTTCATCACATCCTGGATAAACGTTTTGTCAATCTTGAGAGTGTCAAAGGGGTAGCTTTTAAGGTAGCTGAGCGCTGAGTAGCCCGTGCCAAAGTCATCTACTGACAGACGTATGCCCGCTCGGTCCAGCTCTCTGAGGATCTCTGCTGTCTCTATCGATTTATCAAGAAGCAGGCGCTCTGTGATTTCGAGCTCCAGCCTTTCTGGAGCCAGATCATTGTTGGACAGGGCGCGCATAACCGCCATTGTAAAACCGGGGTCGCGAAACTGACGCGGCGACACGTTAACCGATATGCTAATGTCCCGACCGGTTATCGCCTTCCAGCCGGTTGCCGCAAGACAGGCTTGTTCAAGGACCCATTCGCCAATGGGGATAATCAGGCCGGTCTCTTCGGCCAGCGGGATAAAACGATCAGGCATAATCATGCCCATAACCGGGTTATTCCAGCGTAACAGTGCTTCGGCCGCTCGCAGATTGCCGGTTGCGGTATCTACGATTGGCTGGAAATAGAGCTCCATCTCCTGTAATTCGAGCGCCCGCCGCATACGGGATTCCATTTGGAGGCGCTCATGGGATACCTCGGACATTTCCGGGGTAAAATGCGCATAGGAGCTTTTCCCTTGGTGCTTTGCCTGGTACATAGCGGCGTCAGCGTGTTGGAGCAGAGTGCCGCTGTTGTCGGAATCTGTAGGAAAAATAGCAATGCCAATGCTGGTAGTAACAAATACTTCCTGTCCATTCAGAGAATAGGCGGGAACAAAGTTATTCAAAATGCGTTCCGCAACCTGCGAGGACGATTCCGGGCCGGTGAGGCCTGGCAGAATAACGAGAAATTCGTCTCCCCCGAGTCGCGCCACCGTGCTGGTTCCGCGCAGGCAGTTGGAGATTCTCCGGGCGGCTTCAATCAGTAGATGGTCACCGGCGTCATGGCCCAATGTGTCGTTAATGTGTTTGAAGTTGTCAAGATCGAGAAACATGACGCCAACCATGGAGCTCTCACGTTTGGCCTGCGCCAAGGCGAGCTTGAGCCTGTCCAGGGCAAGCATGCGGTTGGGCAGCCCGGTCAGAATATCGTAATTGGCCTGGCGCAGAAGCTGCTGCTCATAGCGCTTGCGGATGCTGATATCCTCGCCCAGTATGAGGTGGCCAGTCGTTTCGCCTGCCCCATCCTTAATTGGCGTAATGATCAACTGTTCCCAGAACCTCTCTCCGTTGCGGCGCACGCTGTTAATTTCACCCTGCCAGACACCGACCCGCTTAACCTGCAAGCGGATGGATTGCCACAGGTGGCGGTTGTCGCGATTTTCCAGGTTGTCGTCGCTTAAAGCACCAGGGTGCCGGCCGACAATGGATTTTGCGTTATAACCTGTGAGCTGTGTGAATTTGTGGTTGGCGAACTCGACCCGCCACTGACGATCGCAGATAACGACAGAAGAGGGGCTTTGCTCGATCGCTTTGGAAAACTTATGGAATTCCGCAGCGTCTCTTTCCTGTCGCGCCATATCGTCGTTCAGTCGCTCGCGCATTTGGTTAAACGCTTCGGTTACGCGGCCGATTTCATCATTACGGTGTGAGGGCGTGTCCGGGCGATCGAGTGTGAGCGGGGTGCTGAGGTTTGTCAGGGAGAAGTCTTTTGCGTAATTCGCCATGGCCGTCAGATGGCGGGTAACAAAGTGCTGGAAAACCCATATGATTAGTATGGACACGAAAAAAGTCTTGAGGAACTGGGTGGCCATGATGATACCAACCTTTACCTTCATGTCCTGATAAACGCGATCCAGATCGGCTGTTACCGTGAGTTCGCCGAGCTTGAGCATTCCATCGCCTTGATGAACCAGGCCGAAGTTGTGTGACTGGGTATCGGCTCCACGGGGGATCTCACCCATAACCAGTTCGGAGTCCGGTTCAATGCCCAGCCGCAGATGAACGACGTCCGGAAGGCTGAGAATACCTTCCATTTGGGTCTGGAGCAGTTTTTGATCAAGGGCCCAGAGGCTGCTGGCGAGGCTGGAGGCATACCCGGACTCAATTGCCTGCATGCGGCTGTCGATCTGGGAAAGATCTTTCGAATAGTCGGAATAGATCTGGATAGCAGCCGCGATCAGAGTGAAAACCGAGCTGAACAGAAGTATCCAGGCAAGCAACCTGAAAGACAGGGGAGAGCCCGTGCGAAAACGTTGAAGGCGCGTCAGTAGTTTGGGCATGTCGTCGCTTCAGCCACCCGGACGGTTGATAACAGCAAACAGTCTATCACTTGCAAACTATAGCAGTCCTGCTCTCCGAATTCCCTGCAAATACGCGAAAAGGCGGGAGAAATGTGCTCGCTTCTACCTTTCCTGAATTTTCGATTCCAAGAGTGATGTGGTCCATTGACGCAGATCAATATTTGTATTCAGGGGTGACGTAACCTGAGCTTAATCAAGTTTGATCTAGGGCAGGAGAAGAATCATGTATATGGATGCAGTCGTATTTGCTGGAATTGCAACTGTTCTACTGATGGTCGTGTTTTTTGTTGGTGTGGGGATATTCATTATGCGCGATCAAAAAGCGCATAGAGGGGATCAGCAAAAGCTGAAGGTTGATGGAAAAGCGGTCTGAAAAAATGGCGTCCCCTAGGGGGTTCGAACCCCTGTTGCCGCCGTGAAAGGGCGGAGTCCTAGGCCACTAGACGAAGGGGACGCAACGCTTCAAAACCGTGCCTCGTCGAGGTGGCGCGTATATTAAGTAAGCCTCCCCAGCCTGTCAACGCTTTTATTAAAAACGAGCGTTTTAACCCGCCGCATCTTCCAGTGCTTTCTCAAGTTCAGGGTAGCTGAATAGGAATCCGGAATGGGTCAGTCTTGCGGGCACTGCCTGTTGACCGGTCAGTAAAAGGCGTGACATTTCCCCGAGAGCTATTTTAAGAACCGTTGCAGGTGCCGGGAATATCGCTGGTCGTCTGAGTACATCTGCCAGGCAGCGAGTGAATTCGCGATTTGTTGCCGGGTTGGGGCTTACCACGTTGTATGCACCCGAGGCTTCAGGCGTCTCAAGCATCCAGATAAGCGCTGCTACAACATCGTCGCGGTGAATCCAGGGCATATACTGATGGCCATCACCAAGGCGGCCGCCCAAGCCAAATTTGAACGGCGGGATCATGCGCTGCAGGAAACCACCGTCGGGCCCTGCTACGACTCCCGTTCTGGACAGGCATACGCGCACTTGGCTTGACCGCAGCCCAAGTGCAGCGTCCTCCCAATCTTTGCACAAACGATGGGTAAACTCGTCGTGAGGCACCGTGTCTTCGGTTACCAAGGTGCTGCCCTGATCGCCATAAAAACCAACCGCAGAACCTGAAATCAAAGCCTCTGGCGCCTGAGCCCAGCTGGTGATGATGTCTATGAGGGTATTGGTGAGACCTATGCGGCTATCTCGCAGTGCCTGCTTTCGTTGGTCTGTCCAGCGTTTGTCAGCAATACCCTCTCCTGCGAGATTGATTACTGCACTATAACCCTGGTGGGATCTCAGGCTCTCAAGATCAGCGATGACGTCAACCTGACCGCATATTGCGCGCACCTTATCCGCAGATTGCCGGCTTAGCACTGCCAGTTCATAACCCCGTTTCAGCATCTCGCGGCATAAAACATTGCCAATAAATCCGGTGCCGCCTGTAATCAGTACGCGCTTGTTCATGACCGTATTCCTTATTATTCCTTATGGCCCCGTGTTCTGGCCAAGCTGGAGAGCGACAACGTCCTTGATTGCCTGGCCTAGCAGAGGGTTTTCTCCGATAGGAGGGCAGAGCTGGATGCTGGCTCCTGTCGATTTTTCCAGAGCGTCTATCATGTACGGCACATCCTTGCGCAGGTGGCGTCCGGCTGCCAGAAACAGAGGTACGATGGTAAATTCACGGGCACCTGCAGCAACGCCTTCATGAATCACGGTATCCAGGGATGGTTCGGCCAATTCCATATAAGCGATTCTGGAATGACTGACAGCGTTCAGAGTTGGCTCAGCAAGCGCCTCGAAGGTGTCGCACCAGCGCTTGTCGCTGCTGCCGTGTGCTAACAGAATAATGCGGCGGCTATTCATTAAGGCTCCCGGATCATCGTAGGAAAGGTGTCTGTCGTAATTTCTGCTGCAGGCCGGTATTCTCTGCCGGTCCCGTCAATCAAGATAACAGGGTGTAATCTAATGTTCGATTGGAAAGAGATTCTGGATTTCTGGTTTGGAGATTTTGATGAACACGGATTGCCTGACAGCTTCCACCGCAACCGCTGGTTTCGTTCAAGCAAGAGGTTTGATCAGGAAATTCGCCGCCGGTTTCTTTCCATGGTTTTGTTGGCATCTGAACAGGGGCTTGATCACTGGCGTAAGACGGCAGGTGGCAGTCTTGCTGAAATAGTGCTGCTTGATCAGTTTTCCAGGAATATATTCCGGGGCGGGGCGCTGGCCTTTGATCAGGACAAACTGGCGAACAAGCTCTGCAAAGAAGCCATGCGAAAGGGCCATGATATGGCACTTCCTCCCGTGCAGAGAGCGTTTATCTACATGCCGCTGGAGCATGCTGAGCGTCTTGAAGACCAAGCTCTGTCCGTTGAGTGTTATGAACAGCTGGTCGCCTCTACTTCCGGAATGCTCCAGGGCTTTATGAAAAGCTTTTTGCGTTCGGCGCAGGACCATCAAGAGATCATCGAGCGTTTTGGTCGGTTTCCCCACAGAAATCAGGCTCTGAGTCGGCCACCTACTGCCGCTGAACAGGATTATCTCGGCAGTGCCAGTCGGTTTGGGCAATAAAATTTCTGAAAGGAGGTTGACGAGAGGGATGGGATGGGTAGAATACGCTTCCGTTGACGGTACCAGCCGTTCAACACTGCGGGAATAGCTCAGTGGTAGAGCACAACCTTGCCAAGGTTGGGGTCGCGAGTTCAAATCTCGTTTCCCGCTCCAGATTTCGGAAACCCGGTCTCTAAAGAGTCCGGGTTTTTTGTTTTTGGTTATACTGGGCCACCTCGTTAACACCAAAGCTCTGCTCGGAGATGCGCCTTGTGAAAGTCCATTCACTCCATATCTACCCGGTTAAATCTCTCACCGGTATCCAGGTACCGTCATTTGAAATGGACGATTTCGGTCCAAAAGGTGACAGGCGTTGGATGATCGTTGATAGAGATCGCAGTTTTGTTACCCAAAGAGCCTTCCCGGAATTGGCGAAGATTACGACGTCTGTTGCTAAGAGCGGTGTCAGTATTCATATCCCGGGCGAAGGTGACTTCACGCTGAAGGCAACGGATGAGGAATTGCGAGTGCTGGTCTGGCGTGACTGGGTGAAGGCTCAGGAAGGCGAGGCCGCAGCAAGCGAAGCATTGAGCCGTTTCTGTGGTAAAGAGTTACGCTTTGTCTATATGCCGGACTCTTCGTTCCGGCGGGTCGATGCCGGGCGTGTGGCCGAATACCGTCGTGTAGGGTTCGCTGATGGTTACCCTTTCCTGATTACCAGCCTGGCGTCGTTGGAGGAACTGAATGGGCGTCTTGAGGTGCCGATGGACATGCGCAGGTTCCGGCCCAATATAGTTGTTGAGGGCTCGGCTCCGTGGCAGGAGGACCACTGGCGCAAGCTGAAGGTGGGAGAGCAACAGTTTGATATTGTAAAACCCTGTTCCCGCTGTGTTTTGACGACGGTTGACCCGGATACCGGAGTAAAAGATCCTGGTCTGCAACCATTGAGGACGCTCTCTGGCTATCGCAGAACGTCAGATGGTGTGATTTTCGGCCAGAACGCACTTCACGAATCACCCGGAGTTATCCACGTGGATGATTCTGTCACTGTTATTGAACCGGAGTAGAAAGCAACGTGCCACTGTTAACGCTGGACTCGATTTCCCTCGCCTTTGGGATGCACCCGCTACTCGATCAGGCGTCTCTGCTTATTGATGCCGGAGAGCGTGTGTGTCTTTTGGGAAGAAACGGTGAGGGTAAATCAACCCTGCTAAAGATTGTCAGCGGTGAGGTTGTGCCGGATGGCGGCGTAGTGCGCCTTGAAGACGGTGCGGTATTGGCCGTGCTGCCCCAGAACCTCCCGTCGGACGATTCGAGAACAGCGTACGAAGTCGTATCCGGTGCGTTCCCTGAAGCTGGCCAGCTCTTAGCTGAGTTTCACACGCTTACACAGCATGCAGATGAAACCAGCCTCGATCGTATGATGAAGGTTCAGGAGCGCATTGAAGCCATTGACGGGTGGCGGCTTGATCAAAAGGTGACGGCCGTTCTGGCACAATACGGCATAGATCCGGATCAGCGGCTCAACACGCTCTCCGGTGGATGGCAGCGCCGGGTGTTACTCGCCAGAGCTCTCGTTGGAGAGCCCGACATTCTGTTGCTGGACGAGCCCACGAACCACCTTGATGTGCCGGCAATTGCGTGGCTCGAGGAAGCGCTTGGCGCTTTCCGTGGTGCCATGCTGTTCGTGAGCCACGACCGCGCCTTTATACGACGCATGGCTACCCGGGTTGTGGAGCTGGATCGCGGTAAGCTGGTCAGCTTTGCGGCTTCTTATGATCACTATCTTGAGCTCAAGGAAAAGGCGCTTGAGGAAGAAGACCGGGAGAACGCCCTTTTCGACAAGCGCCTGAAGCAGGAAGAGACCTGGATTCGGCAGGGCATCAAGGCCCGTCGTACCCGTAATATGGGCCGGGTGAGGGCGCTCAGGGCAATGCGGGAAGAACACAGGCAGCGTCGGGTTCGGGGCGGAACGGCAACCTTTGCGGTGGAGGATGCTGCGCGCTCAGGTAAGCTCGTGGTCGAGACCGTTGATGCTGGTTTTGCTTATCCCGACGGAACACCGGTTATCCGGGATATGAATCTCACCGTGTTTCGGGGCGACAAAATTGGCCTTGTGGGGGAGAACGGTACGGGTAAAACAACCTTGGTGCGTTTGCTTCTGGGGGATCTTGAGCCTACAGAAGGGGTGATTCGCCTTGGGACCAATCTCAAAGTTGCCTATTTTGATCAGCTTCGTGGCGAGCTGGATCTGAGCCGCAATGCGCTTGATAACCTGTCTGAAGGGCGGGAGTTTATCGATATTAACGGCCAGAGTAAGCACGTGCTCGGGTATTTGCAGGACTTCCTGTTTACACCGGAGCGGGCGCGGTCTCCTGTCAGGGTGTTTTCGGGAGGTGAACGGGCGCGGCTCTTGTTGGCCAAGTTGTTCAGCAAACCCGCGAATATTCTGGTGCTCGATGAACCAACCAACGATCTGGATGTTGAAACCCTGGAACTGCTGGAGGAGCAGCTTGCTGAATTCGCCGGCACTGTGATCGTTATCAGTCACGACCGTGAGTTTCTGGATAACGTTGTCACGGAAACTGTTTTTCTGGATGGTTCAGAAAATGTACTCGAATACGTGGGTGGCTACAGCGACTGGCGCCGACAGGGCGGTCGCTTTCCGTCAGAGGCAAGTGGCGTACGTCCTGACCGACATGACAAGACAGCCAAGGCGGGTAAAAGTAAAAAGAGTGGCGGTGGAAAACAGGGCACACAACAAGCAAAGGTGCAGGACCAGCCAACTACACAAGACGGATCTGCGAGCAAGCCGAAGCAGGTCAAGTTGAGTTATAAGCTGAAGCTTGAGCTTGAGCAATTGCCCGGGCAAATAGAAACGCTGGAGCAGGAAGTCGCTAGCGTTCAGGGGCGAATCTCGGCAGAGGACTTTTATTCAGGCACGCCGGAAGAAGTCTCCGCGACGCTGGACGAGCTTGAGAAAAAGGAAGCCCGCCTTGAGAAAGTTATCGAGCGTTGGATGGCGCTAGAAGAGCAGGCGCTTGGCTGAGTCTACTGCAGAGAAAAGCCCGGCGGAAGATTGTGCCCCGGGCTTTCGTTTCTGGCTTTGGGTCGGGCAAAGGGTATCAGCGAATCCTTATGGCCAGAACGTCGCATTCGGTTCCATGCAGAACGCCATTGGCCGTTGAGCCCAGAAGAAGCTGGAAACCTTTTCTGCCGTGACTTCCGACAATCACCAAGTCAGCTTGTTGTTCTTTGGCCAAGCGGTGGATTTCAGATTCTGGCCGACCCACAGTTACAATCTGGCTGGCCTTGTCAACACCGTATTTGTCACCGTAGGCAGCAAGCTGTTCGCGGGCAGCTTTGTCGAGCTGATCCTGAAGTTCTGTCAAGTCCATCGGAATATCGCCACCGTAGGCGTAGCCCACTGGTTCTACAACATGTACCAGGACCAGGCTTGCACCATGCACTTCGCACATGGCTTTGGCTTTGTCCAGAACCTGTGGCGCCTCTTCAGTAAGATCTATGGCAACAAGCATTTTCTTGTAGGCAGACATCCCTAACTCCTTCGTGTTTAGGCTTTGTTACAGCATAGTACGCGAGCCCGTTGGGGGAAAGGGGTACCGCGGTTCTCAGGATTTTTGCTGAAGCAATCCGATCGTTGTGGTCAGGCTTTCGAGAATTCGTTTCGAGTACCTGTCAATTACAAAGCCAACGTTGTTTTCGTTGTAATTGATGTAAGAGCCGCGGATGAACTGCCATTTGGAAGCGATATCACCTAAAAGAGCCTTTAGTTCAGCCTCACTTTTGCCTTTAACAACTATATCCAGAAGCTGTTCAAATTCTTTTGCCTGCTCATCAAGGGGGGTCTCGGTAGATGAACCTTGAAACGTCTGGGCAACGGATGAATTGGTTCGAACGGAGTATTTCGCCATCATCTGGGCGATCTTTACAGCGCCCATTCGTGCCGCTTCCACCCGCGGGCTGGTTTCTGTCTCGGAGTTTTCCTGGGCAATCTGGTAAAGCTCCGTTGCCGTGTCGTTCATGATCAATGCTTGATTGGCCATGTCGGAAACCAGGCGCAAGTCCGGGTAACCGGTAGTGCGCACATCATTGATGTTGTCACGCATCAAGGCTTTGAACTTGTCGAACTCACCGTTGAGCGCTTCAACTTGTTCGGTTGTCAGAACGCCACTTGTGCTTTTCACGAGTAGGTTCATTGAGTCGTTTGCTGTATTGATGCCTGCTACGATCTCGTTCAGGGTGTTAGTGGTGCCGCTTCCGATGAATCGGTAGTAGGCATCCAGAGAAATGTAGTTACTGACGCGAAAAGTGTGAAGCTGAGCCAGGAAATCATCAGCATCCTGCGCCCGGACACTCACGGACGTGAGCATCAACATTAAAAGTGCAGCAACAAGGGATCGTGTCCGAAGACGGGTGGTTTTCATCGGATGAGTCTCCGTAATGCATTTATTATTGTGTACTAAAGTCGTAGATGGAAGGTAAAGTAACTTCTCCGGCCAATCAAGCGGTTTTGAGGGCCTTGGCTCGGGGAAATGTAAACATTTTTAAAATTTGCGTGATGAAGTTCATGTTTTCTCTCTCTATTAGAGCGTAGTTCCCTGAAAATAAAGCGCTGTGCATTTAAAACACATCGAAATATCGGGTGTGTTGTCCCTGTTAAAAAAGAAAGAAATTGACAAACGTATTGTTTTTTCTCATCGTGTGCCCTAACGATTCAAACGACTGTATGAATTTTTGAGTCGATTAATCGGGCAGTGACCGAAATCTCGCTGCATAAAACAGCTTTGGCAGCTCGTGACTGAGCCCGGCCAGAGTTGGAGGCAGTTCCAAACACAGACTGGAGATCAGTTGATGATTTACGAAGGTAAAGCCATCACGGTTAAAGAGATCGAAGGCGGGATCGCTCAGTTGGACTTCGACTTGCAAGGCGAGTCGGTAAACAAGTTCAACCGTCTTACCATTGAAGAGCTCCACGCCGCGACTGATGCACTTAAAGCACAGAAGAAACTAAAGGGCCTGGTGGTAACCAGCTCCAAAGACAGCTTCATTGTTGGTGCCGACATTACAGAGTTCACCGACCTGTTTGCCGGTTCCGAAGAAGATCTGGTAGCCAACAACCTTAAAGCCAATGCCATTTTCAGCGCTGTCGAGGATCTTCCTTTCCCGACAGTAACTGCCATTAACGGTATTGCTCTGGGTGGCGGGTTTGAAATGTGTCTGGCCACGGACTACCGGGTTATGGCTCCCAAGGCGAAGGTTGGCCTGCCGGAAGTCAAGCTGGGCATTTTCCCGGGCTTCGGCGGAACGGTTCGCCTGTCACGCTTGGTGGGTGTCGACAACGCCGTAGAATGGATTTGTGGCGGCGCTGAAAACCGTGCCGACGCTGCGCTGAAAACGGGCGCCGTAGATGCAATCGTTGAGCCGGCAAAACTGGTTGAAGCCGCTGTGGTAATCATCAATCAGTGCAATGAAGGCAAGCTTGATTACAAGGCTCGCCGTGAAGAAAAGAAAGGCAAGATCAAGCTAAATGCCATGGAAAGCATGATGGCGTTCGAAATCTCCAAAGCCTTTGTCGGTGCTAAAGCGGGTAAGAATTACCCCGCACCCGTGGAAGCTATCAAGGTGATGCAGAAGCACGCTGGTTTGACCCGCGACAAGGCGATTGAAGTGGAGGCCAAAGGCTTTGCCAAAATGGCAAAGACTAACGTGGCAGCCTGCCTTGTTGGCTTGTTCCTGAACGATCAGGAGCTGAAGAAGAAAGCCAAGGCGTGGGAAAAAGAAGCCTCTCAAGTGAAACTGGCTGCCGTACTGGGCGCCGGAATCATGGGTGGTGGCGTGGCCTATCAGTCGGCGCTGAAAGGCACGCCGATCATCATGAAGGACATCAACCAGGACGGTATCACTCTGGGCCTGAATGAAGCCAAGAAGCAGCTGATCAGGCGTGTCGACAAAGGCCGCATGACCGCGGCCCAGATGGCTGATGTACTCAACAGCATTACTCCGACTCTTAACTACGGTGATTTCAAGAACGTAGATCTGGTTGTTGAAGCCGTTGTTGAGAACCCGAAAGTGAAAGATGCTGTTCTGCGTGAAGCTGAAGAGATGCTTCGTGATGACGCCATCCTGACGTCTAACACGTCGACTATCTCCATTGACCTTCTGGCCAAGAACCTGAAGCGTCCGGAAAACTTCTGTGGTATGCACTTCTTCAACCCGGTGCCCATGATGCCGCTGGTTGAGGTTATCCGTGGCAAGAAGACCAGCAACCGTGCGATAGCAACAACTGTTGCTTATGCCAAGGCTATGGGTAAGACCCCGATCGTTGTAAACGATTGCCCGGGCTTCCTGGTAAACCGCGTTTTGTTCCCGTATTTCGGTGGCTTCATTGGCCTGGTGCGCGACGGTGCCGACTTCCAGCACGTAGACAAGGTGATGGAAAAGTTCGGCTGGCCTATGGGCCCGGCGTACTTGCTTGACGTCGTAGGCATGGACACTGGCAAGCACGCTGGTGCAGTCATGGCTGACGGCTTCCCGGACCGTATGAAGCACGAAGGTACAACGGCTATCGACGTTATGTTCGATAACAACCGTTACGGCCAGAAGAACGACAAAGGCTTCTACGGGTACGAACTGGATCGCAAGGGCAAGCAGAAGAAGGTTGTCGATGAAGAGACCTACAAGCTGCTCGAACCGATTGTTCAGGGTAAGAACGATTTCAGTGACGACGACATCATCGCTCGCATGATGATTCCGTTGTGCCTTGAAACTGTTCGCTGCGTGGAAGATGGCATTGTTGAAGGCCCGGCTGATGCCGATATGGGTCTGATCTTCGGTATTGGCTTTCCGCCGTTCCGTGGAGGTGCCCTGCGTTATATCGATGATATGGGCGCAGACAAGTTCGTCGAACTGGCAGACAAGTTTGCAGACCTCGGTCCTTTGTACCACCCGACCGAGAAGCTGCGTGAAATGGCCAAAACTGGCGAAAAGTTCTTTGGCTAACCCTGAACGAGATTTCCGAACGGAGAAAGATCTATGAGCCTTAATCCGAGAGACGTTGTCGTCATCGATTGCGTGCGGACTCCGATGGGTCGAGCCAAAAATGGTTGTTTCCGCAATGTACGTGCGGAGACCCTGTCGGCAACGCTGATCGAAGCATTGTTCGAGCGCAACCCGAAGCTCGACCCGAAAGAAGTTGAAGATGTGATCTGGGGCTGTGTAAACCAGACCAAGGAGCAGGGTTTTAACGTGGCCCGGCAGATTTCCTTGCTGACCCGCATCCCTCATGAATCTGCAGCCCAGACTGTAAACCGTCTGTGTGGTTCCGCCATGAGCGCAATCCATACAGCGGCACAGGCCATCATGACCGGCAACGGTGATATGTTCATGGTTGGTGGTGTAGAGCACATGGGGCACGTGCCTATGACGGAAGGTTTCGACCATAATCCGGCTGCTTCTAAATACACTGCCAAGGCCTCGAACATGATGGGCCTGACGGCAGAGATGCTGGCGAAGATGCACGGCATTACCCGCGAGCAGCAGGATGAGTTTGGCGCGCGTTCACACCGCCTGGCCCAAGAAGCAACGCTGGAAGGCCGCTTCAAAAACGAAATCGTTCCGATCGAAGGTCACGATGAGAATGGCTTCAAGGTGCTGATTGAGCACGATGAAACCATTCGTCCGGACACCACTGCGGAGTCGCTGGGCCAGCTGAAGCCGGCTTTTGATCCAAAGAATGGAACCGTGACAGCGGGTACTTCCTCGCAGCTGACCGATGGTGCCGCAGCGATGGTACTGATGTCCGCAGAGCGTGCGGAAGCACTGGGTCTGAAGCCTATCGCAAAGATTCGCAGCATGGCAGTAGCCGGCTGTGACCCCGCGATCATGGGTTACGGCCCTGTGCCGGCCACCAAAAAGGCGCTGAAGCGTGCAGGCCTGAAAGTTGAAGATATCGACTTCTGGGAACTGAACGAAGCCTTTGCTGGCCAGTCTCTGCCAGTGCTGAAAGACCTGAAACTGCTGGGTGTAATGGAAGAGAAGGTTAACCTGAACGGCGGTGCGATTGCCCTTGGCCATCCGCTAGGTTGTTCTGGTGCGCGTATCTCCACAACTCTGTTGAACGTAATGCAGGCCAAAGGCGGTAAGCTTGGTGTTTCCACCATGTGTATCGGTATGGGTCAGGGCATTGCAACGGTATGGGAGCGACTGTGATCCGTTAGACGGGCACGGTTACGCTTTCATGGAAGGGTCCGGCACATGCCGGGCCCTTCCTGCTTTCAGGTCAGTCCCAAGGCGCTTCCTGAAATTCCGAAAAAGCAAAATTGAAACAAAGAATGGGTTGTCTTGCTATTCTTGACCCTGTAAAACAGTGAGCCTATACACAATGGCGGCTCCTATAGTTTTTCCAGCCGATTGATTTTACAGCGAGTTTACGATCTGCTTTTTACGATCGATTTATCGCCAAGGATACAGATCTCTGATATGGGTAAAAGTCTCGTAATTGTCGAGTCACCAGCGAAAGCGAAGACCATCAACAAGTACCTTGGCCCCGACTTCATCGTGAAGTCGAGCGTCGGGCACATTCGTGATCTTCCCGTTAGTGGCAGCGGATCCCAGTCAGATCCGAAAGAGCGTGCCAGGCAGGCGGCGGTCACTCGCAAGCTCGGCCCCGAAGAAAAGATTGCGCATAAAAAACGTAAAGCTCGGGAGCAGCTGGTTGCGCGGATGGGGGTTGATCCCGATCAGAACTGGAGTGCTCGTTACGAAATTCTTCCTGGCAAGGAAAAGGTTGTCAGTGAACTCAAACGACTTGCCAAGAATGCAGACCATATCTACCTCGCAACGGATCTTGACCGCGAGGGGGAAGCCATTGCGTGGCACCTCCAAGAGACCATTGGCGGCGAGCCTGAAAAGTATCGCCGGGTAGTGTTCAATGAGATTACCAAGCGCGCCATTCAGGAAGCGTTTGAAAATCCTGGAGACCTAGACAACAACCAAGTGAATGCTCAGCAGGCCCGGCGTTTTCTTGACCGGGTTGTGGGGTACATGGTCTCGCCGCTGTTATGGGCCAAGCTTGCCCGTGGCCTGTCTGCAGGCCGTGTCCAGTCGGTTGCAGTGCGCCTGATTGCGGACCGTGAGCGGGACATTCGGGTATTTATACCGGAAGAATACTGGCAGTTATTTGCCGGGCTGGGAGCCAAAGCCAGCGCTCAACCCGTACGTTTTGAGGTTACTCGTTATAACGACAAGCCTTATCGCCCGGTTAACGAACAGCAGAGCATTGAGCACGTAGAGCGCCTTAAATCAGGCAGCTTTGAGGTATCCAAGCGGGAAGACAAACCAACCAGATCCCGCCCGGGGGCGCCTTTTATTACATCGACGCTGCAGCAGGCGGCGAGTAATAAAATGGGCTTCAGTGTGAAGAAAACCATGATGCTCGCCCAGCGTCTTTATGAAGCCGGCTACATTACTTACATGCGTACCGATTCGACGAACCTGAGCCAGGACGCCGTCAGTGGCTGTCGTGAATATATTCAGGATCAGTTCGGTGACCTCTATCTGCCAGAGAATCCCAAAGTCTATGGCAGCAAAGAAGGTGCTCAAGAAGCGCACGAAGCTATTCGCCCTACAGAAGCAACTCGCCAGGCATCTGCGATCAGCGGTCTGGAAAAAGATGCAGAAAAGCTTTACGAGCTGATCTGGCGCCAGTTTGTGGCGTGCCAGATGTCAGAAGCCGAATTTCTCAGTACATCGATTGTGGTCTCCAACGGCGACTACGAGCTGCGTACACGCGGCCGTATTAGCAAGTTTGATGGTTTTCTCAAAGTCGCACCTCAGTCGGCCAAAAAGGAAGAAGATGTTGCTCTGCCAGACATCAAGGTAGGAGAGGCCCTGAGTCTCGAGAAACTTGATCCTACCCAACATTTTACCAAGCCGGCACCGCGTTATACGGAAGCCAGCCTGGTGAAAGAGCTTGAAAAGCAGGGCATTGGTCGCCCTTCTACCTACGCTTCGATTATCTCGACCATTCAGGATCGAGGTTATGTGCGCCTGCAGAACCGGCGTTTTTACGCTGAAAAAATGGGTGAGATTGTCACTGACCGTTTGTGTGAATCGTTTTCCAATCTGATGGATTTCGATTTTACCGCGAAGATGGAAGGTGATTTGGATCACATTGCCGAAGGTGATGTGGACTGGAAGAAGGTTCTTAACGATTTTTATGCGCGATTCCGTAAGCAGTTGGAGTCAGCCGAGGCTGCGGACGGCGAAGGCGGCATGCGTCCGAATGATCCGACCGAAACCAGTATTCCGTGCCCGACTTGCAGTCGCAATATGCAGATACGGGTGGCCAGTACCGGCGTGTTCCTTGGTTGTTCCGGGTATTCGCTGCCGCCGAAAGAGCGCTGTAAAACCACTATCAACCTTGTGTCAGGCGATGAAGTTGTCAGCGCGGATGATGACGTTGAAGGTGAGGGCGAAACCCTGTTGTTGCGCAAGAAGCGGCGTTGCCCGAAATGTTCTACGGCTATGGACAGTTATCTGGTGGACGAAGCCCGTAAGCTGCACGTTTGTGGTAACAACCCAGACTGTTCCGGCTATGAGGTGGAGGAGGGAACGTTCCGCATAAAAGGCTACGACGGGCCAACGCTTGAGTGTGATAAATGCGGCTCTGAGATGCAGCTCAAAACAGGTCGCTTTGGCAAGTATTTTGGTTGTATGAGTGATACTTGTAAAAATACCCGGAAACTGCTGAAGAGCGGAGAGCCTGCGCCGCCCAAAATGGATCCGGTGCCAATGCCCGAACTGCAATGCCAGAAGGTAGATGACACCTACGTATTGCGTGATGGTGCATCCGGGATGTTTCTGGCGGCCAGCAAGTTCCCGAAAAATCGCGAGACCCGGCCACCTCTGGTTATAGAGATCAAGCCGCACCGGAAGGAAATCGATCCTAAGCACGATTACCTGATGGAGGCCCCGGAACGTGATCCAGAGGGTAACCTTGCGGTCATCCGGTACAGCCGCAAGACCAAAGAGCAGTATGTGATGTCGGAGACAGACGGCAAGGCAACGGGCTGGTCTGCGTGGTATGTGGACGGCAAGTGGCAGCCCCGCGAAAAGAAGTAATCAGGACTGCGTTGTGGAGCTATAAAAAAAGGTCAGAAACGTTTTTCTGACCTTTTTTTGATGTATCCGAGCTCTTCTAAACTTCTCTGAACTTGCGCAACCTCTGGATCAGGGAAGACGTATCCCAGCGTTTGCCTCCCATCTCCTGAACATCACCGTAGAATTGATCGACCAGGGCTGTGATCGGCAATGACGCGTTGATTTTACGTGCCTCATCCAGACATATGCCCAGATCTTTGCGCATCCAGTCTACGGCAAACCCATGATCAAACTCACCATCAATCATGGTTCCGGAGCGGTTTTCCATTTGCCAGGACTGAGCGGCTCCTTTTGAGATCACATCCACAACTTTTCTGACATCGAGGTTTGCCTGCTCGGCGAAGTGCAGCGCTTCAGAGAGCCCTTGAACGAGGCCGGCGATTGCAATCTGATTGACCATCTTGGTCTTTTGACCGCTGCCTGCCGGGCCCATAAGGTTCAGAGCTTTGGCGTAGTGTTGCAACAGAGGCTGGGCCTTGGCGTAGTCTGGCTCGGTACCGCCGCACATGATGGTGAGCTGGCCATTCTGCGCCCCCTGCTGCCCCCCTGAGACCGGTGCGTCAATAAAACCCATACCGGCCTTGCGCGATGCTTCTGCCAGCCTCTCGGCGACCCCTGCGGAGGCCGTTGTGTGATCCACCAGAATGGCGCCTGGTTGGGCGTGTGCCAGAATGCCGTCTTCGCCTTCGTAAACCGCAATAAGATCCTTGTCGGCACCTACGCAGGTTAAGACGAAGTCAGCACCGTCTGCGGCCTCTGCGATGGTCTGGCAGGCGGTTCCGGGATACTCCTTTGCCCATTGCAGAGATTTTTGTTCTGAGCGATTCCACACTCGGACAGTAAAGCCGGCATTGGCCAGGTGGCCGGCCATTGGATATCCCATAACACCAAGGCCAATAAAGGTTGCGGTAGTCATTATTGTCTCCTTTTTAAGTTCTGGGCTTAATTTAGCACAAAGTTGAAGAGTTGCCGGAGCAAAAGCTGCATTTGCCAGAGGTACAAAAAAAGGCCGCTGAATCAGCGGCCTTCGGGTTTTCAGGGCGGGCAGGGTTTACTCTTTTGGGTAATCCCGTGCAGGAGAACCGGTATAAAGCTGGCGCGGACGGCCAATGCGATAGTCGCCGCTGACCATTTCGTTCCAGTGAGAGAACCAGCCAATGGTCCGGGACATTGCAAAGACCACCGTGAACATGGAGGTGGGTATTCCGATTGCCTTGAGAATCAGGCCGGAATAGAAATCCACGTTCGGATAGAGCTTGCGCTCGACGAAGTACTCGTCTTCCAGAGCGATCTGCTCAAGGCGCTGAGCGATTCTGAGCAGTGGGTCGTTTTCCAGTCCCAGTTCGCTCAGCACTTCGTGCGCGGTTTCAGCCATTACTTTGGCGCGCGGGTCGAAGTTCTTGTATACCCGGTGACCAAAGCCCATGAGACGGAACGGGTCGTCCTTGTCTTTGGCCTTGGCGATGAAGGTATCAATGTTGGACTCGTCGCCGATCTCGGCGAGCATATCCAGGACGGCTTCGTTGGCGCCGCCGTGCGCCGGGCCCCAGAGAGCTGCAATGCCGGAAGCGATGCAGGCATAGGGGTTGGCTCCGGTAGAGCCTGCCAGGCGCACAGTGGACGTGGACGCGTTCTGCTCATGATCGGCATGCAGAATGAAGATCTTGTCCATAGCCTTGGACAGGATCGGGTTCGGTTTATACTCCTCGCAGGGAACACCAAACATCATCTGCAGGAAGTTCTCAGAGTACGAAAGGTCATTCCTGGGGTACACAAAAGGCTGGCCGATGCTGTACTTGTAGCACCAGGCTGCAATTGTCGGCATCTTGGCAATCAGTCGGTGTGCAGTGATATCACGTTGATGTTCGTTGGTAACGTCCATCTGGTCGTGATAAAACGCGGAAAGCGCTCCGACAACTCCGCACATGATGGCCATTGGATGCGCGTCCCGGCGGAAGCCGTGGAAGAAATTGCGCATCTGGTCGTGCAGCATGGTGTGGTTTTTGATGGTGTCATGGAATTGCTTGTTTTCTGCTGCAGTAGGCAGTTCGCCTTTCAGCAGCAGGTAGCAGACTTCCAGGTAATCTGAATGCTCTGCGAGCTGCTCAATGGGATAACCCCGGTGCAGGAGAACGCCGTTTTCACCGTCAATATACGTGATGGCCGACTCGCAGGCGGCTGTTGAGACAAACCCCGGGTCGTAAGTGAAAACGCCATGTTGGACTAGGCTTCGTACGTCGATGACGTCAGGGCCAACTGTGCCGGAATAAACCGGTAGCTCAATGGACTTGTCCCCCACCGAGAGCGTGGCTTTCCTGTCGGTCATAGTGCTCTCCTGTTTATCAGCGTTAACAGCATAGGCTGCATTTATAGTTGCGCGAGAAGGCGCGTATTATCGCAAAACTGGCGGCAAAATATAGGGCGTTGGTTTTTTTTGTCAATGAAAGAGTGGGGAAACTTTATGATCTTGTCCTTGTTGTAAATCAGGGATATCACGAATAATGCGGCTCGGGACGATAAAATAAGTTTGTCAATACGCCTTATAGCGGGCCTCGCCGGCGTTTCCTCGCTGTTTTAGCATGGGTTGCGCGTTTGTAATTATACGGGCGTCTCCTTATAATCCATAGCCCAGAATCGGAGACCCATCTTCAAAGGTGTTTGTTTGTAGCAAGCTACCTGATTGGCGTCCACCTTCCTGAACCAACCGGTTGTCGGTGTCGTACCAAACATCCGACCCTTACATACCCACTATCCGCCACCGGCTCGCCGGATCTGCGGTACCAAAAGAGAGTGTGAGAGCGCTGTGAATAGTAAACGACCAGTAAATCTCGATCTCAGCAAGTTTCATTTTCCGCTGCCAGCCATTACGTCCATATTGCACCGCGTTAGCGGCATCATCATTTTTGTTGGTGTTGCGTTCATGCTTTACGGACTTCAGCTTTCCCTTTCCGGGGAAGAAGGCTTCAGTCAGGTCAGTGAGTTGCTGAACGGCTTCCTTGCCAAGCTGATCATCTGGGGCATCTTGTCTGCTCTGCTCTACCATCTGGTTGCTGGCATCAAGCACCTGCTCATGGATATGGGCATTGGTGAAGAGTTGGAAAGCGGGCGTGCTGCCGCCAAGATCACAATTGCAGTTTCCGTCATCCTCATTGTTCTGGCAGGAGTCTGGGTATGGGCATGAATAGTGTGACCAATATTGGCCGCAACGGCATCCAGGACTGGATTATCCAGCGTGTTTCTGCCTACGTATTAGCCTTCTATACGTTGTTTCTGCTCGGTTTTTTTGTAACGACCGATGTTGACTATCAGTCTTGGTCGGCGCTGTTTGATCAAGCCTGGTTCAAGATCTTTACGCTGCTGGCGCTGCTTTCAATCGGGGCTCATGCGTGGGTCGGGCTTTGGACCGTTTCTACCGACTACATCAAATCCGCAATGCAGCGCTTCCTGTTTCAGGCAGCATTCATTCTGGTGATTTTTGTGTATGTGGTCTGGGGTATTCAGATTATTTGGGGGCTTTAATCGATGTCTAATATCAAGACCATGTCGTACGACGCGATTGTTATCGGCGGCGGCGGTGCCGGTATGCGAGCGGCCCTGCAGTTGACCGAGTCGGGCGTCAAAACCGCGTGTATTACAAAAGTATTTCCAACTCGTTCGCACACTGTATCTGCTCAGGGCGGCATTACCTGTGCGATCGCGAGCGCTGATCCCAATGATGACTGGCGCTGGCACATGTATGACACCGTCAAGGGGTCTGATTACATTGCCGACCAGGACGCAGTTGAATACATGTGTTCGGTCGGGCCTCAGGCTGTTTTTGAGCTTGAGCATATGGGGCTGCCGTTCTCCCGTACTGAGCAGGGTCGCATCTATCAGCGTCCGTTCGGTGGTCAGTCCAAAGGCCCGGATAATCCTACTCAGGCAGCCCGTACCTGTGCTGCTGCTGACCGTACCGGTCACGCGCTGCTGCACACGCTTTACCAGGCAAACCTTAAAGGTGGCACGACCTTCCTGAACGAGTGGTATGCCGTTGATCTGGTCAAGAACAGCAAAGATGAAGTTGTTGGTGTTGTGGCGATTGAAATCGAAACCGGTGAAGTGGCTTACATCAAGGCCAAGGCGACGGTTTTAGCAACAGGCGGCGCAGGCCGGATTTACGCTTCTACTACTAACGCGCTGATCAATACCGGCGACGGCATTGGCATGGCACTGCGTGCGGGTTTCCCGATGCAGGACATGGAAATGTGGCAGTTCCATCCGACTGGCATTTACGGTGCCGGCACGCTGGTAACAGAAGGTTGCCGGGGTGAGGGTGGCTACCTGATTAACGCCGACGGCGAGCGTTTCATGGAGCGATATGCTCCGAACTCCAAAGACCTGGCCGGCCGAGACGTTGTCGCTCGCTCCATGGTCATCGAAATTCTTGAAGGTCGCGGTTGCGGTCCTGAAAAAGACCACGTTCTGCTGAAACTTGACCACTTGGGTGAAGAAACACTGAACCTGCGCTTGCCCGGTATCTGTGAGCTGGCCAAGACCTTTGCACACGTAGATCCGGTAAAAGAGCCCGTCCCAGTGGTCCCAACCTGTCACTACATGATGGGTGGTATTCCTACAAACGTAGGTGGACAGGCATTAACTCAGGACGAAAATGGTAGCGATCAACCGATCCCGGGTCTGTTTGCCTGCGGTGAGGCGGCGTGTGTTTCTGTTCACGGTGCAAACCGACTGGGCGGCAACTCTTTGCTGGATCTCGTTGTTTTCGGACGTGCGGCTGGCCTGCATATTGAAGAGCAATTGCGCGGCGGCTTTGAGACAGATGGTGCAACCGATGAAGATATCAAGCGCGCCATGGCACGTCTGGATCGTCTGAACAGTGCATCGGAAGGTGAAAGTGTTGCCGAGGTTCGCAGGGATCTTCAGAATTGCATGCAGCTTTATTTTGGTGTTTTCCGTGACGGCAAGAGCATGGAAGAAGGGCTGGCAAAGCTGGATGCACTCGGCGAGCGTGTTCGCAACACCAAGCTGGCAGACACCAGTAATGCGTTCAACACCGCGCGCATTGAGGCGCTGGAGCTGGACAACCTTTTTGAAGTAGCTCTGGCTACTGCGATTGCTGCAAATGAGCGTAAAGAGAGTCGCGGTGCGCACGCCCGTAACGATTTCACCGAGCGTGATGACGAGAACTGGCTGAAGCACTCTCTCTACTTCCCGCTGGATAAGCGTATCGGCAAGCGTGATGTGAATTTCTCGCCCAAGACTGTCGATACTTTTCAGCCGAAAATCCGGACTTACTAAGGGGAACGTACACTATGTTGGTAAGCCTTTACCGTTATAACCCGGAAACTGACAACGCCCCTTACATGCAGGACGTTGATGTGGAGCTTCCGGCAGGCAAGGATTTGATGGTTCTTGACGTGCTTAATCTCATCAAAGAGAACGATCCCTCAATGGCCTATCGTCGCTCATGCCGTGAAGGTGTTTGCGGTTCTGATGGCATGAATATGAATGGCAAGAATGGCTTGGCATGTATCACGCCGATGTCTCAGGTTGTCAAGAATGGCAAGCTGGTATTGCGTCCGCTGCCGGGCCTGCCGGTGGTCCGCGATCTGGTCGTTGACATGAGCCTGTTTTACAAGCAGTACGAAAAAGTAATGCCATACCTGATTAACGACAAGCCCGCGCCTGCTATTGAGCGTTTGCAGTCACCAGAAGAGCGCGAAAAGCTGGATGGTTTGTACGAGTGTATTCTCTGTGCATGCTGCTCAACGGCCTGCCCGTCGTTCTGGTGGAATCCGGATAAGTTTATTGGTCCGGCCGGACTGTTGCAGGCATACCGCTTTCTCGCGGATAGTCGCGATACGGCTCAGGCAGAGCGTCTCGCTGACCTGGATGATCCGTTCAGCGTTTTCCGCTGCAGAGGTATCATGAACTGCGTCAGCGTGTGTCCCAAAGGTCTTAACCCCACAAAGGCTATTGGTCATATACGGAATCTTCTGCTGCACCGGACGACTTAAGCTGCAGAATCGCAGACAGGCGCTATACTGACCTAATAAGGTTGGACCTTGGAAGGCCTCGCATTTATGCGGGGCCTTCAACCAAAGGCTTATAGTCAAAGGTCGTACCCGGGTGCACACTACGCAAGCCGTGGCGGGAACTCATCATGTTTTCTTGCGGCGTAGCTGAATACAATAAAATCATTGGGGAACGGAAAACATCCGTGTTGGGTGTGGTTGCCAAAGTCGATCCCGTAAAAACCCGTATTGACTGATCATTACCCCTGGCCGACCATACCGGGCTCCCCCGCACCAGCCCAAGGTGAGCTATTCAAAATGCAAGAAAGCATCATGGAGCAGTTATGGCAGACTTCCCACTTACAAGGTGGAAATCTGGCCTATATTGAACAGCTTTTTGAAACCTACCTGACAGACCCTAATGCCGTTCCCGAAGAGTGGCGTAGCTATTTTGACAAGCTTCCGAGCGTTGACGGCTATCAGGGTCGTGATGTCATTCATTCTTCAATCCGCGAGCAGTTTAAACACATATCTCGCAATCAGCGTTTTCTCGCGAATAACGGCGTGCCTGCCAGTGCAACGTCGGATGCCGATAAAAAGCAGACTCGTGTTCTCCAACTAATTAACGCTTATCGCTTCCGTGGTCACCAGGAAGCAAAGCTGGACCCGCTTGGGGTTTGGCAGCGCCCGAGCGTGGAAGATCTCGATCCGGCTTTCCATGAATTATCGGAGTCTGATCGAGATCTGACATTTCAGACTGGCTCCCTGAGTTTTGGCTCTGAAACCATGAAGCTCGGGGACATCGTCGACGGACTGCAGCAGACATACTGCGGCAGCATTGGCGCCGAGTATATGCACATAGTTGATACCCGCATTAAGCGCTGGTTTCAGCAGCGCATGGAGCCTGTTCGCTCTGAGCCGGGTTTTGAATCCAATACCCGCAAGCATATTCTGGAGCGCCTCACGGCGGCTGAAGGCCTGGAAAAATATCTTGGTTCCCGTTACCCGGGCGTCAAGCGTTTCGGGCTTGAGGGTGGCGAAAGCCTTATTCCCTGCATGGACGAGTTGATCCAGCGCGCCGGCCATTATGGCGCCAAGGAAATCGTACTGGGTATGGCCCACCGCGGTCGGCTGAACATACTGGTCAACACCCTGGGGAAGGATCCCAAAGAATTGTTTGATGAGTTTGAAGGCAAGAGGCTGGCAGATTCAGGTTCCGGTGACGTCAAGTATCACCAGGGCTTCTCGTCCAACGTGATGACAGAAGGCGGCGAAATACATCTGGCAATGGCATTTAACCCGTCACACCTGGAAATCGTATCTCCGGTGGTTGAGGGTTCTGTGCGCGCCCGTCAGACCCGCCGAGCCGATACTCGAGGCAATCAGGTGGTGCCGATTATCATGCACGGTGATGCCGCGTTTGCGGGCCAGGGCGTTGTCATGGAAACCTTCCAGATGTCCCAGACTCGTGGTTTCGGCGTGGGTGGTACCATCCACATCGTGATCAACAATCAGGTTGGTTTCACGACCAGCAAACAGGACGACGCCCGTTCCACGGAGTACTGTACCGACGTCGCTAAAATGGTTCAGGCGCCGATACTCCACGTGAACGCCGACGATCCTGAAGCCGTTGTGTTTGTCACCCAAATGGCGATGGATTATCGCAACGAATTCGAGAACGATGTTGTGATTGATCTGGTCTGTTATCGCCGGCGCGGGCACAACGAAGCAGACGAGCCAGCTGCAACTCAGCCGATGATGTACGACAAGATTCGCAAGCTTAAGACGACTCGCACTCTTTATGCAGAGAAGTTGGTCGCCGCCGGCGTTGTGACTGAAGACGAAATCAAGCAGATGGAAAATGACTATCGTGACGCGCTTGATAACGGCGAACACGTGGTTAAGTCCCTGGTGAAAAAGCCTAACAAGGATCTGTACGTTGACTGGACGCCGCACATTGGCCATGAGTGGACCGCCAAGTGTAAATCCAGCGTTGCATTGAAAACGATTCAGAAGCTGGGCAAAAAGCTGACTCACGTTCCTGAAGGGTTCAGTGTTCAGCGTCAGGTTTCCAAGATTGTTTCCGATCGTGAGAAAATGACTGCGGGTGCGTTGCCCATCAACTGGGGCTACGGCGAGATCATGGCTTACGCGACGCTGTTGAACGAAGGGCACCATATCCGACTGACGGGGCAGGATGTGGGTCGTGGAACCTTCTCTCACCGTCATGCGGTGCTGCACAACCAGAAGGATGGCTCGAAGCACATCGCGCTTGCACAGCTTTCCGAAAAGCAGTCGAAGTTTGAAATCTATGACTCGTTGCTGTCTGAAGAAGCAGTGATGGCGTTCGAATACGGTTACGCAACGACCACACCGGATACGCTGGTGGTCTGGGAAGCTCAGTTTGGTGATTTTGCTAACGGCGCCCAGGTTGTTATCGACCAGTTCCTCACAAGCGGCGAGCACAAGTGGGGGCGTCTTTGTGGGTTGACGCTGCTATTGCCGCACGGCTATGAAGGACAGGGGCCTGAGCACAGCTCCGCGCGCCTTGAACGTTTCCTGCAGTTGTCTGCAGAGCAGAATATTCAGGTGTGTGTGCCGACGACGCCATCTCAGGTTTTCCACATGTTGCGTCGCCAGGTGAAGCGTCCGCTGCGTAAGCCTCTGATAGCTATCACGCCCAAGAGTTTACTGCGCCACAAGGAAGCAACCTCTGATCTGGATGATCTGACCTCCGGTACCTTCCAGACCGTTCTTCCTGAGAAAGAACTGCCGGAAGCCAAGAAAGTCACTCGGGTTATTCTTTGCAGCGGCAAGGTCTATTACGATCTGTTGGAAAAGAAGAAAACCGATGAGCGTGATGATGTTGCCCTTGTGCGCATTGAACAGCTCTATCCGTTCCCCGGTGAGGATCTGGATGAAGCTCTGGCCCAGTACGCAAAGCTGAAACACGCGGTGTGGTGCCAGGAAGAGCCTATGAACCAGGGCGCCTGGTACAGCAGTCAGCATCATATGCGTAATGCGTTGCAACGGCTGAACCCCAAGCTTAATCTTCTGTACGCCGGTCGTGACGCCTCCGCTGCTCCGGCAGCAGGTCATATGTCTGTTCATATTGAACAGCAGAAAAAACTTGTTAACGATGCGTTTGAAATCTGACGAGCTACCGAACTAAGGAACTGTAATGTCTACTGAGATTAAAGCACCCGTTTTCCCGGAGTCGGTCGCAGAGGGTACCGTCGCGACCTGGCATAAGCAGCCTGGCGAAGCCTGTTCACGTGATGATCTGATTGTCGATATTGAAACCGACAAAGTGGTCCTTGAGGTTGTAGCGCCGGCTGACGGCGTGATCGAAGAGATCGTCAAAGGAGAAGGCGACACCGTGGAAAGCGGTGAGGTTGTCGGAAGGTTTAAAGCAGGCGCCGTGGGCGACTCCGGATCTGCCGACAACAAAGCCAGCAAGGCCGACGCTGACAAGGGTGACGCCAAACCCGAGCAAAGCCAGAGTTCTGATGACGCTATCCTTAGCCCGGCAGCACGAAAGCTGGCTGAAGAGCGCGGTGTTGATCCGGGTGCCGTAAAGGGTACCGGAAAAGACGGCCGAGTGACAAAGGAAGACGTTCAAAATCATGTGGATAGCGCCAAGTCTTCAAGCGAATCCTCAAAGGCCGTTGCGCCGGCTGAGATGCCTGAGGTTAATGTTGCGACGGGTGAGCGTATAGAGAAGCGTGTACCCATGACCCGTCTGCGTTCCAGTATCGCCAAGCGACTGGTGAATGCCCAGCAAACCGCAGCCATGCTCACGACCTTCAATGAGGTCGACATGGGCCCCATCATGGAGCTGCGCAAGCAATACCAAGAGAGCTTTGTGAAGCGTCACGAGATTAAGCTGGGCTTTATGTCCTTCTTCGCCAAAGCCTCAACCGAAGCGCTGAAGCGTTTCCCTGCCGTTAACGCGTCTATTGACGGTAACGATATGGTTTACCACGGCTACCAGGATATTGGTGTTGCGGTGTCCACCGAGCGTGGCCTGGTGGTTCCGGTCATTCGTGATGTGGATGCATTGGGTCTGGCCGATATCGAGAAGAAGATTGTTGAATACGGCACCAAAGCCAAAGGTGGCAAACTTTCAATTGACGATATGACCGGTGGTACCTTTACCATTACCAACGGTGGTATTTTTGGATCGCTTATTTCTACACCGATCCTTAATCCGCCGCAGACAGCTATTCTGGGTATGCACAAAATCCAGGAGCGCCCGATGGCAATCAATGGCAAGGTAGAAATCCGTCCGATGATGTACCTTGCGCTGTCCTATGACCACCGCATGGTCGATGGCAAGGAGGCGGTGCAGTTCCTTGTGGCCATCAAGGAAATGCTCGAGGACCCGGCGCGTATTCTGCTGGACGTCTGAGCTGACACTTAACGAATCAGAAAACAGGATTAACTATGTCTGATAAGTACGACGTAATCGTCATTGGCGCGGGCCCTGGTGGCTATGTTGCCGCTATAAAAGCCGCTCAGCTTGGTCTTAAAACTGCGTGTATCGAGTCGTGGAACTCTGAAGATGGCAAAAGCCAGGTGCTTGGCGGCACCTGCCTGAACGTGGGTTGTATTCCTTCGAAGGCGTTGCTGGAAATTTCCCACAAGTTTGAGGAAGCGAGCCACGATTACGAAATGCAGGGCATCATCGCCAAGGATGTCAAGATCGACATCGCCAAGATGATGGAGCGCAAAGATGGCATCGTAAAGCAGCTGACGGGCGGTATCGCAGGGCTGTTTAAAGCCAACGGCGTTACCTCCATTCATGGCCACGGCAAGCTACTTGCCAATCGTCAGGTTGAAGTCACAGACAACGATGGCAAGACAAAAACCTATGAAGCTGAGAACGTCATTCTCGCCACAGGTTCCAAGCCCATTGATATACCGCCTGCTCCGATGACGGAAGGCTATATCGTGGACTCTGAAGGCGCGTTGGAATTTGATGAAGTTCCCAAGCGCCTTGGCGTTATCGGTGCCGGTGTTATCGGGCTTGAGCTTGGTAGCGTATGGGCTCGGTTGGGTTCCGAAGTCACCGTGCTGGAAGCTCAGGACACCTTCCTGCCTGCCGTTGATCAGCAGATTGCCAAAGATGCGCTGAAGCATTTCCGTAAGCAGGGCCTGGACATTGTAATGAGTGGCCGCGTAACCGGCGCTGAAGTGAAGCGCAAGTTGGTCTACGTGAACTACGAAGACGGTAAGGGCAAGCAGGAACTGAAAGTCGATAAACTGATTGTTGCCGTTGGCCGCCGGCCATACACAGACAATCTGCTGGCAGCAGATTCTGGCGTTAACATGGATGAGCGTGGTTTCATCTTTGTTGACGACACGTGCAAAACGGATGCGCCAGGCGTCTGGGCAGTGGGCGATGTCGTACGTGGCCCGATGCTGGCGCACAAAGCCTCGGAAGAGGGCGTTATGGTTGCGGAGCGTATTGCCGGCCATAAGCCTCAGGTCAATTACGACTGCATTCCAAACGTTATCTATACATCGCCAGAAGTGGCTTGGGTCGGTAAAACCGAAGAGCAAATCAAGAATGAAGGTGAGGCCTATAAGGTTGGTACCTTCCCGTTTGCGGCTAACGGTCGCGCGATGGCGGCAAACTCCGCCTCTGGCATGGTGAAAATCATTGCCGACGAGAAGACTGACCGGATTCTGGGCTTTCACGTTGTAGGTCCGCAGGCATCGGAAATTGTTGCTCAGGGCGTTATTGCCATGGAATTTGGCTCCAGTGCAGAAGATCTGGCTCTGACCTGTTTTGCACATCCGACTCTGTCCGAGTCTGTGCATGAGGCAGCGCTGGCGGTTAACGGTGGCGCGATTCATATTGCGAACCGTCGCAAAAAGAAGTAACGCAAATCAGGAAGCAGGGGCGCCCGTGACGGCGCCCCTTTACCATAAAAACAGCTGATTTCCGGTTGCGATCATGGCGAGCTAAGGTGACCCTCTGCTCGCCGAGCCGAATTCGCAGTAAAGACTCCCCCGCTGGGGAGTCGCGGGTTCACTTTCCGTACGTGGTTATCCTCCATCAAAAAGTGGGACACTAACTATGAATTTGCACGAATATCAGGGCAAACAGCTTTTCGCTGAATATGGCTTGCCTGTATCACAGGGTATTGCCTGCGATACCCCCGATGAAGCAGTGGCAGCTGCAGAAAAAATTGGCGGCAACAGCTGGGTTGTTAAGGCTCAGGTTCATGCTGGCGGTCGCGGTAAAGCCGGCGGTGTAAAGCTGGTTAAGAGCACCGACGACATCCGCGCATTCGCGGAACAGTGGTTGGGCAAGAATCTGGTGACCTTCCAGACCGACGAGCACGGCCAGCCGGTCAGCAAAATTCTGGTTGAATCCCTGACGGATATCGATCAGGAACTGTATCTGGGCGCGGTTGTCGACCGTGGCTCTCGCCGTATCGTATTCATGGCTTCCACCGAAGGTGGTGTTGAAATTGAAACGGTTGCGGAAGAAACTCCGGAGAAAATCCTGAGAGCCGAAATTGATCCGCTGGTAGGCGCACAGCCATACCAGGGTCGCGATCTGGCGTTCCAACTTGGCCTGGAAGGCAAGCAGATTGGTCAGTTCACCAAGATCTTCTTGGGTCTGGCGAAGCTGTTTGAAGACTATGATCTGGCGCTGATGGAAATTAACCCACTGGTTATCACCCCGGCCGGCGATCTGCACTGTCTGGACGCCAAGATTGGTGTTGACGGCAACGCTCTGTACCGTCAGAAGAAGCTTCAGGGTATGCGTGATCCTTCACAGGAAGACGCTCGCGAAGCGGAAGCTGCATCTTGGGAACTGAATTATGTGGCGCTTGAAGGCAACATCGGCTGCATGGTGAACGGTGCGGGTCTGGCCATGGGCACCATGGACATCATCAAGCTTTCCGGTGGCCGCCCCGCCAACTTCCTGGACGTTGGCGGCGGAGCGACCAAAGAGCGCGTATCCGAAGCGTTCAAGATCATTTTGTCTGACGACAACGTACAGGCCGTTCTGGTGAACATCTTTGGTGGTATTGTTCGTTGCGATATGATCGCCGAGGGCATCATTGGTGCGGTTAAGGAAGTGGGCGTCAAGGTTCCCGTGGTCGTGCGCCTCGAAGGCAACAACGCTGAGAAGGGCATCAAGGTACTCGCCGAAAGTGGCTTGAACATTATCGCCGCCACAAGTCTGGCGGATGCTGCAGAGCAAGTCGTCAAAGCCGCAGGGGGTAAATAATGAGCATCCTGATTAATAAAGACACCAAGGTAATCTGCCAGGGCTTTACCGGCGCACAGGGTACATTCCACTCTGAACAGGCTATCGAGTACGGCACCAAGATGGTTGGTGGCGTCAGCCCAGGTAAAGGCGGTACCGAGCATCTGGGTCTGCCGGTGTTCAACACCGTACGTGAAGCTGTGGAAAAGACCGGTGCCCAGGCTACCGTGATCTACGTTCCAGCTCCGTTCTGTAAAGACGCCATCATTGAAGCGGCAGATGCCGGCCTTGAGCTGATCGTCTGCATCACCGAAGGCATTCCGACCATCGACATGCTGTACGCCAAAGAATACGTTGATCGTAAAGGCGTTCGCATGATCGGGCCCAATTGCCCGGGCGTTATCACTCCGGGCGAGTGCAAGATCGGCATTATGCCGGGCCACATCCATAAGCCAGGCAAGGTCGGTATCGTATCCCGTTCCGGTACCCTGACTTACGAGGCGGTCAAGCAGACAACAGACTTCGGCTTCGGCCAGTCTACGTGTGTTGGCATTGGTGGCGACCCGATTCCGGGATCCAGCTTCATCGATATCCTGAAGCTGCTTCAGGACGACCCGCAGACCGAGGCCATCGTGATGATTGGTGAAATCGGTGGTACAGCTGAAGAAGAAGCGGCTGCCTTTATCAAGGCTAATGTTACCAAGCCTGTGGTTTCCTACATTGCCGGTGTTACAGCACCTCCGGGCAAGCGTATGGGCCACGCCGGTGCGATTATCTCCGGTGGCAAGGGCACTGCGGATGAGAAATTCGCTGCTTTGAATGATGCCGGTGTTAAAACCGTGCGCAGTCTGGCCGATATTGGCAAGGCTCTGAAGGAAGTAACTGGCTGGTAAGTCGGTTTCTTTTACTAAAACCCCCGTTCTGTTCTGCAGAGCGGGGGTTTTTTATTTATAATGCCGAGTCGTCTGATCTACTATGGGCGAATCCCATTCAAAAGAAGGAGTTTGTGCTTTGAGTTCTGTAGATTCCCAGCAACGGGTTTTGTCCGGTATGCGTCCGACCGGCAAGCTTCATCTTGGTCATTACCATGGTGTGCTGAAAAACTGGGTGAAACTCCAGCACGAATTTGAGTGCTTCTTCTTTATTGCCGACTGGCATGCCTTGACTACGCAATACGATGACCCCTCCGGCATCGAACAAAGTGTCTGGGACATGGTGATCGACTGGCTGGCCGCTGGGGTGAATCCCGGTTCATCCACCATGTTTATCCAGTCCCAAGTGCCCGAGCATGCAGAGCTGCACCTTTTGTTATCCATGATCACGCCTCTGGGCTGGTTGGAACGTATCCCTACATACAAGGATCAGCAGGAGAAGCTGCGGGAAAAAGATCTGGCAACCTACGGGTTTCTGGGCTATCCGCTTCTGCAAACGGCGGACATATTAATGTACCGTGCGGGCAAGGTCCCTGTTGGTGCAGACCAGGTATCCCACGTTGAAATCACCCGTGAGATAGCTCGCCGTTTTAATCATATATACGGGCGAGAAACCGGGTTTGAAGATCAGGCGGAGTCGGCCATCGTCAAAATGGGCAAGAAAAACGCCAAACTCTATCGCACTCTCAAAAAGAGATATCAGGAAGAGGGTGATCTGGAGGCTCTGGATACCGCTCGCGCTTTGCTTATGGAGCAGCAAAATATCACCATTGGTGATCGTGAACGCCTGTATGGATACATTGAGGGCGGCGGCAAGGTCATTCTCCCGGAACCACAGCCTCTGTTGACGCCAGAATCCAAAATGCCGGGGCTGGACGGGCAGAAAATGTCCAAGTCCTATAACAACTTTATTGGCCTGCGAGAAGAGCCGGACAGCGTGGCCCAGAAGCTCCGTACCATGCAGACTGATCCCCAGCGTGTGCGGCGGACAGACCCGGGCGAGCCGGAGAAGTGTCCGGTGTGGGGCCTGCATAAAGTCTACTCCGATGCAGAAACCAAAGAGTGGGTTCAGACGGGTTGTCGCAGTGCCGGTATCGGCTGCCTTGACTGCAAAAAACCTCTGATCGATTCCATTATCGAAGAGCAGCGCCCCTTGCGAGAGCGCGCTGTTGAGTACGAAGGCAATCCCGATGTTGTACATTCGATTCTGCAGGAAGGGCGTGAACATGCCCGGGATGCAGCCCGCGATACGCTTGAGGAAGTCCGGGCAGCAATGGGCCTGAGCTATCGCTAAGCCAGATAAGCCAGAGCAGGCCCCATTGGCGCGGATTTCAGGGAAGACGCTGCTTGATCTTCCCCGTGATCTGTATATTCCGCCGGATGCCCTTGCGGTATTTCTGGAAGCCTTTGAAGGGCCGCTCGATCTTTTGCTTTACCTCATTCGTCGCCAGAATATGGATATTCTGGATATAGACGTGAGCGAAATAACCCGGCAATACATGGACTACATCGGAGCCGTGGAAACCATGCGCTTCGAACTGGCTGCAGAGTACCTGGTGATGGCGGCCACTCTGGCGGAAATAAAATCCCGCATGCTGCTGCCGAGGCACGAAAGTGACGAAGAAGAAGAGTTGGACCCAAGGGCTGAACTGATTCGCCGGCTGCAGCAGTACGAACGTTTCAAACAGGCCGCTGAGGATATCGATGCATTGCCGCGTATGGAGCGTGACTCGTTTTCTGTATCGGCATCGTTGCCGCAGTTACCATCAACTCAACAGGACCCCGATGTTGATTTTCGGGATATGCTTCTTGCACTTCAGGGTGTACTGAGACGAGCAGACCTTTTTATCAGCCACCATGTGGAAAAGGAAAAGCTCTCCACCCGGGAGCGGATGTCTGCCATTTTGTCTGTGTTGCAGGATAATCAGTTTGTTACATTCCAGAGTCTCTTTACTATAGAAGAAGGAAGGCTTGGCGTGGTGGTTACGTTTCTGGCAACGCTGGAGCTGGTGAAAGAGCAGCTGATTGAGATGGTGCAAGCAGAAGTGCTGGGTTCGATTCATGTGCGCGCCCGGGCTGCCCGGTAGATCATTGCGCACCGGAAAACGGCGCACCGAAGAACGGATAGCCATCATGAATGAAGAACATCTTTCCAGAATTCGAGCGATTGCCGAAGCCGCGCTGTTGGCGGCGGGCAGGCCCCTATCGCTTGATCAGTTACGGGAACTGTTTCCAGAGGATGAGCGCCCGGCTCGGCAGGTTATGGAACATGTCATGATGCTTCTTGGTGCGGCGTGCGAGGGCCGGGGGTTTGAGCTTTGTAAAGTTGCCAGCGGCTATCGGCTTCAGGTTCGAGAGGAATTTGCTCCCTGGGTCAGCCGGTTGTTCGAGGAAAAACCTCCACGTTATTCGCGTGCTCTGCTGGAAACCCTTGCCCTGATTGCCTATCGCCAGCCCATAACTCGCGGTGAGATTGAGGACGTCCGGGGTGTTACGGTAAGCAGCAATATCATTCGTACATTAGTTGAGAGAGAGTGGGTTCGCATTGTGGGGCACCGGGACGTTCCCGGCCGGCCGGCCATGTATGCGACGACCCGACAGTTTCTGGACTATTTCAATCTTTCTGGCCTGGGTCAGATGCCACCCTTATCCGAGATCCGGGATCTGGACGAAATAGGCAGGGAAATTGAAAAGAGTATTCAAGCCGAGATTGAGTTTGACTCAGCACCGGCAAAGCCCGACGAGGAGAACCCTCCGGGCGAGACACTTCACTGATACCATTCGGGTATCAGTCAGCGATTAAGGATTATGTTCATGGCGTCAGAACGCCCCGGAAGAAAGGCAAAACCGGCCGCAGATACGGTTACTAACGAAGGCCCGGAGCGAATCCAGAAGCTTCTTGCCCGGGCCGGGATCGGCTCGCGTCGGGAGATCGAAGGTTGGATGGAAACCGGGCGCCTGACTGTTAATGGTGAGGCCGCTGTGCCGGGCCAGAAAGCAACCGTGAATGATCGTTTTGAGTTGGATGAGAAGCGGCTAGAGGTTTCGGCGGCGGCTTCGACTGTGCGGCGGGTGCTTATCTATAACAAGCCTGAAGGCGAGGTGACTACCCGGAAGGATCCTGAGGGCCGGCCGACGGTATTTGACCGCCTGCCGAGGCTCAAGGATAACCGCTGGATATCCATAGGTCGGCTGGACATCAACACCACCGGGCTTGTGCTGTTCACCACCGACGGTGAGCTCGCGAACCGCCTGATGCACCCCTCAAGTCAGATTGACCGTGAATACGCCGTCCGGGTTTTTGGCGAGGTTGATGACGCCATGATCGAGCGACTGATGGCCGGTGTCCTTCTTGAAGACGGCATGGCTAAATTCAGTGATTTAAGCCCTGCGGGCGGCAGTGGAATCAACCGCTGGTTCCACGTCACGCTTCTGGAAGGTCGTAACCGTGAGGTCCGGCGCTTGTGGGAGTCTCAGGGAGTGCGCGTAAGTCGTTTGAAGCGTGTACGTTATGGGCCGATTTTTCTGCCCAGCAGGCTGACACTTGGAAAATGGGAAGAACTGGACCAAAAAGCGGTGGATGTTCTCAGCGAAAGTGTCGGGCTTGCCTCTGTTGATATTCCGCAGAAAACCCCTGATGAGCAGGCTGTCCATGACAGGCAGAAAAGAAAGAGCCCGAAGATTGGTGGCAAAAAAGCCGGAAGCCGGCGCTGGGATGTCAGCGATACCAAACCAACTCGCAATGGGGGCTCTGATAAGACCCGAGGTGGAGCGGGCAAGCCGAAGGCAGGATCTGGCAGGCCTCGTAAAGCCCATTCCGGAAGTGCGGGTAAGTCGGGCAGGTAAGCCCGTGTGTTGATTTTGAGCCGGGCTGTTCAGCAAATGGTGGCAAATACCCGTGTGCAGTTCCGGCCCTGATCCTTCGCTCTGTAAAGAGCCTCGTCTGCGCGGGCTATCCATTGGTCCGCGCGTTCCTCCGGCATATGCCGGGCTACACCGCAGCTGATAGTTACAGACAGCTCGGTGCCTCCGCCGTCTACTCGAAGACTTGCAACAGCACTGCGTACGCGGTCTGCTACATCCTGTGCTTCCGGCTCGCCCGTGTGAGGCAGCAAAATGGCGAACTCCTCTCCACCAAACCGGTAAACGCTGTCGGAGCTCCTGATAGCAGTTTCCAGAGCCTCGGCGGTCAACCGCAGCAGATGGTCACCCATCACATGACCGTGCTGATCATTTACCGTTTTGAAATGATCCAGATCGCAGAGAATCAGGGAGTACTCTTCTGCATGACGTTCTGCAAGCAGGCATGCTCGCTGAAGGTGTTCATCCAGGGCGCGCTTGTTCGGAATCGATGTAAGCGCATCGGTCAGCGCCGCCTGTTCAATCGCAATATACTGGCAAGCATTGCGCATCGGGCAGATAGCCGCGCTGATGATCATTTCAACGCCCTTTAACTCGTCGTCCGAAAATTTCTGGCGGCGGTTCAGGGTCAGCGTTCCATAGCAAACGCCCTCAAGATTGAGCCGATACTCACAACGGTGAGATCCGCCAATCCCGGTTGCATACACAAAATCACGGTGTGCTATCTGATGACGATAATTCAGGGCGTCAAACGGAATAATTCCACCAAGCTCTTCCGCCAGAATACCGAGCTGAGTTTCCAGAGACAGTGTTGTTGAAAGGCGTCGAGTGAGCCTGCTGAAGGTGTCGGGCGTGTTCGACCACTCCTGGTAGGCTTGCCTTAGTGCGGCCAGATCTTTCGGCTGAGAGGTGGAGCTCTGTATCGACGATATGTTTTTCAATGGGTTGGCTCTCTGGCAGAATTGATCAGTCGCTTGCGTGGACATTTAGCATTGATTGTGCCGGTATATAAATTACACATATAAAACAAAAAGATACTACCTAGGTCTAAAGTGCTTTAATGCACTTGAGGCCAAGCGCAGGCCGAAGCGTCAAAAAACCGGCAAGCTTCTTCCGCAGGTGCGGGCTCTGGCGCAAAATGCCCTACAAGAGGGATGGGGATGACGAATCCCTGTGTTAAACTCTCGGTCTTGTATCCGCGCCGTTTTCAGAAGTGAGCAACATTCCGTATGACGTTTCAGGCCCCAGAGAGTCTCTCCGAACAGATCGCCCAGCATTTAGGGCAGCGGATTGTTACGCGAGATCTGATGCCCGGGAGCCGCATTCAGGAGCTTAAGGTTTCTGGCGACCTCAACGTCAGTCGTGGCTCGGTGCGTGAAGCCTTGTTGATTCTGGAGCGCAGGCATCTTGTTGAGATTTTCCCGCGCCGGGGGGCGGTCGTTTCCGGCCTGACGGTGGCCAGCGTTAATAGTCTTTACGATATTTATATCGACTTGCTGTGCATGCTTGGGCGCAAGATTGTCGAACGTTGGGCGGGTGATGAGCTCGGCGGCGTTATGGGGCGAGTCAGGGAGGTTGAGGCGGTCATTCAGGCTGTGAATTCAACGAGTCCGGATGCGGCAGAGAAAGTCATTGATGCGGGCTTTGGAGTCATGCAGTACGCCTACGGATTGGTGGACAATCCGTTTCTTGAGGAGACCTTGGAAAATTTTCGGCCGGCTATCAGCCGCACCTATTTTGTCGCCCTTGAGAATTTCCGAGAAGGCATTGGCGAGACGGCTGTCTTTTTCAGCCGTCTCGGAGAAGCTGCGATGAGTGGCGACGCCGACCGTTTGCAATCCGCAATAAAGGCCTTTGGCGAGCATCAGCGCCAGCAGGTATTGAGTATTCTCAGGGAGGAGGAGCGCGCGTGACATGCGCCTGAAATCCATCAAACTTGCCGGGTTCAAATCGTTTGTAGACCCCACTACTGTTCCGTTTCCCACGAATATGACAGCGGTGGTTGGTCCTAATGGCTGCGGCAAATCCAACATTATCGATGCGGTCCGCTGGGTAATGGGAGAGAGCTCTGCGAAGTATCTCCGCGGCGAATCCATGACGGATGTTATCTTCAACGGTTCCAATGCCCGCAAGCCGGTGGGCCAGGCGTCTATCGAGCTGGTGTTTGATAATAGTGACGGTTCCGCACCCGGAGAATTTGTCCGCTTCAACGAGGTTTCAGTACGCCGCCGGGTGTCCCGTGAAGGCCAGTCAGAGTACTTTCTCAACGCTGCCAAATGTCGTCGTCGGGACATCACCGATCTGTTTTTAGGTACAGGCCTCGGGCCTCGAAGTTACGCCATTATCGAACAGGGTATGATCTCAAAGCTGATTGAGGCCAAGCCAGAGGAGCTGCGAACCTACATTGAGGAAGCGGCCGGCATATCGAAATATAAGGAACGTCGCCGGGAAACTGAGAACCGGATGCGCCGCACCCAGGAAAACCTTGAGCGCCTCACGGACCTTCGCGAAGAACTCGGTCGCCAGTTGCAGCACCTTGAGCGACAAGCTGCAGCAGCAGAAAAATACAAATCCTACAAACACGACGAGCGCCAGAAAAAAGCCGAGTTGGCGGTCTTGCGCTGGCAGTCACTGGACAACGACTTACAAAGTTGGCGAGGTAAAATCCGCGACACGGAGTTGGCGCTTGAAAAGCAGCTGACAGAGCGCATTAGCCTGGAAACGTCCCTCGAATCGCTTCGGGATGGCCATCACGAACGTACCGAACACTTTAACCGTGCCCAGGCCCGCTATTATGAAGCCGGTGCTGATATTGCCCGCATCGAACAAAGCCTTGAGCATCACCGCGAGCGCAGCCGACAAACCGCGGCAGAGCTGGATCAGGCCATGGCCAACCAGCGAGAGCTTGCCCGCGAACTAAGCCAGGACGAAGAGAAACTGGCCGGCGTTGGTGAAGAACTCGACATGATCGAGCCCGAACAGGAATCTCTGGCCATTCGCTCGGAGGAATCCGGAGAGAAGCTTCAGCAGTCCGAAGACGCCATGAGCGAGTGGCAGCAGAGCTGGGAAGAGTTCAGTTCACGCTCTTCTGATGCCCGCCGTGAGGCGGAGCTTGCACAATCCCGCATCCGCTCCCTTGAAGAGGCTATAGACCAGTTGCTCGCGCGCCAGCACAAACTCCACGATGAGCGGTCCCAGCTGGACGGACAGATTGATCGCGCGGAGTTTGAGGAGTTCCAGGAGCAACAGGAAGCGTTGGAGCTGCAGCGTGAGGACGCCGCTGAGCGCATTGAAGCAGTGCAGGATGAGCTTCAGGATGCCCGCCATGACCAGCGTGATACCGAGCATGGCCTGACTGAGGCCCGGCAGCGGGTTCAGAGCTTGCAGGCGGCGCTGGAATCCCAGCAGTCTTTGCTCGACGAGCAGATGGGCGGGCAGGATGACACGTTGCAGGCATGGCTGGCGGAGCATGGTCTGGGCGGCTTGCCCCGGGTTGCTGGCAAGCTTTGCATAGACGATGGCTGGGGATTTGCGTTGGAGCAGGTTATCGGCCGTTTCAGTCAGGGGCTGCTGTTGCCCGATATTGATCAGCTGTCTCAAGCTTTGCAAGGCGCACCAAAGGGCCTTGCCGTTATCCAGCCAGGCTCTGGTGGCAGCACTTCGGCCCCGGCTCACGGGCTGGCTGCCAAAGTAAATGGAATGACTTCTGTAAATGCCATGTTGGTGGGTATTGATACTGTGGAAACGCTTGCTGATGCTCTGTCACAAAGGGCTGAACTGGCAGAAGGCCGCAGTATCATTACTCGTGAGGGTGTCTGGGTTGCACGCGACTGGGTGCTGATGCCAGATTCCGATGCCGGTCAGATCGGCGTTATTGAACGACAGAAAAAAGTGGATGAGTTGGCGCAGCTTCTGGCGCAAGCGGAACAGTCTCTGGAAGAGGTAAGGGCTCGTTTTGAGGCCTTACAGGAACGAACTGAAAGGGCAGAAGCCGCAAGGGATGATGCCCAGGCCCGGCTGAGCGAAACAGATCGAGAGCTTGGCGTGGCGGTCTCCAGGATCAGTGGGCTTCGCGCCCGCGCCGAACAGATTGATGCGCGACTTCTACGCATTCACGAGGATGTATCGGAAGTAGCACTGAACCTTGAAGAGCAGCAGGAAAACCTTGGTATCGCCCGTGATGAATGGCAACAGGCGCTGATTCTGACGGAAGATGGGGATGATGAAAAAGAGCGCCTGCTCGAGCAGCGTGACATGCTTCGGGAAAAGCTCGATGGCTTGCGGCAGGAAGCTCGCAATGACCGGGATCACGCTCACCAGTTGCAACTGCAGTTGCAGTCACTCAGCAGTCAGCGCGACGGCCTGAAGCAGACTATAGAGCGCATGCAATTGCAGAAAGAGCGGCTTGAAGAGCGCCTGGAAATTCTCAGAGAATCCCGGGAAAGCGCAGAAGAGCCAACGGAAGATCTGCAGATGCAGCTTGAAGGACTGCTGGATCGCCGGCTTGCGGAGGAAGAAAAGCTCGGCGTGGCCCGTGATGCGCTGGAAGAACTTGATCGTGACGTACGGGAAAAAGAGCAGGGCAGAAGTGGCACAGACCACCGGATTCAGGACGTCCGATCAAAGCTGGAAAAGCTGAAAATGGAATCCCAGGCGCTTGAGATCCGATCGGGCAACTACATTGAGCAGCTTGAAGAACTGGATGTAAAACTGCAGGACATCCTGCCCCAGCTACCTGAGGATGCCAGTCAGGATGAATGGGCAGCTGAGCTTGAGAGAATCGGTAGCCGCATTCAACGTCTTGGCGCCATTAACCTTGCGGCGATTGATGAGTATCAGGTACAGAGTGAGCGCAAAACCTATCTCGATAGCCAGCACGAAGACCTGACGGAAGCCCTGGAGATTCTTGATACCGCTATCCGCAAAATTGATCGCGAAACCCGCCAGCGCTTCAAAGAGACCTTTGATCAGATAAACGAAGGCTTGCAGGCTCTGTTCCCGAAAGTGTTTGGCGGCGGCAATGCCTACCTGGAACTGACTGGCGAGGACCTTCTGGAAACGGGCGTGACGATCATGGCGCGCCCTCCGGGCAAGAAGAACAGCACCATCCATCTGCTGTCCGGTGGTGAAAAAGCGTTGACCGCTATTGCACTGGTGTTTTCCATTTTTCAGCTCAACCCGGCACCTTTCTGCATGCTGGATGAAGTTGACGCGCCTCTTGACGACGCCAACGTCGGTCGCTACGCCAATCTGGTCAAGGAAATGTCGAAACAGGTACAATTTATCTACATAACCCATAATAAGATTGCCATGGAAATGGCGGATCAACTTATGGGCGTTACCATGCACGAAGCGGGATGCTCGCGTCTGGTTTCCGTGGATGTGGAACAGGCCGCCGCTTTGGCCGAGGCCTGAAATCCGGATTGACCAGAATTCCGCCAAGAATGACAAAAAGGCCATGTGATGCGGCTTTGCGTTGTATTCAGCACGGGCTTTTTTTAGAGTAACAGCCGGAGCCCTTTATTCGTTCCGGATTCGATCTGCAAACAGGACAGCAGCACTATGTCACTTAGGGAATGGTTAATTGCCATCGGCACCCTGGTTATCATCGGCATTATTATCGATGGCTTAAGGCGCATGCGCCGTGCCCGCAAGGAGTCTATTGCGATTTCTTCCGGTATGGGCGTCGATAATCTGAAAGAATCTCCGCTGGATGAAAATCATAATTCCGAGCTCCCGAACGGCGGAGCGAGGGTTATTTCAAAAGATACGCTGGAAGAGCGTGGTTACGTGCGGCGTGAAAAGCCGGCGCGATCCCGTGTTCCGCAACAGAAGCCGACACGGCCCGTCCATGAAGCCCGGCGGGAAGATGAGCCTTTGCCCAACGATTTACCTCAGAGTGAGGCCGTTGAGCCGGAAGACTTACCCGCCGATACAGGTTGGGGGGCAAAAGATGACGAGCTGTCCGCGGCAGAAACGACATCCGACGTAGAAGAAGATACAGCGCGCCGTGAGCCGCAAAGTACTGGCCCGGAGCAGCCTCTGGCTGGAGCTAATCGTCCGGAAGCGCGTGAGGTTGTTGTGATCAACGTGCTCGCCCGCAAGGGAGAGGATTTTAGTGGAAGCGCGTTGCAGAAACTGTTTGAAGCCTGCGGCCTGGTTCACGGTGATATGAAAATCTATCACCGCCACGAAGCAGAAGATACCATCAGCCCCGTGCAGTTCAGCGTCGCGAATGCCGTGGAACCTGGCACCTTCAAGCCTAACGACGCGGCCGCCATGACGACGCCAGGCATCAGCTTTTTCATGAGTATGCCAGGGCCAACCAGTGCGTTGCAGGCCTTCGACTTCATGCTCGAAACCGCCCAGTGCGTCGTTCGTAATCTTGGTGGAGAGCTCAAGGATGAACGTCGCAGTGTGATGACGGCCCAGACGATTGAGCACTGCCGGCAGCGTATTCGCGAGTTCGAGCGAAAGCAGCGATCGCCGCCCCACTGAGCCGCCGGCCGGGATCAGAACTGAAATAACAATGCCTGGAGTTATCCGGGCATTTTTTTGACAGCCAAGAGCACGAATGTATGAGTAAGCCTTCACCGGAGAACATCAAGCGTGCCGAGGAACTGCGGTCTGCCCTTGATGAGCACAATTACCGGTATTACGTGCTGGATGATCCCGGTATTCCGGATGCGGAGTATGATCGCCTGTTCCGGGAACTGCAGAAGCTTGAGACTGAATACCCGGAGTTGGCATCGGACGATTCACCGACCCGGCGGGTAGGAAGCAGTGCAGAAACCAGCTTTGAGGAAGTGCTTCATCGTTTGCCCATGCTTTCGCTGGATAATGCGTTTAACGAAGACGAACTCCGTGATTTTGATCGTCGGGTAAGGGAACGACTCAGCAGCGATGATGACGTTGAGTACGTTTGTGAACCAAAGCTGGACGGGCTCGCTGTCAGTCTGCATTACGAGCAGGGTTCGCTTACCCGGGCTGCAACCCGGGGCGACGGTTATGCAGGGGAAGATATCACCGCAAACATCCGGACTATCCCGTCGGTTCCGCTGCGACTGAGAGGCAGCGATGTTCCGGATCTGGTGGAAGTTCGAGGTGAGGTCTATATGCCGCTAGCGGGCTTCGAAGCGTTGAATAGCCGGCTAGCGGATCAGGGCGAAAAAGCCTTCGTGAACCCCCGGAACGCAGCAGCCGGTAGCCTGCGACAGAAAAAATCCACGGTCACTGCCCGGCGCCCTCTGGAAATGTGCGCCTACAGCGTTGCGGTCACTGACGAAAGCCTTTTGCCGGATACGCAATGGGAGAGTCTTCAGCAAGTCCGGCGCTGGGGCTTCCGTATTAACCCCGAAATGCGTAAGGCCCTGGGTGCCAGCGAATGTCTCTCGGCTTATGAAGAACTGATGAAGAAACGCGATTCGCTGCCGTATGAGATTGACGGCATCGTATTCAAGGTGAACCGGCTGGATTACCAGGAAACGCTGGGGTTTGTCTCTCGTGCGCCGCGCTGGGCTATCGCCCATAAGTTTCCCGCGCAGGAAGAACTGACGGTCATTGAAGATGTGGAGTTCCAGGTGGGGCGCACGGGAGCCGTTACACCGGTTGCGCGTCTCAAGCCGGTCTTTGTGGGTGGTGTGACGGTTAGCAATGCCACTCTTCACAACATGGATGAGATCCGCCGTTTGGACGTTCATATCGGCGACACGGTGTTTATCCGCAGGGCCGGCGATGTGATTCCCAAGGTTGTGAAAGTGGTTGTGGAAAAACGCCCGGCAAACGCTAAATCGGTGGAACTTCCCAAACAATGCCCGATCTGCGACTCGGATGTTATTCAGATTGAAGGCGAAGTGGTCGCGCGCTGCTCCGGCGGCCTGTTTTGTCCCGCCCAGCGAAAAGAGGCGATTCGGCATTATGCGTCCAGAAAAGCCCTGGATATCGAAGGTCTTGGGGATAAGTGGATTGATATCCTGGTTGATCAGGACATGGTGAAGACCGTTGCGGATATTTATCACCTGACCACCAGGGATCTGACCCGTCTGGATCGCATGGGTGAGAAGTCTGCCAGTAACCTGGTAGCGGCCATCGATCGATCCCGACAGCCAGTGCTCTGGCGTTTCCTGTACGCGCTGGGTATACGGGAAGTAGGTGAGGCGACCGCCAAGTCCCTTGCATCGCATTTCGGCACCCTCGAAGCCGTTGCAGAAGCCGATGAAGACTCCCTCATAGCGGTACAGGATGTCGGGCCGATTGTTGCCGGCCACATCCGCAGTTTTTTTGAACAACCCCATAACCGGGAAACACTCGACGCTCTGCGTGAAGCCGGGGTGAAGTGGCAGGAAGAGGAGATTACCGCTGGCGCAAAGCCGCTTCAGGGGCAGACCTGGGTGCTTACAGGCACTTTGTCGGAATTGACTCGGGATGAAGCCCGGGAAAAGCTGGAAACGCTTGGCGCAAAAGTGGCTGGCAGTGTTTCGAAGAAAACAGCCTGTGTCGTGGCGGGCGAGGCCGCCGGTTCCAAGTTGGCGAAAGCTGAAAAGCTCGGCGTGCAGGTGCTGGATGAGCAGGCTTTGCTGGATATGTTGAAGGAGCACGAACGGTTGTAAGCACTGGCGTCACAGTTTGCAGGGATCGAAGCCCGCTGAACTGCAGCGGGCCGGTGAATCTGAGAACTCGCGCAGATACCCCGTTTCCGAAACTGGCTACCATGGCGTTGTTCTGTAACGGTGTGTAATTCACTGGCTCATGCCAGCGTGCACGCATTGCCATAACAACAACGTTCTGAAACGGATTTTTCCATGCGCGCCGAGTTGTTTTCCCGCACAGTCATCGTCATGCAGGTGGCCGTTGTTCTGCTGCTTGCCCTCATCGGTTCAGGCTGTAAAACCGAGAAAGATCCGGATCAGCCAACGATTCTGGGCATTCCACCAGCGACTGCCTATCTGGGTGTGGAGTATTACTACAATTTTGGTGCCTACGGCGGTGAGGACGTACTCGACTACACGCTGACGAACGCCCCCTCCTGGCTGGCTCTTGAAGATACCAGCAACAAGGCCCGGCAAGGTATTATCATGCGCGGTGTGCCAGGCCTCAGTGGCGGCGCCCGCGGCGAAGCTGATCTTGGCAAGCTGAAAGATATTAACCTGGTCAGCACAGACGGCCAGATGGCAGGTGCCCAGCCGTTCGATATTGAAGTCCAATACAACGCCTTGTCACTGGAAGCGGACACTTTTACAGAAGGTGTATCACCGACCATTCCGGATACCCGCCGGGAGCGTTGCGACTTGCCCGATCTCGAAACGCCTGGAGAACACAGCTTTACCGTCAACACATACAATGGAAGCGGCGATGTTTCCGGCACCCGCGATCTTGTTTTGCCCACCCGCCCCGTTTTCCTGAAAGTACTGCTGGACCGGCCCTCGGTAACCCGGGTAGCGGTTGCGTTCGAACTGACATCGGATTACGACGCCTCCAGCTGCGACCCGGGGATTACTGCTCCGAATCAACGCTGTGATCACAGCGAGGCCAACGCCGGTGATGCGATTCCCGGGCAGGATGTCGTTGCCCTGGGCAGCGGCAGCGATCCGCTGCTGGAAGGTCTTTCCTATCTGACCTACGAAGCCGATAACACCGGCGTTTTCACCGGTGGTGTCATTACATTCGAGCCAGGCATTACCGAGTGCTACATTCGTCTGGAGGTGGTGGATGACAGCTTCCCCGAACCCTCGGAAGCTTTACAGCTCAGCCTTACGGAAGTGCGCTCCGGCCTCGCCGGGCTGGGAGAAACCAATGGAGGTGTTCGTACCACACTGGTGATTGATGACAATGAGCCGAAAGTGAGTCTCGAAACCATGGCCGGTGGCACACGGGATACGCTGAATGTTGGTGGCTCCCGGACATACGTTGCGCGCCTGACCGGTGAGCGTGAGGGAACAGTTCGGGCCAAGCTGGGGCATTCGGACGATTCCACCGCCCGGCTTGGCACTGAGTTCAGCACCAGCCTGCCGGGAGACGAGCTTGTATTTCCGGATGGGGTGGATGAGGTCACATTCACGATTAATGTTGTCGACTCGGGCACCTATTCCAACTCCGGCCCGGATGATCGGTTTATTCTTCTGGGCCTGAACAAGAGCTTTCAGATCGGCCGTGAAAACTACGCCCGGGCGGCGGAAGGTGAAATGCTTCGGGTTAGTATCAATGAGCTTACTGCGCCACTGGTTTTCGGCTTTGGAAACAGCTTTGTCGCAACAGATGTAACTGTGGGTCATTCCGGCAGAATGTTTGTGGCCGGATACGACAGTACGGATAACGACCGGGTACGGGTGGGTATATTCAATCAGAAGGGTGGCTTGCTTCAACTGCTTGAGGTGTCAGCAGCCGGAGACCAGTTGTCCGCGCCAGAGCCAGTTCTCAGCGTGGCCAAACGCCAGGTGACAAAGAACAATATCAAGAGTGACCGTTTTGAACTTGTGGTGACATACAGCATAGATGGCACAGTGGGCGGAACTGTCGGGTTGGGTGGTAAGGATGTTGTCACCTCATTGTACTGGTACGACGAAGCAAGCAATGGCGGTGAGTATGTTGAAACCTGGACCACTCGCACGGGCACCGCAGGCGATGACCTGGTCCGCTGGGTGGGCATAAACGCCGCAAGCGGTTTTGTTGTGATTGCTGGCGAGACCGATGGTGTATGGCCTGGACAAACAGCCGCTGGAGGTTTTGACAGCTTTCTGCAGCGTATAGATTCACTGGCTGATGGAAACGGCTTTATTTCGAAACTCGCCTGGACACGCCAAGCCGGCTCATCCGCAGATGATCGCGTAGCGGGCGCAAGTGCGGCTGGTGCCAGCCCGTTGCTGTTCGGGTCTGCCCGAGGTGCCGTTAACGGTGAACCCTCGCTGGGGGGTGAAGACGCCTATTTTTACACCACGGCATCAGGAGACGGAAACCTCATCGTAAACCAGCGAGGTACAGGCGCGGATGAGCACATTGCCAGCGGTGTAGTGGAAGGAAGCACCTTATGGCTGCTGGGCAATGGTAGTAATGAATACAACGTTGTGCGGGACGAAGAAGACAACCTGAGCCTGACAAGTCAGCCAGACGCCAGCGCAAGTGGTTTTGTGCTGGGTTATACAACCGGCGGCGAGGTTGTCCGGTCATTTAACCTGAACGATGAAGGGGATGCCTCGGAAGAGCAGTTCGCTGCATTAACCGGCTTTGCCGGCGACCTTGTCGCTGCCGGTGTTTCTAATGGCGACTTCACCGGCACTGCGAACACCAGCGGCAGCAGCTCCGCTATCGTCGCTCGATTGTCACTGATCCCCGAATCCGAGCCAGACGCAGAAAGCAGTGTGTTCCGGAACGAATGGCGCTACCAGTTGAACGCTGGCGACTCAAAAGTTACAAGGCTCGCCAACTACCGTAACGACGAAATTGTAGCTCTGACACGCCAGGGTACAAACTGGATGATACTGCTGTTCAGCCCTGAGGGCGTGTTGCTGAGCCCCTAGGTGCTTGCTTGTTGGTGCCTAAACGCTGCCATGCTGGCCGCCTGCGCTGGCATACAAGCGCAAATAGTCTGTGCTGGTGACAACACCCTTGGGTTCGCCTTGAGTGTTCACAATCAGAGCGGCATTCAGCTGATGTGCCAGCATCAGCCGGGCAAGCTGGTGGGCGTCTGTTTCAGGGGAGGCGGTCAGGAATGCCGGTAACTCAATGTAAGTGAGGCTCTGGCTCATGGCATTGGCCTGATGCTCGTGAAGCCAGGCCAGTAGCCATTGCTGACCTACGAGCCCGGCAACGTAACTGTCGGCAGTAACCACCAGGTGATTGGCGCTATGCTCGTCCATCATGGTGAGTGCCTCTGCGACGGTAGCTGAGGCGGGTAAGGAGTAAAGTGCCGGGGAGCAAATAGAGGAGACCGGCAGATAAGGCCGTTGATCTTTGCGTTCACCCGTGACGGCCGCGCCATATTCTTCCAGAGCGCGATGCCGGCCAGACTGCGCTGCCAGCTGAAACTCGGCATCCGTTGCTTCACCACGACCGGGGTTGACCGGCTGGCTCTCGGTCAGCTCGCTGACATCATCTACGCGTCGCCCCCGGAACACTTCCGGCAGTCTTGTCCCGATGGGACGTCCTGGCTCGCTGACAAAAATGGACACCTGTCTTACCCTCTGAAGAACACACCGTTCAGTTAGAGTATCGGCACGGGAACGCGGAGCATTAGCGGTAATTGATTACGAAGACGCCACCTTTGGCAGATGCATACGCCCGGTTGCCAGTCTTCTGGCCAGGAGCACTGGCAGCGAGAGTGGTTGCCCCGTTAACTGATCCGCAACAAACTCCGCCAGAAGGGGCGCATAGGTGAGGCCTTTACTGCCCAGACCGGTCAAAAGATAAAGGCCTTCCAGCTCCTGCCCCTCGGCATCAACTAATGGCCCAGCAACAGGTTGATAATCGTGAGTTGTACAGCGAAATCCGACGCGGCCTGCAAGCTGCTCAGGCAGATCACCGGTTGCCATTTTGGCTGACAGCATCTGTGGCACCATGGCTGAAAGCTCCCGGATATTCTCCCGGTGACTCTCCGTTGTAGAAGCGGTTTCATCGCTGTGAAGGTCGAACGTGGCACCGACAACGGCCAACCGCTGGCCCGGTGAGCCGTGCGCCGGATTGAGATAACGCGCGCCGCAGATAACAGCCTGGGGGCTGTCTATCAGGGGCTCAGGCAGGTGAGTGACCTGTCCACGAATTGCTTTGAAGCGAAATGTACCCGAACCCGGAATCAGTTGTGGGCTGAGATGCCCCGCGCAGATTGCAACCCGGTCTGCGTGAATATCCGGGCTGTCAGAGCAAGCTCTCGAAAGACGCCATTTGCCGTCAGAGGTCTCCATTTGCTCTATTGGGAAGCCAAACAGTTTGTGAATGCCTGGATGCGAGGCAAGTGATTTACAAAGCTTGCCGGGCTCCAGCCAGCCGCTGCCGGGAAACCACAAACCGCCACTCTCGAGCCCGACTCCTGTAAGAGCCTCTGCTTCCTGTCTGCTGACCGGTCGTAGAATGTCTTCCGGGTATTGGTTGCGTTCTATGAACCGGCGTTGACGGTCCTGCTCACAGGCACTCCAGGCCAGTTGCAGCAGCCCAGTCGGGTGCCAATACTGGTCGCGATACGAGTCGTAATAGCGCTGGCTGAACGTCAGCGCAGAGAGAGCGAGCTCGGTCTGGTGGTTAAACTCAACGCCGAGCTTTACATACATGGCACCCTGAAGATTACCGGATGCGGCCGAGCCGGGTTCATCTGCTGAATCTATCAGCGTAACCGCAAAGCCTCTCCGGGCGAGGTTATTTGCGAGTAGGCACCCCGCAATACCTGCGCCAATAACGGCCACAGATGTGGCTGACTGTCCAGGTGCATCGAATGTGGTGAGAGGCGGCTTGTCTGGCTGAAAAACTCCGCTCAGAATTGTCCGCTTGTGGCCGAAACCGCGAGACCTCTGCATGTGGAACCCGGCGTTGTGCAGCAGGCGCCGGGTTCCCCCGGCAGCGGTGAAGGTAGCCAACGTGGTGCCTGGCTTGCTGTGCTGACGGATCCGGTGAATAGTGGCTTCCTGCCACATTATCGGGTTTTCAGCCGGTACAAAACCATCCAGAAACCAGGCATCTGCCTGGAAACAAAGCGCATCCCAGCCGTCTTGGACATCGCCGAAGAACAGGGTCAGGCGCACCCGTCCGCCATCCAGGACGACTCGATGAACGCCGCGAATCAGTGGCGGGTAATTGGCAATCAGTTCATCCGACAAATGGTGGAGTTCCGGCCAGAACGAAAGTGCCTTCTCAAGATCCTGGAGGGTCAGTGGAAAGCGTTCAGCGGAAATAAAGTGGAGCGTAGCTGCATGTGATGGGCTGCAAGCCTGCCAGGCCTGCCATGCAGCAAGAAAATTCAGGCCTGTACCGAAACCGCTCTCGGCAACCACGAAGGATCCTGCCTCAGGAATCGCGGCGAAACGTGCTGGCAGATCGTTGTGCCCGATAAATACGTGACGGGATTCTTTCAGTCCATTCTGGCGGCTGAAATAGATATCTCCGAATTGCTTCGATTCGGGCACGCCGTCGTGCCAGCTTAGATTCGCCGGCTCTATTGCTGGAGGAGCAGTGGGTAGAGTCATTCTGGGTGTCCCGCCGTCATTCTTATTCCAGCAGGGTGATGCTTTCTATGATCACAGGGTTCACCGGCACATCAGCCATGCCCCGGACTCGGGCAATCTCTACTTTAGCAACGGTATCCACCACGCCCATGCCTGTCGTTACCTTTGCGAAGACCGTGTAGCCAGCTCCGCGAACGCCGGCGTTCAGAAAGTCGTTGTTGGCTACGTTGATGAAAAACTGGGACGTTGCTGAATCGGGGGCGTTGGTTCTTGCCATGGCAACCGTGCCACGCAGGTTGGGCAAGGTTGGCGAGGCTTCATTCGGGATGGGCGCGCGGGTTTCCTTACGCGCCATGTCGCTTGTAAACCCGCCGCCCTGGACCATGAAGCCCGGGATGACCCGATGAAAAATTGTGCCGTCAAAAAAGCCGTCGTGGGCATATTGCAGAAAGCTTTCAACCGTTTTCGGAGCCACATCAGGGCGAAGCTGCAGTTCAATGACACCTTGGTTGGTTAGGATCCGTACTTTAGGCAGCTCTTTAGATAACTCTTTAGATGACTCTTTAGGCAATTCGGATTTTGCGGCATTTACGTCGGTCTGTGCGTGGGCCTGGAGCGTTAAAAAGGACAAGCCGAGAATCATAACTACGACGTGGATCACATTACTCAGGGGTTTTACCAAATTTGTCATTGCCAAGGTTCTCAGTCGGTTAGCGGCAGGTGGAATTCCTGCAATAATCTCATGGACTTAATCGTATCTCGATCTTAACAGATTTGATTCATTGTTTGAGAAGCGCGCTTGCGCAGAAAGTGCTGTTATAAGCTAACCTTTCTGGCAGCACTTGCTTTGGAAATAGCTCACCGGGCCGGGTTGTACGGTAATCACTGTGGGAAAAGGGAGAGGCTTGGTGAGGTTCCGTAAAGGGTTCGAGGAAAAGTCACGGCTTGGGCGGTTGCTGGTCAATCGCGGATATATGACTGAGGGCCAAGTTGAGGAAGGCCTCAGGCAACAGCGTGAGAGCGGTAAACGCCTGGGTGAGGTGTTCATTGCGGCCGGCTGGATAACGGAAAGAGAACTCGGCCGGGTTCTGAAACACCAGTCTCGTTATCGAAGCGCAGCTGCAGTGTTTACTATGGTAACTCTGCCATTCCAGCCGCTGGTTACTTTTGCCGCGAGCAATAATGCCAATGCCGCTCAAATGGCGGATACCGGCGAGCTTTTTGATGCAGCCGGAATGTCACCTCTGACGGACGAAGAGCTGTCAGCGGCTGCCGGGCAGGGCGGTCAAAGGTTGTTTGACCGTATCAGCCTCGTTTCCAATATGGCGGAGAGCTCTGAATCCGGTGAGAACGACAGCCAGCCGGAGCCCGACGTTATTGAGGGTATGAAGCTCACTGCCAATGTATTCTTTCCGGTACTCAATGTACTGGATTCCGACTTTTCAATTTCCGGCGTGCATTACCGCGAGGGAGAACCAAGGTACGTTGTGGATGAAGAAGGTGCGGTAACGATGGCTTTCCCGGAGCGTATTGAGGAGATCCGTATGGACAATATCCGGGTCAGCGGTGGGGGGAGTCCTGCCATGGGTAACGTCAGTATCCAGAACATCCGCTTCCACCCTGATTCCAGAATGACTATTTACACGCGCTGATCAGGCGCTGGCAAGAACCGTGCGACTTGATATGGTTGTTTGCTGGCCCTTGGCTCCGTATAGCTTCTGCTGGCCTGAAGCGCCCCTGAAAATATCTGTAAGCCGGGTCAGACGTTTTTGCAGGTAGTTGATGATGCGCCCGTTGTTCTCGTTGAGAATACGGCATTCTCGAAGCTTTGCGTCGGCTTCCTGCCAGAGGGCGTAAAGATCATTGAGGCCCGCGCTGCGGATAAAGCGCGAAGGGTCGCCGCTGTCTGGCCGGAACCCCATTGCTACCAGTGTGCGGATCTTCTGCTTTGCGCGCTCCCGAATCTCTTCGAGAACGGCGTTCTTTTCCTGCGTCAGTGTCCCGAGCGCTTTGGTATCGGAAACGGACAGGCAGGACTTTTCCTTTTGCAGAATCTCCGCCAGAGATTCAAGCTGGCGGACATCCAGGGAAAGAAGATTCTTCAGATCATCAATTGCAGCCATGATTTACTCACCCGAAAATGCTTTTATCCATCTCAAGCATTTTCTGGGCCAGTTTCTCTGCATCGACTTTATAGGTGCCATTTTCGAGCGCTGAGCGAATTTGTTCGATCCGGTCGTCATCCATTTCAGGGTAATCACCCAGCTTCTGTTCAAGCTGTTTAAGATTCCTGGCCTGGCTGCTAAGGCTTACGTTTTCGCCGCGCGCACTCTGTGCCTTGGTCTGCTCCGGGGCAGTTTGTCCGGCATTCTGGCTGTTGGCGGGCTTATCGGCCGTTGTTCTCTGGGTGTTGACCTGGCCTTGGCCAATTCCATTTAAGTCAACTGACATATCAATACCTGCTTGACGGTTGAGCCGCACCTGCGTGGGCTGAATCGGGTTTATATCTGGTTAACGGCATGATGCCGGCATACTTTAGGGACAGGCATACACTTTTTGTTAACATTTCGTCACACTTCTAGCGGGCTTGTGTAACGGAGATTGCCCGGTGGCAGTTTTTTGCCGGCGGAAGGGATTTGCCAGTCAATGGAGCAAAAAGCGTTACATTGGCACCTCGACGTGCCCGGGTGCAGTAACGTTTGCCCTCACGGTGCGGGACGAGGCAAGATTTTCTACCAGAACCTGCTCACCAATGGATGCGTTAGCCAGGGCCTTGCCTCGGGAACGTACCGAAAAGGATCCGCTGCGGGCGGTGATAATAACATGGTCGCCCCGCGCAACGGCGTCAGGTGCTTCAAGGAGATCCGGCGTCAGAACCGAGCCCGCATTTACCGATCTGCGCACAACCATGCCTTCTACAAGGTCGGCGTCGGTCATTATTCCTCGCCGGCTGGCATTAATGACGACAGAACGGGTTTTAAGCATGCCTCTCGTTATCCGCTCACCCCGACCGAACGGACGGGCTGCGACCAGCGCAGGGCCGCTGACCGAAACCGTGGTTGTTACGAACATACGCCAAGGCCGCTCGCCGCTGCAGGCCACCTGTATAGAGGGATGCTCACTTTTCCAGGGGTCACCGGTAAACTCTACCGCCAGAGGAGCGGAGCAAGGTGCGAGGGCGATTCTGCTATCAATACTGCCCGTCTCAAACGCAACCTGATATCCCTCTTCGGCCTGGGTGCGGGCAAAGTCGCCAAGAAATGATGTGGTCGCCAGGCGAATCTCATCCGCAGTCGTTTCCGCCAGTACAGAGCTGGGTAAGGCCGACATAAACAAGAGCGAGACTAAAAGCGTGGTGCGCATATGTCTTGGTTTGTCCTATGCTGTCAGTGATACGGCATAATTTGCTGTAAATGCCTAAGGATTGCGGCATTCCGGCCGTTAAACTGGCTGATCCGCTTAAGGGCGACGTTATTCTGTCACCCAGGCAACACATTCTTAACAACAGCAAGATGCATGCCGGTGCTTCCGGCTGGCTAGGGGAGACTGCTATGGCAGGGGTATTGGACAGTGTTAACCAGCGTACGCAGCTGGTCGGGCAGAATCGCCTTGAGCTCCTTCTTTTCCGTTTGCGCGGGCGCCAGATATACGGCATCAACGTGTTCAAAGTTAAGGAAGTGCTCCAGTGCCCGAAGCTGTTTTCCATACCTAACAGTCTTGCAGTTGTGCGCGGTGTGGCGCATACCCGGGGCGAGACCATTCCGGTCATTGACCTGGGCATGGCTATCGGCCTGCCGGGCATTCCTCAGGAGGACTTACCGAACAGTTTTGTGATCATTACCGAGTACAACCGTAAAACCCAAGGGTTCCTTGTAACCGGGGTTGACCGGATCATGAACATGAACTGGGAGGATATTCTTCCTCCCCCCAAGGGCGCTGGTAAGGATATCTACCTTACGGCTGTAACGAAAATTGATGATAAACTGGCTGAAATCATTGATGTAGAGAAGGTTCTTTCAGAAGTTTCTCCTCTCCGTGAAGATGTAACTGAGGCAGTTCTGAGCAAAAGTGCTACTCGGGCTCCGGGGCATCTTCCGGTTTTGGTCGTTGATGATTCCTCAGTGGCACGCCGCCAGATCGAGCGCTGCCTTATCGCGATTGGCATGGAAGTGGTAACTCGTAATGACGGTAAGCAGGCCCTTCAATACCTCAAAAAGATTACAGAGGACGGGTCAAAAGCAAAGGAGCATCTTTCACTGGTAATCTCCGATGTAGAGATGCCAGAAATGGACGGATATACACTGGTCACCCGAATTAAAAGTGACCCAGCACTAGCCGATCTGTTTGTTATGCTCCATACCTCATTGAGCGGTGTATTCAACAAAGCGATGGTACAAAAAGTCGGGGCGGATGATTTTATGGCAAAATTCAGCCCAGACGAGCTCGCTGAACGGATAATGGAAATTGTTGATAAGAGCTGACTGTTTATTTGTCCGATAATTCATTTAGAACAGAGAGTCAATGAAAGCGGAAATTACGCCACAGGAATATGAAGCCTTCAAATCGTTCCTGCAGGATGCGTGTGGTATTTTGCTGGGCGACAACAAACAGTATCTTGTGAAAAGCCGGTTACGGCGGATTCTGGAAGATAATGAGCTGAACACTCTTGGGGAACTGCTTGGGCGGCTGAAAAAGCCCGGCCGGGCCAGTCTCAAGGAGGTGGTTATAGATGCTATGACCACCAACGAAACGCTCTGGTTCCGGGACAATCATCCGTTCCGCATTCTGCAGGAAAAACTTCTCCCGGAATACGCTGCGCGCTCTTCTCTCGCGCCCTTGCGAATTTGGTCGGCGGCATGCTCTACCGGGCAGGAGCCATATTCGGCCGGTATGATTGTCGACGAGTTCAGGCGTCTAAAACCTGGAAAACTGCGTGATATAAAAATTACCGCGACGGACATATCCAAAAGCGTACTCGAGGTAGCGCGCCGCGGTGAGTACGAGATGATCGCCATCGGCCGGGGGCTGTCGCCGGAACGCCAGAAGCAGTTTTTCACACCGTCTGCTAGCGGCGGCTGGCAAATCCGTCCGCAGATCAAAAGCATGGTGGAGTTCAAGGAGATGAATCTGCTCGAGCGCTACATGCTGGGCAAGTTTGACATAGTGATGTGCCGTAACGTTTTGATTTATTTCTCCGCAGATCTCAAAAAAGACATCTTGACCCGCATTCATGCCACGTTGAATCCCGGTGGTTACCTGATACTTGGCGCCTCGGAATCCCTTAACGGCTTGCCGGATCTTTACGAAATGGTGCAGTGCCAGCCTGGAATCATCTACAGGAAAAAATAAGCAATGCCCTTTAACGTATGGGTTCTTGTGGCGGCACAGGCCTTGGCCATGTGTACAGCGCCCTTTATTGTGTTTATCGGAAGCATTCAGGGACGTTTGCTCGCGCCGGCCCCGGAGTACGCCACGCTGCCCGTGGGGCTGGTTGTAGTCGGTACTGTTTTGGCCATAAAACCTGCTACCTGGCTGATGGAGAGGTTTGGGCGCAAGCGGGTGATGCTGCTGGGTGCGTCCATGGGCATGCTCGCAGGTACTCTTGGTGCCTTGGCTTCGTGGCTTGGCTTGTTCCCGTTGCTTTGTCTGGCGGCGGTTGTGGGTGGAACCGGGCTGGCGGTGGTTCATCAGTACCGCTTTGCGGCTATGGAGTCTGTGCCTGATAACATGGCGGGTTCAGCCGCTGCAAGGGTGCTGCTCGGCGGGCTGGTGGCCGCGTGGCTTGGGCCTGAAATTGCCACGCTCGGTAGTGGACCAGATGTAAGCCACCCGTTTCTTACAAGTTGGCTCGCCTTGGCAGGTGTGCAGTTTACGGCACTCGTGATACTGGGCCTGGGTTACCGGGCGCAAGGTGAGCGGGCAAGAGAAGCTCACGTAGGCGGCGGCAGGCCGTTACGAGAAATACTCGCTAACCCCCTGATTTGGGTGGCTATCAGTGCTGCTGCGATTGGCTATGCAATAATGAGCTTTATCATGACCGCAACGCCACTCAGCATGACTGAAATGGCTGGGCATGATCTGGATGACGCCAAACGGGTCATTCAGCTGCATATCATGGCCATGTACCTGCCGTCGCTCATCAGTGGCTGGTTAACACGCGTTGTCGGCATACCCTTAATGATGGCAACTGGTTTGCTGGCTTACCTGGGCTGTATTGTATTGGCAGCCAACGGGGTGAGTTTTCACCATTATTTGGCGGCATTGCTGTTACTGGGTGTTGGCTGGAATTTCCTGTTTGTGGGTGGTACCACCCTGTTACCCCGTGGCTACACAGACGCAGAGCGCTTCAGGGTGCAGGGCCTCAACGATATATTTGTGTTTGGTTCACAAGCAACCGCAGCGTTGTCGGCCGGCGTTATTCTCTCCTGGCTTGGCTGGTCTTCGCTCGTGATGATTGCGGTGCCATTTCTGGTTATTCATGGTGCGCTGATGGTGTTTTGGTTGGCCCGCAAAGAGGCCTGCGTCAGCGAGACAAGATAGTACGAGGCGTTTGGTGGATAAGCATGGGTACTTGGTACGAAATGGTCCGGTCGGATCACAGGCCTGTTAAATAGCTTTCGCTCAAAAAGGTAAGTGGCCGGTTTTCACCCAGATAACGGTTTCCTGCTCCACAAAGGGGTGGTGCTGGCTCATGTGAGGGCTCCGCATCCAGGTGCCCTCAGGGTAGCGCCCATGCTCATCACAAAACTCACCCGAAAGAACGAATATCTCTTCACCTCCGAAATGCCTGTGCGGCTGAAATTTCTCATTGGCTGGCCATTTAACAAGTGCTACGTGCTCGTGCTCAAATTCATGAAGCGGCATCACTTCGAGACCACCCATTCCGGGCAGCCAATCGCCATTTCGGGTGTCAATTTGCACAGCGGCTTGGTCGCGCTCATTGAATTGATGCAGTTTTACCAGCAGCGTGCACCCCGGCTTGCTGAACGGCGCATGTCCGCTCCCGGGTGGGTTTCGCAGATAGGTACCGGCAGGGTAGTCGCCGTTTTCATCCGAAAAAACGCCGTCCAGAACCAGTATTTCCTCACCAAGAGGATGTTCGTGCCGGTTGAATGAGGCACCTGGTTCGTAGCGAACAACGCTGGTAGCGTGGCCGCGCTCAGCTTCTTTCCGGGCCAGCGGCTTTCTGGCGACGCCGCCTGAGGGGCTGGGGGCCCACTCCTGTTCGTTGGTACGGACGACAACCTTACGGCTAAAATCCATGTTCAGCATTGTGTGTCTCCTTAAATAAAGTTGAGACGATTCTGTACGACGCGGAGCGACGAGAGGATGAACCGGTTTGCGGCTACTTGATTAACCTCTGCACATCACGAAAGGCAGGATGTTTGCAGTGCCGCATCCATTCAAAAGCCACCATTTCTGTAGTGACGATCCGTGCGCCGCTATCACTGAGCCGGTCAAGGGCAACATCCCGGTCGAATTCGTTCCGTGATCCCGTCGCATCTGCAACGACCCAAACCTTGTAGCCTGCATCGATCAGGCTGAGCGCTGTCTGCATCATGCACACGTGGGTTTCGCAGCCAGCAATAACGATGTGTTGCCGGCCTTCGGGAAGGTTTTCGACGAGCCCGTCAGGACAGGCGTCGAAGTGGTATTTAGCCAGCGTTTGGTGACAAAGTTCCTTCACAGCCTCAACATTCGGCCCCAGCTTTTCCGGAAGTTGCTCGGTAGCAAGAACCGGTATATCCATAAGCCCGGCAATCGTGGCGAGGGTGACACATTGATTGATCACATCCTGGCCGTGGGTAATTGCGGGCATCAGCTTTTCCTGAACGTCTATCAGCAGCAGGGTCGATTGTTCCGATTTCATGAGCATTGATAGCCTCCAAGTATTGTTAACATGCTGAACACAGTGGGGATAACATGATACTCGTAACGAGAGCGGCGAACACCATACGGATAATTATTGGCGTAAACTGGAAATTTAGCCGGGATTTATCGCAAGGGAGTTGCCAAGCGCCGCCAAAACCATTAAAGTTTGCGCCCTCAAATGAGCGACGATATCGCTGATTTGAAACAGGTTATTGGAGAGGTGGCCGAGTGGCTGAAGGCGCACGCCTGGAAAGTGTGTAAACGTTAATAGCGTTTCGAGGGTTCGAATCCCTCTCTCTCCGCCAATTTAAAGCTCTGATCTATACTCAAAAGATCAGGGCTTTTTTCTTTTTTGGCGTAAAATTAGGGCGGAATCGGGCGTCCCTCTACACCAATAAAAAGTCCGACAAATGCCGCTCGTTTTAGCCCGTGTTATAACTGATTGTCTCTTGTCTTCATCAACTGCTGAAAACCCTCGGTTCTTTCCCCGGAAACTCTTCCCAAAGCGACGAATGTACTCATTGATAGGTCATTGGCGTTGTATCTGTAACATGTCGTAAAGCAATGATTATAATTAACAAAATGGCTCTTTCAGCCTAGCCATTGCAACAAAACTGTCATAATTTCGACCTATGCTCACCGTGAACATTTTGAGAGGTAGTTCGCGTTATGTCCCTTACGGTCCGTCAGCGTTTGGTGTTGTTTTCCGGATTTTGTTTGATCGCTCTTGCTGGCCTAGCATGGCTTTCTATGTCAGTGGTGCGGGAGGCTGAGGAGGCGACGGATCGACTCGTGCGAGAGCAAATGTCGGATGTCTGGCTATTGACCGATCTTGATCGTAGCCATCGTCAGCTCCAGGATCTTGCTTATAAAATTAAAGCCCAACTGTTGCTGTGGGATGAGATCAACGCCCAGTTTGAGGAAATCACGGCGGCGATAAAGACGGAATGGCAGTCAGCGCGTGATAACCCGCGTCTGCAAGGTTGGGCAGAAAAGAACATGGAGGCCCATCGGGCGGTTCTGGATCTGCTTGTGGCTCTGAAAAGGCCTATCGATGAAGCGAGCTATTATTCGGCTGGTAAAATCGTGGACTTTCAGCTTTACCAAGCACTGGATCCCATGCTTGAAGAGATCAATGCCCGGCGCTCGGTTGGCCGCCAACAGGCCGAGGCGGGATCTGTCTCGCTGATTGAATTCCTCGAGCAGCAACAGCACTTGTTGGTCGTGGGCTCTCTCGTCGTTTTGCTTGGCGTTTTGCTGCTAACGTATTGGCTCCGCCGCACGGTGACCACGAGGCTTCAGTTGATCGCGGAGCGCCTCCGGTCCATGGAAGCCGCTTCAGACCTTTCCAAACCACTACCGATTTCAGGGCGTGATGAAGTAACAGCTGTGGCGTTGGCAATCAATGGTCTGATCGAAAAATTCAAGCTGTTCGTGGAGGACGTCACAAGCGCTGCGGCGGCCCTACAGCAGCGTTCCGCTAATCTGGATGAGCAGGCTGATGCAGTGCAGGCCTCGTCGCAGCATACCAACCGACAGATCCACGATGTGGTTTCATCAATGAGCGCTATTACCGAGAGCGCTAGCCAGATTGAACAATCAGCGCAAGATTCTCGTACGCAGGTTACTGGTGCCGTAAAGGGCAACGATGATGTTCAGAATCAGCTGCGTGAGAGTGAGCATGCTGCTGAGCATGCAATTGAAGTGATCAATCGCGTGGCAGTAGCGATTGAGGCGCTTCGAGGCTCCAGTGAAAAAATCGAACAGGTTATTGGGGTGATCGCGAACATCGCCGAGCAGACAAACTTACTGGCACTGAACGCAGCCATTGAGGCGGCCCGCGCGGGGGAGCAAGGTCGGGGCTTCGCCGTTGTTGCCGATGAAGTGCGAAGCCTATCCCGGCGCACCGGTGAATCCACTAACCAGATCCGTCAGTGGGTTAGTGAGCTGGTTACCCAGGTTGATAGTGCCCATGGCCTGCTGGACGAGACCCGGGCAGCTGGCGATACCAGCCGTGAGACGTTGGGAACACTCAATACCCACCTAGTGGCGCTCAAACACACCTTTGATGACCTAAGCCATTTCACCAATGAGGTGGATGAGGCTATTCACGTTCAACGTGATGAGATTGGCCGTGTGGGGCGGGGTGCGGATGCGCTGGGGGAAAGCTCACAGGGTCTGGATCAGCATATTGGCAACACGAAAACGGTGAGCGAGCAGTTGCGTGAGCAGTCAGAATCGTTAAGAGCCCTGATTGCGCGTTTCCAGATCCAAGGGGCATAAGACAAAATGACAAGTAATGACCAAGCGCGAGAGTTGCAACGAATTATCGATCAGCAGTTGGTTTCGACGCTGTTTCAACCAATCATCGACTGCCAGAAAGGAGCGGTTCTTGGCTATGAGGTGCTTAGCCGGGGGCCTTCAGACAGTCCACTCCACGCGGCGCCTGCGTTATTTCAGGCAGGAGAACAATGTGGCCAAGTAATCAGCCTAGAGCGGGCATGTTTACAGGAGGCTGGGCAAAGTTGCATTCGTCATGGAATCGGCCACTTGGTTTTCGTGAATGTTTCACCCGGACTGCTGTCACCGAAAGTGTTTTCTGAGGATCGTTTACAGTCGATGTTGACGAGGTATGGCATCAAGCCGGAAGACGTCGTCATCGAGCTATCTGAACGTTACCCGATGGATAACGCGGAGGTGCTAAAGGCTCGATTGATCGCGCTGAAAAAACGTGGTTTCCGGGTTGCGATAGACGACTTGGGTACTGGTTATTCTGGGTTAAAACTCTGGTCCGAGATACAGCCAGATTTTGTCAAAATTGACCGGCATTTTGTTCGTGACGTTGATCGGGATTTGGTAAAAAAAGAATTCGTTCGATCTGTCATCAACCTCTGTGAGCGGCTGGGGTGCCGGCTGATTGCAGAAGGTGTTGAAACGGTTGCTGAACTGACGTTACTGCGTTCAATGGGGATTCACCTGATTCAGGGCTTCCTATTGGGGCGCCCCAATCCGTTCCCAGCAGCCGATTTGTCAGCGCTGGATGGCCCGGCTCCGCTAGGTGGAGGCCAGGCGACCTCTGATGCGGGATATCTTGGGCACTATATCGCACCACTTTCGCCGAACGCTTCGCTCGGCGAAGCCTGGAAGATCCTGCAATCTTCGCCCTCAATATTTGCGCTTCCTGTAGTGGATAACGACCGACCTCTTGGTTTGCTCCATCGATGGCGAATCATGGAAGTTTTCAGCTCTACCTTTGGTCGTACACTCAATGAGAAGAAGCCGGTGTTGAGTTTGATGGCCCACGATGCGCTGATTGTGGAGCATGACGAGTCTCTGGAAGCCGTCAGTCAAGCGCTTCTGGAGGATGACATTTACTACCTCAAACAGCATTTCATTGTGACTAGGAATGGCCAATACATGGGATTGGGTTCAACTCGGTCTCTACTTCGTATGATGACCCGGCGCCGGGTTGAACAGGCGAGGTACGCCAGCCCGCTTAGTCAGTTTCAGGAAAATGTTCTGATTCAGTAGGAGGCCGGACAATCAAGGGCCTTTGTAACGAATGAGACGGGGCTGGTTTCCTTGCGAGATGACGCCGCCCGGCGCGGATTTCAGAGCCATTTTCTAGCTTCAGTAATGACTGTGTTCATCCTATTCAGCAAACGCCTTTCGCGCCGCACCGCAAGAAAAAGGGTCTCACTAACCGGGACAGGAAGTCGGTGTATCCTGACAAGCTGTAGCCTCTGGAAGGCCTCAACAGCAGGAGCCGGTAATACGGTAAAGCCCAGCCCCATACTTACCGGCTCCAGAATCAGACCAATCTGATTCGAGAACCCCCTCTTCTCAAAGAGATTGCAGTGCTGAAACTCAGGATAGTTAGCGCCAAGCAGCATGCCAGCATGATGGGCACCATCGGGGTGGTCGATAAACCCAAGTTCCGTTAATGCCTCCCAGCTTGGCTCAACCACATCTGCAGGCGTAACCAGCAGCAGCGATTCTTTGGCAATAGGTTGGCCGCTGACTTCCTCCAATGTCGAGGCACTGGTCATAAATCCGATATCAATCCGATAGTGCGTCCCTCAGCCTACAGACGCTCGCCTGCATCCGTGAGTGAAAACTGTTTGCCTTCCCGAACAAGCAGGGCTGTGCCCAACTGATCTTCCAGCTTCCGTACATGAAGGCTAACCCCGGATTGCGTCATGTGCAGGCGGTTGGGGGAGCTTACGCATCGCTCACATGTCTACCGGTGACCGGATTGGCGTTGAGATGTTTCAGTTCAAAAACCAAACGAATCCGGAAAACAACTTTGAGTACTGGAAAACCGGGATTTTCCACTTCTGTGTACAGGATCCGAACGTTGAAGAACTGGCTGAGCGCATTGTTGCCGCCGCTGGTAAAAAGCGCATGGAAAAGCCTCGCTACTATTACCCCGGCGAGAAGCCTTATCGCATGATTTACATGGAAGACCCATTTGGAAACATTGTGGAGATCTATAGCCACAGCTATGAGCTGATTTACAGCGAAGGCGCATACTAAGCCACTGTTGGCGCCTTGACTGACATTTCAATTCGTCAGAAGCCTTGCCTGCGCTTAATGATCTCGTCGGCAAGGGTCGTCAGATCCGATGTGCAAAGGTCAGGGATGGGTACGTTGGGCGCGGGCAGGGTAGCGTTGTAGGGGCGTGTGAGAAACGCACCCTGGCATCCGGTGGCCTGGGCGCCAATGGTATCCCACAGGTGGCAGGCTACAAGGCACAGGTCTGAAGTTTCGACAGATAACTCTGCGGCGACCAGGCGATAGGTTTCCGGGGCCGGCTTGAATTTGCCGACGGCGCCGACACTGAAATTCCTTTCAAAAAAACGACTTAAGCCTGCTTTTTCGAGCGGGGTTGGTGAAGCGCTGCTGGCGGAATTAGTCAATGTCACCATGCGAAACCCGGCATTCTGCAAGCGGGTGAGGGCCGGCACAACGTCGGGATGTGCCGGCATCGAACTCATCCGTTCTTTCAGCTCTGCAATGTCTGCATCCGTAATACTCACTTCATGAATACTCGCCGTCATTCTCAGCGCTCCTACGCCAAGCTCGCCGAAGGGTGTAAAAAGGCCGGAAAGGGTCATTGTCTGCGAGTAAAGCACAAGCTGGGCGAACCATTCTCTAAGCACGCGCGGATCGCCGAAGATGCGATCGAACAAAGGTTCCAGGGCAGTGATGTCGAGCAGTGTTTCGTTTACGTCGAATACGATTATCGAGGGGAAGGCTTTATTTGGCATGGGGCATCCTCTTGCTGTTTCTGGGGCGCAGGTGCGTGTCGGAATAATAGTTCAACTCAGGGACTGTAGCTGGACTTGAGTGGTTGCTCAATATAAAATTGAGTAATCACTCAGACTCCATTGCCGCGCTGTATCGCGGCACCGATAACTGGAAATCACCATGGCTCGTGCAATGATTCACAACCGGCAGGATTCTCTGGAGCGGGCGTTGCACCTGTTCTGGCAGAAAGGCTTTCATGCCACCTCGCTGAAGGACCTGGAGAAAGCTCTCGACATGCGACCGGGCAGCATCTACGCAACCTTTGGTAGTAAAGACGGGCTTTTCCAGGAGTCTCTGGAACGTTATGCCAGTCTGGGGTTGGCGAATCTCGAACGTACGTTGTACGCCCACGAGTCACCGTTGGCGGGATTGGCAGCTTATTTAAGAGGGTTCGGTGGGCTTTGTGACCAGGATTTGCCAAGTCGTGCCTGCATGCTGGTAAAAAGTTTGCTGGAGCTGGGTGAGCGAGAACAGGTAGCCCGGCGCAAGGCCGAAGATTTGCTGGCTGGCATGGAAAAGCGCTTTGTGGATCGTTTCGCCGACGCACAACAGGTGGGTGAGCTGGATAGCAGTCTTGATCCGGTTCGGCTCGGCCGTCGGTTACAGGCAGAGGTGATGGGGCTGCGGGCTTTTGCTCAGCGTGACGTGGACAGTGCTGCCGTGCACGCCTTGGCAGAAGATATGGCGCTGTCACTGGAAGCACTGCGTATAGATAGTGGTACAGATACAGATACGCACTGATATTCTGTGCGTATCTGCCTGCTCTCATTGCTTTAGTGAAGAGGGCTGGTTGTTGAAAACTGCGGGGTCAACCAGCTGATTCCGGTGCCAGTTTATCCTGAGTGTTCAGATCAAAATCCGAGGCGTCATGGCGTTCGTGCAGCTGCTCTGAAAGCTCGCCCCAGGTGCGATTTACTATGCGGCCACGCTGGACAGCAGGGCGCTCAAGGATTTCTTTGGCCCAACGACGCACGTTTTTGTAGCTTTCAACTTGCAAAAACTCACCCGCATCGTAGGCCTCACCCAGCACCAGATTGCCATACCACGGCCAAGTGGCTATGTCGGCAATGGAGTACTCGTTTCCGCCCAGATAGCGATGCTCGGCCAGCTCCCGGTCCAGTACGTCCAACTGACGTTTCACTTCCATGGTGAAACGATTGATCGGATATTCAAACTTTTCGGGCGCGTAAGCGTAGAAATGCCCGAACCCACCGCCCAAATAGGGAGCGGAGCCTTGCAGCCAGAACAGCCAGTTCAGCACTTCGGTGCGTGCGGCCGCATCTTTGGGCAGGAGGTGCCCGAACTTCTCCGCCAGATAGAGAAGGATCGCGCCGCTTTCAAAGACCCGGCTGCCGGTTTCGGTGTCAAACAGAGCCGGGATTTTCGAGTTTGGGTTTACCTCGACGAAGCCCGATGAAAACTGGTCGCCTTCGCCAATCCGGATCAGATGAGCGTCGTATTCGGCGCCAGTTTCACCGATGGCCAGCAGCTCTTCGGTCATGATGGTGACCTTCTGGCCGTTGGGTGTGCCCATCGAATAAATCTGCAAAGGGTGTTTTCCACGGGGCAGCGTGGCCTCATATGAAGGGCCAGCGATCGGGCGGTTAATGCTGGCCCATTGCCCGCCACTTTCGGCGTCCCAGGTCCACACGCGGGGTGGCTCATAATGATGGGTGTCTGACACGATTCGGGCCCTCTTTTGAAAAGTAGATATAGCACTGACAAGTCGGGGCGGTCACTGCGGACCGCTTCCGACTGGTTGTCTGATTAATCAGCCTTGTGCCACTCAAACTTCTGGAACGGCTTGTCTATCGGCGTGTCAGCGAGGTGATTGGTGTAGTTGCTCATCACCTTCTGAGCCGTGCCAAGAACGACCTCAAGGATCTGACGCTTGGTAAAGCCAGCACCCAGAAATGCTTCCATAGCGCTGTCATCAACGTTGCCACGGCCACGCACGAGGGCAAGGGTGAAGTCACGGAGGGCTTCCAGTCGATCCGTCGGCAACGGCGTTTCATTACGCAGCGCTTCGGTGATGGCGTCATCAACGTTCATGCTCTTGGCGATGCCGGTGTGAGCTGGCACGCAGTAGTGACAAGCATGCTCAACGTTGATGGTTTGCCACACCACAGTGGTTTCCTCGTCATCAAAGCTGCTGTCCAGGAACAGCTGATGAAGCCGCTGATAACCTTCGAGCAGTCCGGGTGCTTCGGCCATGACCGCGTGCAGGCCCGGAAGTCTCCCGAAGGCCTTGACGGAAGTATCGAGCAGTGCCTGGCTTTCTTGTGGTGCGCTTTCTTTATCGTGAAGGGTAAAGTTGGTCATGGGATAACTCCTGACAGTGGGGCGAAAGTGATATGGCTCGCATTGACTTAAGAATTGCCGCTCAATTAAGGGCGGGATATTTCGTTAAGTAGCTCCAACAGGAATAACTGTAACTGAACTTGAGTGATCGTTCAACATCAATTTGAGTGATTGCTCATATTTAATGGCAGCGGTGGCTGTACAGCGTTCTTAGTGCAAAACGCCTTTCTCGACCAGAGCGCTCAAAACCCCGGAGCATTTCCTTTGCAGATTATCCCTGAGCAGGCGCATGGCTGGCGTTATTGATTGCCGGCTGGGACAAATAAGCCACAGCTCTGACACTCGTGGTTTGAATTCGGGCATGACGCTAACCACGCGGCCGGCCAGCAAATCGTCAGACATATCGAGACAGGATTTGACCGCGAAACCTTTACCGGCGACGCACCAGCGACGCACCAGATCTCCGTCGTTGGAGGCACGGTCACCCCGCATTTTTATCTTGAGCTGCTGGTCGCCATTGGTAAATGTCCAGATATCGTAGGGAATTTCCTGTAACTGGTAGAACAGCCCGTTGTGAGAGGCCAGGTCGTGGGGGTGGCTGGGTGTTCCGTGTTGCTCAAGGTATTCCGGAGTAGCGCATAGAATGCCCGGAACATCACAGATTTTAAAACCGTAGAGGCTGGCATCGTTTGGTGAGCCGTAGCGCAACGCCATGTCGACGGAGTCTCTGTAGAAATCGACATTGCTGTCGCTGATGTTAACGCGCAGGCTCAGGTCTGGATGCGCATCCATAAGTTCATCCAGCCAGGGCAGTACCTGGTTGCGCCCGAGGTCAGATGACACGGCAAGACGCAGCTCGCCTTCCACGGAATCCTGATCTTTCTGAATGTTATTACGTGCCAGCTCCAGCATTTGTAGCGCCTGCTCGCATTGTGGGAGGTACTTTTCGCCGGCGCTGGACAGTCGCAGTTGCCGGGTTGTTCTCACGAAGAGCTCCACACCGAGGGCGCTTTCTTCCCATTACCGATGAAAACGCGCTTATCGATATCGAGTTACCGCAACCGATCGCCAGTGGCCGTGATTTGTTGGTTCAGGTAAAAGCCATTGCCGTTAATCCAGTGGACTACAAGATTCGCCAGAATGTGCCTGCGGAAGACGGAGAGTACAAGGTGATTGGCTGGGACGCCGCAGGAGAAGTGGTTGCGGTTGGACAAGCTGTCACCGGGTTTAAGCCTGGTGATCAGGTTTTCTACGCAGGCGATCTTACGCGCTCCGGAACTAACGCCGAGTTCCAGTTGGTGGATGAGCGGATCGTTGGACATAAGCCGCAAAGCCTTTCCGCCTCAGAAGCAGCGGCACTGCCCCTGACCACTATTACTGCGTGGGAGTTGTTGTTTGAGCATCTGCAGCTAAAACGCCAATCACCGGGCACCCGCGAGAAATCGAATGAAGTCGTAATGGTTGTCGGTGCTGCCGGTGGTGTCGGCTCAATTCTGATCCAGTTGGCGAAGACCCTGACTGGGGCAACGGTGATCGCCACCGCATCCCGTGAAGCTTCCAGAAACTGGGTGCAGGCCTTAGGTGCCGATTTTGTGGTGGATCACCGGGAACCTCTTAAACCCCAGATCGATGCATTGATCGCAGAGGGGCAGGTTGGGGCGGTAACGCATGTGGCCAGTCTCAATGGAACGGAGCAATACTTCGACAGCTACGTCGATCTGCTTGTTCCTTTTGGCAGAATTGCGCTGATTGACGATCCTGCGTCACTGGATGTGATGAAAATCAAGCCAAAGAGTCTGTCACTGCATGTGGAATTCATGTTCGCCCGTTCCATGCACCAGGCTGCGGATATGAATGCGCAGCATGAGCTGTTGGAACAAGTCGCGAATCTTGTGGATGAAGGGCATATCCGTACAACCGCAGGCAAGCACTTAGGTGCTATCAATGCAGAAAACCTCAGGTTCGCGCATGCGGAGCTGGAGACCGGTCAAGCGGTAGGCAAGATTGTGCTGGAAGGTTTTTGAACCTTCACAACCCGCATTTAACCCTTTTGAAAAGAGAGAACAAAGAGATGACTAAGCTTACCATCATTGCTCATATCACGGCCCATGCCGGAAAAGTCGAATTTTTAAAGCGTGAGCTGGAAAAGCTGCTCGTACCCACGCGTAATGAGCCCGGCTGCCTGCAGGACTACCTCAAAGCCGTTGAGGGAGCCGTTGAGGACTTCACCTTGTACGAAATGAGTCATATTGGCTGAGGCACTGGCCGGAATTTTGGAATAAGCCTCCAGCTGTCATGCCATTATTGCTGGATAGCCGAACCCCACGGCGCGTGCAGCGCGATACTGAGCAGTACGCGCTTGCCACGCTTGATAGTTGAGACGCTGTGATCGTATAGATCGGGTCGGAACAAAATGACACGATTAAAAAGGGAGAAGATAACGTGGTCGGTCTCGAAAATTCCGCCCTCTGCAGGTTTTATCACCACAAAGTTTAGTTTGTAGTAGCTTCCGTCACCCATGGGGTCATTGTGACGCCTTACGCGATGACCTTCGGGATAAGTGACCAGGTTGACGCTTAGGCGCTGGGTGCTGAGTAAGCTACGGTTGGTGATACGGCCCATAGTGGCGTCTCCGAAAGAGAAAAAAGGTATTTGGTGGGCTCTTGAGTGATCGCTCAAATACTACACTTTTTGCTCAACCATCGCACGTCAGATTCAGCCACTGATGCCATTTGGTAATACTTTCCTCAGGCCAGCTTGATTGTTAAGGCAGATAATCCCCTTGACCGCCGGAGCCAGCTCCTGAAATCGACGCTCAAAGGCAGGAAATTGATGGCTAAAATTGATGCGGTGGAAGAGGGGGCGGTCGAACAATTGACTGCAAAACTTGAGAGCGATGAGCTCACGCTTTTCCTCCGTGTCAGCCAGACTATGGCAGACAGCGTTGAACAGATTTCTACAACGGATGAAGGAGAAGCCTAGTATGTCCAAGCCCGCACCAAGAACTCTGGAAACGATCCGTTCCCATTACCTCACACCACATATGCTGCGTGTTACGCTCAGTGGCGCGGAACTGGCCGGCTTTCCGGAGGATCAGGAAAGCACCTATATCAAACTGATCTTCCCTCAGCCCGAGGCGGCGCGACCATTGATGCGCACCTATACTATCAGCGCACAGCGCGGCGAGCAGGAGCGTCAACTGCCCAAAAGCCCAAAAGCCCAAAAGCCCAAAAGCCCAAAAGCCCAAAAGCCATCTCTATATATCGAGTTACTGGAAAATTAACAGTACCGAAGATCAACACAAAATTGAGAAACGAGATGATGCGCAGGCAGCGTAGTTCTGATGATCTGGTTTCGTGAAGAGCACGAGCTGCCCATGCCCGTCTCCGTCCGCGCCGGCCACTTGTCCAGTCTTTGAATTTCCAGAAACCCGATTCGTTCGTAAAGACGTTTCGCATCCTGATTCGAAGTGCAGAACCTGAAGCGGCACGCTCCGTGAGCGGGCGTCTGCAAGCAAATCACGTAGAAGCATGGCCCCCCCCCCCCAGACCTTGCCCGTGATGCACGACCAAACCTCTGTATCTTTTCTCCAGACTGAGTCCCACCTCAAAAACCTGCAAAAATTCGTTACTTTGGTCGACGTGTATTGAAAAACTAATTCGTCATCTGAAATTGACAGAATCTTTGATAATAAACTAGAGTCTATAATGTAAATTAAAACATCATTCCGCACAGCAGAATGCGAAAGAATTATAATAATTAACAAGAGGATCAACAAATGCTTAACCTCAAAAGAGGATTGCTTGTCGTGGCCGTGGCCATGGCTCCTACCTTTGCCTTCAGTGCAGATGGCGTTGAATTACCACAGACGTTGGGTATGACTGCGTACGGCACCGGTTCGACTGGGTATAGCCAGATGGCGTCCATGGGCAACTTGCTTAAGAATGAGTACGGCGTCTCTCTGCGAATTCTGCCGGGCGAGAACGACGTGTCACGCATGACACCCCTTAGAATGGGCCGTGTTCCTGTTTGCGCCTGTGGCATTGCAGCTTTTTATGGAGCAGAAGGGGTGCTCTTGTTTGCAAATAAGAGCTGGGGGCCTCAGCCCATCCGTGTGATTACCACGTCTATTGCAGGCTTCGGCCTCGGTGTTGCGGTAGCCGGCGATATCGGAGCAAAAACGCCCTATGATTTGAAAGGTAAGCGCGTGGCTTATTTGCGCGGTGATGATGCGAATAATCTGGGCACCGAAGCGATGCTGGCGTTTGGCAACTTGACATGGGATGACGTCGAGCGAGTTGAGTTTCCAGGTTACGGTCGTTCATTTGAAGGAATCGTCGCAGACCAGGTTGATACCGCGTTCACGTCGACCGTGGCCGGGGGACCTCAACAGGTTGCTGCCGGCCCCCGCGGCATTACCTGGTTGACTCTTGACCCGGATGACAAGGAAGGGTGGGCTCGCCTGAAGAAAGTCGCGCCCTACTTTCAGCCGCACAAGGTTACAGTGGGCGCAGGTATAGATAAGGATGACCCTTGGATTGGCTCAAGCTACCCATACCCCATAGTTGTAGCGAACGCTGATACAGATAAAACGTTGGTCAAGAGCCTGGTAAAAGTCTTTACAGAAGACTATGACAAGTATAAAGACGCTGCGCCTGGTAACTCAGGTTATGCCCTGGAAAACCAGAACATGCAGTGGGTGATCCCCTTCCATGATGCCGTCGTGGACTATTACAAAGAGATTGGTCATTGGACTGATGTTATGCAGGAGCATCAGGACATGCTGGTACGCAGGCAGAAAACTCTGTTGGACGCTTGGGAACAGTTTACTTCCGGCAATACCCCCGATTCGGAAGACGAATTCCGCCTTGCATGGATGAAGGCAAGAGCGTCGGCTCTGGAAGCGGAAGGTATGAGCCCGATTTTTCTCTGATTTCCAAACCATCCTTGGCGGGGGGTATACGTGCCCTCTCGCCCGTATCGCTGATTGGAGTTTCTGCACAATGACGCAAACGCCTGCAATCGATCTGGACAGCGCAAGTGTGTCCGGTATCCGGCAATTGGTGGGGGGGTGGTTGTGGGTTCCCCGCCTGTTTACGTTGATCTTGACGTTACTGACAATCGACTATCTTTTTAACCTGCAGTTGATCAACTTTGTCACTCAGGTCGAAAGCCAATTCTTTTATACGGTCGTGGCACTTATGTTGCCGCTGGTTTTTCTTTTATGGCCGATGAATCGCTTCGCAGCCCGAAACAAAGTGCCTTGGTACGATGTTTTGCTCTTTGTGGCCTCGGCTGTGATCTGTGGCTTCTTTGTGTTCAACGCAGAGCAAATACTTGATCGGGGGTGGGAGTATGACGCACCCCATTACGCTGTGGTGATGAGCTTCTTGTTGTGGATGACGGTTTTGGAAGCGATCCGGCGGGCAGGTGGTCTACCTATAGCTACGATTGTGGGGGTGGCAAGTCTGTACCCTATGTTTGCCGATATGGTGCCGGGGCCTATACAGGGTTTTCCGTCATCACCCGGGCAGACGGCGATATACATGGCAATGAGTCGTGAGGGAATTATGGGTATTCCTCTTCAGGCTTTTGCCAACCTGGTCATCGGATTCTTGCTGTTTGGTGTTGCGCTGCAAAAGACCGGTGGTGGCAAGTTTTTTATTAACCTTGCGTTCGCGTTGTTAGGGCACGTTCGGGGAGGGCCAGCTAAGGTTGCGGTTTTCTCCAGTGGTTTGATGGGCTCGATGAGTGGCAGTGTAATTACGAACGTTATGACTACTGGGGTTATGTCTATTCCAGCCATGCGCCGCGTTGGTTTCAGCAAATCTTACGCTGCTGGCATAGAGGCCTGTGCATCGACCGGAGGCGTGTTAATGCCACCGGTAATGGGCGCAACGGCCTTCATAATGGCTGCATTTCTGAATATCCCTTATGGAACTATTGCATTGGCCGCGGTCGTTCCCTCGGTGCTTTATTTCCTCGGCCTGTTTATCCAAATTGATGCCTACGCTGCCCGTCATGACTTGAAAGGACTACCGGCAGATGAGCTGCCTTCTCTACGAGGTACACTTAAGGAAGGTTGGTACTTTATCTTTGTGTTCGGGTTGCTGATCTGGATGCTGTTTTTCTTGCGGCAAGAAGCAACCGCGCCTTTCTACGCCACGGCACTGCTGCTGATAATCAATCAGGTGCTGCCATACGAGCGGTGGGGCTGGCAGGACGTGAAGGATTTCTTTTCTGACTCAGGAAAGCTGTTTGCGGAACTTATTGCCATCCTGGCAGGCGTCGGGCTATTGGTTGGCGCACTTTCGGTTACTGGTTTGTCGGGTACCATTGCCAACGATTTAATTTATCTGGCCGGTGGTAATACATTGGTGTTGCTGTTGATGGGGGCTCTGACCAGTTTCATTCTGGGAATTGGAATGACAGTGACAGCTGCTTATATCTTTTTGGCGGTAGCGCTTGCGCCTGCTCTTATTAACGGTGGGGGCATGGATCCGCTGGCGGTACATCTGTTTATACTTTATTGGGGAATGCTTAGTTTCATCACTCCTCCAGTAGCCTTGGGCGCCTTTGCCGCTGCGACAGTGGCGGGAGCCAAACCAATGGAGACTGGTTTTCAGGCGATGCGGTTGGGCAGCGTTATCTATTTTATCCCTTTCTTATTTGTGTTGAACCCTGCGCTTATTTTTCAGGGTAGCTGGGATGAAATTATCGTGGTTATAATCCAAGCTTTGGCCGGCGTGATTTTGATTGCAGGCTCTATACAAGGCTGGTTGTTGGGTGTTGGTAACCTGGCCCGCGGCGGCGTTGTTCAATGGCCGGTGAGGTTCGCCCTGATCCTCGGTGGAATGTTGTTGGCAATCCCTGGTGGTGGCCCAGTGCCTCTGACGAATCTACAGTTGTCGCTTGCGAGTGTGGCTCTGATTCTGCCTTCTCTGGCCTTAGTGAAAATTATCCAATGGCGACAGCCTGCGGTCTCCATGAATGGTTGAATGATAAATAACGCACTTGTGCTTCCTGGAGCGGCGCTTTAATAGCGCCGATCTTCGTGGGACAAAGCGAAGGCGGTCGTTGTTGTCTAGCGACGCTTCCACACCAATAGGCGATTGTTTGCCGGCATCTCAAAATCCGTTGCCAGCACCAAATCGTTTATGTTGCCGACCTGATTCAGGTCGTCCATATCCCGAATGCCCATTGTCGGTTTCTGTCGCCTCAGCGATGCGTCAAAATGCTGGTTGCTCGCACTGGTGAACCGCCCATTGTAATTAAATGGCCCGTACAGGCAGAAGGTTTCGCCCGGTTGGAGATTGGCAGACACGCCCTGGAACATGGCTTCAACCTCGGGCCAAGACATGATATGCGCGGTGTTGGCGGAATACACCCCATTAATCGGCGGCAACTGCCAGTCACTGTCACTGATATCCAGAGCCAGAGGCTTGTTGATGTTTGGCAGCCGCGCCTCTTGTAGCCAAGGCTCGCACAGCTGATAGTTGCTCGGGTGGTCACTTGGCTGCCACGTTAAGTGTGGAAGGTTACCGGCAAAATGAACCGCGTGTTGTCCGGTGCCTGTACCGATCTCCAGAACGGTTCCGGGGCCGCTGAATACCGCAGCGAGTTTTTCGAGAATAACCTGCTTATTGTTCTCACAGGCTTGAGAAAATGGTTTTCTTTCCACCGCAAATGCCCCTGATGTGTCGTTGAACGTTCGAGATTGAAAACCTGTTTTAAATCAGGCCAGCGCCTTTCAGAATAAACACTCCCAAAGTTATGGTAACACTCGCCATCAGAGTGGTTATTGCAATGATGTTCGCGGCCAGCCGATCGTTGCCACCGAGCGCTTTTGCCATAACAAAACTGGCGGCAGCGGTCGGGCTTGCGAAGAACAGAAACAGCAGGCCGAGTTCGGCACCGGAGAAACCCACCGTCCAGGCTGCGCCGGTGCACAGTGCGGGCAGAATCACCATTTTCATCAGCGCGGAGCTGAATGCGGTTGAGCTGTCAGTGCGCATGGCACTGAACGAAACGGTTGCGCCGATGCACAGTAATGCCAGCGGCAGGGTAAGGGAGGCAAAGTAGTCACCGCTAGTCATTATCCAGTCAGGCAGTTGCAGATCGAGCCAGGCCACAGGAACGGCCGCAAAAACCGAAAGTATAAGCGGGTTGCGCAGAATATCCCGACCAATTCGGCGCCATTCCGGGGACTGTCCGGGCTGGTATGCTGCAAGCACAATCACTGAAAGTGCGTTGTAAGACAGAATGACTATTCCCAATAGAATACTGCCCGCGGAAAGCCCGAAATCCCCGTAAAGATTGGCTGCCAATGCCAGCCCGACAATGCCACAATTGCCGCGAAAAGCTCCCTGTACATAAACACCGCGGTCTTCACGAGCGATGCGCCAGCGTGCCCACGCCCAGGCCAGAATGAAGCTGCCCAGCGTTGCAAAAAAATAGAAGATCAGCAGCCTGAAGTTAAGCGCAGCATCGAGGTCAGCTTTTATGATGCTGAGGAAAACGAGAGTTGGCAGTGTTGCCTTGAAAACCAGAGCTGAGGCTGTGTGAACGAAGGCGTCATCAATCCAGCCAACTCTTTGCAGCCCAAGCCCGATAAACACCATGGCAAAAACCGGGAGTGTGGTTTCCAATGTTTGTTGGAAAAGGCTGATCAGATCCATTCGGGTCGGCCAGGAGCAGAGGAGTGAAGATACTTCTTGGAGAGTTATACGTATTATAAGCCGAGAAATACATAGCCTGCTACCAAGCTGTTACTAAAGTCTTAATCAGCAAGAGAGTGTCTGAAAGCTGCGCCGGCAGGAGCCGGAAGAGCAGATCTGACGGAAAGGTAATGAAATCACTTGCCGAAGGCCATAAAGGGTGGGCTATAGTATCGCGCAACTTATCATAACAAGAGGGCCAGCATGAACACCGTAAACCCTGCGCCGGAACAGCTGAAGAAGGTTCTGGCAGACACGCCTAAAGATCATCCTGTGGTGATGCTTAACCTGCTACGGTTCCGCGACAAAGCAAGTTACGGCGATGAGTCCTGTGAGCGAAGCGGGCGTGAAGCCTATCAGCTTTATATGCGCGAGGCGGCAGCATGTGTCAGCGCCGTGGGGGCCGAAGTTATATGGTCTGGTCGCAGCGTTGGCTCTCTCATTGCTCCGCCAGATGAGTCCTGGGATCAGGTGCTGCTTGTACGCTATCCGTCGATCGACGCCTTTATGGCAATGATTGAAAGCTCTGAATACAGGGGGGTGGTCAAACATCGAACTGCCGCTTTGAGCGACTCAAGGCTGGTGGCAAATCTGGAAGAAGGGGAGCGCTGAGGCGAAGTCTCAGCTTGCAAGCCCGGATTCCAGTATACCGGTCTGGCGTATCAGCATATACGCCGCCGTGCCTGCCGCAATAGAAAGCAGGGCATTGCGGCGCCAAAGATGAACAACCACCACAAGCGCGCCCACCAGAATGGCATCAAGCCCGGGCACTGTCGCTGACCAATCCCCCGAACGCTGCAAAAAGACCGTTGCCAGTAACGCCATGACAGCCGCCGGCAAGTAACGCCCCAGATGTTTGATGAGCGGGTGCTCGGTATGACGCTCAAAAAACAGGAAAGGTATGATCCTGGTTGCAAAAGTCGCGACTGCTGCAATGGTGATGAATGCAACGAGGTAGCCGGTTTCAGACATGGCTGCCGCCCTCCGCGCTGGATTTGGTCCGCAAATTCCGGTATTGCAGCAAAAGCACGGCGGTAACGATGGCAATGGCGCCGATCAGCTGGTGAGCCGGTGGTAGCAATATCATCGCGACACCCGCAGCTGCCGCGCCGGCCCATACCGGGAATGCGTCTCCCAGAGCCTTGAGCTGTTCAATAGTCAGTACGATAAACAGCGCGACAAGCGCAAACTCGATTCCTGTGCTGTCGAATGCGACATTTCGCCCCAGCAGTGCCCCTAAGGTGCAACCTATCACCCAGTAAACCTGATTGAATGCCGTGATGCGGAAATCAACGTCGAGCTCATGAGCGGTGTTCTGTGAGCGTGACCGGCTGGTGAGTAGTGAGTAAGTCTCGTCGGTCAGGCCGAAAATCAGATAAAGCTTGCGCCAACCGGCGCCCCGGAACTGCCCGAGTAGCGACAGCCCATAGAAAAGATGGCGGGCGTTGAGCACAAACATGGCAATGAACACTTCCAGTAAGCCAGCGTTCGCCGCCAGCAGACTGACTGCCAGAATCTGGCCAGCACCGGCATAGATCACCACGCCCATAAGTGGCGCAGCCCACCACGCATAGTCCAGCTGAGTCGTAAAGAGCACCCCAAAAGCCATGCCGAGTGGGAGGTAGCCGAACAGAATCGGGAGTGTGAGGCGAAAGACCAGTGAGTTCATTAGCATCCAAACGATCTGAAAACGAAGGATGATAGAGAATCGCTCAGGGTTTTGAAAGTGGGAAAGGGTTCTCCTTCGCCGGCATAATCCTTAATATAGCGCCCTTCATAGGAGATTGTATGAGCGATGAAGCCGCGCACCAGCCACAGCCTGATCCCCGCCAGGAAAAATTCATTATTGACAGGGAGTTGCTAACCGAAGATCAACTGAATGGCCTTGCAGAAGAGTACTGCACCCGCTACCACGGGCTGAACGATACCGAAAATCCTTTGGCCGAACGGAGCCGCGTATTGACGGCCATTAGCCGGGGTGCTCTGGTTGTCTGGTTTGATCCGGTTGAGAATACAGCCGGGCTTGGCGTGCCGGGATGATCGGTTAACCTCCCTGGGTATTTCGGTTTGCACCTACCCGGGGGCGTCTGTAAACGGTACAATCGCGCTGATTTCCGAAAGCGGTGTGCGAGGTGAATTTTGATCAGGGTATTGGTTGTAGATGACCATGAGCTGGTTCGTTCCGGGATAACCCGGATGCTCGCGGACAATCCCGATATTGATGTTATTGGTCAGGCGCCGTCTGGTGAGGACGCCATCGAGTTTGTGCGTAAAGATCACCCGGATATCGTATTGATGGATATCCGGATGCCGGGCATTGGAGGCCTGGAAGCTACCAGGCGTATTTTACGAATCGACGATACAATCCGTGTGATCGTGGTAACCGCCTGCGCTGACGATCCTTATCCTGCTCGCGTAATGCAAAGCGGTGCTTCTGCCTATATCACCAAAGGTGCTGATATTCGGGAAATGGTTCGTGCAATTCGTATGGCCCACTCAGGGCAGCGGTACATCAGCCCGGAAATAGCCCAAAAAATGGCTCTGAAACAGCTGGGTGGAGACAAGGAAGAAGGGGGCGAGTTATCGATGTTTGATCGCCTCTCCGAGCGCGAGATGCAAATAGCCATGATGGTGGTTGACTGCCAGAAGGTGCAGGATATTTCCGACAAACTCTGCCTTAGCCCGAAAACCGTTAACAGCTATCGCTACAGGATATTTGAAAAGTTGGAGATCTCCAGCGATGTTGAGTTGGCTCTGATGGCAGTGCGGCTCGGGTTGCTCGATGCCCACAAGATCTGATTCCACGAGCGACAGCAGCGGGGAGTTCGACAGTAAACACTTCCTGAAACAGCTGACGGAGCGGCCTGGCGTCTACCGAATGTACGACGAAGGCAGCTCTGTGCTGTATGTCGGAAAAGCGGGGAACCTCAAGAAGCGGGTCAGTAGTTATTTCCGCAAGACCGGCTTGGCGCCGAAAACAGAAGCTCTTGTCGCAAAAATTGCCTCCATTGAAGTGACGATTACCGGCAGTGAGACGGAAGCGCTTCTGCTTGAGCAGAATCTGATCAAGTCTCTGCGGCCGCCGTACAATATCTTGCTCCGGGATGATAAATCCTATCCTTATATCTACGTGTCTTCTCACAGCGACTATCCCTCTCTGACCTTCCGCCGTGGCCGCACCAAAAAAGGAGGAGGTACCTGGTACGGGCCGTTTCCGAGTTCGGGTGCCGTTAAGGAAAGTCTTAATGTATTGCAGAAAGTGTTCCGCATAAGGTCTTGTAGCGAAAGCTATTACAGAAACCGATCACGCCCCTGCCTGCAGTATCAGATTAACCGCTGCACGGCGCCTTGCGTGGGCTATATCTCGCCCGAGGACTACCTGCAGGATATCCGCCACGCCGCTATGTTTCTGGAAGGCAAAAACCCGGTCATCATTCGTGATCTGATCGATGCCATGGAAGAGGCCTCCAAAAACCTTGAATTTGAGAAAGCAGCCGCCCGCCGCGATCAGATCAATCATCTGCGTCATGTGCAGGAACAGCAGTCGGTAGACGGCGAAGGTGGGGATGCCGATGTGATCGCCATTGCACAGGATGCCGGCGTTGTATGCATCGTGGTCATCATTGTTCGCGGTGGCAGGGTTCTGGGAACCAAGGATTACTTCCCCCGCTATTCCCTTGAGCAGTCAGAAGGCGAGCTGTTAAGCGCTTTTCTCGGTCAATACTATTTTGGCGGCAACACACGCCGCGAGATTCCGAGAGACGTACTGGTTCCTGTTGATGTGGATGGGCAGGAGCTTCTTGCCAGGGCGCTTTCCGAGGCGGCAGGTCGCGAGACTCGCATACGCGGAAATGTGCGGGGCGAGCGTCGCCGCTGGTTGGAACTGGCACTGACTAACGCCCGGCAAACCTTGCTTACCCATCTCGCCAGCAAGGAAACGGTCTACCGGCGTTTACTGGCGTTGCGCGACATGCTGGATCTTGCCGAGACGCCTTCGCGGATGGAGTGTTTTGATATCAGTCACAGCCATGGTGAAAATACCGTCGCATCCTGTGTCGTTTTCGATGAGAATGGGCCCCTGAAAAGTGATTACCGGCTGTATAATATCGAAGGTGTGACAGCCGGAGACGATTATGGCGCCATGCGTCAGGTGTTGACTCGTCGTTATCGCCGTATGGTCGCGGGCGAGGGCAAACGCCCGGATCTTGTGTTCATTGATGGTGGTAAGGGGCAGTTGAGCATTGCCCGGGAAGTGTTTGATGAGCTTGGGGTTTCTGATATTCCCCTAATCGGCGTGGCCAAGGGTGTAACCCGGCGTGCAGGCATGGAGCAGTTGATTGATGCCATGACTGGTGGCGTGTTCCGTGTGCCTGCGGATTCACCTGCACTGCACCTGATTCAACACATAAGGGATGAATCTCACCGCTTCGCCATTACCGGGCACCGTGCAGGACGTGACAAGAAACGCCGCCAGTCCACCCTGGAAGGCATTGAAGGGGTTGGTCCCAAACGTCGCAGGGAGCTGATCCGGTATTTTGGCGGCATACAGGAACTACGCAAAGCCAGCGTTGATGAGATGACCAAAGTTCAGGGCATCAGTAAATCACTGGCTGAAAACATATACGCTGCACTGCACGACGAGTAATAACAGTATGAATTTACCCAACCTGCTCACACTCTCCCGCATCATCATGATTCCGGTCTTTGTGGCGGTGTTTTATCTCCCCGTACATTGGAGTTATATGGTAAGTGCGGCGATTTTCGCACTGGCGGCCGTGACTGACTGGCTGGATGGCTACCTCGCCCGCAAACTTGACCAGAGCACCCCTTTCGGCGCGTTTCTCGACCCGGTTGCCGACAAACTGATGGTGGCGGTAGCACTGGCGCTGCTGATTCAGGAGTATTCCGCAATACTGCTTACCATTCCGGCAACGGTCATTATCGGCAGAGAAATTGTAATATCCGCATTGCGTGAATGGATGGCCGAAATCGGCAGCCGTGCAAGTGTTGCCGTTTCTTACATTGGAAAGATAAAAACCACGGCGCAGATGGCGTCCATTGTCGGTTTGCTGGCGTTTCCTCCCGGCCAGTTTCTTTCAGACGTTGCCGTGGGGTTGTTGTATATCGCAGCAATACTAACGCTCTGGTCTATGGGGCTTTACCTCAAGGCCGCCTGGCCGGATCTGTTTCCTGAAAAGGGCTGATCCTGCCGCGTTTCGCAAGCCTTTGCCCAGTCGATAACGTCTTCTGCAAGCCTTTCCCCGGCGTGGCCGAACGCCTGAACAACCGAATCTATGCTTTTGTCTCCCGCAGGCGTGGAAACGATGAAACTGTTGGAACAGAGGGTTACCCCTGAGCGGTTATCCAACAGTTGCCCATAGATAGCAACGGTTGCCCGGGTGCTGTCACCGTGGCTGACAGCGTGGAAAGCCGTAATTTCTGTCGCCAGTGTCAGATCGGTATTGCCAGGGCCGGTGTCCATGGTTACATCACGAAAGCTTGCGCTTGCTCTGAACGCGCCTACCAGCATATCCCGCAGGATAACCGGCGCCGTATCCCGCCACCGGACACCGCCATAAACCCTGAACTCCCATGGCTCGGGTTTTGCCAGAATCCGCGTGCTGTTGAATGGCTCGGAGGCATAAGGCGTGTCAATCCGAAGGCTTTGAGGCCGTCTGGTTACACTCTTGTGCAGGTCCTTCGGCACTGGAAAGTCCATTACTCTTGGTGCTTCCGGTGTTGGAAAAATCGAGCAAGCGGTCATTATTCCCGAAACGACCAGCGCGGTACCCACAGCCCTGAAAGTCTTTGCGGCAGTGTTGTTCACTGGGATACCTCCTTGATTGTGGGGCCGCCCCACAGGGTGCCCGTGGGGTCTTCTTCCAGGCGGCGGGTAAACTGGTTCAGATTTCTGAGGGTGTTGCGAAGTTCTCTCAGCGCCGGGGCCAGCTCACCCATACCCTGAAGTCCGGAATCCAGAGCGCCTTCGTTATCCCGAGTCAAACGATCAAGCCGCGTGACGGTTTCCTGAACCCCTGTCATGGCGGTGTTCATGCTGGTCAGTACCGACTTGCCTTCATTCTGTAGAAGGGCATTGGCATTGTCAGAAACGGCGGAAACTTTGGTTGCGGCTGCTGCAGCACGTTTGCTGGCATCGTCCATGCGCTCAAGCACTGCCATCAGTTCGTCACGACTGCCCAGCAGTGAATCGCTGGCTTCTCTGGCGTTGCGCAGAATTGCCGTCAGGTTTTCGGTGTTTTCCGCTGAAAGTACACTATTGGCATTGGTGAGCAACTTTTCTGCTTTGGACAGCAGAACTTCACCGTTGGTCAGGAGGCTGTTAAATGCAGAAGGCTCAGCGGTAATAATCGCAGGATCGTCCCTGGTACCCTGGAGTATCGGGCTGTCTTTGCTGCCACCACTGAACTGAACGCTCATGCTTCCGGTAATATTGGCCAGTACGAGCCCGGCGCGGGTGTTCTTTCGCACGGGTACATTCTGCTCCACACGCACCAGAACCCGCACATGGCCCGGGTTGCTCGAATCCAGCCGAAGATCAAGCACATCACCAACCTCAACACCGCTGTACAGAACCGGGTTGCCCTTGGCCAGCCCGCCTACCGCGTGATCAAAAACAATTTCATAATACGCCCACTCACGGTCTGCAGATGACTTGGCCAGCCACAGCGCGAACAACAGCGCTGCCACCACCGCAATCAGCGTAAACAACCCGATGATCAGATGATGAGCTTTCGGTTCCATAGTCTCTTACTCCCGTAGCCGGCTCTGGTCTTGAGCCAGGAATGCGTAACTGGCGGCCCGCCCGCGGGGGCCCTGAAAGTATTCCTGGATCCACAAATCGTCTGTGGCCGCGACTTTTTCAATCCGGTCTGCGACCAGAACCCTTTTCTGGGACAAAACGGCCACCCGGTCGCAGGTTGTATAAAGCGTGTCGAGATCGTGGGTGACCAGGAAAACGGTCAGCCCCAATGCGTCCCGGAGCGTAACAATCAACTTATCAAAAGCCGCAGCTCCAATCGGATCGAGGCCAGCGGTTGGTTCGTCCAGGAACAGAATTTCAGGATCCATCGCGAGTGCCCTCGCCAGAGCAGCACGTTTGACCATACCACCGGAGAGTTCTGACGGGTACTTGAGGCCAGAATCGGCCGGCAAGCCAGTCAGTGCGAGCTTCATGTGGGCAAGTTCCTCGGCGTCGGAGCGGGGGAGGCTGCAGTGCTCAATCAATGGCAGCGCGATGTTCTGCAACAGGTTCAGTGAGGTGAACAGGGCGCCTCTCTGGAACAGGACGCCAAACCGTTGCTCGGTTTCCGAGCGCTCTTGGGTGCTCAACTCGCCCAAATCCTTTCCAAATACCTGTATTCGTCCTTCTGAGGGTTTATGTAGTCCAACGATGCTTCTGAGTAACACCGATTTGCCAGTTCCTGAACCGCCAACAACCCCCAGGATCTCCCCCCTGAAAAGATCGAGATCAAGATTTTCATGAACGATATGGCTGCCAAAGTGGTTGTGAAGGCCACGCACCTCTATGACGGGAGCTGATTGCATGCCGGTTTTCCTGGCCGTTGAATCCGTCATGGTTTACCAGCCCATTTCCATAAAGAAAAGCGCAGCAATGGCATCCAGGAGAATAACGGCAAAAATGGATTGAACCACGCTGGATGTTGTATGCACGCCAACCGATTGCGCACTGCCGCCTACCTTGAGCCCTTCCAGGCAGCTAATGGCCGCGATCAGAAAGGCAAAGATCGGGGCTTTCGACATACCGACGAGGAAGTGTTTCAACGCAATGTCCCTCTCCATAATCGCCATGAACTGAACCGGAGAAATGTCCAGAGAAATTGCACAGACCATACCGCCGCCTACTAAACCGGCGAGCATTCCCACAAAGGTAAGAATAGGCAGGCTGATCATCATCGCCAGTACCCTCGGGATCACCAGAAGCTCAACCGGATCCAGCCCAAGCGTGCGGATGGCATCCAGCTCTTCGTTCACCTTCATGGCGCCGATTTGGGCAGTGAACGCGCTGGCAGTGCGACCCGCAAGCAGGATCGCTGCGAGCAAAACACCGAATTCGCGCAAAAATGAAAAGGCGACCAGATTGACCGTGTAGATAGTGGCACCGAAGTCTTTCAGAACGGTGGCGCCAAGGAAGGCCACCACGGCCCCCACCAGAAATGTGAGCAGTGCGACAATCGGGAGGGCGTTGAGCCCGGTGTTCTGGATTGCAGCTACGAACGGCGTGACGCGCCAGCGACCGGGTCTTGGTAAAACAACGAACAGCGTTGCGAGAATCTGGCCAATAAACCCCGTCAACAGATAGATCCGGTGCCAGATAGCCTCGACGGTCTTACCGGTTTCTGTGAGGAATTGCGAGATCGGCGCAAGGCCTTCAGGCGCGGGCGACGGTTTTTCCTGCATTGCATCAGCCACAGCGTGCAGCAGTGCGCTTTGTTCCTGTGGCAATGCGCCGTCCTGCTTTGTCAGCGCGCTAAGGGTTTTCGACCCCAGCAATGCAACCAGAAGGGAGGCGCCCGCCGTATCAACCCTTCCCAGATCGTTGAGATCAATGTTCCCGGAGTCCCACTGCTGGTCAGAATACTCTTCAACTCTCTGTTTGAGCGCCCGATAATCTGGCAGTGTCCAGTCGCCCCGGATAGCCAGAGTGCCGTTTTCGCCCGCCGGGCTTTCGAGGTGGAGAGTTCCGACCTGATGGCGGATCCGGGATGAATTTTCATTTTCCGGGGAACTGGCACTTATGGGCACGGGTGTCAGAATTCCAAAGGTTGGTTTGTCTGGTTTATTAGCATACTAGCTTAGAGAATACAGACGCTATCTGCCAGTATCCGGCGATCTTCCTCGTCGTGGCTGGCCAGCACAATGAGTGAGCCTCGGGTTTTTTGTTCTAGCAGAAGGTGTCGTAGAGTATCTCGTGTATCGGTGTCCAGGCCCGTAAGTGGTTCATCCAGGAGCATCACCGGTTGCTGGCGCAGAATCGCACGCAGCAGCGCAACACGCTGCCGTTGGCCGCCTGAAAGGTCGCCCGGCAATCGCTTGCCAAACCCATCAAGACCAACGCTTTGCAGGCCTCCTTCGATAGCGAGCTGATTCTTCGGTGTAAGCTTCAGCCCCGGGTGAATGCCCAGGCCAATATTGACCTCAACACTCAGGTGTTCGAACAGGTTGTGCTCCTGGAACACGCTGGTCATCGGCCGTTGCCAGGGTGAGTGGCTGCGGAGGCTTTTGTCCTGCCACAGGATATCGCCGGATTGCGGCTTAAGAAAACCCGCCAGCAGGTTCATCAGTGTGGATTTTCCGGATCCGCTGGCACCATGAATGGCAATGCACTGTCCCGGCTCTACGGAGAACTGAAAGTTCCACGGAGCCTCCTGACCGGGATAGGCGAAAACCAGGTTTTTTACCTCAAGCATGTTCAGGCTCCGGTACTGTGCGGGATGAGTTGGTTGCCAGGCCGGCTCTGAACAGAGGAGTGCCGAGCCAGTTAAACAGGCTGAACAGCATCAGCAGAAGCAGTACCAGCCACAGCCCCGTTGCGGCGGCGGCATCAATCCGGTAGCTGCCCAGTTGCTGGTAAAGCAAGACTGGCAGCGTCGGTTGGCCCGGGCTGCCGAACAGGGCGATTACGCCGAAATCCCCCAGCGACAAGCCGGTGCCGTATGCCATTGCCAGTGCCAGAGGCCGCCGCATTCGCGGCCAGTGCAGCCAGCGCCAGCGATACCAGCCCAGTACGCCAAGCTGATCAGCTTGCTGGCAGCTGGCAGAGTCCAGGCTTCCCATTGGACCTTTAAGCATCTGCAATACAAAGGGTAGGGCCATCATTGCGTTGATCAGCGTAACCAGCACCAACCCCTCGCTGGAGTTGCCAAGGCTTGGCCTGAACAACAGAAACAGGCCGGTACCGAGAACAAGTGGCGGAACCATTAAGGGTAGATACGCTGCTACATCCGTAAGCCGGGTGATAGCCGGCCTCGACACCGTTGTTCCGGAAGCCAGAATCAGCAGCGCTGCGCTCACTGACATCAGCCCTGCAGGCAGGGCGATGGCGAGGCTCCTCAAGGTGGCATCGAGCAGGGCGGGGTTCACAGAGAATGTGCCTTCCGGGAAGAAAGCAGAACCCATTCCCGGCAGTCCCCTGAGTAAAATGGCGACCAGAGGCATCACCAAAAAAAGCACGAATAATCCGAGGGCTGCGCTGTCTCCCAAACGCGCCCAAACTGAGCTGCCCGCTTTGCTTCGGTGGGATGCTACGCGTCTGTCGGGCAGCAGAGATGCAGTGAGCCCGTTGCGGGCTGCCAGCCACCAGAGAAACCCGCAAATAGCCAGTTGAACCATGGCAAGCAGAGCAGCCTGGCCAGCATCAAATTCGAACCGCAAGGACTGGTAGATGGCGACCTCAATGGTTGTGGCCGCTGGCCCTCCGCCGAGGGTCATCACTATGGCAAAGCTGGTAAAACACAGGGTGAACACCAGAGCCGCAAGGCCGGGCATGACCGGTTTAACGGCTGGCCATTCCACGGCGCGCCAGTACCACCAGCGGCCAAGCCCTAATTGCGCGGCAACGCGCCGCTGGGATGCCGGTGCGCTCTCAATGGCTTGTAACAGAATCCGTGCAGCCAATGGCGCGTTGAAAAACACGTGAGCCAGAACGATGCCGTTAATACCGTAGAGGTCCCAGGAAGCGCCCAGCCAGTCGTTGGCTAAACCAGTGAACCAGCCCTGGCGCCCGTAAACACTGACCAGGCCGGATACCGCAACAATCGAGGGGAGCACAAGGCTCAGCTCCATTAACCGGAGCAGAACAGCGCGGCCGGGAAATACCGGCTGCCGTGCCAGAATTCTGGCGATCGGGACGGCCACAAGCAGGCTTAGCACGACAGAGAGAAATGCCTGCCAGATGGTAAAGGTAACCACCGTGCGCAGGTAACGGTTACGCCAGAGCTCGCTCAGATCCGGTAACGATGCCTCCAATACCAACGCACCCAGCCCCGCCATTGCCAGTACTATTAATGCACTGGCGATGGCCAGCCCGGGCCAGAGCTGCCACCCGGGGCGGCTGAAAGGTGCAGAATGCTGTAGAGAGTGCTGTTGAGAGCACCTTTGAGAGCGCCGTTGGTAACTCATGAAATTATTCACGCCCGCCTATTAACGTGTCATGGCATCCAGCCATTCATTCAGCCATTCGCGCCGGTGGTCGGTTACGGCTTTCGGGTCAAAATAAAGCGCCTTTGAGGGCTGTATCAGCTTGTTGAACACCGCTGGCAACTCATCGCCCAGATCCGTCGCCGGGTACATGACGTTTTTCAGGGGAATGTGGCGCTGGAAGTCGGTGGTGAGCATAAAGTCGAGAAAGGCCCGGCCCAGTTCTTTTTTATCGGATGACTGCACCAGTGCAGCTACTTCAACCTGAAGATAGTGACCTTCCTTGAATTCAGCGGCCTGGTACCGGTCGGTTTTATCCACGGCCATGTGGTAAGCAGGAGAGGTGCTGTAAGAAAGAATCATGGGCGCTTCGCCATTCATGAACAGCGAGAAATAGCCGTCGCTCCAGCTTTTGGTTGTCGTGAGTATTTTTCCCTTGAGCTCCTGCCACTTTTCCGGAGCCTGATCGCCGTATACGTGGCGCATCCACAACAACAGGCCGAGGCCGGGTGTGCTGGTTCTGGGATCCTGGATGATGATCTTCAGATCATCGGGCGCAGCGATAAGCGCCGCCAGGCTCGCCGGCGGCTCGGGCAGTTGTTCCGTATCGTAAACGAATGCGAAGTAGCCCCAGTCGTAAGGTACGAACACCGGGTCTTGCCAGTCGATGGGCAGTTTCACGGCTGACAGATCGGTTTCATGGTTAGCGAGCAAACCCGTCTGTCGCGTTGTTTCCATGGTGCCAGTGTCCAGCCCAAGCACCAGGTCGGCCTGGGTGCTTTCGCCTTCCAGGCGCAGGCGCTGAAGAATGTCACCGCCGCTGTCCAGAACCACGTAGTTGATCTGGCAATTACAGGTCTGCTCAAAGGCTTTTTTAACGGCCGGCCCAGAGCCCCATTCAGCAGCAAAAGAAGGGTGGGTATAAATCGTGAGTGTGGATGCCTTCAGAGCATTTGCAGGCACAGCGGCCGAGGTGAGCAAGAGCAGTGTAAGCGCCCGGATGAGCATGATGTTGTAACCTCCACGGCAGATCAGGGGTAACCATAAAAGGCAACCGTGCCGCGGGCCCCACCAAAGCCGGTGAGTGCTCAATCCCTTCGCCGGCATAATCCGGATCAGGTTCCGCGGGTATGGTCTCAGCCCGGCATTTGCCCGGCACCCCGTTGAGTTGGTTTGAGTGTACCATGCTCACAATGCCATTTCTTTGAAGGAGAAAACGGGTGCCAAAATTTTTACACACAGCGGATTGGCAGATGGGCCGCACGTACAGCCGGTTTGACACCGAAGACGGTGCGGCGCTGGTGGAAGCGCGCTACGAGGCCATCGAACGCTTGGCGGCGCTGGCGACCGAGCATCAGTGTGATGCAGTGCTCGTGGCAGGTGATGTGTTTGATGCCCAAACGGTCTCTGATCGCACCATCCGGCGGGTATTCAATGCCACGCGAGGCTTTGATGGCCCCTGGGTGATGCTTCCCGGAAACCACGATGCGGCGCTTGCAGAGAGTGTATGGACGCGCGCAAAGCGGCTTGGCGCGGTGCCGAAAAACGTCTACCTGGCGCTTGAGTCCGGTGTTACCCCATTACCAGAGCAGGGTATCACTGTGCTGTCTGCACCCCTGACTCAGCGCCATACCTATGGCGACCTGACCCAGGCCTTCGACGATATAGAAACTCCACCGGAATTGTTGCGCATAGGTCTGGCCCACGGCAGTGTGCAAGGTTTGCTGCCTGAAGACATCGATTCAACAAATCCCATCGCCCCTGACCGTACAGAAACTGCAAAACTGGATTATCTGGGGCTGGGGGACTGGCACGGCGTGCGGGAGATCAACGCGCGCACCTGGTACAGCGGCACGCCGGAGCCGGAACGCTTCCGCAATAACGACGCGGGTTATGTGTTGATTGTTGATATCGAAGAACCGGGCGCAACGCCGAAGGTTACCCGCCATGAAACCGCGCGTTATCAATGGCACCAGTGGCGGGAAAGTTTGTCGGTACCCTCTGATTTGGATGAACTTTTACATCGAATTAGCCAGTTGCCTGAAGCCTCTGTTCTGGATTTGAAACTGGCGGGCACCCTCACACTGGCGGGTGACCAGAAACTGACCGAAGCGCTCTCCATCGCAGAGGCACGCTATCGCGCCGTCACCTGCGACCGCACCGGGCTGCAACTGGAGCCCACAGACGACGATATTTCCGCACTGCTCGCGGATGGCTATCTCGGAGAAGTGGTTCAGGAACTACGGCAGAGCCAACAGGCAGTGGATAAGGGCAGTGACGCAGAGGTTGCTCGTGATGCGCTGGCCATTCTGGCCAGCCTGCTCAAGCCGAAGGACGCGGAGGTGGCCCAATGAAGCTTCAGCGTCTGCGAGTTGAGCAGTTTCGTCAGTTCCGACAAGGCCTGGAGCTGGATAATCTGCAGCCCGGTATTAACCTGATACACGGGCCCAACGAATCCGGTAAAAGCACTCTGGTTCGCGCCATTCGCGCTGCGTTTTTTGAGCGCTACCGGTCAAAATCCGCAGAAGACCTGGCTCCCTGGGGAGATTCCTCTGCGGCCCCGACGGTTGAGCTCTTGTTTGAGCACAACGGACAGCGCTGGCAACTGGACAAGCGTTTTCTCAAGCGACACCGCTGTGATCTGCTGGTAGACAGCACAGCGTTCAGCGGTGAAGAGGCCGAAGAGAAACTTGCTGTACTGCTGGGCTATCAGTTCCCAAAAAAGGGCGCCAGCAAAGAAGAACACTGGGGTATTCCGGGCTTGCTCTGGGTGGAGCAGGGCGCCGGGCAGGACATCGAAAAGGCTGTTCTGCACGCCGGAGGTCACCTGAAATCCGCTTTGAATAACCTGGTAGGTGAAGTAGCCAGCAGCGGCGGAGACGACGTTATTCAGGCAGTGGAGCAGCAAAGGCAGGAGCTGCTGACAGCCACTGGAAAACCACGGGGTGACTATCTTGCGCTGGTAAACTCCCGGGAGACTCTGCAACAGAAGGTCTCCGATCTGCAGGCGCGGGTCGACCAGTATAAGGTTCAGGTAGACCGTCTGGGCACTCTGGCGGCTGAGCACGAGCAGGCCAATCGGGAGCGGCCCTGGGAAGCGGCCCGGAGCAGCATGCAGCGTGCGGAAGCAAAATACCGAGAAGTTGAGGCGCTGCAGGAACAGCAGAGCCGTGGGATGGACTCTCTAAAGCAGCTGCAGCAAAACCTCTCCTTGCTGCAACAGGGCCAGGCCCACTGGCGAAACCAGAACGAACAGCTGGAACAGCGCCACCAGAGCTATCAGGGCGCCAAAAAACAACTTGGGCAGGAAGAGCTCGTTAGCCCTGAGCTGGTGATGGCGGTTGAGAGTGCCCGCAGCCATTATCAACTCGCCACTAGAGCCGTGCAGCAGGCCCATCTCAGGGACAAGCAGCAGCGCCTGCAAAAGGACTGCGTAAGAATTGAAGCAGAGCTGACCAGGCTGAAGCAGAGTCAGGAAAAAGCCAGGGGCATCCAGACATCGCTGGACGACGCTCGAAAACAGAAACAGCAAAACCAGATTGACGCCAGTGCGTTGCTTCAGCTTAAGCAGACCCAACGCGAACTGGATGACGCGAATATCCGCATTCAAACCGTCGCCACTCGAGTTACCTGGCACCTGAACCCAGGCAAAAGCCTGGCTCTGGATGGGCAGAACATTGAGGGGCAGGGAGAAAAGCTTCTTTTGGAACCTGGTGTTCTCGAGATTCCGGGCCTGGGCAATCTTGGCATTCAACCCGGCGGTGATGACCTTGCAAGCCTCCGCCGGAAGCTCGAGCGACTGGAGCAATCACTGTCGCAGCAATTAGCTGCTCTGGCCGTTGAGTCAGTTGAGGCGGCTGAGCTGAAGCGGGGCCGACTGCAGGACGCGGAAGCGCAGATACAGCGTTTCGATGAGCTGCTGAAATCCCTGGCCCCAGGCGGGCTGGAGCAACTGAATTCGGTGAGAGCTGATTTGGAATCCGAACTGCTCGCCCGCACCGCCGAACTCGAAGCCTTGCCGGCTGCGGAGGCCATCGACGGAGACGCTAAGTCTCTGAGCCTTGTGGAGACTGAGTTGAAGCAGGCAGAAGCGCGATTGGCGGAAGCGGAGTCCAGGCAACGGAGCCAGGAAGCCCTGTTGCTGAAAGCACGGCACACCTGCGATACGGCCCACCGCGAGTGGCAGCGGATGCAGGATGAGTTGAACGGCCCCGAACGTCAGCAGCAGATGGAAGCGCTAACCCGGGATATTGCTGCCGTTGAGAAGCAGCAGGCTGAGCTCGAATCTTCCCTGAAGGAGCGCGAAGCAAAAATCAGCGAGGCCCGCCCTGAGCTTCTGAAGCAGGACATCGAGCGATACCGGGCTACTGCCGAACATCAGGAAAAAGCTCAACAAAAACGCGCCCTGGAACTGAGTGAGATCCGTGCAAGGCTTGAAGCCTGGGGTGCCGAAGGGCTGGAAGAACAGTGCAATGAACAAATGGCTGAACTGGAGCACGCCAACCGCCGGTACCTTGAACTGGATCGAAGGGCCAAAGCGCTGGACTTGCTCCTGAACCTGCTGAAGGAAAAGCGCCAGGCTCTGACGCGCCGGCTGCAGGCTCCATTACAGAAACACCTGGATCACTACCTGACCGTGCTGTTTCCGGAAGCCAGCCTGGAAGTGGATGAAAACCTGATGCCCGGAAAGTTCAGCCGGGGCAGCGAACTGGGCCAGATGGCCGAACTTAGCTACGGGGCCAGGGAACAAATGGGCCTGATCAGCCGCTTGGCCTATGCCGACCTGTTACAGGAAGCCGGCCGCCCAACGCTGATCATTCTGGATGACACTCTGGTACACAGCGATGCCGAGCGCCTCGATGGCATGAAACGTATCCTGTTCGATGCGGCAACCCGGCATCAGATACTGCTGTTTACCTGTCATCCCGAAAATTGGCGGGATCTGGGCGTTGAACCCAGGGATCTTGAGGCTTTGAAATTGCAGGGTGTTGCTGGTTAAAATTTGCTCGCAAACCCCGGTAAAACAGAAACTTAAAAAAAGGTATTGACGAAAGAACCGTAATCCGTAGAATACGCATCCGTTGTCGGGGCATTGCTCCGGCAGCTTGCTTCAGCAGTGAAGAGCGGGAATAGCTCAGTGGTAGAGCACAACCTTGCCAAGGTTGGGGTCGCGAGTTCAAATCTCGTTTCCCGCTCCAATTACTTCAAGTCTCTCAATGCCCATCTGAGAGCACAAAGATTCGATTCCTTCGATCTTTTAGGCGCGGTGGCAGAGTGGTCATGCAGCGGACTGCAACTCCGCGTACGCCGGTTCGATTCCGACCCGCGCCTCCATTATTTCCTTTTGTCCCAATGAAGTGACGACCTCACGCCAGAACCCTTGATGTGTTGACGACATATTGGTGGCAAAATGCCCGTTGTCCCCACCAGACACGGAGCTTCATTTTGTCCAACACCGCCGTTCGCTACCTCACCATGCTCCGAATGGTGCCCCGGTATCCCAAGTCGATCACAACCACTGAGCTCGCACAAAGGCTGGAAGAGCAAGACTTTTCAGTCACCATGCGTTCGATACAACGGGACCTGGAAAAGCTGAGTGCGGACTTTCCGTTGCTGGTTGACGAGAGCGCAGCCCTCTGCGCCAGTGGCCGAACCGTGTGCGCGTGATTAACCGTGGGTTAGGCGGGCGTCGCCCGGCGATTGATGCGGATGTACTGGAAACCGTCACGGAAGCTCTGTTGCGTGAATACCAATGCAAGCTGACCTACCAGGCGCGTAACTGGCCGGAACCTGAAGAAATCACAGTTCACCCCTTTGGCTTGATTTTCCGGGATCCGAACGTCTACTTGATTGGAACCATTGAGGGCAGAGAAGGCATTCGCCAGCTGGTACTGCACCGGGCAACCACGGGAGAGCTTGTAGAACAGCCGGTAGAGCGCACGGAAGACTTTGATTTGGACCTCTACATCCATTCAGGGGCTATGGGGATATTGAAGTCAAAAGAGCCGGTATTCCTCAGGCTTCGGTGTGACAAGCCGGCTTTGAATCACCTGATTGAAGCGCCCCTAACCGCTGGGCTGAAGCGCATAAGCAATAAATAATGTGAAGCCCGAGCCTTCACTGTTTAAGTGCGACACAAGCTGTCGCACTTGGGTTGCATAATGATCATCTAAAACAGGAGGATCTTATGAGCGCAAGTCTCACACCACAACAAATCTCCAAAGCCCTGTTCCAAACCGACCCCATGAGCACCTGCTGCAAAGAGAACGACTGCGTCGATGAGTACGACTACGTTGCCGACACATTGGCAGAAAAGCTAGGCGAGGGCTTTAACCTGAATCAGGCACTGACGACAGCAATATCGGAATGGTTTTTGGACGGGGAAAACTACGATGCCAATCGCCTAACCCCCGCACTCGAATTACTCAGGGAGGAAAGCCCATGATCGACAATTTTAAAATCGACCTGGTGGTATGCGTAGCCGCTATTCCCCCGGAGGAAATTTTGAAGGCCATGGGTTATCAGAAGCCGACCTCTGCCAACCTCGAGCGCCTCCAGAACGTATTGGAAAGCCATGAGTTTGGCCTGAATGACGGAGGCTTCGACTTCAAGTTCAGCAGTGAAGGCTTTCTGAGAGCTCTGTGTGTGGTGCTTGGGATGGACATGGCGTTGACGGATCAGCGCATCACTCGCCTGCAAAAGCGGCTAGCGGAGGAGAGCGCTGCCTTCAAGCCTTACCTATGGGTAGACACCGGGTTCACGCGTAAAAGCCAACCCCTGTTTGCGCTGGCAGCCTGTGAGCACCAAAGGTATTTGAATTTTGCAAAAGGTTTTTGGCGACTGCCGCTGGACAGACAATTGGGTCGTGCCCAGTGCATGGTTCGGGAACATGTCTTCGAAACCGGTGGAACCCTTGGAATCTGGGGAGAGATCAAGCAGTATTGGTTCTATTATAAAAAAGAAGCAGCCTATCTGTTAGCGCGCAACGGTGAAGTGATTGGAAACCGTGCGGGACCCGTGCCCAGCAAAGCCAAAGCAATTGTAGCGTTGGATGTGATCTCACCGGAAACTCGCGAAGCCCCGCAATAATCGATGAAGGAAGAAGTATCGATGTATGACCTGATAGGCGATATCCACGGCTATGCCAGTGAACTCAAAGCCCTGTTGGCCAAAATGGACTACCAGGAAATCAATGGCATTTGGCAGCATCCCGAGCGCAAAGTTATCTTCCTCGGGGATTTTGTGGATCGCGGTCCTGACCAGGTCGAAACCGTTCAGATTGCCCGCAGCATGGTCGAGAGCGATCATGCCCTGGCTGTAATGGGCAACCATGAATTTAACGCCGTTGCCTGGGCCACTCCAGACCCGAAAAATGCCGGCGATTATCTTCGCTCTCATACAGAGAAAAACCAACGGCAACACCAAGCGTTTCTGGAGCAGGTAGGCGAGGGCACTGAGCTGCACCAATGCATGATTGAGTGGTTCAAAACCTTACCCGTATATCTGGACTTACCTGAGTTCCGTGTAGTGCATGCCTGCTGGCACCCGGAGCACCTGACTGCGATAGCCAACCACACTGATGCACAGAACCGGTTGGTTCCCGAGGCTTGGGAGAAAGCAAGCCGAAAAGACTCAGAAGCATACGATGCTATCGAAACTCTGCTCAAAGGTCTGGAAATTCCTTTGCTGGGCGATCACCACTTTTTCGATAAAGACAACAACAAGCGAACGAACATTCGTGCCGAATGGTGGCGCGAGGGAGAGCTGACCTACCACGATCTCGCTATGGTGCCTCCAGAAGTGCTTGAGCTCATACCTCATGACCTGATTCCAGACGACGTCTTACCTGGCTATGACGGAGAAAAACCGGTGTTCGTTGGGCACTACTGGATGGATGGGCAACCGGCTACTCTGAATAGCCACATAGCGTGCCTGGATTACAGTGTTGCAGGTGAAGTCGGAGGCAAATTATGCGCTTATCGTTTTGATGGATCAGTAACTCTGAACTCAAAAAACTTCGCTTGGGTGGAGCGAAATCAGGCTTGATACGAATGGATGTAGCCGAGGGAAGAATGCCGTAAATTGTGGCCTAATGAATGAGTGCAGTAACGCTGCACCGCAGTTTAATAGAATCAAAATCTGGAAACTTAATGTTCGAGCAAACCTTCAGAAACATCGATAACGTCCTCTGGAAAGAGGCCGGCTGTGCCAGCGAACTGGACTACACCGAACAAACCTCATGGATGCTATTCCTCAAATATCTGGACGATCTGGAGTTTGAGCGCTCGCAAGAGGCGGAACTGCGGGGGCAGTCCTATGAGTTTATTATTGATGAGGCCCACCGCTGGTCCCGCTGGGCTGCGCCCAAGAAGGCCGATGGCAGCTTTGATCACGACAACGCCCTGACCGGTAACGACCTGATTCAGTACGTAAGTTTTGAGCTCTTTCCTTATTTGCACGGTTTCAAAGAGCGAGCGGCGAGCGCGGATACCATTGAGTATAAAATCGGAGAAATCTTTGGCGAGATCCGTAACAGGTTCGCCAGCGGTTACAGCCTGCGGGACGCCCTCGAGCTGATCGACGAACTCAGCTTTGGCTCTCAGGCTGAGAAGCACGAGCTGTCGCACCTTTACGAAACAAAGATCAAGAACATGGGCAATGCTGGGCGCAACGGCGGTGAATACTACACGCCGCGCCCACTGATTCGCGCCATGATCCAGATAATAGATCCGGTTATTGGTGAGCGCATTTACGATGCTGCAGCGGGGTCGGCAGGCTTTTTGTGCGAGGCGCACGATTACATGCGTTATGGCACCGACGGGCAGGGTGATGACCGGCGCTTGTCCACCGCAGACCTGGCAACCCTCCAGGCCCGCACCTTTTACGCCAAAGAGAAAAAGAGCCTGCCTTACGTGATCGGGATCATGAACATGATCTTGCATGGCATCGAGGCACCCAACTTTGTTCGCACCAACAGCCTCACCGAAAACCTGAACGATATTCAGGAGAAAGACCGCTTCGACATTATCCTCGCCAACCCTCCATTTGGTGGCAAAGAGCGCAAGGAGATCCAGCAGAACTTTCCCATCAAAACCGGCGAAACGGCCTTCCTGTTCCTGCAGCATTTCATCAAGTATCTGCGTGCCGGTGGCCGGGCGGCGGTGGTGATCAAGAACACCTTCCTGTCCAACTCTGATAACGCCTCAAAAGCACTGCGCAAAGAACTGCTGGAAAACTGCAACCTGCACACCATTCTCGATTGCCCCGGCGGCACTTTTCTTGGGGCGGGCGTTAAAACCGTGGTGTTGTTCTTTGAAAAGGGCGCGCCCACTCGGGATATCTGGTACTACCAGCTTAATCCCGGCCGCAGCATGGGTAAAACCAACCCGTTAAACGATGATGATCTGAAAGACTTTGTCGCGCGACAGGCGAACTTTGAGGACTCCGACAATTCCTGGACCGTTAGCATCGATGACGTGGATCAAGAGAGTTTTGATCTGTCGGTGAAGAACCCGAATAAGGCCGCTGAAGAGCCGCTGCGCGATCCGGAAGTGATCATCAATGAGATTGAGACGCTGGATAAGGAAAGCGAAGAGATCCTGGAAGGGATTCGGGGGATGCTTTGATGTGGACGGACGTGAAGCTAAATCAACTATTTGATATCGGGTCAAGCAAGCGTGTTTTGAAATCGCAGTGGCAGCAGGCGGGTATCCCTTTTTATAGAGGTCGCGAAGTTACTCGTTTGTCTATGGACGGCTTCGTGAACAATGAGCTTTTCATTTCTGAGGAGCTCTATAAAGAATTCTTGGATAAATATGGTGCTCCAAAACGTGGTGACATTATGATCACTGCTATTGGAACAATTGGGAATTCCTACATAGTTCGGGAAAAGGATTGGTTTTATTTCAAAGACGCGAGTGTTCTTTGGCTGAAGAAGACTTCAGATGTCAGTAGTAAATTTATCAATTACTGGCTCAAATCTTCTTATATGAAAAAGCAGTTGGATGAGGGGAATGGAGCTACTGTCGATACATTAACAATACGAAAGCTTCAGACGCTGCGGCTAAAGTTACCGCCCTTGGCAGAACAAAAACGCATCGTCGCCATCCTCGATGAAGCCTTCGCGGACATTGATGCGGCGATCGCCAACACTGAAAAGAACCTCGCCAATGCTCGGGAGTTGTTTGAGAGTTATTTGAATAGCCTTATTGGAAAATTAAATTTGAGTTGGCCTGAAGTTGGCGTGGATGAGGCTTGTGACTCAATCATTGGCTGCATTAACAAGACCGCGCCTCAAGTAGATTACCCGACCCCATATAAAATGATTCGAACCACTAATGTCCGAAATGGACAGATAAATTTGGACTCTGTGAAGTACGTGGAGGAGCCGGTTTATCGTCAATGGACACGACGGCAGATCCCTCAGAAAGGTGATGTGATCTTAACCCGCGAGGCGCCAATGGGTGAGGTTGGGGTTTTAAATTCTGACGAAAACATTTTTCTTGGCCAACGACTTGTTTCATACCGCGCTGATCCAGAAAAATTGAATAATCGCTTTCTATTTTACTGTTTTTTGTCAGGCTTTATTCAGGGCCAAATACAAAAACTAGGGTCTGGCTCAACGGTGTTGCACATGAGAGTGCCTGATTCGAAAAAATTAAAAATTCCTCTTCCGACTCTAAACGTTCAAAGTGGAGTGGTGGTTGCTTTGGACATTTTAAATGATGAAACATCTCGTCTGAAGAACATTAGTGAAAGAAAAATAACCGCTTTAAACGAGTTAAAACAATCCCTTCTTCAAAAAGCCTTCTCCGGGAAACTGACGGGGGAAGTTGCCAAACAAAAAAAGGACGAGGCCGTGGCATGACCGAAGCCGTGCTCAATGAAGCCGAGACCCGCGCCGAACTGGCCGGCCCTGGCTTGCACAAGCCCATCAACAACACCCTCAAGGATGAGAAAATCGCATGACAGAAAAGAATGTTAGTTCGATAGTTATCTACGAAACTGCCGGCCAAGCCGTAGAAGTTCGGCTGGATGCCGGCCAAGAAACAGTCTGGCTAAGCCAGCGGCAAATTGCCGATGCGTTCGATACCTCCACCGATAATATCGGCCTGCACCTGAAAAACATTTATAAGGACGGGGAGTTGGATGAGGCAGTAACTACCGAGGAATCCTCGGTAGTTCAGCAGGAAGGCAAGCGCAAGGTTACGCGCCGCCTCAAGCAATACAACCTCGACGCCATTATCTCCGTGGGCTATCGCGTTAATTCCAGCCGGGCCACGCGCTTTCGCCAGTGGGCGACTCGTGTCTTACGTGAGCATTTGACTCAGGGCTGGACCCTGAACCGTGACCGCTTTGAAGCCAACGCCTGCGAACTGGAAGCCGCTCTGGCACTGGTACGTAAAACCGCGCAAAGCCCCGAGCTTGGCGTCGAGGCCGGGCGCGGGCTGGTGGATATTGTCGCACGCTACGCCCAGACCTTTCTGCTATTGCAGCGCTACGATGAAGGTCTGCTGACCGAACCGCAGGCGGAGGCGGGGGGTAACCTGCCGCCACTGGAAGAGGCACGTACGGCCTTGGATAGCCTGAAGGATGAGCTAATGCGGCGTGGCGAAGCGACTGAGTTATTTGCACGCGACCGGGGCGATGGCCTGGCCGCGCTGCTGGGCAATCTGGATCAGACCGTATTTGGCGAGCCTGCCTACCCGAGTGTGGAGGCAAAGGCGGCACATTTGCTGTACTTTGTCGTTAAGAATCACCCGTTTTCGGATGGCAACAAACGCAGCGCAGCGTATCTGTTTGTGGACTTCATGCACCGCAACGGCCGCCTGTTTAATGCCGCCGGTGAAGCGGTTATCAATGATGTAGGGCTAGCGGCGTTGACCCTGCTGGTGGCCGAATCCGACGCTGCAAACAAAGACACCATGATCCGGCTGATCATGAACATGCTGGCCAGGGAGAACGAGTGACCGAAGCTACCTTGAATGAATCCGAAACCCGCGCCGAACTAATTGATCCCGCCCTGAAGGAGGCCGGCTGGGGCGTAACGGATGCCAGCCGGGTGCGGCGCGAAGTCATCGCACCGGGCCGTTTACAAGGTGGCGGACGACGGGCGCAAGCAGACATCGCCGACTACGTACTGTTCTATCAAGGCCAGAAGCTTGCAGTCATCGAAGCCAAGAGACGAGCCTTGCCGGTAACCGAAGGACTCGCTCAAGCCAAACGCTATGCGGAACGGTTGCAAGCTCGCTTTGCCTACAGTACCAATGGCGACGGCATTTATCGGATAGACATGCACACCGGCGAAGAAGGCTTGGTAGCAGGCTATCCGTCGCCGGACGAGCTCTGGGCGGAGACCTTCGCCGAGCGCAATATTTGGCGCGAGCGTTTCGGGGCAGTACCGTTTGAGGACAAGGGCGGCTTTTGGCAACCTCGCTATTACCAGCATAACGCCATCTCGCAAGCGCTTGAAGCCATGGCCGATGGCCGTGAGCGTATTTTGCTAACGCTCGCGACTGGTACCGGCAAAACCGCGATTGCCTTTCAAATTGCCTGGAAGCTCTTTCACGCCCGCTGGAGCTTGGCCGCTCAGGCCTCTGGCGAGTTGGGCCGGCAACCGCGCATTCTGTTTCTGGCTGACCGCAACATTCTCGCCAATCAGGCTTTTAACGACTTTTCTGCCTTCCCTCAGGATGCGCTGGTGCGCATCGACCCTGAGACTATTCGAAAGCACGGCCGGGTGCCCAAGAACGGCAGTATATTCTTCACCATTTTTCAGACCTTTATGACCGGTCGGGATGAGAACGGCGACCCTGCACCCAACTTCGGTGATTACCCACCAGACTTTTTCGACATGATCATCATTGATGAGTGTCACCGTGGCGGTGCCAATGATGAGAGCAACTGGCGCGGCATCATGGAGTATTTCAGCCCCGCCGTTCAGCTCGGCCTGACAGCCACACCCAAGCGTGATAATAACGCCGATACCTACGCTTATTTCGGCGAGCCGGTCTACATTTATTCACTCAAAGAAGGCATCAACGACGGCTACCTGACGCCCTTCAAGGTGAGGCAGATCGCGACTACTTTGGATGACTACGTTTACACCCGCGACGATGATGTCGTGGAAGGTGAAATCGAAGAGGGGCGGCGCTACACCGAGGCGGAATTTAACCGCATCATCGAAATTGAAGCGAGAGAGAAATACCGGGTTCGGGTGTTCATGGACCAGATTGACCAGCGCGAGAAAACCCTGGTTTTCTGCGCCACGCAAGCCCATGCGCTGGCGGTGCGTGATCTGATCAACCAGATGAAGACCAACAAAAATACGCATTACTGTGAGCGGGTCACAGCGGACGACGGCAAGGAAGGCGAGCGTTTTCTTAGGCAGTTTCAGGATAACGAGAAGACCATTCCCACCATCCTGACCACATCGCAAAAGCTATCCACCGGCGTCGACGCCCGCAACGTGCGTAATATCGTACTGATGCGCCCAGTCAATTCGATGATTGAATTCAAGCAGATCATAGGGCGCGGTACCCGCCTGTTCGACGGCAAAGATTATTTCACTGTTTACGATTTCGTGAAGGCCTACGAGCACTTTAACGATCCCGAGTGGGATGGCGAACCACTGGCGCCGGAAGCTTGCAGCGCATGTGGTCAGATTCCCTGCAACTGCGCGATTGAACCTCCGAAGCCATGCAAAGAATGCGGCGAGCGCCCCTGTGTGTGCGAAAAAGAGCCGCCAGAGCCTTGCCCGGAGTGTGGTGCGCGGCCCTGTACCTGCCAGCAGAAGCGCAAGATCAAGATCAAACTCGCCGATGGTAAGGAGCGCACCATCCAGCACATGAGTGCGACCAGCTTCTGGAGCCCGGACGGCAAACCCATGTCTGCCGCCGAGTTCATCCAGCACTTGCATGGTGACTTACCCGAATGGTTCGCCGATGAGGACAAACTCCGCGAACTCTGGAGCCAGCCGGATACCCGAATCAAGCTTTTGAAAGGCCTGGAAGAGAAGGGCTATGGCATCGAGCAGTTGAAAGAAATCGGGCGGATGATCGAAGCAGAAAAGAGCGACATTTATGACGTGCTGGCTTACGTTGCCTTCAACCTACCGCCAATAACACGTTCCGAGCGGGTGGCCGCTCACCGGGAGCGTATTTACCGCCAATACGATTACCGCCAACACGAGTTTCTGAAGTTTGTACTGGATCACTACGTTCAGCGCGGCGTTACTGAGCTAGACCCAGACAAGTTGCCACAACTGATCGAACTGAAATACCACACCGTGCGTGATGCGGTGAGCGAACTTGGGCCGGTTGGTAATATCCGCGAGGTGTTTGTTGGGTTTCAGCGGAACCTGTATTAAGTGGCTCATTCGGAAGTCGGTAGGCTAAAACGATAAGGAAAGGAGTCCATATTCATGCCATTGCAAAACCAAGTATCCCCGACCGGATGTATTGAGAACACTTCCTCCCGCGGCACTTTCATGGGAAACCGAGGCGTTCTGCACAACCCAAAAAAAGAGCTCCAGCGTCTGTTCAAGATAAAGCCTTGGATTACCTGTCTTTTGGAGTTCAAAGGCAGGCAGCGAGAATTGATGGCTCCCGGCGCCTACACCGAACTGTTCTTTCTCGATGAAGTCACCGCTTTTGCAGCAGGGCACCGCCCCTGTGCAGAGTGCAGGCGAGTCCGCTATAACGAATTCCGCGATGCCTGGGGTCATGCGAACCTGCCGGATGTTGGATCTAAGGTGCGGGCTCCACAAATGGACGAAGTGCTGCACCAGGAACGCATAGAGGGTGGTCAGAAGGTGACGTGGCGCTGCCTGCTGGCTGATCTTCCCCATGGTGCGATGTTTCAGGTAGGCGGGCATAGTTATGCAGTATGCGATGGGGAAATACTGAAATGGAGCTTTGACGGATACACCGCTTCAGCACGGGACAAGCTTCCCGAGACAGTAGATGTTTTAACTCCCCGTTCCGTGGTGAATATATTTGCCAATGGCTTCAGACCTGAATTTCATCCGAGTGCAGCCTCTTAAGTTTGGCCACTAACTTTCTGGAACGGTGAAACAATGGAAGAAAACTCTCAGCCTTGGGCGTCGATCACCGAACCCAAAAGCCTCACCAGAGAGCGCTTTCTAGGCTGCTTGTTAGGAGGTGCAGTAGGCGATGCTTTAGGCGGAGCTGTGGAATTCTTATCCCGCTCCCAGATCCTTCAGCAGTTCGGTGAAAATGGCATTACAGACTATGCCTATGCATACGGAGGCAAGGGCAAGATCACTGATGACACCCAGATGACTCTGTACACAGCCGAAGGTTTGCTGAGGGGCCAGATGCGAGGGCTTGAGAAGGGTATCACGAGCTATACGAACACCGTTGCTCATGCCTACATTCGCTGGCTGGCTTCCCAGGGAGAGCAAAACCAGCGCGTGCCGACGCCTATGGATGGCTGGTTGCATCAGCACAGGGAGTTGCACCATCAGCGCGCCCCGGGGATGACGTGCCTGAGTGCGTTGCGGGATATGGAACAGGCTGGGGAGCCTGCCGCAAACGATAGCAAAGGGTGCGGTGGTGTTATGCGGGTCGCACCCGTAGGTTTGTTCTGCTGGCACTTTTTGGATAAGTCCGAAACGGCAAAGGTTTTTGAGATGGGCGCAGATATTGCTGCGCTCACCCATGGCCACCCGAGTGGATACCTTAGTGGTGGCGTGCTTGCTGTGCTGATATTTGCTCTGGCAGAAGGCGCCACCCTGTTGGAAGCTCTTGATCACGCCAGGGCACTGCTGGTGTCGAACCGCGGGCATGAGGAAACTCTGCAAGCACTCGATGACGCCGTTCGGCTCAGCACAGCGGGCATCTCTCATCCCGAGGCCATAAGACGGCTAGGCGAGGGGTGGGTAGCCGAGGAAGCCCTCGCTATTTCGTTGTACTGCGCACTGGTTGCTGAGAGCTTTGAGCAAGCTATTATTGTGGCCGTTAACCACAATGGCGATTCGGATTCCACTGGAGCCATTACCGGGAACATTCTTGGCACGGCGCTGGGCGTGACTGCCATCCCGGAACGGTGGTTGAAACCGCTGGAGTTAAGGCCCGTTATCGAGGCGATCGCTGATGATCTTTGGAGTTGTAAAGAGTGGACCAGCTATTCGGGTGATAACAGGCTTTGGGAGCGCTATCCTGGATGTGAGGCTCCGAGCTTTTGACGGCGCTGATTGACTTGCTCGGTATACTCCACACTCATCACTTGTTTCTCAACCCGCAATGGAAGGGCAAGCATTGAGCGAAATCATAGGTACTGAAACCCCAATGGCCGCGTATATTCGCGCACTGCCCAAAGCCGAATTGCACTTGCATATCGAGGGCTCGCTGGAGCCGGGGATGTTGCTGGCTCTAGCCGAGAAGCATGGAATAGAGCTCCCCTACGATTCCGAGGCGGCGCTGCAGGAGGCGTATAGTTTTACCCAGCTGCAGGATTTTCTCGATATCTACTTCAAGGGCGCCGGCGTGCTTCTCGATGCCGACGACTTCTACCAGCTCACCCGCGCTTATCTCGAACGCGTCCATGCCGACGGTGTTGTGCATTGTGAGATCTTCTTCGATCCGCAAACGCACACCGACCGCGGTGTGCCGTTCGCGACGGTGATGGACGGTATCAGTCGCGCTCTCAAGGACGGCGAACGCGACCTGGGCATCAGCTCAAGGCTGATTCTGTGTTTTCTTCGCCACCTCAGCGAAGCCGAGGCGGAAAAGACGTTGGATGAGGCTCTGCCGTACCGCGGGGAGATCACCGCCGTTGGCCTCGACTCATCGGAGCACGGGCAGCCCCCGGAGAAATTCTCTCGTGTGTTCGCACGGGCTCGGTCGGAAGGGTTTCTGACCGTCGCACACGCCGGCGAGGAGGGACCTCCGGAGTACATCCGCCAGGCCCTTGATGATCTCAAGGTGGTGCGTATCGATCACGGTGTGCGCTGTGAAGAAGATATGGATCTGTGCCGCCGTTTGGCCTCGGAAAAAATCCCGCTTACCGTCTGCCCGCTTTCCAACACCAAACTTGCGGTCTTTGACAGGATGGAGTCTCACAATCTGAAGCGCCTGATGGACATGGGGCTGGTGATCACCATCAACTCCGATGACCCAGCCTATTTTGGAGGGTACGTGGGCGCCAATTACCGTGCCGTGGCTGAGGCGTTGTCACTGGATTATGACGACATCCGTGCGCTGGCCCGAAACTCTATTACCGCCTCGTTTCTCCCGGAGGACCAAAAGAAGACTTGGCTGGAGCGTATCGACGCTGTTGCGCGGCCGGATTGATTCACGGTCTCCTCGAACCCGCACGTCATGCCGATCAAAATCAATCGTTCGCCGCTTTCTTTTAGCAAACCAGCTGGCCTCACAGTCGATTTCGAAACGAAACAGCGGTGCAATCGGGCCGAACATTTCCTCGCTGGCGATCTGCATGTCCTGGGTAGCCCCGGTGAGAATCGTGAGCTCGAAGAAGCTTCGCCATTGGCCGGATTACTGACGGTGAAACTCTGGCCGGAACGGGTTGAGACCCATTGTCCGTTGATATAAGCGCGCTCGCGAAGGAGTGCCGGACTATTCAGCTGCAAGGACATAGTTTTCTCACCTAAAGAGCGTCGGTCCGGAAATCGTTCCGGGGAACAGGGCCCGGCCGCTCCGTCTAATCAAACAAGATTTGAGCACAAAAAACGCTCTGGATTCCCCGTGTGAAACCACCCTCTCTAATCATCTTCCACGATACTGACGGCGTGTTGAGGGTCTGTCATCCCCCATGAGCTATATCGGTTCGAGTACTTTGTGGTGAGTGCCCGGAAGAGCTCGCAGGTGAATGCTCTGAAGTGCGTGGCGACAACGTTTTACGTTTTTTCAGCGTTCCTGAGACAGAAATTCATCGGTCAGTCCACCAGTATCCGCTCAAGTGCCGCCCGGATTTCGCCGGGGATGGGGGTCGATGCATTTTTCTTACGGTCCACAAATACATGCACAACCTGCCCGAACGCCGCCGCTTCGGGATCGCCTTCTCTGAAAATGCCAACCTCGTAGGTCACCGAACTTCCGCCGATTTTTACCACGCGGAGTCCTGACTCGATGGACTCAGGATAGGCTACCGGTTTACGGAACTGACAGTTTGAGCTGACGATATATCCGACTATGGGGGCGTTGTGGATATCCAGGCCTCCGACTTCAATCAGATACCGGTTTATGGCGGAGTCAAAATAGGAGTAGTAAGTGACATTGTTGACGTGCCCATAAACATCGTTGTCCATCCATCGCGTGGTGACGGGGTAAAAAACGGTGAAGTCTTCGCGTTGCACTGTCGGGCTCCTGAAGCTGTGTTGGGTCGGCTTTTCCGCCGCGGGAACCTTCTCGGCCGCTCCGTCTAATCAAACAGGATAACCTGGCGGACCGCCTTGCCGGAGGCCAGCTTTTCAAATCCCTCGTTAATCTGGTCCAGCGTTAGCGTGCCGCTGAGCAGTTTGTCCACTGGCAGTCTGCCCTGACGGAACAGGGCGACATAGCGGGCGACATCACGCACAGGCACGCAACTGCCCACATAGCTGCCTTTCAGGGTCCGTTCCTCGGCAACCAGACTGACCTGCTGGATGGCGATTTTCTTATCCGGATGGGCCAGACCGCCGGTGACGGTGGTGCCACCACGGCGGGTGATCTGGTATGCGAACTCCAGGGCCTTTTCGGAGCCGGCCATTTCGATGGCGCAGTCCACGCCGCCGTTGGTCAGGGTCTTGATCTTGTCCATGCACCCGTCTTCGCCGGAGTTGAAAGTGTGGGTGGCGCCCAGTTCCTTCGCCAGCGCGAGCTTGCTGGCGTCCAGGTCGATCGCAATCACCTCCCCAGCTCCGGCCACCAGGGCACCCAGTACGCTGTTCAGGCCTACACCTCCGAGGCCGATGACGGCCACGGTCTGACCGGCCCTGATATCGGCGGAGTTGATGGCGGCACCGACGCCGGTCAGTACCGCACAGCCGAACAGGGCCGCGTGATGCAGGGGCAGTGCCGGATCGACCTTGACCAGGGAGTCCCGCGACACCACCGCATGATCGGCAAAGGCGGAAACCCCCAGATGATGATTGACGGCGGTGCCATCTGCCCGGTGCAGGCGATGTTCGCCACAGACCAGGGTGCCGGCGTTGTTGGTTTTCGCTGCTGGCTCGCACAGGGCGGGCCGGCCTTCCGCGCAGGGCGCGCAATGGCCACAGCTGGGTACGAATACGGCGACCACATGATCACCTTGTTTCAGATCGCGGACTCCGCTGCCGACCGCTTTCACTATACCGGCCGCTTCGTGGCCCAGGGCCATGGGCACCGGGCGCGGGCGGTTACCGTCGATCACTGACAGGTCGGAGTGGCACAGGCCAGCGGCCTTGATCTGGACCAATACTTCATTATCTCCGGGCGGGTCCAGTTCCAGTTCTTCAATGATGAGCGGTTTGGTGTCCTGATAAGGGCGTTTCGCACCAATGGTTTGTAGAACGGCTGCACGAATTTTCACTGAACTTCTCCTTGATCAATCTTTGTTCGATTATTTAGTCCACCGACACCGGCGTATGTTCACGACCCGCCGAAACGGAACCGCGTTCGATTCGCCAAGTGCTGTCTACCAGATCCGCCGAGTGGGCGTCGTCCGACTCTGCGATCAATACCGTCAGGCCTTCTCCGCGCAAGTCTGCAATCACGGAAGACAACCGCTGGGCCAGTACCGGCGCGACCCCTTCGAACGGCTCGTCCAGCAGGATCAGCTCCCGGCCCGGTATCAGGGCGCGGCCCAGGGCGACCAGTTTTTGCTGACCGCCGGAAAGCTGCAGGGCCCTGCGCTCTCCGAAATCGGCGATCTCCGGCATCAGAGAATAAATCCACTTCAGTCGCTCTTCACCGTCTTTGAGTTTGTTCGCCCAGGCCGGCATCAGTATGTTTTCGGTGACGGTCAGTTCCGGGATCAGACGGCGGTCCTCTGGCATATAGCTGATCCCCATGCCGGCGCGGTCATAGGACGCATATCGGGTCAGGTCTTTTCCCTTGAACTCGATCTTGCCGGCGGTTGCCGGTAGCAGGCCCATGATGGCCCTGATCAGCGTCGTCTTACCAGCCCCGTTGTGGCCGATCAGGCCGGCCATCTGCCCACCGGGAATGGTCAGGTTTATACCTCGCAGAATACCGATTTTTTCGATCGAGACGTCAAGGTCGGTGATGTTAAGGCTCATATCAGACGTCTCCCTGTTCGGTTTGTGGCTGATGGCGTTTACCGGTTACCAATTCCTGGACCTGGCCATCCGCCAGAACCTCGTCGACGGCGCCGTCCTTAATGACAACGCCGCTGGCGAAGGCCAAAACCCTAGTGACATAACGCTGTACGATCTCCATGTCGTGCTCGACGAAAAGCACGGTCAGGCCCCGGCGGCGAACGACTTCCATCACGGTATCCATCAGGGTGTACTTCTCGTCCGTGCTGACACCGCTGGTGGGCTCATCCAGCAGCAGCATCTTCGGATCACCCAGCATGGCAATAGCGATATCCAGCAGTTTGCGGGCGCCCTGGGGCATGGCGGTGACCATTTCATCCCGGTATTGGATGATGTTCATCTGCTCGAGAATCGCGTCCGCCGCCGAAATACGTTCCGGTGTCCGCACTGGGCGGATCATGTTGAGCTGCCTGCCTTCAGCGGCGGACAGGGCAATCGTGAGATTGTCCAGCACAGACAATTCCAGAAACAGCTGTGGAATCTGGAACGAGCGGGCCAGGCCGCGGCGCATGAGTTTGCGGGGGCCGAGACGCCCGATGCGTTGGCCATCGAAGTTGATGACACCGGAGGAGGGGGGCAGGTAACCGGTGACCATGTTGATAAAGGTGGTCTTACCGGCGCCATTGGAGCCGATGACCCCGACGATTTCCCCGTCCGTGATGGTGACGTTGATGTCCTCGGCGGCAACCACAGCACCAAAATAGCGTGACAGGCCTTCCGTTTTCAGTATGTCGGTCATGCTTGTGCCCTCTGCTTGCGGGTAAACAGGCTCCAGATACCTTTCGGCAGGAACAGGATGATCAGCAGCAGAACAACGCCCAGAATGAGCTGCCAGGAGTTGGGGAACAGCTCAACCGCGTAGGTTCGCACCAGGATAAAAATGAACGCCGCAATAAACGGGGCCGCAACATGGCCGGTCCCGCCAAGCAGTGCAATGAACACAAATTCACCAGAAATCGTCCAGTAAGCCATGGTGGGATCGACATGTCCGGCGGTCAGGGCAGTCAGTGAACCGCCAATGGACCCCAGGGCGGCAGCAATGACGTAATTGATGTACAGCACCTGGCGCCGTGAGATGCCCATGTATTCGACGCGAACCTCGTTCTCGCGGATCGCCTCGCAAGCCAGCCCGAGACTGGACTGGAAGTAGCGGTTCAGGAACAGTGCCGCGGCCAGGGCCAGGACAACGGCCAGCCAGAGGCCCGTGGCACTCTCGTCGCCCTGATCCGGCTGATACCCCAGGATCGACCAGTCCACCACGCCAAAACCATCGGTGCTGCCGAGCCCATGGCTCTTCACCAGGATACCGTAGAGGATCATCGAAAAAGCCAGCGTGAGCATGGCGAAAAAGATCTCCCGGTAGCGCGTCAACAACAGCCCCAGCAGCATGGCCAGGGCAACGGTTGCCACGATGCCCATGCCAACGAGGGCCAGCGCATCGGTGACACCCAGGAAGCGCCCGCCGAGACCAACCGCATACCCGCCGATACAATAGAACAGCCCCTGGCCGAAGGAAATCAGGCCGGCGCGCATCAGCATGACCACACCCATGACGACAAGGGCGGCGGCAACGGCCAGTGTTGACGTAAAGACCAGCCAGTCAGGGCTGATGAGCGATGATAGTCCGAGCGCCAGGGCCGTCACCACCAGCAATATTTCCGTTTTTTGCAGACGCATCATATTTTCCTCGCAGTGGCCTGACCGAACAGTCCGTTGGGGCGGAAGATCAGGACCAAAGCCATCACGGCATAAATGATGAACAGCTCCAGTTCCGGCATGGTGTGGATCGAGGCGGCCCGGGCAAGGCCGACGATCAGTGCCCCGATGGCGGCACCGGTAATGCTGCCCAACCCACCGGTCACGACGACCGCGAAGGCGACCACAATGACTTCAACTCCGATGCCGGGAACCACAGAAATGATGGGTGCGGTAACGCCACCGGCAATTGCGCCGAGGCTCGCTCCGATCACAAAGGTCATGGTAAACATGCGGCGGACATTCACACCCATGGCCTCGGACACTTCGCGATCGTGAATAATGGAGCGCAGTATCTTTCCGGTACGGGTCCGCTCCAGCCAGAACCACAGGATGGTACCGACCACCACGGATACACCAACTACCATAATCTGATAGCCGGATACGGTCAGCACGCCGAAATTGAAACGGCCCAGGGCGGCGTAGGGCTGATAGGCAAAGTAAGGGGTTGTCCCCCAGACCAGCTTCATAAGGTCTTCGAGGATTAACAGCAAGGCAAAAGTGACAATCAGCATCAGTACTTCGTCACGCCCATACATCAGGCGCAAGATTCCCCGCTCCATGATGAAACCGGCAATGGCGCCGATAACGATGGCGCAGCCGGCAAGCAGGGCGAAGGCAATCCAAAGTTGGTCCCCACCACTGGCGTAATACCAGCCGATGGATGAGGCTGAGGCGTAGGCGCCGAGCGCGTAGAGGCTGCCGTGAGCCATGTTCAGAATTCGCATAACGCCATAAATAACGGTCAGCCCGGCCGCGACAAGAAACAGCCAGGACGCGTAAATAAGACCGTCTATAAGAATTGCCCAGATGGTTAACATCTGTGTCTACTCCTGTTGGGGAGAGTTCCGATGCCCCCTTAGGAGCACCGGAACCAGGGTGATGGATCAGTTGCAGTTGGCTTCCGGAAAGCCGTTCTTGATCCACTCCTGGGCATCATGACCATCGGGTGGAGACACACAGGCACCGGTGTAGGAGCGGACGTTACGCAGCTCCGGGCCAGTTTCCGGTGAATAGTGGTACTCGCCGTAGTACATCGGTTGCAGAGCCTGATGACCACCGGACAGGGCCATGCGAACCGTGCCACTCACGGATTCGAACGTTGCACTTTTAAGCGTAGACGCCAACTGCTCATCCGACGGCTTCCCCTCCGCCCCGGAATTGTCAGCTGCGTACTTCAGTGCCAGCAGAGCCTGAGCCATCTTCGACGAGGGGTAGCTGGGTGGCACGCCATGCTGCGCTTCATAGGCTTTCGAGAACCATTCACTCAGGTCGTTGTCCGGCATGAAAGCACCGAAGGGCCCGCGGCCACCGATAATGGTGCCATCAGGCGCCTGGTCTTTAAACCGGTTAAAACCGGATTCGCCGGTGGTCAGCACTGCGGTTGCCTGATCGAGAAGACCGCGCACATTGGCCTGAGCCACGAACGCCTCCATGTCACCACCCCACATACTGGAATGGACAATTTCGGGACGGCTGGTCTGGAGTGCTGAAATCTCGGTGCCGTAACTGCCCTGGAAAATCTGGGGCGTCTGGTTGTCCACAAACTCAGTGCCTGGCATCAATTGCTTCATGGAGAGCTGGAAATCGTTCCAGGAATCCTGACCCCAGGCATAATTTTGCTGGATGCCGGCCACCCGCGTGATGTCCGGGCGGGTTTCTTTCAGATAGTGGGCGGCGCCAACGTTATCCGCCGTAGCATCGAGGCCGGTCCGGAAAAAGTACTTCGGGCTTTCCAGTTCCGGGAAAAGGCGCGGCGTGCCACAGTCGAAGGCGATGGTGAACGTCTTCAACTCTTCGGCGACAGGGCTGACCGCCAGGCAATCACCGCTTGAAATATAACCGATAACGGCATCAACGTTCTGACGCTGGACCAGGTTACGGTATTCCTCCACCTGTTTGGTGGGGCCGCCGGCTTCGTCGATCACCACCGACTCCAGTTGCAAACCATTAACACCCTTGGTGTTGTAAGGTGCCGGCAGGGTGCCTTCATTGATGGCTTTGATCACGGTCTCAGCGGCCTGCGCCGCCGGTACCCCGAACGGTCCGGATGCACCGCCGGACAGGAAGGTCACCAGTCCGACCTTGAAGGTGCCTTCCTGGGCGCTGGCGGAGCCCGCGAAGCCCATGATGCCACCAGAGGCTATGGCCAGAGAGGTGGCGGTACCCAAGAGCGTCCGCTGCCAAGGTTTGGGTTGCAGGGAATGTCCCATTGTATTCTCCTTCATTGTTTTTATGGACAACAGCTGACGATAGGTCAGTTGCCGGATTCACCGCGTCGCTTCTTGACGAGAGCGGGGGACGGTTTCAGGGATTCAGCATCGTAAATGTGCCAGTTCCCCAGCATGACCTGGGCTGGCGGGTAGTGAGTATTGGGTACCGGTGTACCGACGGCCTGCGCCTGAACGATCTGGTGAGTGTCGGGGTCGATATAGGAAACATAGCCCTCGGGATCCTTGGGCAGGCGAATGCGAAGTCCTTCCAGCGCCGAAATCATGGCCTCGGTGTCGGTGACCTTGCCGGCCTGGCGAATCGCAAGGGCTATGGTGAGCATGCCTGCGTAGGCCCCTTGTGCGGAGTAACTGGGGTAGCGTCCTGACAAGGCGTGAAACCGGTTAACGAAATGGCGATTAAGATCGGTGTCGGGCCAGTTCACATGATGTCGGGCGGACAAAATAAGCCCTTCCGGGGCCTTCGGGCCCAGACTGACGAGGGTTTCGTAGTCACCGCCAGCATCCAGGTTGGCCACGCGCATCTGCTGGAACAAGCGGGTGGTGCGGGCCTGGTCGATGAAAGCCGTAAAGTCACCGCCCCACAGAGACACCACCAGCACGTCCGGTGGCGACTCAAGTAACGTCTGGATGTAAAGTGAGTAGTCCGGTTCGTAGAGCTTGGGCCAGTATGTGCCCGTCACCTCATAGTCCACGCCGAGCAGCTCCAATGCTTGCTGTAGGTCGCGCCAAGCGACCCGGCCATACTCATAGTCGGGCCCGAGAAAGGCCAGCTTGTTCCAGCCGTTTTTCTGTTGCAGTTCTTTTAGGTAACGGGCGCCGGCGGCATGGGAATACCAGGTATCGCTGGAAACCCTGAAGTAGTATTCATGGCCCTCTTCGAGGGTGGCCCTTGAGGAGGCATGATCGGTGCCGATCATGATGATTTTTCGTTCTTTTGCCAGACGACTGACCGCCATACCTACACCCGAACTCACCATGCCGCAGAGGATGTTGGCGTGATCATGGCGGATAAAGTCTTCCGCCATGCGAACGGCAAAGGAGGACTTGGAGCGGGAGTCGTCGACGATTACCCGCAACTTGGGCGAGTCAGGATCAGCGGCGAGTTCTTCAAGGGCGAGTTTGATGCCGACGATGCTGTCTCGGCCATAACTGGCGGAGCGACCGGTCATCGGGTACATGCAGGCGACGGTAGCGTCGGCGGTCTCTTCAGGCTCGCCGAGTTCGACCCGTCCCACCAATGGTAGGGCCTGTGCCGGCATCTTGGCGTGACTCGAGCTCGCGCCGAGCAGCATAACAGTCGCGACACTGGTATAGACCGGCAGGCTGCTCAGGCAGGAGGTTGTGCAAAGGATGATCAACGCTTGGCGCATGCGGGCCAGCAGTTCCGACAAGTCAGTCTCCCCAGCCGGTGGTATCCGGCGTGTGGTTAAGTGTTTTTATTGTTAACCAACTGACAGGACATAAGGCAAAATGGGTGCCAATGTAGGTAAAGGGCGCTTTTAGGCGGGGCACAAGTCGAATGAGACTGCCCTATCTCGTCACCAGGCGGCATCGTGAGCGAAAACCGCTCAGAGCGAGCGGCCGATGAGAGCGATTTGCGCTCAATTGCTCAGGTGATACCCAAACGTTGCAGACGGCGTTTGAAGGCGTGCCGGGAAAGCCCCAGCTGTTCGGCGGCCCTACCTTTGCGGCCGCCGGTTTTTTCCAGCGCCTCCAGCACCAGTTGACGCTCGGCACACTTCAGGTGCTGGTCAAGGGAGGATGACGTCGATTGGTCATTATCCCTCTGAGTCACGCTGACGGCGTGGAATTCGGCGGGTAGGTGCTGCTTTCGGATCAACTGGCCGGGGTAGAGAATGGTTAGGCGTTCCACCAGGTTGCGTAACTCGCGAACATTGCCCGGCCAGGCGTAGGCCAGTAGTAATTCCAGAGTTTCCTGGGGGATCGTGATGGGACGGCAACTTTCTTCCCGGGCCTGTGAATCAATGAAGGTGTCCAGCATCTCGCGAAGGTCATCGCCTCGCTCGCGCAGGGGCGGGATCGTCATTTCAATGACATTGAGCCGGAAATAGAGATCCTCCCGGAAATGGCCCAGGCGGACTTCCTCTTCCAGGGAGCGATTGGTGGCCCCAATTACTCGCACATCCGCGGTATGGTTGCTGCCGCCGCCGACCGGCCGGTAGTCACCGTTTTCCAGAAAATGCAGAAACTTGGCTTGCAGTGGGAGGGGCAGTTCGCCGATTTCATCCAGAAACAGGGTGCCGTGGTGGGCCAAAGCCACCAGACCAGAACGCTTTTGGTGGGCGCCGGTGTAGGCCCCTTTTTCGGCGCCAAACAGTTCCACTTCGATGAGTTGTTCCGGCAAGGCGGCGCAGTTGATCTCGACAAACGCCTCGGAAGATCGCGCGCTTTGCTCATGAATGGCTCGGGCCACGACGGCCTTGCCGGTGCCTGACTCACCCAGCAAAAGAATTCTGCCCGCACTGCTGCCGGCGACGCGCTGGACGGTCTGCCAGAGATGCGCCATGGTCTCACTGGAGCCTATCAGGCCGGATGAGGTAGCCCCTCGGGTGCGATGGTAGGTGAGCTCCTCCTGCATGCGGGTGCGCTCGGTGATGTTGCGGATCAGGTGCAGCAGTTCGTCCAGGGCAAAGGGTTTGGTGAGGTAGTCGGTCGCGCCGGCCTTAACCGCCTGTACCGCCGCCCGGGTATCCCCATGTGCGGATATCATGACTATCGGTAGTTCGGGATACCGTCGGGCGGCTTCGAACAGCACATCCATCCCGCTCATTCCGGGCAGCCGCAAATCAAGTAGCATCAAGTCCGGCAGATTGTCTTCCAAAGCGGCCAGGCCCGCTTCACCCGTATAGGCGCACTGGCTGTGAAACCCGGCCTGGTTCAGGGCGAAGGTGAGTGAGCGGACAAAGCTTTTCTCGTCATCAACGATCAGAATCTGTGAGCGCATGTTGGTTGTCAGTAGGTTGTTGTTTTTGTGTTTTTTGCGGTATTAAAAGGTTATCACTATTTGCCGCCGGTAGGGTGACGGAAACCGTGGTGCCCTCGCCCTCGGTGCTCTGGATGAGCAAGTCACCCTCGTTGAGTTCGATCAACTGGTGCGTGATGCTCAGCCCGAGGCCGGTGCCTTCCTGGCGGGTGGTGAAGAAGGGTTCCGTGACCCGGTGCAGGACGCTTGCGTGCATGCCGCAGCCATTGTCGGTGATATCTACGGTGACCCGATCCCCGTTGCGGAACGCCCGTAGCTGAACGACGCCGCCCGGTTCGCAGGCCTGAATAGCATTGGCCACCAGGTTTACCAGGCACTGGATGACCTGATCAGGACTGGCGTACACGGACTGCCGTGGATCGCCGCTGGCGTTTACCGTCACCTGGTGAGTCTCTGCCAGACCGGAGGTGAGCACGGAGGCATGGCGGAATATTCGTCTGATATCGACTTGCTGAGGTGCTCCGGCGACTGGGCGGGCGTAATCGAGCAAGTTACCGACCACGCGATTGAGCCGATCGATTTCATCCTCCATGGAGATCAGCAGATCCCGTCGCTGGTCATCGGTTTCGCCTTTCTCCAATGCCTGCACCGTCAACTTAATGGTGGCCAGCGGATTGCGCACTTCGTGGGCGACCCCGGTGGCAAACTCCCCCAGCACTGCCAGTTTTTCCGCCTGAACCGTACGCTGGATCATCTCTTGCATGCGGTCTGCCATGGCATTGAAGGCATGTGCCAGCACATCGATCTCATCCTTATCATTCTTTGGTGCCTGCAGACGAAATTTCAGATCACCGGAGGCAAAGGCTTCGGCGCCTTGGGTCAGCCGGGCAACCCGCCGGCGCAGACTCCTCGCCAGTGCCCAGAATAAGGCCACCGTGCCCAGGACCATTACGCTGGCCAAAACGTAGAGTCCGAGCTGGGCATCTCGCAACGGGCTCAGGATTTCACTCGCGGAAACTACGTAATCAATACGCCAGCCGGGCAGCACTTCCGGTCCGGTACGCAGGGTCTCTGGCACGTTTGTCTGCAGGTTGCCCGTAGCATCGAGCAGGTCGCCTGTGGGGGTGCGTAAAAAGGATTTCAGAACGCCGGCCAGGTTTTCGGAACGCATCAATTCGGTGAGCGACGCTAACCGAACATGCAGACCAATGAAGCCCTCGATAGCCTGATTCGCACTGTTCCGCAATGGTTGACGGATTAACAGCCAGGCGGGGCCGTCACCTTCGGACAGGTGGGGGCCGATGATCTCACTGCTGCCAAAAGTGACGGTGGGCAGGCCCTTCAATGACCAGCCCTCACGGTGCCAGTAGGGGCTGCCGGAAGCGGCCTGACCCTGAATGATATCAGTCAGTTCCCCATTGCCATCGAAAAACAGAACGCCGTAGAGGTCCGGTGAATCTGCCTCCACCCTTACCAACTCTTTGACACCCTCGGGCACAGCATCGTTGTATGAAAGATACAAGGGGGTAGAGGGGTGGGTGGACAGGGTTTCAAGCTGGTAGATCCGATTCTCGATAAAATTTGTCAGACGATTGGCGTTGCCTGCGACCTGGGCCTCAAGGCGCTCTCCGGTAAGACGTTCAGTCAGCAAGTCCGAGACTGCGGCGTACAGTGCGCTGAGCACCGCAACTGAAACAACCATCAGTGTCAGTGAGAGAAAAGTGTAACGGCCTACCAGACTGAATCTGGGTTTCATGGCAACCTCATTGTTATCATCAGACAGCGATAGAACTGGCCTTTGTTGTCTTGTTCGCTCCTCTTATAGAGGGCAGGCCGCTCGGCCAAGGCGCTGCGTATTCCGGCGAACGTGAACACTCATTCTGACTGAACGTCAGCACCCTTTTCTTAACGTATCACCCACCGGGGTTTGTACCCCGGGTGTTCATGTGCAGTCAATTTCCTGAAGTCGTTTTCTCAGCGATTCTCCCTTCTGTGCCCCGCGATGGGTGTTCATAATGGGCCGGAATATGCAGGCGCGAGTTCGCGGGGGAGTCTGTTTGTTATGAGCCAGCAGTTTTGGGAGCGTCCGGACCTTTTCGAAACTTTTTTCATTTTACCTTCTTGAATAAATCGAGCGCTCGATCTACGTTTGTGAGCAGGAGGTTTAAAAATGAACAATTCCAATAAGACGATTCCCAATAACGCGAACTGGCCTCTTCGTACCGATGGCAAGATCGCGCTTGTCACAGGCGCTGCAGGCGGGTTGGGACAAAGCTTTACCCGCTGTTTGCTCGATACGGGGGCTACCGTCATCGTGAGCGGTCGGCGCCGTGAGGCACTTGAAAACCTCAAATCACAATTCCCCGGCCACTCCGATCGCATTCATGTTGTACCCATGGATGTCAGTGATGAGACCAGCGTTACACAAGCGTTCGATGTTATGGCCGGTGAGATTGGCATCCCGGATGTGGTGGTTGCCAATGCGGGTGTGGCCGTCAGCAAAAAAGCGCTCAGCTGCACAGGTGACGATTGGGATAGCGTTATCGATACGAACCTTAAAGGCTGCTGGTTGGTTGCGACAGAGTCGGCCCGCCGCTTGTCCGGCGAGGAGCGGCGCGGAAGTATCATCATGATTTCCTCCATTCTCGGGCATCGTGCGGCGGGCAATGTTGCGCCCTATGCCGTCGCTAAGGCCGGTGTTGAGCAACTGACTCGCGTTCTTGCCTTGGAGTGGGCTCGCTATGGTATTCGGGTCAACGCGTTAGCACCTGGTTATATAGAGACTGACCTGAATCGAGATTTCTTTGCCACTGAGCCGGGCGAGAAGATGATTAATCGCATTCCGCAGCGGCGTCTTGGGCAGCCAAACGATCTGTGTGGCCCGTTGCTGCTTCTGGCATCGGAGCTTTCTGACTACATGACCGGCAGCACCCTCGTGGTGGATGGCGGTCATCTTCAATCTTCACTATAAAGAGGTTCTCCCTGTGGATTTCAATCTCAACGCCAAAAACGAGTCTTATCGAGTGCGGATAAGAGACTTTGTGGAACAGCATCTGTTGCCGCTGGAGAGTAATCCCGAAGCCTACGACGAGCATGAGAATATCGCCCTTGAGCATCTGGAGATTATGCGTGCCAAGGCAAAGCAGGAGGGCCTGTGGTGTTTACAGATTCCCGAACACCTTGGCGGGAAAGGGCTTGATATCTCGGGTATGGCGGCTTGTTACGAAGAAATGAACCGCTCTATTTTTGGTCCGGTGGTTTTCAATTCTGCGGCGCCCGATGATGGCAACATGATGGTATTGGCGAAGGTGGCTTCTGAGACGCAGAAGGAGCGTTGGCTAACGCCCATTGTGGAGGGAACGGTGCGATCCGCATTTGTCATGACGGAACCACCTCCCGGCTGTGGCTCAGACCCTGGCATGATGCAAACAAGCGCAAAACGTGTGGGTGACAAGTGGGTTGTCCATGGGCATAAACACTATATTACGGGCGCTGCCGCAGCCTCTCATTTCATTCTGATTGCTCGCACCTCAGACGATACCAGAAAGGGTTTAACCGCCTTTATGTTCCATAAAGATGATCCGGGGTGGGAAATTGTTCGGCGCATTCCCATCATGGGGCCGGAAGAGCACGGCGGGCACTGCGAAATCCGCTTTGATGGCCTGGAAATTCCGGATGAGAATCGTCTGATGGAGGTTGGCGACGGCCTGAAGCTGACCCAGATCCGACTTGGCACTGCGCGCCTGACGCACTGCATGCGCTGGCTCGGTTTGGCGCGGAGGTCCCTCGAAATCGCCACCGAATATGTCAATACCCGAGAGTCCTTTGGCCAGACTTTGGCTCAGCGCGAAGGTGTGCAATGGCTCTTGGGCGAGGCTGCGATGGATATTCAGGTGGGACGTCTATTGACCATGCACGCTGCCTGGAAGCTCGACCAAGGCGACTTTGCCAGAAAAGAAGTCTCCATGGCCAAAGTCGCGGTTGCCGATACCCTGCATAAGGCCGTCGATACCGCAATTCAATTGTGTGGTGCGAGAGGCTACTCCAAGGACACTCCGCTGGAATGGATCTATCGCTATGCGCGCCAGGCGCGGCTGGTTGATGGCGCATCGGAGATTCACAAGATGGTGTTCTCAAAAACATTGTTGGCCGAGCGCGCCGATTTCTGGCGTTGGGGGGTGTAAGCCTGATGTCTGAGCTTGCGGAGGCCTTTTGCCGGTTTGTCGTTCACCAATCCGGTGCTCGACGCGCCAAAGTGATCGAGTTTGAAAAGCTGTCCGGGGGTGCGATTCAGGACAACTTCGGATTGAGCCTGGACATCGAAGGTGGTGGGTATTCAGGCCTTCAGAAATTTGTGGTGCGACAGGATGCCCCGTCAGGCGTTGCGGAAAGCCTGTCGAGGCCCGAGGAATTTCGGGTGCTGGGAGCCGCGTTTAAAGCGGGAGTTACCGTCCCGGAACCTCTTTGGCTTTGCGAAGATCCTGATGTCAGCGGGCAGCTGTTTTACGTCATGACCCGGGCGGACGGGAGCGCATCACCCCGCAAGTTGGTCAAGTCAGATTTAACGAGTGAGCAGCGCCGCACTATTGTGCGACAGCTAGGTGCAGAGCTTGCCAACTTACATACGGTGCGACCACCGGTGCGTTCGCTGGGCTTCCTGACATTGCCCGATCAAGGCGACGCGGCGCTGAGCCGTGTAGCGATTTACCGACGGCATCTTCGAGAAATTGCGGAACCCCATCCCGTTCTGGAATGGGCGCTGAACTGGTTGGAAGACAACACCCCCGAACCGGGCCCAACGGTGTTGTGTCACTGCGACTTTCGAACCGGAAACTACATGATGGCTGGTGAAAATCTGACCGCTATCCTGGATTGGGAGTTCGCGGCCTGGAGTGATCCAGCGGAGGACCTCGGTTGGTTTTGCAGCCGCAGCTGGCGGTTTGGTGCGAATGAGCGGGAAGCGGGTGGGGTTGGTGAGAAGCAGGATTTTCTGGATGGTTACCGCGAAGCGGGTGGCACTGAGATTGATCCGGCCGCTGTTAGTTATTGGGAAGTGATGGCTCTCGTGCGCTGGGCTATGATCGCGCTTCAACAGGCGCGCCGGCACATCTCAGGCGAACAGCGCTCGTTAGAGTTGGCGCTGACCGGTCGGATGGTTGCGCAGATGGAGTGTGATTTGTTGGCTCAGATTCAGGAACTGGAGGACGGCCAGTGATCAATAATCCGGACATCCATGACTTATTGACGGAAGCCCGCCAGGTGTTAATGAACTTGCTGACACCAGAGCTTACAGGCGCGCGAAAATACGAAGCGCTGATGATTGCCAACGCTATGGGTATGGCAATCCGCGAGCTTGGGCAGAGTGAGCAGACCAAGGTGGAGGAGGCCGATCGGGCTGCCAGCGCATTTTTGGAAGCGCGATCTGAACCAATTCATAACGTGGAATGCGAAGCATCTCTCGCAGAGGCGATTCGCGAGCGTCGGCTGGATGGTGGAGATAAGGCCCTGCGTGAAGTGCTCCGAACGTTAACGGAGGCTCGTTTGGGAATAAACAGCCCGGGCTATCTTAAACGGTGAAATATGGATAAGTACAAAAAGTTCGACAGAACACGCGCCAATTTTTCAGCACTGACGCCACTTACGTTGCTGCAGCGCTCGGCAACCGTGTATCCGGATAAACAGGCCGTAATCGATGTCGACCTGGAGCTTTCCTATCGTGAGTTATACCGGCGCTGCTGCCAAATGGGCGATGCGCTGAGGCGCAGAGGTGTTAACCCGGGGGATACGGTCGCCATACTAAGCCCGAATAGCCACGAGATGCTGGAGTCCCACTACTCTGTGCCGATGGCAGGCGCCGTTATCAATACGATTAATATTCGCCTGGATGCCGCAACGCTCTCCTTTATTTTGGGGCATGGCGAGGCCCGCGTGCTGTTCTATGACACAGATTGGGAGAATGTGGTGCGCGCAGCGGTCTCGGAGCTGGACGTGCCGCCGCTTCTGATTTCTATCGAGAGTAAAGCGGGCGCGAGCGATGGGCTTGCGCAACAGGACTATGAAAGCTTTCTGTCAGAGGGGGATGCGGAGACCAGTTGGCAACGTCCTGATGATGAATGGGATGCTATTGCTCTGAACTATACGTCGGGTACCACGGGCAATCCGAAAGGCGTGATTTACCACCACCGTGGTGCTTTTCTGGCGGCGATGACCAACTCCATGGTGTTTCAAATGACGCCTGAGACGGTCTACCTGTGGACTCTTCCGATGTTCCATTGCAACGGTTGGGCCTACACCTGGGCGATAACGGCCGTGGGCGGAACCCATGTTTGTCTCCGGGATGTGGACCCGATGAAAATTTATCGCCATATCGAGACTTACGGAGTGACTCATATGTGCGGGGCGCCGGTGGTTATGAATATGTTGCTGCAGGAGCTCGGGCGGCAGGAACTGAAGCTTTCTCGACCGACCCAATTCGCCTTGGGTGGTGCGGCTCCCCCCAGCAGTGTGATTCGAAAAGCGGAAGAGATCGGTTTTCAGATTACTCACCTTTACGGTTTGACCGAAACCTTTGGCCCGTCCGCATTGTGCGTGCCTCAACCCGAGTGGCAGGCCCTTCCGCTGGAACAAAGAGCATTGAAAATGTCCCGTCAGGGCGTTTCCACACACGGGCTGGATGAGATCTCTGTTCTCGATGTTGCCAGTGGCGAATCCGTGCCGGCTGATGGCAAAACCATGGGTGAGATCTGTATTCGGGGAAACACCGTGATGAAGGGCTACCTGAAAAATCCGGAAGCCACGGCCGATGCTTTTAGTAACGGCTGGCTTCATACGGGCGACCTGGCGGTCATGCACCCTGACCACTACGTCGAGATCCGGGACCGGGCCAAGGATGTCATCATATCCGGCGGAGAGAACATCTCCAGCCTTGAGGTAGAGGAGGTGCTTTACCAGCACCCGCAGGTCTCCGAGGCTGCCGTAGTTGCCATGGCTGATGAAAAGTGGGGCGAAGTACCTTGTGCTTTTGTCAGTCTGATTGAAGACAGTGAAGAGATGACACCCGAGGACATCATAGCGTTTTGCAGGGAGCACATGCCGCACTTCAAGGCGCCCAGGAAGGTGGTGTTTGGTGAGTTGCCGAAAACTGCCACAGGGAAGATCCGCAAAAATATTCTCCGGGATTCGTTGGTCCCATGACAGGCCTGGCCGCGGTCAGAAGGAGGTTGCGATAGCGTCAAGAGCGTTTTTCAGCCATTGAAAATAAAGACAATAACGAAGGGGCATTACAATGATAAAAACATGTGCAAAAAAAA
>Ga0307486_1000022_pt1 | contig 169395 bp, 152 predicted proteins | sample CBIW02metaG_FD_203663 | JGI IMG/M metagenome (GOLD analysis project Ga0307486, IMG submission 203663) | Sea-ice brine microbial communities from Beaufort Sea near Barrow, Alaska, United States - CBIW 0.2 | ecosystem: Environmental > Aquatic > Marine > Coastal | place: USA: Alaska | collected...
TGACCATCAATTTGGCATATTCAAGCTTTTGTTCTGCTGTAAATGTTAAGCGTGCTTTTCGGGTCATAATAATTCCTAATATTTTTTCAAATTATAGGCTATAAATTACTTCACTTTTATTAGACCACTACACAGTTAATGTTCTAGAACCAATGTTTCTAGCCCACTGATATTCTCAACAGCTTCATCCTATCGCCCCTCTTCCATCCTTTATAACGACTTTTTAGCCAAGGCGACCAAAGCCTGCCTTGCTTTTGTGGTTGTACTGATCTGCTCATCGAATGTAATACGTTCAAGTCGGTCGCCGACACGGAGATGAAAACCTTCAGCATCAATACCGACTAATTGGGGTAAATATTTGTCATCATAAGCCAAAGAATATAAATCACAATAGTGATTGATCGCCGCTTGATGATCAGCATTCATATGCTCAATCATGCCAACTTCCTCTTCAAAACTAAAAGGATTTTGTTTGATGAAATCAGACTGTTCCAACCAATAAATCTCACCAAAACCACCAATAAAACGAAGTCGAACACACTCTATGACATAGAAATTAAAGTCATGTGTTTTACCAAAGCCTTGAGCGCTAGGGAAAAAACGATAATAGCGCTGTGCAATCGCCTCATCTTTAATTAATTTGGCATCGCCGACATAGGTAACTCGTGCCGTAGCTTGGCTATCATCAGCCAAAGGATCAAAAGCGATAAGTGACACCTTAGGGTTCGCTTTAATATTAGCGGTATGCTGTGCAATCGTACTGATCAAAATTACCGGCCTACCTTGATTATCAACACAATAAGGCGTGATAGATCCAAATGGGTAGCCTTCTACATCAACTGAATGGGTACTCAATATGCCGCCACAGCGTGTCAGAAATAAAGCGCGGGCATCATGTGCCGCCTGTTGTGAATTGCTCATATTTCTACCTTAATAAAGAAAATGGATCAAACCTATCAACAGTATCAAAGGCTCAGATCCTGTCTTAAGTTATTTCTATTCATCATCTGTGTCAAATGATGAATAAAAATTTCAATTTGCATACTTTAGAGGCCAGTCAAATATATATCTTGATCTGACGCTTCTGGCGCAACTGTGAGGGTAATGTAATAAGGCTGCTCTCGACCCATAGCTGACATTGAGATTCTTAAATTTCTACAGTATTATTAGACATTACTCTTATAGTGATAAAGAAAACCCAGCGACTATACGAGCGTCAATATCGGTTTGTTTGCCATTCATATTTTCAACAACAGGTAAAGCAAGTGATATAAAACCACCAAGTTTACCAGCACTTACTCTTAAACCTGGTGCTATAAATAGTGCAGTACCACCAGAATGTTGTTCTGAAAGGCCGCCTATTTTATTTCTACGGCGAGTTTCACCGTTTAACTCGATGATGGCATCCCACTTTATAGCTGTTGAATCAGTATGAACATGATTATGCTCAGAATGGTCTTCGCCATTGAGTTGATATGTCATGGCAAGGTTATAACTTAGAATGTCACCAATTTCAGTTGATTGGGAACCTTCATTCGTTTTGTTAAATAAAACATTTGCGTGGTAGCCAAACTTATCACGCACATGGCTAATTGCACCACCAATTAGATAGTCCCATGAACCTGTTCCTGGTTGAAATTCAGTTTCAAACCGATGATCAGCATCATCCTTGTCATCAGTTTCACCCGTTGGAGCTTTGATGCCTAAATGTATAGCAACATCTGTATTGTCTAATTTTAAAACACGATATTGGCTAAACAAAAGTATGTCACCTAGGCCTGATGAGTCGCCATGAGCATGAGCTTCAGCTTCACCGTCTTCAATTTCGCCTTCACGAATATTTTTTCGTTCTACATAAGGGAGTCTGATACTCACGGTGAGATCATCAGTAACACCGTAACCAACAGCCAAAGATGTATTGATAATTCTATCAACGCTATGAACGCCCTCAATATCTTGATCGGCATAATTGGCCAAATTTTGGTCACTGAAGGCATCATTTTCAATAACTTCAGTTCTGATGCCTGCCCCCCATGATCCACCTTGCATCGTAGGAGCTGCAATGGTGATGATAGGACCAGAGGCATCATCACCAAATGCAACAGTAGGATGGTCAGCTAAAACTGGCATGGTGACAATAAGTAATGGAATTAAAATAAGTTTGGTCATAGCGCTGCCTACCGTTGAAGTCATAAAAGACAACATTCTATACATAGACTGTATTCTAAAAATAGGTTATTTAACTTAAAGTTGTGCTAAATGACCAATTGTTAGATCATTCTAACATGCTGATTTACTTCTTCTAGAAGTATTAAACAGACTCTTAACATGACCGCTTCTGGCACGAAACGGACGGTTAAGCGGCATCAAAATCTTACTTTAAGCGTGTCACTTCAAGTCTGAGCAATACAATTAAACATTTACTTCTTCGAAAGCATAACCGAAAGTTATAGTGATATTTATTGACTGTCGTTTCAGCAGCGTTGGCAGCGAACTCTGGTTTCGGTTGGCAGTCTGGGCTGGTCTCGTTGGCAGTTTTGGCTGGAATACGCACATGACTGTAAAAAGTTTCACGATTCAGAGAAAGAGGTAGTTGAAATGTTGTTTGAGCTGGATAAATGCTGATAGAGAAGGAATGAAGCGGTTCATGGCTTTGTTGAATAAAGAGGTGAAGCGCTTACGCAATCTTAAAATAATTGTATGTCATTTTCTCAGAAAACTGTTGACGGAGGAAAAGTCATTTGTGAAAACATTTGCGAATGGTATTTAAATGAAGAGGTGAGTTTTATTCCAACAGAATTCAAGAGTAACAGATCCGAACACCAACCCAGTGCTGTTCTAAAAGGTTTACTTAACTAGACTTACGATTATCTTTATAACATTCTAAAATAATGTGTGGAGCTACTTAATATGAAATATATTTACAGAAAAAACAATTGCGAGAACTCGATCGAAGAATTCGGTATTTGCAAAAAAGAATGTCTGATTTACAGGTTGTAGCTGCTAACCCAGATAATGAGCATAAAATCTTTTTTGCGGCGTAGGTCACTTTAGAAAATGAACAAGAAGATCATGTTGAATATCGAATTGTTGGCCCAGATAAAAGATCATCAAAAAGCTAACATTAGTATGGATTCACCGTTAGCTTTGGCGTTACGTTACGCGGCAAACAAGTCGATGATGAAGCTATAATTAATCTACCTATCGGCGTTAAACATTATTATGTAGTGGCTATTCGTTATTCGTTATTCGCTATTAGCAAGGGCAGGGCTGATCTTCAAAATTCGACCATCATCTGTAGAAACATACAACCAGCCTTCAGAGCTTTCAATAATATTACGAATTCTCCCTTTAATATCGCGTAATACCCGTGTTTCAGAGATTGCCTGATTCTGTTCGTTCAACACGATGCGGTTGAGGTGTTGTGATTTTAGTGCACCTGCTAATAAGTTTTTGTGCCAGCCGGGGAAAGCATTGCCCATGTACTGAATTAAACTGCCAGGAGCGATGGAAGGAACATAGACTTTGACGGGTTGTTCCATACCTGCTTTTTGGGTTGCTTCACCTACTGCAAACGGTGTGTAATATTCCTTACCATATGAAATAACTGGCCAGCCGTAATTTTTACCTGATTCGATTAAATTAATTTCATCACCACCACGAGGACCGTGTTCGATCTCCCACAATTGGCCTGTCATTTTGTTAAAAAATAAGCCCTGTGGATTACGATGACCATAACTCCAAATTTCTGGCAAAGCATTTTTGTTACCGACAAAAGGATTATCATCTGGCACACTGCCATCAAGATTCAAACGTAAAATAGAACCTGCATGTGTACTGAGATCTTGTGCGTTTGGACGAAATCCTCTTTCGCCTACCGATAGAAAAATATGATTGTTATTGTCAAAAGCAATTCTACCGCCGAAGTGCTGACTGGTATCGCTTGTTGATTTAGTAATCAAGATATCTTGCCAATCAACTAATCGATTTCCGATAAGTTTAGCGCGTGCCAATGTCGTTGCAGCTTGACCAGATATGTCTTTACTGTAAGTGAAATAAATCCACTGGCTCTTTGCATAATCGGGCGATAAGGCAACATCAAACAAACCACCTTGACCTGACACTTTAATTGCTGGCAAACCAGTAATGTTGATCAACGAACCGGAATTTAAATCAAGCTGTGAAAGCTGACCTTCACGTTGAGCTATCAATAAAGTGTTGTCAGGCATTATCGCCATGCCCCAAGGCACACCCAATCCAGTAGCTAGCGTTTCTGATGTGAGAGCTTGTGCACTATAAACAGGCTGATAAATCATCAAGAGGGCAAATACGCTGATAATGAATTTCATGATGCGATTCCTAAAAAGTGTGGCAGGGTTTATGAGCTACACGATAACATCGAACAGCCGGCACGGTCTCTTGCCCAATCAGGACGCTTAACTGCCCAATGCGCCATTTCAGCTTGCTCGGCATATGGCTGACGTAATAACTCCAGCAATTCATTTACCAAGCTAAAGTCGCCTTGTTCCGCCTTATCAATCGCTAGTTGTGCCATATAGTTGCGTAAGACGTATTTGGGGTTGATGTCATTCATTTTTTGACGGCGAATAACATTTGATGTGCCATCTTCAGCAACGCGCTGTTGATATAAACGTAACCAATGACACGTTCGAGTTTTATCTGCAGTGCTTAATGCATCGGGGGTGTAATAAGCATTCATTAATGGCGATAGAAGTTCTGCATCTGATAGTTGAAGATTTTCACAATCAACATCTGCTAATTTGCGATAAAAAATCGTCATATCCGTTTCAACCAGCTGTAATACTTCATGTAACTCAGTATTAAGCTGCTGATCTGTAGCAGCATTGTAAGTATTCAAACCAAGTTTTTTAGCACGCATGAGTTGCCATTTTTGATCATATAATTCAGCGTAATCATTGAGTATCTCGCGTAATGGAGCAGCATCTTCAATTAGAGGATAAATTGCATTGGCGAGTTGAAATAAATTCCATTGGGCAATTTGTGCTTGATTACCAAAACGATAACGTCGACCACTAGCATCAGTAGTATTGGGCGTCCAGTTTGGATCGTAATCTTCCAACCAACCATAGGGACCATAATCGATGGTTAGTCCTAAAATTGACATATTATCGGTATTCATTACACCATGAACAAAGCCCACTCGCATCCAATGCACAATCATATCCGCGGTGAGATCGCATATTTCAGCAAACCATTTCAAATATACGTCGACGCTGGGTTTGCCAAGATGTGGAAATTCCGTGGTAATAGTGAAATCAACTAAGGTGCGTAAGGTATCAATATCTCCACGTGCAGAATGAATTTCATAACTACCAAATCGTAAAAAAGACGGAGCAACACGGCAAACAATCGCGCCAGGTTCAGCTTGCGGACGACCATCGTAAAACATATCACGTACCACTTTTTCACCCGTTGTCACTAAGCTCAAAGCGCGTGTTGTTGGCACGCCGAGATGAAACATGGCTTCACTGCATAAAAATTCACGCACCGATGAACGTAATACCGCCAAACCATCGGCGGTACGAGAGTAGGGCGTAGCACCGGTACCTTTTAACTGTAAGGCGTAATGTTCACCTTGTTGATTAACCACTTCGCCTAGATTTATCGCGCGACCATCGCCTAATTGCCCAGCCCAATTACCAAATTGATGACCGCCGTAACATTGAGCATGTGGACGCATATCTGGCAATAATTGATTGCCCGCAAAGACTTGGGTAAAGTCGTCTGATAAACAATCTTCATCTGATAAATCCAATAATGCAGCCATTTCAGATGAAAAAGCGACCAGTTTAGGCGCGGCTACGGTGGTCGGATCGACAAAAGAATAACAGGCAGACAATACTTGCCGACGATAATTATCTGTCTCAGTATCTGCTGGTAGACCTTCAATAAAACGATTGTCGAAGTTTAATGTTGATAACGATGTTTTTTTTGACACGAGATAGCCTTATAAAATCATTTTTTGGGGCATGCAAACTATTTAAAATTGAAAATAAAATGCCGCTTATTTAATATTCAGTCTGAGTAATCACTTCAACTATAACTTAGTTAATACAGGTGAAAAAACCATATTTTAAGTATAGTTAAAGGCTAAACAGCTTTATTAGGTAGGTAATAATGAAACAACCAGTACAAATGAGACAACCCACACAGGCAGAAATTCAACCAGTATTAAATGCGCTTAATGGTGGGCATTTAGAACTTGCTGAAACGACTGCTAAGGCATTGCTGAAGATATTTCCTAATGCTTTTGTATTGTATAACCTTTATGGCAATACACTTGCCGGTCAAAACAAATTCAAAGAAGCGGTCACTGCTTTTGGAAAAGCATTGAAAATAGATCCATCGGTGGCTGAGTTGCATTTTAATCTGGGTATTTTATTAACTAATATAAACCGCTCTGATGAAGCCATCATTAGTTATAAAAAAGCAGTGAATTTAAAGCCGAATTTAACAGATGCTCATTACAACTTGGCTGCAGCATTACAATCTCAAAATAAATTTGATCAAGCTGCGATAAGTTATCAAAAAGCAATTGTCTTAGAACCTGGTTTTTTTGAAGCATTAGTTAATCTTGGTGTGGTGTTGCAAGAGCAAGGCAAATTGGCAGAAGCCGTTGCTATGTATCGGCGTGCACTGACCATTCAACACGATGCCAAAGTCTATTTCAATATGGGAACAGCTTTAAAAAATGAAGGAAAATTAGGCGATGCGTTAGAAAGTTACAACGATGCTTTAGCGCTCAATCCAAACTATGCTGAAGTACACAGTAACATGGGGGAAGTGTTACGAGATCAAGGTCGTTACGATGAGTCGGTCAAATTTTACAAGCAAGCATTAGCACTTGATGCCACCTTACCAGTTGCTAATTATAGTTATGCGATTTATCTTTATGATAGTGGTGATTTAGAAGGTGCTTTAACGCATTTCCAACGTTCTGATTTTGCTGATTGGCGGGAGCGCTCATTATACTGCTTGTATAAAACGGGCCGATTTGATGAGTTTAAACAAGGCCTCGATGCGCTTAAAACGAAAAAACATATCTCACCATTTTTAGCTACGTTAGCCGGACATTATGCTGAGAACTTTGATACAAAGAATGATTACAATTTCTGTAAAAATCCACTCGATTTTGTGTTTCATACCGAGGTTAAAGAGCTTAAGGCTGACAACAGTGAATTGCTGGCTCAATTATTAAACGATATCAAGCTTGCTGAGGTTGAGAAGAAGATACAGGGTCGGTTAGTCAATGGTGATCAATCATCGGGAAATCTTTTCAAACGAGAAGAAGCGTCATTTCGAGCGATAGGTCATCTAATTGAACAGGCAATTGAACGTTATCGTCAAACGTTTGCGAATGAACAGTGTGAGTTTGTGAAATCTTTTCCTAAAAAGACCGAGTTTGCTAGTTCATGGTTTGTTCGTATGCAACAAGGTGGTCATTTAACGTCCCATATACATGAAGATGGCTGGGTCAGCGGCGCATTGTATTTGTCGTTGCCGACAGACAAAAAACACGAACATGAAGGCAGTATTGAACTCAGTACTCACGGTGATGATTATCCGAAAAAACATAATAATTTCCCAACTAAAACTATAGCGCCATCAGTTGGGGATATCGTTATGTTTCCATCATCAGTGTTTCATCGAACCATTCCATTTACCTCAAATGAAGAACGAATTTGTATTGCATTTGATCTGAAACCATCATTATAAATAAATGTTGCGGTTTATAAGCTGCAATCCTAAAAATATAACGAAGATCAATGGTTATCTTTTTCAATCGATTGAGTTTAATGGTGAAGGAGTGAATTTAAATGATAAATATAATCTCTGATACAGCGCTTCACCAGCTGACATCGCAAGTTGCTGAATGCTTACTTGAGCTTAAATGGCACTTATCGGTCGCAGAGTCATGTACTGGTGGTTGGGTAGGTAAATGCTGTACAGATCTCGCCGGTAGTTCGACATGGTTTGATCGAGGCTTTATTACTTATAGTAATCAAGCTAAACAAGATTGTTTGCATGTCAATGAATTAACTTTACAGAAGTATGGTGCAGTAAGTGAGCACACTGCACGCGAAATGGCAGATGGTGCATTGGCTGAATCGATGGCTGATATTAGTGTCGCTATTACGGGTATTGCCGGCCCTGATGGCGGTACTATTGATAAGCCAGTGGGTACTGTTTGGTTTGCATGGATCACTAAATATTCAGTCGTTCAAACACACTGTGCTCACTTTGAAGGAGACCGTGAGTCGATTAGACGCCAAGCAGTCAAACTTGCGTTGCAAGGAATAATCAAAAACGCTAGAGACTGATTGGCATCTATGGGATAATCGCTCGTTTACTTATATCTGGATTCAACGATGGCGACTAAAATGGACGACGACAAGAAAAAAGCATTAGGTGCAGCATTAGGCCAAATAGAAAAACAATTTGGTAAAGGCGCTGTGATGCGTTTAGGTGATTCTGCCGCTTCTCGTGATATTGATGCAGTATCTACGGGTTCGATCGGTCTTGACGTTGCGCTTGGTATCGGCGGTTTACCGCGTGGACGCGTTGTTGAAATCTATGGTCCTGAATCATCAGGTAAAACAACACTAACATTACATGCAATTGCAGAAATGCAAAAGCTTGGTGGAACAGCAGCTTTCGTCGATGCTGAACATGCACTTGATCCACTCTATGCTCAAAAGCTGGGTGTAAACATAGATGACTTACTAGTATCGCAACCTGATACTGGCGAACAAGCTTTAGAAATTGTCGATATGTTAGTCCGCTCGGGGGCTGTTGATGTGGTGGTCATTGACTCGGTTGCTGCATTAACGCCCAAAGCCGAAATTGAAGGCGACATGGGCGATAGCCATATGGGCCTTCAAGCGAGATTAATGTCACAAGCTCTTCGTAAATTGACGGCCAATATTAAACGTTCAAATACCTTGGTTATCTTCATCAACCAAATCCGCATGAAAATTGGTGTTATGTTTGGCAGCCCTGAGACAACTACGGGTGGTAATGCATTAAAGTTTTATGCGTCAGTTCGCCTTGATATCCGTCGTATCGGCGCTATCAAAAAAGGAGATGAAATTCTGGGTAATGAAACCCGCGTTAAAGTAGTCAAAAACAAAGTTGCACCACCATTTAAACAAGTTCAATTCGATATTCTTTATGGCGAAGGTATTTCTCATGAAGGTGAATTGATTGATTTGGGTGTTCAAGAAGATATCGTAGAAAAAGCGGGTGCATGGTATAGCTATGCTGGCACCAGAATTGGCCAAGGTAAAGATAACGTACGTGCGTATTTAAAAGAACATCCTGAAATGGCGGCTGAAATTGAAGTCAAAATCCGTACTGCTTTATTGCCTCCACGAGGAACAGTTGCTGTCACTGCACCCGTAGTGGGTGATAAAGAGGATGACGAGAGCGAACCTACTGAAGCGTGAGAAAACTATCGCTTAACGAACGGGCGATGAATCTACTAGCTCGGCGTGAGCACAGTATTGCCGAGCTGGTAAAAAAATTAAGTGCTGACTTTGAACATGATGACATTATTGTTGTCATCTATAAGTTGACAGAAAAAAATCTTCAAAGTGATCAACGATTTGCAGAAAATTATTTACGCTATCGATCACAACGTGGATTTGGTTATCAAAAGATTAGGCAAGAATTAAAAGAACGCGGTGTTGCTGTTGAACTTATCAATGGTGCATTGACAGAATCTGATATTGATTGGTTTACGCTTGCAGCAGATGCCCGCTGTAAACGTTTTGGCGAGCAAGAGCCGGAAGATTTTAAACAACGCGCAAAACAACAACGTTTTTTACAATATCGCGGTTTTACTCATGAACAAATAACTGAAAGCTTTAATAAATATTATGAAAAGTAGCGCAGAAATTCGATATCTCTTTTTGGAATTTTTCCAAAAGAAAGGCCATGAAATTGTACCCAGTAGCCCACTTGTACCGGCGAATGATCCAACGTTGCTGTTTACTAATGCAGGTATGGTTCAATTTAAAGAACTCTTTTTAGGTCAAGAAGTACGTAAATACACTAAGGCAGTTACGTCTCAGCGTTGTGTGCGTGCTGGTGGTAAACATAATGATTTAGAAAACGTTGGTTATACCGCTCGTCATCACACCTTTTTTGAAATGTTAGGTAACTTTAGTTTCGGCGATTACTTTAAGCGTGAAGCAATTCAATATGCTTGGGAATTTTTGACTGTCACACTTGCATTGCCGGCTGAAAAATTATGGATCACGGTCTTTGATGAAGATGATGAAGCTGCCGATATTTGGATAAAAGAAATGGGTGTCCATCCAGCGCGTCTTTCTCGCATTGGCGCTAAAGATAATTTTTGGTCAATGGGCGATACAGGTCCCTGCGGTCCTTGTTCAGAAATATTCTATGATCATGGTGAAGACGTTGCGGGTGGTCCACCTGGAACACCTGAAGAAGACGGTGATCGTTACATTGAAATCTGGAATCTAGTTTTTATGCAGTTTGATCGTGCTGCTGATGGCACGCTAACACCTTTACCAAAACCATCGGTTGATACGGGCATGGGTTTAGAGCGGCTTGCTGCAGTGTTGCAACATGTACACAACAACTATGATATTGATTTATTTCAACGTTTAATCCAGGCAATACAAGCATTATCGGGTACTAAAGATGCAAGTAATACGTCATTACGCGTTATTGCAGATCATATTCGATCGTGTGCTTTTATGATTACTGATGGCGTGCAGCCTTCTAATGAAGGTCGTGGATATGTATTGCGTCGCATTATTCGTCGCGCTATTCGTCACGGTCATAAATTAGGCATGACGGAAGATTTCTTTTATAAATTAGTAGCGCCACTTGTTGCGGAAATGGGTGAAGCTTTCCCAGAACTCGCCAAAGCACAGCCTATTGTTGAACGCGCATTGAAACAAGAAGAAGCACGTTTTGCTGATACGTTAGAGAATGGCTTGAAAATTCTTGAAAATGCGATTGGTCAGTTATCTGATAAAGAAATTCCAGGTGAAATTGTATTTCAACTTTATGATACCTATGGTTTTCCAATCGATTTGACAGCAGATATTGCCCGTGAACATGAGTTAACACTTGATGTAGCAGGGTTTGAACGAGCGATGGAAGCACAGCGGACTAGAGCGAGATCAGCGAGTCAATTTTCAGGTGGTTTGCCTGAACATGTCGACATAAATGGTATTACGGTTTTTTCTGGATACGAAAAATCATTTGATGTGGCAACGATTACCAATATTCTTATTGATGGTGAACATGTTGAACAATTACACGCCGGCCAACATGGCATCATAGTTTTAGATAACAGTCCTTTTTATGCGGAATCGGGTGGTCAAGCGGGGGATCTGGGTCAAATTTCTACCGACACAGCTAACTTTGATGTGACCGACACGCGAAAACAAGGTAAAGCGTTTACACACATTGGTATATGTGAACATGGTAGTTTTAAAGTGGGTGAAAAAATCGTCGCTCATATTGATGAACAATCTCGAATTGCAACAGGATTGAACCATTCAGCTACCCATTTATTGCATGCTGCATTGCAAAAAATATTAGGCGATCATGTTGCGCAAAAGGGTTCATTAGTAAATGCACATCGGTTACGTTTTGATTTCTCACACTTTGAACCTGTTTCGTCTGCACAATTGCATGATATTGAACGTCTAGTGAATCAACAAATCCGTTTAAATCACGCCATCGAAACCAATATAATGACCTTAGATGATGCCAAAAAAACTGGCGCAATGGCCTTATTTGGCGAGAAATACGAAGAAGATGTACGTGTGTTAAAAATGGGTGATTTTTCTACTGAACTGTGTGGTGGTATTCACGCTAGTCGTACCGGTGATATTGGGCTGATAAAAATTACGTCTGAAGCAGGAACGGCATCAGGTATTCGTCGAATTGAAGCAGTAACTGGTGAAATGGCGCTGGATTACATTGACTTGAGCGAATCTCGCGTACAAGAAATCGCTTCGTTAGTTAAAGCAAACTCTGAAACAGTTACTGAAAAAACAGCCCAGCTTGTTCAACGTAGTCGTCAACTTGAAAAAGAACTCGACACATTAAAAAGTAAGTTGGCGAGTAGTGCTGGCAGTGATCTAGCGAGCAACGCACAAGATGTTTCTGGTATCAAAGTACTCGCAGCAATACTTGATGGCGCTGACACTAAAACCTTGCGTGATACGGTTGATCAGCTAAAAAATAAATTAGGCACAGCTGCTGTGATTTTGGCTTCGATAGAAGACGATAAAATCACGTTAATTGCAGGTGTTTCTAAAGATATTACCGATAAAATTCGGGCGGGTGATTTAGTAGGTCATGTTGCTGTACAAGTAGGTGGTAAAGGTGGTGGTCGTCCTGATATGGCACAAGGTGGCGGTAATCAACCAGAAAATTTAAGTGCTGCTTTAGATTCAGTTATCAGCTGGATTAATTCTAAGTTGGAAAGTTAACATGTCATTAATTGTACAAAAATTTGGTGGAACTTCTGTAGGGTCAGTTTTACGTATTCAAGAAGTCGCAAAAAAACTCATTAAATTCCAAAATGAAGGGCATGAATTAGTCGTTGTGTTATCTGCGATGAGCGGAGAGACGAATCGATTGTTGGCATTGGCTAATGAATTAAATGACAATCCTCACGGTCGTGAGCTTGATGTGCTTTTATCCACGGGAGAACAAGTAACTATTGCGCTACTGTGTATGGCACTTGAGCAACAAGGTATACAGGCTGTTTCTTACACTGGTAGCCAAGTTAGAATTTTGACGGATAATACACATAATAAAGCTCGCATCATGGAAATTGATGATGAAAAAATTCGTAAAGATTTAGATACTGGACATATTGTTATTGTGGCAGGATTTCAAGGCTGTGATGAACAGGGCAACATAACGACATTAGGTCGTGGTGGTTCTGATACAACCGCTGTAGCACTTGCCGCCGCTTTGAAAGCTGATGAATGTCAGATTTATACTGATGTGGATGGAGTCTACACTACCGATCCACGTGTCGTGTCAGAAGCGCGTCGTCTCGATCACATTACTTTTGAAGAAATGTTAGAAATGGCTAGTCTAGGCGCGAAAGTATTACAGATTCGCTCAGTAGAATTTGCCAGTAAATATAATGTACCCATACGTGTACTTTCCTCCTTCACCGAAGGCGGCGGTACATTAATATCCGTTGAGGACCCAAAAATGGAACAAGCACTAATCTCAGGTATCGCCTTTAATAGAGATGAAGCAAAATTAACGGTATTGGGTGTGCCCGATCACCCTGGAATTGCATCACAAATCTTGGGACCTATTGCCAAAAATAATATCGAAGTAGACATGATCATTCAGAATACCGGATATGATGGTTCAACTGACTTTACTTTTACTATTCACCGTAGTGATTATAAAAATGCTCGTGCGATTTTACAAAAAACAGCAGATTCGTTAGGCGCAAGAGAAGTCATAGGTGATGAACATATTGCTAAAATATCTGTGGTTGGAGTTGGCATGCGATCACATGCCGGTATTGCTAGTACAATGTTCGAATGTTTAGCTAAAGAATCCATTAATATCTCAATGATATCAACATCAGAAATTAAGATATCCGTTGTTATCGATGAAAAATATCTTGAGCTTGGTGTTCGTTCACTCCACAAAGCATTTCATTTGGAACAAATTTGATTGTTAGTAGTCTATTTCCTGATAGTTCTATCGATAAGTAACATAATTGCTGATAAACTGTTCGTTAAATAAGAAGTGTTATGCATATATGATGGAGAGAGGGTGATAAAGTTTTCTGTTGGAATAGATTTGTATATTTTGGAAAACTAATAATTATCAATAATTTAGGATGAGTAGCACAGGATAAGTTTAAATAGAAAGGAATAGACCCCCTTTCTTATGTCCGCGCAAATAAAGTAACTATTTAGAGTAAGGGGAATACCATGTTAATACTCACACGACGTGTAGGAGAATCACTCATTATTGGTGACGATGTAGTAGTCAATGTACTGGGTGTCAAAGGTAATCAAGTAAGAATCGGTGTAGATGCACCAAAAGAAGTATCAGTACATCGTGAAGAAATTTATGATCGTATTCAAGCAGAAAAAGATCAGGAAAATATTGCATAAGTATTAAATTTTACTAGCCATTATTGCCTCGACTGTTATATAATAGTCTGCTTAAGACGGAGAGCTGGCCGAGCGGCTGAAGGCGCGCCCCTGCTAAGGGCGTATAGGGTAACCCCTATCGAGGGTTCGAATCCCTCGCTCTCCGCCATTAAACTTATATTGATTCAATCGTGATTGTTCCGTATAATAGATAGATTAAGCGCCCGTAGCTCAGCTGGATAGAGTACCTGGCTACGAACCAGGCGGTCACACGTTCGAATCGTGTCGGGCGCACCATATACCTGGTATATAAAACAAACAGTTATCATCAACTTGATAGCTGTTTTTTTTGTCTTAAATTCAAGTTGGATTTTTACCTCCGCGCGTACCCCTGATGTCGCAGACGCTAGATTAAAGCAACAGATGTACTTAGAGCGTATCCAAAATCTCAACACGAATATACCGACTAGTCGATAAATCTTGCTGCCTCACCATGAGCGCATAAGACAAAGAAAACTTTATTCCTGCGCGCCGCGCTGCCTGGTTCAACCGATTACTAATCACGGTTTGCGAGACGTCATTGGGTACGGTCAAAAATGCCTCGCCGTATTCTTGGGCGATTTTGATTACTTGCGCTGGTGTCATAGTTTATCTCTCTATAATATTCTCCAGCTTAGAACTGCATTTGATGTGCAATCCGTGCACATCCGTGGTTGCAGTCTCTTTTTTGCTGGTGGTCAAAAATATTGGGCGTTGATTATGAAGACGTCATGGTCAACTTCGTTTATCTTGCCGTTTATTTCCATGCCTCGGACCATCGCGTCATAATTAATGTAGTACATCAAATACTCAGGCACGTCATTGCAACTCTCGGTTAATTCTTGCGCGTAATCACCACGGGAACCATGAAAGATGGATACATCATCAATCTTAGCCTGGACGGTGTCTAAATCTTCGTACAAGCTTGTCAGGAAGCTGATCGCGTATTCACTATCCTCGCTATCTACACTTGTAATTATTTCGGCCATCTGTGCCAGCTCTTCGATGCTTGAGTATTCTGAAACGTCAAAAGAACCAAACCCCTGATTCTCACGACACCGGATTTTTCAAGCTTTTGATGCTTTATTTTCTTAAATAAATGTTTTCAGCATACTAGTGAATAACACGCAGAGTTAAGATAAAAAAAGCAGGCTTATGTTAATCAGTCTGTAAGAATCAACGGTCACAGATGTTGATTTTCTGACAGTGGTAATTTATTTTATAAACTTAAGCCACCTAATTAGGTTTGCTATTAATTAGCACGAAGATATTACCAGTTTCAGCATTGTATTTTCCAGTTGTAAGAATTAATTATCAATAAATTCAGAGGGATAATTATCTGCATTGGCGCTGACAGGTGGAAACTATTAGACGCTGATTAACATGTACACCTATAGCTTTTCTGGCTTTAGCATGCTCGGCATTGATCTAAGTACGTTTTCGGGTCATATGGTAATCCTCCCATTATTAATGGAGATCAATAGTAGAACTTTGTCTCTGTGTTAATTTTAATTAGTTCGTGGCTTTGATAAAACCATCCACCCTCTGTTTTAGGCAGTAGCTCAGACTTGAACCGACAATTATCCAAATAAGAATTGCACCAAATTTAATTTCTATTGCACTTATTCGGTGCTTTATCAACTTGATTACGTTTTATATATGGATTATGAAATAGTAATTTCATATATTTCAGTGACATACTGGTTTGGCGTGATTAGTGCTTTGTATCTGCAATAACTATAACCCTAATTATTGAGGCTTGCATGAGCAAACAAACATTAGTTGTAATTGGTAACGGAATGGTCGGTCAAAACTTTTTAGTAAGTTTGATGGCAAGTGATATTAAGAAAAATTATGATGTCATTACTTTCTGTGAAGAAGCCATTCCAGCTTACGATCGTGTTCATTTAAGTGAGTATTTCGCAGGAAAGTCGGCTGATGAGCTGTCTTTGGTCGAAGAGGGATTCTTCAAAAATAATGACATCTCAATTCATTTGGGTGACAAAGCGACCTTTATTGATCGTCAAAATAAGACCGTTACATCAGCTAACGGCAAGATTATTACCTACGACAAGTTGGTATTAGCCACAGGTTCAACGGCCTTTGTGCCCCCTATTCCAGGTAATGACCGTGAGCATTGTATTACCTATCGTACGATTGATGATCTAGATGATATGAAAGCGGCGGCGAAAACAGCCAAAATAGGGGCTGTTGTAGGTGGTGGTTTGCTAGGGCTGGAAGCAGCAAAAGCATTACAAGATTTAAAATTACAAACGTATGTTGTTCAGTTTGGCCCTCGTCTAATGTCGGCACAATTAGATGATGGCGGTGGAGGCTTATTAAAGCAAAAAATTGAAGCCTTAGGTGTGTCTGTTTTAGTCGACAAAAACACCATAAAAATTGTCGACGGTGATGTTTGTAAACACAAAATGGTGTTTGCTGACGGCACAGAGTTAGAAACAGATTTGATTTTATATTCAGCAGGTATTCGACCGCGTGATGATATTGCTGCTGCATGTGGTTTAAAAATAGCTAATCGTGGTGGCGTTGTTATTAATGATCATTGCCTGACTTCAGATGAAAATATTTACGCCATTGGTGAGTGTGCGTCATGGAAAGATCAAACCTTTGGATTAGTGGCGCCGGGTTATGCGATGGCGCGTACGGTAGTTAATCAACTTTCAGGTGGTGAAGTAGTATTTACCGGTGCCGATATGAGTACTAAGTTGAAATTGAATGGTGTTGATGTTGCCAGTATTGGTGACCCACATGCCTCAACCCCAGGTTCGCTGGTTTACACCTATCAAAATGGTGTTGAAGGAATTTATAAGCGTTTGATTGTAAGCAAAAATAATAAGACCTTACTCGGTGCAGTATTAGTAGGCGATGCATCGGGGTATCCAATACTCTCACAGTATTATCTAAATGCGATTGAACTCCCAAATAACCCTGATTCATTAATATTACCTGCACGGTCGGATGCTTCTGTTGGATTAGGCCCAGATGCCTTGCCAGCATCGGTGCAAATATGTTCGTGTTTTGATGTGACAAAAGGCGCTATCTGTTCATCAATTGAAGCGGGATGCACTACATTAGGTGGCTTGAAAAAAGAAACAAAGGCTGGCACGGGGTGTGGTGGTTGTGTGGCTTTATTAAAATCGGTGCTGGATTGTGAATTAGAAAAAGCAGGCTTCGGTGTAAATACTGATATTTGTGAACATTTTGCTTATACCCGCCAAGATTTATACAACCTTATAATGGTTGAGGAAATTAAGACATTTAATGACTTAATCCATAAACATGGTTCAGGACAAGGTTGTGAAATATGTAAACAAACAGTAGGTTCAATCTTAGCTTCATACTGGAATGAGTATGTTTTAAAAGATGAACATGCCAGCTTGCAAGATACAAATGATAAGTTTTTAGCGAACATGCAAAAAGACGGTACTTATTCAGTTGTACCGAGAATGACTGGTGGTGAAGTCTCACCTGAAGGCTTGATTGCCATTGGACAGATAGCTAAAAAATATGGACTTTATACCAAAGTGACGGGCGGTCAGCGTGTTGATATGTTTGGTGCCCGAGTCGATCAGTTACCTTTAATTTGGCAGGAATTGATTGATGCTGGCTTTGAAAGTGGACATGCTTACGGTAAGTCGCTACGAACAGTTAAATCATGTGTTGGTAGTACATGGTGCCGTTATGGTGTTGATGATAGTGTGGGCTTGGCGGTTGAGCTTGAAAACCGTTATAAAGGTTTAAGATCACCCCATAAAATCAAGTTTGCCGTGTCAGGCTGTACTCGCGAGTGTGCCGAAGCGCAAAGTAAAGATATCGGTATTATTGCTGTAGAAGGCGGTTGGAATCTATATGTTTGTGGTAACGGCGGTATGAAACCGCGACATGGTGATTTATTTGCTACCAATTTAGATAAAGAAACCTTAATTAAATACATTGATCGCGTGCTGACATTTTATGTGCAAACGGCTGATAGAATGCAGCGTACCTCCGTATGGATGGAGAATATGGAAGGCGGTTTACATTATTTAAAATCAGTTGTCATTGATGACAAATTAAAGTTGTGCGAACAGCTGGAAGCTCAAATGCAACGTGTCGTTGATACGTATCAATGTGAATGGAAAACGACTATCGAAGATGAAAGTAAACTTAAAATGTTCCGTCATTTTGTGAACAGCGACAAACATGATGAAAACATTATCTTTGTAGAAGAACGCGGTCAGGTTCGTCCTGCGAACATTGAAGAACGTGAATTATTACTCGCGGAGAACGCATAATGAGCAAATGGATTGACGTGTGTAGTATTAACGATTTGCAAGTCAACGCTGGTGTGTGTGCTTTAGTCGAAGACAGACAAGTGGCTATTTTTTATATGCCAGAAGATGATGTTATTTATGCGATTAATAATTACGACCCCTTTGGCAAAGTGCATGTGCTCTCACGTGGACTAATCGGTGATATTAAAGGTGAACCCATGGTATCGTCACCGTTATATAAACAGCATTTCAACCTTAAAACGGGCATCTGTTTTGAAGATGAAAATGTCGCGGTAGCATCGTATGCTGTTCGTTTAAAGGATGGTCGAGTTGAAGTTAACCTTGATGGAGCAGCCAAATGATACTTGATTATTATATTGCAGACGTTTTTACCAAACAGATTTTTTCTGGTGCCCAAATAGCCGTTTTTCCACATGCAGATAAATTAAGTGATACGCAAATGGCATTAATTGCCAGTGAACTTAACTTGACTGAAACCGTGTTTATTTCAAGTCCTAAAGGTGAATCTACAAGTCGAAGAATGCGAATTTTTTCACCACTCGCTGAAATTGATTTTGCTGGACATCCTATTATTGCTACTGCTTTTATATTAGGTACGAGTGGCGAGCTTGAACTTGTCGATGGAGTGAACTCACTTACCTTCATTCAAAATGCGGGTGAGATAGACGTTAACTTGTCTGCAAAAGATGGTAAGCCAATATTTGTACAATTTTCTCGTAAAGTGTCATCAATTATTGATCGTTATGCACCTTCAGATAATGAATTGGCAGCGTTTTTATCTATCAGTCCTGATGAGATTGACACTAAAAAGTACTCGGCACGATTAGTGTCATGCGGATTCCCTTATTTAGTTGTGCCTGTATGGAATTACGAGACTGTAAGGAAAGCGAGATTCAACTATTCGGCATGGAATAAATCGACTGCACCACAAACAGCCGCAATGGAAATATTGTTGTTTTCACCAAAGACTCCGTATATAGATTCAAATTTTAACGCCCGATTGTTAGGTCCCAATATTGGCATCCATGCTGATCCGCCTGTTGGTAGTGCAGTGCCGGCCTTTGCTTCATATTTGTGTTCGTTCGACTTTACTCAGCAAGGCACACATACGTTTTCTGTTGATCGTGGTGATGATAAAAATAGGCGTAGCGTATTAAATATTGAAATGGATCATAAAAAACAAGCCGAAATGGTATTAAGGATCGGTGGTGAAGCAGTGTTGGTTGCCGAAGGGAAAATGCACATTCCAGAATCTGTTGATTAAGAATCTTACATTACAATGAAAGAAAAATTAGTCCTCATTGGCAATGGTATGGCAGGTATGCGAACAGTTGATGAACTGTTAAAACTTGCTCCTGATAAATACGATATAACTGTTTTTGGTGCTGAACCACATGGCAATTACAATCGGATTATGTTGTCACCTGTTCTAGCAGGCGATAAAACCATGGATGAAATCATTATTCAGAGTGTGCAATGGTACCAAGATAATGATATCACCTTACATATTGGTAAATCGGTTATCAAAATTGATCGTTTCAAGCGTGAAGTTATTGCCGAAGATGGAATTACTGCTCACTACGATCGTTTAATTCTGGCAACAGGTTCTGTTCCGGTAATGTTGTCTATTCCTGGTAATGAACTTGAGGGGGTAATCAGTTTTCGTGATATTAATGATGTTAATGTCATGATCGAGACGGCTAAAAATCATAAAAATGCTATTGTGATTGGTGGGGGATTGCTTGGTTTAGAAGCCGCTAATGGTTTAATGGTTCAAGGGATGGAGGTGTCCGTTGTTCATCGAGGGAGCACCTTAATGAATCAGCAACTGGACCAGACAGCTTCAGATCTGATGTTAGCCGAGTTAGAAGCGAAAGGAATGCGCTTTTTACTGAATCATGATACTGCTGAGTTTATAGGAAAGGAACGTGTTGAAAGAGTGCGTTTTAAAGATGGTTCCGAAGTCAATGCGGATCTTGTTGTAATGGCTATTGGCGTACGTCCCAACATTAAGCTGGCACAAGACTCTGGTATTCAATGTGAGCGTGGCATTATTGTTGACAATACACTACAAACATTTTCACCGAACATTTATGCTGTAGGTGAATGTGTGCAACATCGTAATCAAACTTTTGGGCTGGTAGCCCCATTGTTTGAACAGGCTAAAGTATGCGCTAATCACCTTGCGGAGATGGGTATAGCTAGTTATACAAGTGTTGTAACATCGACCAAATTAAAAGTCACAGGTATTGATCTGTTTTCTGCTGGTGATTTTATTGGTGATGACACCACAGAGGAATTGATATTTAAAGATCCGGCACACTATATCTACAAAAAAATCGTTGTTAAAAATAACAAAATAGTGGGTACCGTACTGTATGGTGATACTACGGATGGACGATGGTATTTCTCATTGTTTGCCAGCAATCAGGATATTTCGGCAATACGTGACAATATCTTGTTTGGCCAACATTATGTCGAGCTTAAAAACGTATGACTAAGTTAGCAATGAGCTCAACAACATGCCCCTATTGTGGTGTTGGTTGTGGTATTTTGGCAACCGTGAATCAAAATGGCTCCCGTTCAGTTAAAGGCGATAAATCACACCCAGCAAACTTTGGTCGCTTATGTTCAAAAGGCTCAGCATTAGCAGACACAGTCGCTTTAGACGGTCGCTTACTCTACCCAGAAATGAACGGTGAGAAAACGGATTGGGATACTGCATTAGATGCAGTAGCAGATGGTTTTAGAGCCATTATTGAACAACACGGCCCTGATGCTGTAGCATTTTATGTGTCTGGTCAATTATTGACTGAAGATTATTATGTTGCTAATAAATTGATGAAAGGATTTATTGGCAGTGGCAATATCGATACCAACTCACGCCTATGTATGTCGTCAGCTGTAGCAGGTTACAAACGTGCGTTTGGCAGTGATTCCGTACCGTGTAATTATGAAGATCTAGAACAAGCCAATTTAATCGTTATTGAAGGGTCGAATACGGCTTGGTGTCATCCTGTTGTCTATCAGCGAATTAGTAAGGCAAAACAACAGCGACCTGAATTAAAAATTGTGGTGATAGATCCACGTAAAACAGCCACTTGTGATATTGCTGATTTACATTTACCTCTCAAACCGGGTACAGATGTGACGTTATTTAATGGCTTATTGAGTTATTTAGAGCAACAAAATTGCATCAATAAGGAATTTGTCGAGCAGCATACACAAGGCTTTACTGATGCACTTGCAGCTGCAGAGATGTCGGCAGGAAATATTGAGGAAGTAGCCCAAGAGTGCGAATTAAATAGCGATGATATTACGACGTTTTTTGATCTTTTTGCGACGACTGAAAAAGTAGTCACGCTGTATTCCCAAGGCGTGAATCAATCATCATCCGGTACGGATAAATCTAACAGTATTATCAATTGCCACTTAGCAACAGGACGGATTGGCAAGCACGCGATGGGGCCATTTTCGATTACCGGCCAACCTAATGCTATGGGCGGGCGTGAAGTAGGGGGCTTATCTAATCAACTTGCTGCACACATGGACTTAGATAACTCAGAACATCGTGATTTAGTTTCTCGTTTCTGGCAAACTAATAACTTGGCATCACAAGCTGGCGCAAAAGCAGTAGATATGTTTAATGATGTTGCCAGTGGCAAGATAAAAGCTATTTGGATCATGGCGACTAATCCTGCTGTCAGTTTGCCAGATAGTAATAAAGTACGAAAAGCACTGGCAAATTGTGAATTGGTAGTAGTTTCTGATTGTGAAGCTAAGACAGATACAACCCAATATGCTCATATTTTATTACCTGCACTTTCTTGGGGCGAAAAAGACGGTACCGTTACTAATTCCGAACGACGTATTTCTCACCAACGTGCATTTTTACCGGAGCCAGGCAACGCTAAAGCAGACTGGTGGATTATCAGCCAAGTTGCACATAGATTGGGCTGGCAAGAGCAGTTCAACTACCCGTCGAGTGCAGCTATCTTTCGTGAACATGCCGCTTTGTCTGGCTTTGAAAATAAGGGTGTTCGTGACTTTGATATCAGTGGTTTAGCCCACTTAAGTGATGACGATTACGACCAACTTAAACCCATCCAATGGCCGGTTAATGAACATTATCCACATGGGTGTGAACGTCTGTTTACGGACAATCAATTTTTTACCGACAATGGCAAGGCACGTCTTATTGCAATAACGCCTCGGCCACCCGAAAATGCTGTCGATGATGTTTATCCCTTGGTATTAAATACCGGCCGAGTCCGTGATCAGTGGCACACCATGACCCGTACTGCTCGCAGTGCAAAATTGAATGGGCATGTCCCCGAACCGATTGTTGAAGTCCATCCAATGGATGCTGCAAAATGGAAATTAGAGGCTGGTAGTCTTGCCCAAATAGAGAGCTTATGGGGAAAAGCATTGGCACGGGTTCAACTTAGTGAGGGTCAAAGAATTGGGAGTATTTTTATTCCGATGCATTGGAATCAACAGTACGCTTCTTTATCTTGTGTAGATGCCTTGGTGAACCCTGTTGTTGATCCGATATCTGGTCAGCCAGAATCCAAACATACGCCGGTAATGCTCAAACCATATCAGGCTATTTGGCATGGATTTATGCTTTCTCGTACAGCGATTGATCTTGCTTATTCACAGTCAGCCTACTGGGTCAAAATTAAAGGTGAACAATTCTGGCGTTATGAATTGGCTGGTGAAACGCTTATTGAGAACCCTGTTGCATGGGCCAAAGAATTAGTGGGTAATGAGGGTGAATGGCTAGAGTTTTCTGACTCTGGTACACAGCGTTTTCGTGCAGGAAAAATAAGCGAAAACAAACTCGATACAGTCGTGTTTTTCGCACCAAATCATGATTTACCTGCCCGCTCATGGTTAAGTCAGCTGTTCATGGAAGAAATACTCAGTGATGAGGCGCGAATGAGTTTATTAGCAGGCAAGCCAGGAGCAGGCCAGCCTGATGTCGGTCCCTTGGTGTGTGCATGTTTTGGTATTGGTGAAAACACAATTAAAGAGACGATTGCTTGCGGCAAGGCGAAGTCAATTGATGATATTGGCAAACAGCTTAAAGCGGGGACGAATTGTGGATCATGCATTCCTGAATTGAAGAAGCTGTTGTTACATAATTGATGAGCATGAAGTGATTTGGTGCGGCGACCGATGTGGATGTCTGGATTTGGTGCAAAGATTTGGGGAGACAGCATAATTAAGCATTAACAAGTAAATAAAAACAATAGCTTACAATGTTGGCAAGGTGATTGCCTTTAAGAATTAAAATGCTGCAATAACAAATACCATTTTTTAATAGTAATGAAGCTATATTCAGTCTTTCTGGATATGGCTTTTTGTTTTTTTATAGAAAGGAAAAAAGATGAAATTCACAAAAAAACCTATTGCTCTGGCAGTACTTGCTTCGGGTATTAGTACATTAGTCACGGTTAAAGCTGTTCAGGCTGAAGATGCATTCTTTGATGCCTTAAGTGGTGGTAAAGTCAGCTTTTCAGCACGTGCTCGTTATGAGTCAGTTAAACAAGATAACGGCTTGAAAGATGCTAATGCTTACACACTTCGTACAACATTGGGCTATAAAACGGGCGCTTTCCACGGCTTTAGTGGTTTTGTTGAAGCAGAAGATATCTCTGATCTTGGTGATGGTTCATTTAATAATGGCGTTGATGGTGATGCTGCGTATTCCCCAGTTATAGATCCAGACGGAACAGAGATGAACCAAGCTTATTTGCAATACAACGGTTTTGATACTGAATTTAAATTTGGTCGTCAAGAACTGACATACCGTGATGCACCGTTCCATCGTTTTGTGGGTAATGTATTATGGCGTCAAAATCATCAAGAATTTGATGCCTTTAGCTTCACCAATTCGTCATTAGCTGACACAAAAGTGAGCTATGCCTATATTAATAAGGTTCAAGGTATTAAAGGTAATACGCTTGATATGAGTTCACATTTAGTGAATATTCAATATACCGGTTTAGCAATTGGTAAATTAGAAGGCTACGGTTATTTCTTAGATTATGAAGATGCACCAATAACTGCATCTAAGACGCTAGGTATTCGTTTAACAGGCGATCAAGCAGTAAATGATGCTTTTAAAGTTATCTATACAGCAGAAATTGCCAAACAAGATAATTATAAAGATGGCACCATGGATGACCAAAATTATTACCTTGCTGAATTAGGCGGTAAATATAAAGGTTGGTTAGCTAAAGCATCTTATGAAATGCAAGAAGGTGATGGTGTATCTAGCTTTAAAACACCTTTAGGTACAAACCATGCTTTTCAAGGCTGGGCTGATACGTTCTTAGCGACACCTGCTCAAGGTTTAGATGACATGTATTTCACTGTTGTTGGCGAGGTTTTAGGTGCTAAATTAGTCGCTGTTTATCATGATTTTGAAACCGATAAAGATGGCATCGATGCGGGTTCTGAATTTGATATGCTTACTGAAAAAACCTTTGCAAAACATTACACGGTAGGCATGAAATATGCTGACTACAATGCGGGTGATTTAGCAAAAGCCGATACAGAAAAATTCTGGGTTTATGGCCAAGTTAAGTTTTAAAAAATAGTCTTCTCTTCGTGACGCGTTGCAGGTTGACGCCCAAACCTTCGGCCATCCGATTTACCGGCATTTCCCGCTCAATCAGTGCCATTGCAAATGGCTCAAATAACAGCGTAAAACCACTGCTAGTACGAGACAATGGCACATCAACCGTCACCACTTTGCCATCGGTTATTTTGATCCTCGGCACAGCACAATCCAAAAAAACAATGGTGTTCAAAGAAGTTTAACTGCTGCCACTCACGTGTCACTGTGTCATGCACTGGACAGGCCGCGCCTGTCTCATCAGGGAAGCGTGAACCGCGGTCAAAACCGATATGCAGGTGAAGTTCTTTGCGCGTGGTGCCATCATCAGAAAACGAAATGTCGTTCACTTGCCAAGGCTATGGCAGGCCAAGAGCCATCCTAAATAAAGTAGTGCTATTCATGCTGCAATTATCGCATTACCCACTACAAATCTCATAGAGCGACAATTTAAAGCGCGTGCGATCTTAGAAATTCTGACGCACCTTTATAGGGCGCAATACAGGGATATTGTTATATTTTAGTGCTAGCTCCATTGTTGGATAATAGCTATTTACTGTTAAAACAGAGTGTTATTACTTGGCATGATTCCAGCAACGTCAAGCAACCAATGTCGGTCAGTGTTATTTAGAGAGCTTCTATGTCTGCACAAAAACTGAAGTTATTATCCTTTAGTGGTAATACTCGCATCCTCCATCTTAGTTGGATGGCATTTTTTATTAGTTTTGTCGTTTGGTTTAATCATGCACCATTATTAATCTCTATTCGAGATTCTCTCGGACTGACAGATCAACAAATAAAGATCATTTTAATTCTGAACGTGGCTTTGACCATTCCTGCACGTATTGTGGTAGGCATGTTAGTGGACAAGTACGGCCCAAAAATCATGTATTCCTTATTGTTAGGGATTTCTAGTTTCATCTGTTTTTTCTTTGCGATGGCCGATAGTTTTGAACAACTAGCAGTTGCACGTTTTATGTTGGGTTTTGTGGGTGCTGGTTTTGTTATCGGTATTCGCTTAATTTCTGAATGGTATCCAGCTAAACAAGTAGGTTTGGCGGAAGGCATTTATGGCGGTTGGGGTAACTTCGGTTCTGCGGCGGCGGCGATGAGTTTGCCAACAATAGCGCTTATGTTTGGTGGTGATGATGGCTGGCGCTATGCCGTTGCACTAACCGGTGCCATTGCCTTTGTCTATGCATTTGTTTTTTATAATAGTGTGACTGATACGCCAAAAGGATCTACGTATTTCAAACCTAAAAAATCAGGTGGAATGGAAGTCACCACGGCAGGTGATTTCTATTTGTATTTAGTGATGAATATTCCACTCTATGCTGCATTGGCACTGTTAACATGGAAGTTATCGCCAAGCGGTGCGAGTTTATTATCGTTAGGCATTTCACAAGCTATCTATATTGGATTGGCTTTGTTGTACGTGTATCAAACCTATCATATCTATCAAGTAAACCAACATATTTTTACGACACCTGTTCCTGAAATTCATCGTTATAAATTTAAACAAGTTGCTGTCCTAGACCTAGCTTATCTTGCAACCTTTGGTTCTGAATTAGCTGTGGTTTCGATGCTGCCATTGTTCTTTAGTGATACATTTGATGTGACCGTCGTCCAAGCTGGTTTACTGGCATCTGGTTTTGCTTTTATGAACTTAGTTTCACGTCCAATTGGTGGCTTATTCAGTGACCGTTGGGGGCGTAAACGTACCTTAACAGTCTGTATTACTGGACTCGCCATTGGTTATTTTGTGATGAGTTTAATTACACCTGAATGGGCCATTGTATTTGCTGTGATGGCGACCATGGTATGTTCTTTCTTCGTGCAAGCTGGAGAGGGTGCTGTCTTTGCTGTCGTACCTTTAGTGCAACGTCGTTTAACGGGACAAATTGCCGGTATGGCAGGCGCTTATGGTAACGTTGGTGCGGTGGCATTCTTAACGATATTATCATTAGTGTCAGCACAAACATTTTTCCTTGTTATTGCAGGAACAGCGGTCGTAACATTGATTGCAGTGCAGTTTATGGATGAACCAAAAGGTCAAATGGCTGAGATCTTACTGGATGGTACGGTGCAAATGATTGATGTGCATTAAATAATTAGAGAGACTACGTTAAACAAAATAGTGCATTCTTAATTTAAGAGTGCGCTATTTTTTTATTTCTTAAGGATGATACATGTCAGCAAAACTAAAAGTGAGTGTTGCTTGTTATTCAGACAAGGGACTTAAAGAAGAAAATCAAGATTCGATAGGCCACTTTATTCCCGATAATCTGAATCTATTAACGGCGAAAGGTGCTGCTTTTGTTCTGGCTGATGGCGTTAGTAGCAGTGCCGAAGCAAAACAAGCGAGCCAAGCCTGTGTGACAGGTTTTTTAAGCGATTATTTCAGCACGCCAGATTCATGGTCTGTCAAAAAATCAGGTGGTAAAGTACTGACGGCTATTAATACGTGGTTATATAGCCAAAGTAATCAATTTCACGATGCTTCACGGGGTTTAGTCAGTACGTTTAGTGGCTTAGTGCTAAAATCGACAACGGCTCATCTTTTTCATGTCGGTGATTCACGCATTTATTTATTGCGCGGTAACGATCTTGAGCAGTTAACGCAGGATCATCGTATCCAGATGCCAGGTGAGAAGGAGTATCTTAGCCGTGCAATGGGGGTGGATTATCGCTTAGATATTGATTACAAGACACTCTCTGTTGAGATCGACGACTTGTTTTTTATTTCAACAGATGGTGTTCACGATTATTTGTCGGATAAAACGATTCAAAAAATGCTCACCTCGGGTGAGACTGATCTAGCGATTTTAGCTGAAAAAATCGTGGCCAAATCACTCGAAATGGGTAGTCTGGATAATGTTAGTTGTCAGTTATTACACATCACCACATTACCATCTCAAGATGCAGATGAAGTCTTTTCTCAATTAACGGAATTGCCTTTTCCACCAGAATTATACGAAGGTGTGATTTTAGATGGTTATCGTATTACGCGTGAGTTACATGCCAGCTCAACGAGCCAGTTATATCTCGCGATTGATACCGACACGAACGAAAAAGTGGTGATTAAAACACCATCGGTTAATTTTGAAGATGATCCCGCCTATTTAGAACGCTTTCAATTAGAAGAATGGGCTGGACGACGTATTGATAGTCCCCATGTTATTAGAACCATAGAACAACAACATCCACGCCGTTTTCTGTATTACATTATGGAATATATTGAAGGACAAACGCTTGAACAATGGATTGAAGATCGGCGGGGATCTGAACCTGATTTAACCCCTATTAGAAACATAGTCTCACAAGCTATTTCAGGTATACGTGCTTTCCATCGCATGGACATGCTTCATCAAGATCTTAAACCTGGCAACATCATGATCACGGCTGAAGGTTTAGTCAAAATTGTCGATTTTGGATCGACTAAAATTGCAGGCATAGCAGATATTTCAACGCCGGTAGAGCGTAAAGAATTGTTGGGTACTAAAAACTATACCGCACCTGAATACCTCATTGAAAAACCTGGTACAACACAGTCAGATCTATTTGCACTCGGCTGTATAGTATATGAAATGATTACGGGGGAATTACCCTATGGTACTGCGCTTTCTCGGGCATCGGATCAGGTTTCTCTTCGCCGTTTGCAGTACACACCCATTAGCAATCATGTCACTAACATACCGCATTGGGTTGATAAAGCGATTAGAAAAGCGGTTCAAATAGATCCTGCAAATCGATATGAAAAATTATCTGAATTAGAAAGCGATTTGAGGAAACCAAATCCTGCTTTTTTAAGGGAAGAGCAATTACCGTTATTAGAGCGTAATCCATTAGGATTTTGGAAAGCGGTGACAAGTATTTTGTTTGTGACCAATCTTATTTTAGTTTATATCTATATCATATAGATATAGTCGGTGACTTTGAACATCACGGCACATGACGTTGGCAGCTTAAGAGATATCTTATAAATCCGTATCAGATGACGGGTAATTCGACGCACTACATGGAACGATGCGATAGCGAGTAAGTAGTGCAAGCCCGCAGTAGGAGTTGGTAATTACAGCAGCTTTCGTAGCGCAGCGAAGAATAGTGCAGTGATTACATCTTCACTCCGTCAGTCGCTAGAGAGCCTAAGCGTTAGCGAGGTGACGAGGACGTCTGGGGCTAATGGTCGTCGGCGAACGGAGTGGAATTAAGCCATGGATGGATTAATTCTTTCACGAGTACGGTGCCTCGCTGGATTTAGCAGATGATTGCAAAATCAGCCTTATTTTTTTGTAAATCAATTAGCCAACGTAAATAGTTACATAAAGTAAATAAACGTTCACCTCTAAGCAATTAAGACCATTCGTGTGAATCAGCCCATGATTTTAAATAATGGCTACTTTAGCTAGTTTAAGGATTTGTGATGTCATTTCCATTACTCAGTCGCTTATCAAGCAAAATGATTCAACAATGATTATTGTAAACCTACTTTTTCCGCAAGCCTCTTTTCAATCAGTTTCAAAATAGCTCATTTATGAGTGTTTTGTATGCTTTCTTATAAAATGCAATCCATACAATTTGAATATTAAATGATAATTGTATGTTTTGTTTGCATACAAAATATTAGGAGAATAGCATTTGCCTTGTGATTGTATGTTTATTAGAGGCAGGACCTGTAATGTGGATACCAAGAATTGAAAATAATTCAAGGCTCAAATATTTGGGCATTGTGGATGCTATTGAAAGCGATATCAAAAATCGACTTGTCCGACCCGGTGATAAGTTGCCAGCTCAACGTGCCATAGCTGAACAGTTACATATAGATTTAACGACAGTTACTCGCGCTTTGAATGAGGCGACCAAGAGAGGTTTAGTTGAAACTCAACGAGGTAGTGGCAGTTTCATTGCCCAAACAACTTTTTCACTTTACAACTTGAGTAGTTTAACCGAAGGAAAAAATATTGACCTAAGCATGAATAATCCACCTCATCCGATTAATCTCAATTTGCACGATGAAATAGTAAAAGGGCTAGCTCAGATACAAAAAAATGAAAGTTCATTTGAGCATTTAAATTATCAAGAAACAGCCGGAAATCCTGAGGATCGTGAAGCTGGTACATTATGGTTATTACATCGAATTCCAGATGTTTCTAGTGAGAAAGTGTTGATTTCTAGCGGTGCTCATAATGCCTTATTTTCAATTCTTAGTTATCTAAAACAGACTCGTCAAAATATTGCTGCACCTGCATTAACTTATCCTGGTTTACGTTTTATTGCTGACCACCTTGGCTTTGAGGTCGTTGGAATTAAGATGGATGAAGAGGGCATTATTCCAGAAAATTTTGAACATTGTTGCGTAACTAAGCATCTCGATATTTTATATCTTATTCCAAATATCGATAATCCTACTACCTCGACATTATCGATAGCACGACGACGACAACTGGCTGATATAGCTGAAAAATACGATGTAATTATCATCGAAGATGATCCTTACGCCCCTTTTCAAGATACTTTATTGCCATCGCTATATAGTCTCGCCCCTCAACGAACATGGCATATCGCTACATTATCAAAATGTGTATCACCTGCATTACGTGTTGCTTACGTGGTATCTCCTGACCTTGAGCAAGCATTGTTGTTAACTGAAAGAATTAGGATCAGTAATTTGATGGCACCACCATTAATGACTGAACTGGTTTCGCATTGGATAGGCAATGGTATGTTGTACAAAATTACACAGGCAATAAAACTTGAAAATATCTCTAGATATAACATTGCATCGACCATTTTTAATCCAAAATATTTAACTACTAGTGTCGTTGGTCCTCATATCTGGTTGGAATTACCACCTAACTGGCGAGCATTGGACTTTGCGGAGCATGCACATCGCTCTGGAATATCGATTGTGCCATCTTCAGCATTTGTGACTGGTTCAAGTTCCACTCAAGCGGTACGAATATCATTAGGCGGAACTATTGACAGTCAATCATTAACAGATGCTTTTCGAGTATTAGCAAGATTAATTGAGCATAAGACGATACGCTCAAAAGCTATTGTTTAATAAAAATTCTTAATATTATTTTTAAATTGCTAGTGAAATAGGATTGAATTAATCGTGAAATATAAGACCTTAAATATCCCTATTAAAGTTGAAATTTATAATGAACTTTCCGAATGGGAAGTGAACGTGGGAACAGAAAATAATAAGATAACGGCAAGACGTATGCCGGGTGTGTTTCGCCGGTTAAAGTGGTTTGGAATGTCAGTATGGTTGTTTTATTTTCTAGTACCATATATTAGATGGAATGGGTCACAAGCTATATTGTTTGATTACCTAAACAGGAATTTAATTTTTTTGATGTCAGTCTTTATCCACAAGATATTTGGATGCTTTCACTCAGTTTGTTGTTCTTAGCGATATTACTCGCTGCAGTAACCAGTATTGCAGGCCGTGTTTTTTGTGGCTATTTTTGTTTTCAAACTGTTTGGACAGATGTCTTTACTTTTATTGAAGGAAAATTAGAAGGCAATACACCTCAAAAAGCTTATGAGTTTAAATCTTCGCCGATGAGTCCATCAAAAGTGACCAAAAAACTGACCAAACACGTACTTTGGTTAACTATTGCATTTCTAACAGGAATCACATTTTCGGCTTGGTTTATGGATGCGTTTCTATTATGGCATCAAGTAGCCCATTTATCAGCACCAAAACCGGTGTGGATCGCTCTTGCTATTTTGGGGGGGGTTACTTATTGGTTTGCTGGATTTATGCGTGAGCAAGTGTGTTTTTGGCTATGCCCATATGCACGATTACAAGGCGTTATGTACGATCAAGATACTATTTTACCAGCCTACGATGCTCAACGTGGAGAACCGAGAGGTAAGTTGAATAAAGATAGTACAGTGGATGATTTACATGGCAGCTGTATAGATTGCAAAGTCTGTGTTGCAGTGTGTCCGACCGGTGTAGATATTCGCAAAGGCCAACAGGAAGGCTGCATAACCTGTGGTTTATGTATAGATGCCTGCGATAGTATTATGGATAAAATAGAGCAACCCCGAGGTCTTATTAGATATGCTTCATTCAAAGAGCTTCATCAAGGTATAAATTCTACACCATGGTATTTTCGAGTTAGATTTATGCTGTACAGTCTAATTATGTTGGCGTCGCTTGGCGGAATTGGTTATGGGTTTACTCATCTTTCACCGATAGAGTTTAGTGTAATACATGAACGGCAACCATTGTATGTATTATTAAGTGATGGTTCTATTCAAAACAAATACACATTAAAATTATTGAATAAAACCAAGCAGCCAATGAAAATTCATTATGAAAGTATTGGATTGGAATCAGCTGAGTTATATGGGTTACCAGAAAAAATAATTGTTGAGCCGGGAAAAATGGTATCGGTTTACGCCTATGTGAAAGTGGTCGAAAAACAGCTTGTGAGTGGCCTCCAAGATATTACATTTATGGCTCATATCATTAATTATGATGCAATTAAGGTATCTTCTAAGAGTGTCTTTATTACGCCTTAACGAAGCATTAAGTTAAAAAAATACCAGACACTCTATTTTTAATAAAACTCTTTTATAAATTACGGAAATTAGAAATATTTTCTAAATTACATATTCATTCAAATGGTTATACACTGAATATATATAATTTAGTCAATAGATTGAACTCTCAAATAGGCAACTTTAATAAGCAGAGAAAAGCGAACTTTAAGTGTCGATAACGAATATTCTTGAAGCTGCTAAACAATTCTGTCTTGAATTCGGTTATGAGTAGTTATTTAATCAGGCTAAACAAGGCATATGAAGGAGGAGTATGACCATTATTTTGATGGGAAATATGAATGTCAAATCATTACAACAGACTTCAAAGCTAAGTCTTCAAGATAATTATTCTGACAAGAATGTTAGTACTTTTAGTGTTCTCTTAACCGCAAAAATAAGAGGTTTATAAGACTCATTACATAGCTCATTTACTAGTCTAAACGCACAAACCCTTTAAGTTCGATTGAACTGTTGAGTTAAATAAAAAAGGTCTTGGTGGTACAGTCTCTAATTGAAGTCGACATTACTGAGAGCAATAAGTCATCAGCTAAGGTTTTTGTTGAAAGAATAAATAGTTTCTTGTCAGTCTATCAATGATATCGAATGTACGAGTCGCCGTACTCGTGAAAGAATTAATCCATTCATAACCTTACTCTACTCCAGACGTCCTCGTCAGCTCACTAACGCATCTGCCCACAAGCGCCTGACCGGCTAAGTTATTTCTTTCACTATGAAGGATGCTGTGATGAGCAAGCGTTATAGTAGGCTTCCACAACATCTGTCGCTAAACACAGGGTTATGCATATTGTGCTTCGTGAGTAAGACTTATCTGACAAGCATTTAAGATTAAGACGATTGTTCGACAATGATCGTTTTAATATTATATATCTAAAAAAGTTCATATTAAATTACTTAATTTAGGAGAAGCTTATGACTATTCTATCAACTTCATCACAATATGCTTATGACCTAAAAAGTGTAAAAGATGACGATGTTGGAAGCATTAAAGATATATGGTTAATGTTTTTAATAACACATTAGTTTATTACTTATTATGGTTTGGGAGAGTGGTGAACTGTGGCGACAAACTTCGCTCTTAAAGTTACTCACAGATGAAGAACGCAGAAGGTATGGATAAGGATTATTGGCCATATTTTGCAGGCACAGAATTTAGTGACACACCAATAAATATTATGAACGACGCTCTTCTTTTTAAACCTAAAATTGGTTTAATTAACCAATCTACAGGTAGTTTTATTTGTGAAAATTTATTGTGTCTCGTTATCAGCTACATTGTAATCCCAAATATTATAGACCTTCTCAAAACCAAAACTATAAATCACAAAAAAGTCATATCTTTACAAATTGTATATACAAATAAGAATATTATTTTAAAGGCATGAACATGAACGAGTAAAAACATAACACGGATTGAAATGTTTTCTCCCACTTAAGATTAAGGCAGAACATATGGTCATTCAATTGAAGACACCGAATCTATTTATAAGAGCATCGAGTCAGTATGTTAAGGCAAGATTAAAAGAGAAGTCTAAGGTCAACAAATGCATTTCCAGTCAAAATGAGCTACAAGAAGGGCAATTTCAAGAAATCGCGCTGGAGATGCGCAATGAGAAATTTCAGGAAAGACGATTAACAGAAAGACTAGATTACAACAATACTGAGGCAATTAAATATCCACAGATTGCCTACTTCACTTTCAATCAGAATGGCATAATCAATCAGGTAAATCTTCATGGCGATAGGCTATTCGGTTGTGAGATAACTAGTTTGGTTGGGAAATTGTTTTCAAACTTCGTAACTGCTCAACATAAAGATGTTTTCAACAATTGTTTAGCAAAAGCATTCGAGGATGACGACACGAAATTTTGCGAGATAATCTTGCAGACCCATAAAGGTAAGATGTGGGTTCAAGTCGAAGCAAATCCAGAAGTGAACAATAAAAACTCTCTCACAAGGATTATCGACATTACTGAAACTAAACAGGCTGGAGGTAACCAGATTTTAGTTAAAATAATGCAAGAAAAGTTAGTTAATGTCCTAGCTCTTTCCGCCAGTGCATTTGCTCACGCCGGGGAAGCCATAATTATTACAGATGTTGCTGGTACAATAATCGATGTTAACGATGCGTTCATCTCAACAACTGGCTATAGCCGTGAAGAAGTTATTGAGCAAGATATGCGAATTCTTCAATCGGGCACAGAATCACAATCATTTTATATCGACATGTGGCAAAAACTACTCGATGAAGGAAGCTGGAGTGGTGAAGTTTGGAACCGTCGTAAAAATGGTGACATGTATAGCGAAAAGAGGACAATCAGTGCCCTACGAGATGAACTAGATAACATCACTCATTTTGTCATTTTGTGCACAGATATCACTCAGATCAAAGAACATCAAAATCAACTAGAACAAATTGCTTATTATGACATTCTCACTAAGTTACCGAATCGTTCACTTCTCGCTGACAGATTATCTCAAGCTATGCTGCTGTGCAATCGTCACGATCAGTCACTCGCCGTATTATTTTTAGATTTAGATGGCTTTAAACGCGTGAACGATCTGCATGGACATGCTGTAGGTGATAAATTATTGGTCGCAATCTCACAACGAATGAAGGATGTTTTACGTGAAGGGGATACTTTAGCAAGGATCGGTGGAGATGAGTTTGTTGCTATATTAACTAATTTAGTAAAAGTTGAAGATTGTGAACCGATATTAGAGCGTTTTTTGCTCGCAGCTTCTAAACCTATTACAGTTGGTGATGTGGTTCTAAAGGTATCAGCCAGTATTGGCGTGACTCTGTACCCACAAAATAGTGTGAAAGCTGATCAACTATTACAGCATGCAGATCAAGCTATGTATGTGGCTAAAGAATCTGGAAAGAATCGTTATCACCTATTTGATGACGCTCAAGATGATGTGGTGAAAGAGCAGCGAAAAAACTTAAAAGCGATACGCAGAGCATTGGATTGTCATCAATTTGTGCTTTATTATCAGCCTAAAGTAAATATGCATACAGGTGCTGTAATAGGTGTTGAAGCGTTAATACGCTGGCAACATCCTAAACGAGGATTATTAAACCCAGTAGAGTTTTTGTCTATTATAGAAAATAATCCTATGAGTATAGAGATGGATGAATGGGTTATAAATACTTCATTAGCACAAATTAGCCAATGGCAAAAAGTGGGTCTCAGCCTTCCTGTTAGTATTAATGTAAGAACTACAACATTACAATTACAGCAACCTGACTTTACAACTAGACTGACAGCATTATTAGCCGCGCACTCTGATGTAGAGCCACATTATTTAGAACTTGAGGTGTTAGAAACAAATGCTTTAGAAAATGAAATGGATATATTAACGATTATGGATAACTGCGTTGCCTTGGGTGTAAAATTTTCCTTAGATGACTTCGGCAAAGGTTATTCATCACTTACTTACATTAGACAGACGCCTGTAAGCCAAATTAAAATAGACCAAAGTTTTGTGCGAGATATGTTAGTAGATCCTAATGATTTTGCCATTGTTGAAGGCGTGATAGCCGTAGCGAAATCATTCAAACGAGAGGTGATTGCGGAAGGTGTTGAGACGATTGAACATGGTAATGCATTATTGCAAATGGGCTGTGAATTAGCACAAGGTTATGGGATTGTAAAACCAATGTCTGCGAGTAATATTCCTGTATGGATCAGTGACTGGAAACCTCATGTTAGCTGGCAGATCTAAAGCATTGAGTAAGGATTCGAATTTGTCTTCATTTTGTTTTCCAAATGAAACTTTTAGAGGTGTTGATTTACCATAAATCTATGTGGCAAAATATCACTGTAAGCGAATGGATGTACGATCCATTTGTAACCCAGAGATTTTATCGCTAACTCAACTAAAAGCTGAAACTTTAATGCTTAAACGTCTACTATAATGAGTCATTATTAAATTAACCTTAGATCTTTTAGGATGATTTTCCCTCAAATTTTAACTTCTTAAACTCATTAATCTGAGAGTATTGATTTCCCAACCTATGCAAAGTATTTGGGTTGAGTATGATTTTTTCGTTTTCAGAAATATTGCCTTGGATTCGTATATCATTTTTCTTTAAAGTTCTAATTTGAACGGATAAAATTTATATCTTATTTCCCTTTACTACATGTAAGGTTGGATTACTATCCGACCATAAAAAACATGTTTAAAGGTAAAATATAGGATGGTCTTGAAGAAATCTGTTTCAGAGATACCTTGCCAGTCATGCCTGCTCAGAGGGTTGTTATCAAAGGTACATGCGAATCTTAAGCTAGCATGTCAAGTTGAAAGTACCGCCGACTTTGTAAGGTAGTGTAGATCGTTAATTATCTATCGAGAATCAAGATAAAGTGTAGATATAACAAATTACACTTAGCTTAAGTTTAGTCAACCAGTAATAAGTTTTAGAGATACTTTTATCAGATATCGAATTTTATGTTTATTTATAACATGAGATAAATTTTTAGTTTGCATACCTGACAATCTGAGATTCAAAATCATATTGAACCATCGAACCAACTTGGATATGATGCGATTTATCTGATTCAAATTATCACCGAGATCCAGATTCCAGCGAAATATGCTATATTTTCCAATAGCCTAGATTATTCAAATTTATTTACTAGATACAATCAATGCCTGAACAATTTTTTTGTCTTATATTGTCGTTATCTAATTGTTATTTTAGAAATCATAGATCATTTTGGATGTTTATATCTCGCTTTATTATTGTGGGTTGTTTTGCTTTTGTTGTTCTTTCGCCTTAATTTCTTGAAGCTTTGTTAATGGCGTGATTTTTTGTGACGGTTGTACCGATGAGGTGGTGTTAGCTACAGTTTGTTCTGATAGGTTCAAATATTGGGCTGCTTTCTCAAAACCGAAAGAAATTGTATTACCAATAAAAACACCTAATGCAATTATTAAAACCCACTTAAATCCCGATGGCTTAGATTGTTCTTTCTTAAGCCTTGACGGTTTTGGTTCTTCTTTTCGAACGTGATAAACGGATCGTTCATTGTCCATTTCTATTTTCATTTTTTATTCCTCAATATAAGTATTTTTGTTAAACATAAGCTCACATAGAAGTAATAATGAGTGAAACTTTATGTAAAGTGGAGCAGCTGATGCTGCTATTTTACAGATAAATAATCGTAAAAATCTAATCAGAGCACTGAAATAAGCATTTTAATACTCAATATGATGAGCAATACAGAAAACACTTTTTTAAGTGTAGAAATATTTAATCTGTGTGCTAACTTGGCTCCGTATGGTGCGGTAAAAAAGCTGACTATCGAAATAAGTAATACAGCAGGTAAATAAACATAACCAAATGTATAACTACCCGCTGAATAACTTCCCCAGCCGTTAATCACATAACCTAAAGTACCTGCAATGGAAATGGGTAATCCTATTGCTGCAGAGGTGCCGATGGCTTTTTTTATATCAATATTTTGTTTGAGTAAATAGGGCACTGTTAACGAGCCGCCACCGATTGACACCAAGGCAGATATTGCACCAATTCCACCACCTGCAATTAATAATTGCGTGTTACTAGCAAGACGGTGTGTATGGTTAGGTTTTTTATTCAAAAACATTTGAATACCGACGTATGCCATGAAGATTGAAAACAACAACGCTAGATAAAATGAGTTAATGTAAGACACAATCAGAGTGGCAAAGAATGTTCCTACAATAATCCCTGGTGCCATACTTTTAACCACTCCCCAAATAACGGCTCCTTTCGCATTATGAGTACGTAGGCTTGATATTGACGTTATTATTATGGAAGCCATTGACGTGCCTAACGCTAAATGAACAACATTTTCTAAAGGGATTCCCTGTGATAAATAGATTGATGTTAGGATTGGCACCATTATTCCGCCACCGCCGATTCCTAGCAGGCCCGCCATAAATCCGACAACTGTACCCAGCAATAAAAATAACAGTATCCATTCGACATCTAACATATTTGTGCCATTTATATTTTTACCTTTGACAAGTGCAGTTCATATGAATCATACGATTGTTGTCATTATTACTTGTTTGTGAGAGAGGGTTTTAATAAATTTGTAAAAGGGATATTGTTATATTTTGATAGTTGATTCAATATCTGGCTGTTTTAATAACAGCTTCATTCTAGTGATTGAAATTTAAATCAATCTTTTGCACTAACATTTGAAATACTTATAGCATCCACAACAAAATGGCACCAAATAAGATGCGATAAATCCCAAATCCTACAAAAGTGAATTTATCTAGAAAGCGAACAAATAGTTTAATGGTTAGATAAGCAACTAAAAATGAAGTCACAAAACCAACCATTAAAACCAGTAAGTTGCCGTCAGTGAACTCTTTATAGTGTTTCAATATATCAAAACCAGCCGCCGCGGCAAGCACTGGCAAAGCTAATAGAAACGAAAATTCCGCGCTAGCTTTGCGATTTAAACCAACTAATAATCCACCAACAATTGAAGCTCCCGCTCGGCTGGTACCAGGAATTAATGCAAACACTTGTGCTATACCGATCCAAAGCGCTTGTTTGTAGGTTATTGCTTCCACTTCATCAACCTTAACATGATGTTCTTTATGGAAATATTCGAGGGTTAAAAATATTATACCGCCTACGATAAACATAGTTCCTACTATAGCGATGGTAAAAAATTCTTTGATTTGGTTATGAAATAACAGACCAACAACACCAACTGGAATAAAAGCCAAGCATACTTTTAACCATAAATCATAATGCTTGAATGTAAACTTATCTTTATAGTTAGCAATAACGGCTAGGATAGCTGAAAATTGAATAATCACTTCAAACGCCTTATTTGCATCAGTTTGCTCAATTGCTAGCCATTTGCTGACCACAATTAAATGTCCGGTAGATGAAATAGGTAAAAATTCCGTAATACCTTCAACGATGCCTAAAATTATCGCTTGTATGATATCCATAAATATTTATTGTCTCTTATTAAAGGGAGCGTAGTCATAGATTAGCCACAAAAATAGCAGGTATTTTGGCTTAATCGGATTAATCTAGAGTAGTATAAATGAAATGATGAATAATGCTATTTTACAACGTCGTTGTGTGAGCTGTAGTGATGATTTTGTAGGTTAATATAGGCACTCATATGACAGATATCGACAAACTTACGATGATATTATATCTCGCATAAACGGTATTTTTTTAAGTAGTTACTATTTGAATATTACTGATAAAATATACAAAATTTTGCACCTGTTTAATGCCATTACCTAAAGTTTACTAATAGATGAAATAGTCTTTGAGAGTCTCGTATTTTGAGGGTTGAAGCTTGCTGGGTAAATATTGAAAAGTTTGATTTTACAGCTAGGCTCAATGGGCTGAACTAATATCTGAATGCTCCATTTAAATCGAAGGAATGAGAATTGTATGATAAATTTCAAAACTCCCGACGTTGAGCCTAAAGGTCACACAGCTTATTTCAATGCTGTTTAAGCTGGTGATGTTTAGATTTTCTGACAATACAATGATTGATGGTTAAGTGGCGTGTTAATTGTTGACAACCATTTTTATTAACAACATAGCAATGTAATTAAATATCGTTTTTATTGGAAAGATCTTTCCAGCTTGTAACTCTTCAATATTTACTTATTCCATAATTCCTATCATCATCTACGTGGAGGCAAGATATTTATTCATCAGGATAGCCTGGGAAAAAATCTTGTTTTATGTGGTCTTCTGAAATATCCATTTTTATTAATTTTTTACCCAAGCTGTCTACCATGCCTTCTGGCCCAGAAATATAAAAAATAGGTTTTTGAAGATCAGGTACCCACTTCCTAATTAAACGCTCGTCAATGCGTTCTGGTGAAATAATATGATGTATTATTATATTTGGGTTGTTTTTTGCAAATTGTTCCAACTCTTCTTTATATGCAATGCTATGGTTGCGATTGCCGTAGAGTAACGTCACATGCAATTTTGTCTTTGCGTGATCGGCCTCTTTAAGAATTGAGTAGAAGGGAGTAATACCAATTCCACCAGCAACGAAGATGCATTCTTGTGCAGGATCTTCAATCGTAAAATCACCCTCTATGCCCGTTATTTCGATCGACTTACCAATTTTTAAATTGCAAAGAGCCGACTTAAAAGTACTACCTTTTTCATTTGCTAACTTGGTAGTAATTGTTATCTCTTTTTCAAAAGGAGCTGAGGCGATCGTAAACCAACGATCTGAGCCGCGATCGTCGGTGGGTTCGTGATGAAGAACATAATGAATATACTGACCGGCTTTCCATGTTACTGATTCGGCGGGGCTGAAGATAAATGATTCGACATCAGACGTTTCTTTTTTTCTACGAATAAGCTTAAGTTTCATTGAATTTACCTCATTGTATTAGTCTTTATTAGTGGTTGATTACTAATTATCCTTATGTGATTCTATCCGTTTTAACATCTCGGCAATAACGATCGCTTCGTATGGATTGGATCTTTTGCGCCGTAAAATAGCGTCACATTCTTATATTCAATTGCAGCGTTTGTAATCTTATTCTAAACACTGTTTATTGTCTTTCAGCTCGACTTTATTTCTTTTTTAAAATCGCTCCATTTCTCGGGTTCGTGATTAAACCACTTAAGTAACTCAGTGCTTGGGGCAATGCCTTTGAACCAGTTATCAAACAGCGCTTTATCTTTACTAACACCTCTTGGCCAGAATCTGTCAACACAAAGTGTGTAAACCCTCATTGTCGTTAGAAGGTTCATAAATATTTTTATGGTAATCATATCGCTTAAGTTATTGAAACCTTAGCTTACATATTAGCTAATTAATCCTTTCAGATAATCAGTTAGGAACATTTATTCTAATTTACCACTCATAGGCCATTAAGCCAACAGTGATGATTTCACACTAGATTGTGAATAGGTCCTCTCTTCGTTAATAACAAGATATATTCAAAGATCACTAATGACATCAAAAGAAGTCGATATTTAATCGATATAAGCATTACCGTGCTATTTAACGTGATCGTTACAGACAAAAGATTTAATTTTTTGTAATTCTTCAATTCTTACAATTGCCTTACCGCGCAAAGGCGCATGCATAACATAGACAGCTGATTCATCGATATTCTCTTGCCAACCAAATACAAAGTTTTTTGAGCCGGTGTATCTTTCGTAAGTCACTTTGCCAATAAAACATATTACTTTCGGTTGCTCTGTTTTTATGATCAATGTAATTTTTTTACGACCAGGTAATTCTTCAAATTTTAGTAACTCATTAATATCACGGGTTGGCCGATCGATGATGTTTATAAAACCTAGCTTATAGATGTCGTTAAATCTTTCTTTGTACATTTTGGCTAATGCAGCATCATCTTTTAGTTCACCTCTGGATTCTGTCACAAGGCCTGCATCAGAAAGTAGATACCAAAACATCTTATTATTAGAAAACGGCACAAGACGACGCAGTGAACCCGGATGAGGATTGATCCCAACAAAAAGTATTTCGCAATTTTTATATCGATAACAAATCATTGTTCAGGATTTAGGTTCGGGATATGTAATTTTACCATTTTTTACTTTCAAAAAAGATGTGAGTGTGTGACGAGAGGCTTTGGTGAGGCTCATGATGTCACGGACAAGCCAGCCTTGTTTAATCAACGCGTCACTAACAAGCGAACGATGACAGCGCCAAGGCAAAACCTCCGCACACATAATCACGCTTACTTTATCATTGGCAATCTTAATGAGGGATTTTAAACCGACCTCGAATTCAACAGTTGCCATATAGTCAGCATAACCTCTGAAGGATCGATTACGCCAACCAAGATTCACAGAATTTTTATTTGTATGGCGTAAGCCGCCAAGATTTTCTATAAATTCATAACTAATAGATTCTTGTTTTAAAGCTAGTTCTAAGTTTGTCTTATTGAATTGTGGATTATGACGAGATTTGGGTATAGTTCTGATATCTACGACTGTCTGTACATTATACGTTTTTAATAACGTTATAAATTTATCAATTGAATGAGTAGAGTGACCAATTGTGAAAATTATAGGTTTCTTCATATCGTTGTACCTCAAGGCCTAACCAGTTAACAATTTAACGATATTTATCATGGTATTGAGAGATGTTAATGCAAAGTTTGTGTTATGGGTTTGGTGATAAATTACTACACGATCCAACAATATTATCATTATAGGACTGCGCAGTAGTTGGATTCAATAGTAAGCTGCACTGCAAATTCGGCGAATAAAATGATACAACAGCTAAAATAAAATCATCATGACTTAAAAAATTATCGGCAATTAGCCGTACTAACATGTCAAATCTAAATGGATATAATAATAATGAACAACATACTCACCATCATTGCTCGAATTGAAGCCAAAGCTGACAAAATCGAACTTGTTAAATCTTCGTTGATCAATATTATTGAACCGACACGTATGGAAGAAGGCTGTCTGCAATATGATCTACATCAGGATAACGACCATCCCGAAGTATTTATTTTTTACGAAAACTGGCAATCGCATGCCTCATGGCAAACTCACATGAAAAGCGATCACCTAAAAGCACATAGGGAAGAAACGTATGGTGCAATTCAAAGCTTTATGCTTAATGAAATGAGTAAAGTATCTATGGATTAAATTGCATTTCCGAAAAGAACTGGCCATGACCACTGATGCAAGCGAGTCGTCAAAATAGTGAAAGAATTAATTCATCCCTGCTTAATTCAACTCCGCTCGACGACTCGCTTGGTGTATGCAAATTTCTAATAAATCGGCATCAAATTTACGAAGTATATGCTGCACTGACTTATTTTTAACAGATAACATTTTAATTATAGAGTTGTATTTCTTCAAGCTTTTTAAATTTGAATATACAGATTTTCAACAAGCATTTTTTTGATGCCTTAACCTTTCTGGAGCTACATATTTTCGTCAGCATATTGCGTGTAAAACTTATTTTCTGATGCACTCATACACTTCTTTAGAAGTTACTGGAACGCCTTCAACAGATGAAGAAAAATCATAGTAAAAACCAGTTCCGTCAGGCTTTATGATAAATGCATAATCAACGTCATTTGGTCCCCAATCCCAACGATTATTTACCCCTTCACGTCGATACTTTGTTAACTGACCTGTGTAGCCGCCATCGAACAGTATATAACCTGCCCCGTGAAGATCAGCATTGCTAAATAACCCTACCTCAAGCAACGTTCCTTTGTCAGAGTCTTCGCCATTACAAATCCATGACGTAAATTTGCCCAGATTGGCTTCGTTATAGGTTACATTTTCCAATATTATTGTTCGCGGCCCTGATGGCTTTGAAGGTGGTGGCGTTACACAAGAAGTCACTAAGAGTGTAGTCGACAAAATGACGATAGTACTAATTATGTTCTTTATGTTTAATCTCATAAGCTGACGGATCCTTTGGTTAGTCAACACATTTTTAATGTGATTAGTATAAATCTATTTTTCATTATTATTCTTTAATTTATAAATATACCCACACTATTTTTGCAGTGTAGATAATTGATTGAAAAACTATGGTGTAGTCGATATAAGCGTTAGCAGATGCTGCGCTTTAGAATGGGGTGTTGTTGATAGTAAAATTCACAAGCAATTTATTGTTCTTTTAGCGGGTCTGAATTACGCTCCAACGGTACCTCTGGCGCCTTTACGTTTAATAATACTACTAAACTTTTACTGATCATCATATTGACCTTTGATCGGTAGGTAATCAATGTAACGTAATTAAAATGGCCATGCTCTTAGCTACAAATCAAGTCTAATAAAACTAGGGAATGACTCGTTTAATTATCCAAAAGTATCTTCGATGTTGTCAGAGATTAATGTCGAATCGATATTTGAGGCATGCATATAATCATCTTGTTAAATGTTTGTATGCTTATAAATAGTATTAGGATGAACTCAAGTCCTATTTAAGGCCAAGCTTGTGCAATAGGCCAGAACTACAACAACTATTGTACCCATTTTAATATGTGAGTTAATCACGGGTATAGCTTTAGCAAATAAAGTCTACGTTTGACCAAACACCCTTTTTATTATTATTTGAGGTCAATTGGATGCACACTTTATGATAAGTGCATAGTTTAAATTGGGGCACCACAATGAGAAAAATTATATCAGGATTACTATCTATAATGATTGCGTGAATGGCTTTTGCCACCGTTGCCTATGTCGGCAATGAGGCACAAGGCCATGTCAGACATATGATGAATGGCTGAAGTGATACATAGTCGAAACAAGGCTTACTGCCAACGGCAATGAAAGAAGCACCGATTGCAACTGCCACTCAGATCCTGCAGCCTAAGCCACGGATAATTTGGTTGAAATGAAATTGCATGCAAGCCATGTGCGACATGCGATTGATCCGACGTTGGAAGCGGCTGGCCCAGGTATGGGATACGGGCTAATGAAGACGGTCGATGGGGCAATTTTACATACAACACTTGCAAGTAACACTGTGGACGCATCCGATGCAGTCAAAATCCATACAGATCACGTGGTGACATCGTTAAAAAATGTAATTGTACGCAGTCGATTGGCTTTGGCTGAAACTCAAGCGATTAATGATGCAGCAATAGCAAATGAAGCAGCACCGCATTCTGTCAAAATGGCCGAAGTGACTCAAGCAAACCTTGACGGTATTGACGTCTTTGTAGTTATTGCAGCATCTATAACCTGCCGATTTACTACGATAACAAATCTAATTTTTACTTTCCCCAAAAACCATAAACGTTCTTGGAAAATCTTAATTTAATGCTGTATTACTGTCAAAAATATAATTCAGGTATATCCATACGGATAGATCTATAGCTTATGCTAGTAAAGGCAGCTCACCATCAATCAAAAAATCATTCACTGGAAAATGCACGATATTATTTTCACCGACCTGCTTAAAGAGTACGTCATTAGCATTTGTTTCGCATAGCCACTGTGTCATCGTTTGAGGCTTATTTGCTTTGAATGAAGAGGGCTTAAAAATTCCTATACAGATACCATGTTCGCGGTCGCGAGAAGATTCATATTGAAACGCATCAACACCAGCCTTTCGCATTGCTGAACCTATCTGTTGAGCATGAGAATATTCTTGTGGATGAGTGAGTTCTGCCAAATATGTATTAAACGGTTTTAAGTGCAGTTTGATCCCATTATCAGTTTGATAGTCAACTGAGAACATCGTGTGCTCTGAACGCATCTTTTCACTATCTGTTTGTATATCCATTGAATACAAGAAAATAAATCGATAATACGCCGTTTCAGCCAGCGTAACCGTTGGATTACAACCGCCGTAAAATAGGCTAGGCTCATTGGTTCGCCCAAAACGCGACCCCCATTGCAACGGTGGGTAGCGAAATGGTGTGGTTAACAAATAATGATAACCCTGAAGGCCATCGGGATAGGGCGGCTTTGCACTTTCGAGCAATTCTTCGAGTACTGCTTGCTCATCAAGCGTATCGACATAGCCCATTGTCGCTATCTGTTCTTGACTCTCAACTAGGCGATACAATGTGCCGGACAGACGACCAATATAGTTTTCACCTTCGCAAGCAGCCCAAATCATTAAACCTTGCCTCGAATAGCATCAACAAAGCGAAGTACTGTCATTAAGCCTTCTATACTGGCGATCTGTTTTGCTGGTATACCGCCGGTGATCTTATTGTTTGTGTGCATGAAACGTTTGATCCACACTTCATCGCCACCTGTTAATGCGAATAAAGCTCTAGCAATTCGTATGACGATTAAAGCTAGTTCGCCTGATTTAGAAGTGGGATCAAGTGAAGGATTACTTTTTAACTTGCTGAACGCAGTTCGATGCATACCAATTGCGGCTGAAATTTCGGATTGCTTCAAGCCAAGTTGATCTACGACATTAACAATGGCTTTTGCTAATACAGCGTCACGGGAGATTTGTTGTTTTTCTTGGACAGACATATTTGCACCTCCTATATTACACAATAAACTTAACGGTATCTGTTCAATATGAACATATTGTACGTTTTTTGTGAAATTAGCACAATTAGTCACTGGTAGCTAAAATAGTTTTAACACTATGATATAAGAGAATGTGTTCATTGAAGGAGTGGCTATATTAACCAAGGCTATTGGTCTACAGAGATAATATTTAACCATTAGAATTTATCACTTTAGCTTTTATTTTATAACTTCATAAAGGGTTGCATCACTTTCTGTGATAATAAAAGCAGAAATGTGATGGTGGCTGCTCTGCTATGTTTTGAAGTTACAGTCACTTACTAAGAGTATTGTTGATATTAGTATTATTATGATTGAATTGTTTGGTATAGCCCTTCATTCGACATTAGAAGCAAGGCAAAATGCAAGTGGTACAACAAACTCTTAAATTTTATTTGAGATATAAAAAAGCCCCATGTATCAGATACATAGAGCTTAAATATGGCGGAGAGTCAGGGATTCGAACCCTGGGAGGGTTTAACCCCTCGCTGGTTTTCAAGACCAGTACATTCGGCCGCTCTGTCAACTCTCCAAGACGCGAAATAATACTAGGGTTGCCGTTATAAAACAACCATAAATTTTAATTTCTTCAAATTGAAGCTGAATGCTTGCACTTCTGAACTTATAAGGTAGGATCATGGTCTTAAGTTTGTATCTGAAAAAACTCAACACATATCGGAGATTTATAGTGATGAATTATGATGCCCAACCTACAGTTGTTCGTTCGCAAGGATCAGCTCTTGTAACAAATAAATTATTACGTAGTACTTATATACTACTTGGAATGACACTACTATTTAGTGCATTAACAGCTGGTGCTTCAATGGCGTATAATTTACCTCATCCAGGTATGATTATCACCTTAGTGGGTTATTTTGGTTTATTGTTTTTGACTACTAAGTTGCGTAACAGTGCTTGGGGCATAGCGTCAGTTTTTGCGCTAACAGGTTTTATGGGACTAACATTAGGTCCTATCATTAATTATTATTTGCAGATGAACGGTGGTAGCCAGATCGTTATGCAAGCACTAGGTGGAACTGGCATTATCTTTTTTGCATTGTCAGCATATGCAATTAAGAGTGAAAAAGACTTTAGCTTCATGGGCGGTTTTTTGATGGTAGGGATATTAGTTGCCTTCCTTGCTGGCCTTGGTGCATTTTTCTTTGAAATGCCAGGTTTATCACTAGCTGTTTCTGCAATGTTTGTATTGTTAATGTCAGGCTTAATTTTGTATCAAACCAGCGAGATAATTCATGGTGGTGAAACGAATTACATCATGGCGACGGTTACCTTGTATGTCACTATTTATAACTTATTCACTAGCTTATTACACCTACTAGGTGCTTTTGGCGGAAATGATTAAATTTCTAGTTTTCTTCTTTCCAAAGTAATTATACTTATATCTCTTTATTACTACTATAAAGTAGGATTGAGAAATATTGGTTATAAAGACATTGCGAGGAAAAATATTTATGTCAGTCTCATACAAAGGAAGCGTTACAGCCATCGATAAACTTCAACCACAATTAATAGATCGCTTTGGTAGACATGTAACCTATGTTCGCATGTCAATTACTGACCGTTGTGATTTTCGTTGTGTGTATTGCATGGATGAAGAAATGACATTCATGCCACGCGAACAACTTTTAACGTTGGAAGAAATCGTTTTTATATTGCGTGCTTTTTGTGAACTGGGTGTCGAAAATGTGCGTATTACTGGCGGTGAGCCACTAATTAGACGAGATGTGGATTGGTTGTTTGAACAAGTAGGACAACTTAAAAGCTCTACTGCACTTAAAGAGCTCAATATAACCACCAATGGTTCGCAATTACCCAAGTACGCAAAATCGATGGCGAAATCAGGTGTAGATAGAATTAATATCAGTCTGGATTCTCTTAACCCTGAGCGTTTTCGTGAATTAACACGAGTCGGTGATTTAAACACCGTTTTAGCAGGTATTGAAGCCGCTAAGCAAGCTGGTTTTAAACGCATTAAACTGAACGCAGTGATCATGAAAGGGCGCAATGATGACGAAATTATTGATCTAGCTCAGTTCGCTATCGATAATGAGTTGGATATTTCCTACATAGAAGAAATGCCGTTAGGCCATGTAAGTCATCAACGTGATGAGAGTTATTGTTCCAGTGATGAAGTCCTCGCAACCTTACAACAGGCTTTCGAATTAACGAGTAGCAATATTCAAACTGGTGGGCCTTCACATTATTATCGTGTTGCTGGATCTAAAAGTAAGATAGGTTTTATTTCTCCTCATAGTCATAATTTTTGCGAAAGTTGTAATCGCGTTCGCGTGACAACAGAAGGCCGCTTATTACTGTGTTTGGGTCAAGAGCATTCTGTCGATTTACGAGACATTATTAGAAAGCATCCTGAGAATATTGAGTTATTAAAGCAAGCTATTATTGATTCAATGGAGATCAAGCCTAAGGGCCATGACTTTAATCTTAAAGAAGAACCTATAATCTTCAGACATATGAGTGTGACTGGTGGTTAACTACCGACCAATGATGACGGATGAGGCGATAGATAGCCTGCATACTGCGACGGTACTTGATGAGTTCGGTGATGCGCGTGAATTGTCGCTTACAGGTGAAAGACCGCTGACAATTTATCTTGATAATCGTGAAATCGTGACATTGATGACGATGGGCGCGCAGCCAGAATTATTAACGTTAGGCTACTTACGAAACCAAGGTCTTGTCGAACATTTAGAAGATATTGTAGCAATTCAAGTTGCTTGGGATGTTGATGCTGTGGCAGTAACCACAAGTCAAACACGACCGGATTTGGACCAGATCTTATCAAAACGTACAGTGACCAGTGGCTGTGGCCAAGGCACTATGTTTGGCGATGTGATGGAATCGTTAAATGAGCTCGTATTACAATGTCCATCATTTAGTGCAGAGAGTATCTATCATGTATTAGATGGCTTGTCAGAATACAATCAAATGTATAAGCAAGCTGGCGCAGTACATGGTTGTGCCTTATGCGTTGGCGGCAACGTTGAAATATTTGTAGAAGATGTAGGTAGGCACAATGCAGTTGACGCCATCTCTGGCTGGATGTGGTTAGAAAATATTACAGGCGAAGACAAAGTTTTTTATACGACTGGGCGCTTAACTTCTGAGATGGTGATTAAAGTCGCCCAGATGCAAGTGCCATTATTGTTATCTCGTTCCGGCGTTACCGAAATGGGCTTGCGCTTAGCGAAACAAGTCGGCATTGGGATGGTGGCGAGAGCTAAGGGTAAACATTTCTTGGTATATGCTGGCCAAGAACATTTCAAAAATTAGTATTAGGTTATATCAACAAGGTTCTTTACTTGCTTTGAACGTATAGCTGGCTTAGACTAAGCCTTGTTAAATTTAAGTTGTTTTTTTACTTTATAGGAGGCTCCCCATGGCTTTTGAATTACCACCACTACCATATGCTGATGATGCGTTAGAACCAACAATTTCTGCTGAAACAATTAGCTATCACTATGGTAAACATCACCAATCTTATGTGACTAACTTGAATAATTTAGTACCAGGTACTGAATTTGAAAATTCATCATTAGAAGAAATTATAATGAAAGCGAGCGGCGGCATTTTTAATAACGCTGCGCAAATATGGAATCATACATTTTATTGGAACGGTTTAACGCCAAATGGTAAGGATACTGTTTCTGGTGATTTAGCGGCTGCAATTGATAAAAAATTTGGTTCTTTTGCTGAATTTAAAACTAAATTTTCAACATCTGCTGCCACTAACTTCGGTTCAGGTTGGACTTGGTTAGTTAAAAACACTGATGGCAGTCTAGAAATCGTTAACACAAGTAATGCAGGTAGTCCGCTTACTTCTGGCCAAACACCATTACTTACATGTGATGTGTGGGAACATGCTTATTACATCGATTATCGAAATGCTCGTCCTAAATATGTTGAATCCTTTTGGGGGTTGGTTAACTGGGATTTTGTTGCGAATAACTTCGCCGTTTAATCACAGTAGGTTATAAAATTGAAGCAAGTTTTGCTTACAATGACATAAAGATATAAAATACCGCGTTATTTGATTTATGGCAGTTTCATTTGAAACTGCCATTTTTCGTTTTAAGCCTTTGGGTTTATTCATTAATGAATATATAGGGTGAAGATGTGAATGGATATGAAACAATGACAACACACAGTTCAGCTATTATGCCAACATATGGCCGTCTTGATGTCGCTTTTACAGAAGGTAAAGGCGCATGGTTAACAGATACTGATGGTAAAAAATATTTGGACGCATTAAGCGGTATTTCTGTGTGCAATCTAGGTCATACTCATCCTGAAGTTACTCGAGTTATCTGTGAACAAGCGGCTAGATTAGTTCACACCTCAAATGTATATCAAATTCCTTTGCAGATTGAACTAGCTGAAAAACTGACACAGTTATCAGATATGGAACAAGTATTTTTTGGTAACTCTGGCGCTGAAGCTAATGAGGCAGCCATTAAAATCGCCCGTAAATATGGCCATAATAAAGGTATCGACAGACCTGTCATTATAGTTATGGAAGGCAGTTTCCATGGAAGGACAATGGCGACATTGACTGCTACTGGTAATGCCAAAGTTCAGGTTGGCTTTGAGCCATTAGTACCAGGCTTTGTACGTGTCCCTTATAATGATTTAGATGCATTAAAAATGGCGGTAGGTCACTGGCCTGAGGCTGTGGCCATTCTGTTAGAACCTGTGCAGGGCGAAGGTGGAATTAAAATTCCAGATGCCGATTATCTTGCATCTGTGCGTAATATATGTAATCAGCGTAAATTGTTAATGATGTTAGATGAAGTTCAAACAGGCATGGGCCGAACTGGAAAATGGTTTGCATTTCAGCACAATCAAGGTGCCAAACCTGATGTAATGACCTTGGCTAAAGCCTTGGGTAATGGCTTGCCAATTGGCGCTTGTTTGGTTGCGGGTCCCGCAGTAGGAGTGTTGCAGACGGGAAATCATGGTTCAACGTTTGGTGGGAATCCATTAGTTTGTCGTGCAGCATTATCGGTGATCGAGACTATTGAAAAGGATCATTTAATAGACAATGTTAACAGTCTGAGTGTTCAAATGCTTACTGGTTTTAAAGCCAAGTTAGAGGGCGTTGAGGGTGTCAAAGCAATTCGAGCAGCAGGTTTTATGTTTGGTATTGAATTAGCCATCCCGTGTGCAGATTTAGTAAAACAAGCATTAGCGGCAGGCATATTGATTAATGTGACAGCAGACAAAGTCATAAGATTATTACCACCGTTAGTGATTAATGTTGATGAAGCTAATCAAATAGTAACAATGGTGAGTGAATTAATTATTAAATTTCTTTCTTCACAGCCAGTTGAGAGCCAAGCTTAACATGAGACATTTTTTAACATTAAAAGATTTAACCTCGCTTGAATTAGAACAATTAATTGCACGTGCGATCGAGTTAAAACGCATGCATAAAGCGGGTGTGATTTATCAACCGCTTAAAAATAAAGTGCTGGCGATGATCTTCGAAAAGTCATCAACGCGTACCCGTGTTTCATTTGAATCTGCAATGCTTCAATTTGGTGGTGGTTCAATTTTCTTATCATCTAATGATACCCAGCTGGGTCGTGGTGAGCCAATAGAAGATTCTGCTCGTGTTATTTCCAGCATGGTTGATGTGGTGATGATCCGCACATTTGAGCACAATAAAGTTGAAAGATTTGCCCAATACTCATCAGCACCAGTGATTAATGCGTTAACCGATGATTATCATCCTTGTCAGTTATTAGCTGATATGCAAACCTATGTTGAGCATCGCGGTTCGATTAAAGGCAAAACGGTAGTGTGGGTTGGCGACGGTAATAATATGTGTCATTCATATATTAATGCTGCAGAACGTTTTGGTTTTGATTTAAATATCGCGACACCAGTTGGTTATGAACCTAGTGCTGCTATTGTTGCACAGGCGAAGGCTAAAATTAATTTATATACCGATGTGAAAAGTGCTGTTAAAGATGCCGATATGATAGTTACAGATGTGTGGGCAAGTATGGGGCAAGAAGAAGAACAGCGTAAACGCGAAGTAGCGTTTGCTAATTTTCAAGTTGATAGTAGTGTTATGGCATTAGCACATCACGATGCTTTATTTATGCATTGTTTGCCTGCTCATCGAGGTGAAGAAGTCTCGGCTGAAGTACTAGATGGCCGACAAAGTGTTGTTTGGGATGAGGCTGAAAATCGCTTACATGCTCAAAAAGCGTTATTAGAATTTCTATGTGCTAATAAATCTAAATCGTAGTGATCTATTATTTAAACATATATAAAAACTTAAAAATACTCAATTGCATTGATAAGTGACTCTCTTTGGTTTGTACGTAAGCAAGATGACTAATTGCAATAGTGATTTAACTGTTAAGATTGGCGGCCAAATCATCTAACCGCTCAATTGTACCGATATCAGACCATGCACCTTGATAAAGCTCGCCGCTTATTTGTGAGAGAGCCATTGCCTTTAATAAAATAGGTTTTAAGGCCAAACGCTGCACCATTAAACCAGTAAATAGAGCAGGATGATAAACGCCTATTCCACTATAAGTATATTTAACGTTGCCTTCTGCTTGTATCAAACCTGAAGTTATTGCAAAGTCACCCAATGGATTATGGGCTGGATTAGCAATCATCACTAGATGGCACAGAGTATCTGTCGAAAGCGGCTTCTTGACTAATGCTTGATAGTCAAAGTCTGTCCAGATATCACCATTCACAATTAAAAATGCTTCATCACCAAGCAAAGGCAAAGCATTAATAATGCCGCCAGCTGTTTCTAAACCACCTTCTTGTTCTGGTGAATAAGTAATTTTTGCACCGTATTGATGACCATTACCTAACACGGCTGGAAATTGATCAGCAAGATGAGCAGTATTGATAATGATTTCGGAAATATCTGCCTTCACTAATGCTTGAATAATATATTCTATGAGACGAAATTGGCCAACTTTTAATAAAGGTTTCGGCGTAGTATCTGTATGAGGCCGTAATCGTTCTCCACGACCAGCAGCTAAAATCATCGCCTTCATTAAATAGCTACTATTTGTGGCTGTTGATGAAGAAACACGTTCAGCTGTGTAAAGTCAGCGTATTTAGCGCTTATTCTACGAACGTATGCTAATGTAAGCGGTAGATCGTTCATGTAATTGGTTTTTCCATCACGATAATTAAGTCTACAGAAAATACCTAACACCTTGATGTGACGTTGCAATCCCATCAGGTCGAACCATCGTGTAAATTGTGCTAGTGAAATACCCTCTAATAAGCCCTGTTGTTGAGCAGTTAGTAGGTAATATTCTATCCATTCACTTATTTTGTGTTCAGGCCAAGTAATATAACAATCACGTAATAATGATACTAAATCATAGCTGATAGGCCCGATAACAGCATCTTGAAAATCAATAATTCCTGGCGAATTATCAACAGTATGCATTAAATTTCGAGAATGATAATCACGATGGACTATGACATACGGCTGAGCTAATGCATTTGAAATAAGATGATTAAAGGTTGTCGGCAAAAACTCAGGAGTCGAAATATTTAAATGCTTGTTAAGAAACCAATTTGGAAACAACGTCATTTCTTGCTGTAATAACGCCTTGTCATAAATTGGGATATCTATATTTTGAGCGGGACAAAGTTGTATTTTAATCAAACTATCGATGGCAGCTTTATATAAGCTATCAGCGGCGATTTCATTAATACTATTGAGTTCTTCAAGATACGGACGAAAGCCAAAATCAGTTAGTAATAAAAATCCAGCATCGATATCTCTTTCATATAGCTTAGGTACATTAATACCGTGATCGTATAGAAACGTACCAATTTCAATGAAGGGTATCGTGTCTTCTTGTTGGGGTGGAGCATCCATTAAAATCCATGTGTTGGTCTTTATGGTTAATCGAAAGTAACGTCTAAAACTCGCATCATTTGATGCTATCTCAAGCCTGTAATGCACTGATGGAAATATAGTTTTCAGCCAATGATGTATCTCATCGAGGCGTGTATCGATCTTAATCATAGAAGACATATATATTTAACTTCCGCTCTTAATATGTTGAAATGTAACTAATACTGTCCGGTATTATCTCATACATTAGGATGAATTCATGCTGAAATAAAAATTGAAGTGTATAGTATTGTGTACTGTGGGTTGTTCATTTTTATTTGTGAGAAACCAATCAGGTTGGATGTTTAATTGTCCGTTATAACTATAATTTTGGAGAGAAAATGAAAAGTCTTGTTTTTATTGTATTGTTAGTACTTGCCGGAATAGCTGGATATAATTTTATTAATAAACCGACGGAAAGTGTTGAGCCTATAGCCAATGTCAAAGACGTTACAACACCAGCCACTAATCCTGCCGTTAATAATGATGCGTCAACATCTGCTGTAGAAAATATAGCAAACGTTGAAAGTGCTTCAGAGAATGAAACCACCTTGGTAGAAACAGATGGTTCAAATATGACGACGCCAGCAGATATGCCTGAAGAAGCTCAGCATAAAATGTATTCAACAATGATGGAATACAATAAATGTATGTTGAGTGATAGGCCTGAATATCATCATGAAAATACAAGAACGGAAGATATTGCTGGCAAAACTTTAGCTGAATGTGAGTCCAACTTGGACACTTTGAAAGAGATTTTAGAAGCTAACGATGTGAATGCTGACCTACGTGAAGGTATGGTTAAAACGGTTCGTCAACGTGCAACTCGTAAGCTAATGGGAGCTGTTATGCAATCTCAAGCTGCAAGCTTGATGTCTCATCAAGCACCTGCTGCAACACAATAAGCAATAAAAATTATTATTGATTTGGCTGAAGCACATCAACGCCTTCAGCTTCTAGGAGGCTGATCAGCCGAATCAATGGTAAACCTATAAGACTATTAGGATCATCGCCATTTAGTTTAGAAAATAAACTGATGCCAAAGCCTTCAGATTTAAAACTTCCCGCACATTGATATGGTTCTTCCTGATGCAAATAAAACGCTATTTGTGATGTTGACAAGGTTTTGAATATAACTTCAAATATTTCTACTACACTTTGAATGTTGCCCGTATTACTATTTAACAAGACAAGCCCTGTCAAAAATTGAACCGTTTTCCCTGATGCCGCAGAGAGTTGTTTCATGGCATTTTCATGATTACCTGGTTTCCCTAAAACTTGACCATCTAATACAGCAACTTGATCTGAACCAATAATCAACGCATTTGGGTAGCTTTCGGCTATTTTATACGCTTTTTGTGCAGATAAACGTTGTACTAATTGCTCGGGTTTTTCTCCAATATGTGAGCTTTCATCAATTTCAGGTGAAATCTTAATAAATGGTAAACCAAGTTTGGTTAGTACTTCAGCGCGAAAGGGTGAGCTAGAACCGAGAATTAATTGTTGCATATGTGTTTTTTCCTAGGTTATTACTGTCGGTTCTGTTCTGCTAGTTCGTTTTGTTATTTCGGCTAACTCATCCGTTAAGTCAATGAGCTCCTTCAGAGCTAACTGGGTATCTTGCTGTAGTTTGTCCAGTCTATTTTCATAACACTCGATGTAAACTCGCAACGTAGCACCTTCAGTTCCCGTTCCGGATAATCGAAGTATGATACGTGCGCCATCCTCAAAGCCAATACGCAAGCCTTGATTACGTGACACGCTATTATCAATAGGATCGATATAACAAAAATTGTCAGCATAGACTACTTTACGGCCTGCGAGTGTTTGCCCTATGAAAGATGGCATTTGATCTTCAACATCCGACATGAGCTGCGTTGCGATAGTAGTAGGAATCGCTTCATAATCATGGCGTGTGTAATAATTACGACCATACTCTTGCCAATGCTGCTCGACTATTTCAGCAACAGATTGTTTGCGTACTGCCAGAATATTAAGCCAGTAAAGCACTGCCCATAAACCATCCTTTTCACGAATATGATTGGAACCCGTACCGAAGCTTTCTTCGCCACATAAGGTAGCGCGGCTAGCATCGAGTAAATTGCCAAAGAATTTCCAGCCCGTAGGTGTTTCATGACATTCGATGCCTAATTTTTCTGCTACTCGATCGGGTGCTTGACTGGTTGGCATAGAACGAGCAATACCAACAAGACCGCTTTTATAGGCAGGAATACAATCTGCATTGGCAGCCATTACAGCTAAACTATCTGAGGGGGTAACAAAGAAATTAGCGCCTAAAATCATATTTCTGTCGCCATCACCGTCAGAAGCAGCACCTAAGGTTGGTGCATCAGCACTAAACATCTCAGCCACTAGCTCTTCAGCATAAGTAAGGTTTGGATCAGGGTGACCACCACCAAAATCAGTGAGAGGAATGCCATTAATCACAGTGCCTTGACTGGCGCCAAGACGCTTTTCGAGAATATCTTTGGCATAAGGCCCAGTAATAGCATGCATGGCATCGAATCGCATACTAAAGTCATCGCTTGATAATAGGCTTCGAATGGCATCAAAATCGAATAAATCAGCCATTAATAAAGCGTAATCTTCCACCGGATCAATAATATCGATAGTCATTTCTACTAATGATTGTCTACTAATTTTACTCAGGTCTACATCGCTAGTATCTAAGATGTGATATTGAGTAATAGTTTGGCTATTTGCAAAAATAGCATCCGTAATGTTTTCAGTGGCAGGACCGCCATTGCTTACATTATATTTGATACCAAAGTCGCCTTCCGGCCCGGCAGGATTGTGACTAGCTGATAAAATAATACCGCCAAATGCTTTATATTTACGAATGATACAAGAAGCTGCAGGCGTTGATAACAAACCGTCTTGTCCAACGATTGCGTGTTTAAAACCATTCGCCGCTGCCATTTTCAAAATAATTTGTATTGCTTGTTCATTATAAAAACGACCATCACCGCCTACAACAAGTGTTTTCCCTTTAATGTCTTTAAGAGAGTCAAAAGTTGCCTGTACAAAATTTTCTAAATAATGCGGCTGTTGAAATACAGTAACTTTTTTTCTTAGGCCTGACGTACCAGGTTTTTGATCGATGAAAGCGGTTGTTGGTATAGTTTTAAAGCCCATGTTTTTTACCCATCAGAATTTGGTTTTAATGATAATTTTACTTATACTGTTCAATTTATTCTCAGCTAATATACCTATCTGATGACAAGCACTCAACAACCTAATGTTGCACGCTTAATGCGTTGGGCAACATATGCCTCAGTGACTACGGCAATCGTACTTATCGTAATCAAAATAGCTGCATGGTTTATCACTGATTCAGTCAGTATTTTGGCTACACTGATTGATTCAAGCCTAGATGTCTTAGCATCATTAGTCAATTTAGTCGCAGTCCGTCATGCTCTACAACCCGCCGATCATGAACATCGCTTTGGACATGGTAAAGCTGAAGCTCTAGCGGGAATGGGGCAAGCAATGTTCATTGCTGGTTCGGCTGTTTTATTGCTACTTCAAGCTACCGGACGCATTTTTAATCCACAACAATTGGGCCCTGGCTTAGAAGTTGGTATCGGTGTCATGATCTTTTCGATGGTGGCAACGTTGGCCTTAATAAGTTATCAGCAGTATGTAATTAAACATACAAATTCAACGGCAATTAAAGCTGATAGATTGCATTACAAGACTGATTTAATGGTTAATGCGAGTGTTATTGTGGCTTTGTTATTATCATATTATGGATGGTCTGGTTTTGATGCTGTATTTGCTGTTGGTATTGCCATCTTCATCTTATATAGCGCATGGGATATTGTTAAAGAATCTATCGATTTACTAATGGATCATGAGTTACCCGATGAAGATCGTGAAAAGATTCGTACCATTGTGTTGAAACATCCAAAGACGTTAGGTTTACATGATTTACGAACTCGTCAATCTGGCACGATGGTTTTTATACAGTTACACCTTGAGTTAGATTCAACCTTAAGTTTATCTGTTGCACATGAGATTACTGATCAGGTGGAACGTGAGCTTACAATGTTATTTTCAGAGGTTGAAGTTATCATCCATGAGGATCCTGTGGTCGTAGCGTAGCCTAATGTAATAATACGAAATATCTAACAATTTAGAGTAGATCTCGTATAATTTGCAGTAACTCAATTAAGAAGAGAATCATTTGACGCAAAATATCTCCATTGTTTTGGCTGTTACAACTTTCATTGTAATCATCCTTAGTCTGCTATTAATTAATACTCGTAAAAAATCCACACTTCGTCAATTGACAGTTATTTTAAAGCCTTATATTCAAGATGAAATAAAACACATTATCATTCCTGATGGCATTGGCGGTTTGCTGGAGATTGAGCATTTAATATTAATGGAACACGGCCTGTTATTGTTAGAGACTTATCCTATGAGTGGTAATATGTTTGGAGCCGAAGCCATTGATCAGTGGACCCAGCTTATTGATGGGAAAAGTTATAAATTTGCCAATCCTTTACGTCATATCCGAACATCACGCCAAGCATTAATGGAGTTAGCGCCTAATATTCCAATTTTTTGTAGAGTGGTGTTCAATGCTGACTCGGTGTTTCCTAAAGGTAAACCTGAAGAGGTTTCCGTGTTATCGTCATTATCTGCTGATCTATCCTATTTACAATCTTCAACACTAAAGATGGATCGATCTTCACCTGTTTGGCAACGGATCATGCGTATCGCTCGTAAGGATGGTCAAGCAGTCCAACGTAGTGGAGAAGTATAAATGGTTGATAAGAAACTCGTCGTAGCGATATCATCTCGTGCATTGTTTGACTTGGATGAAAGCCATCAAATTTATGAAGAGCAGGGGACCGAAGCCTATTGCCAATATCAAATCGCGAATGAAGATGTGCCTTTAGAACCAGGAGCAGCTTATGACTTGGTTAAGAAACTTTTATCCTTAAACACTAAAGACACAGACAATCCCTTAGTTGAAATCATTTTATTATCACGTAATAGCTCTGATACAGGATTGCGCATCTTTAATTCGATTCAATATCATGATTTAGGTATCACTCGGGCAGTATTTACCTCTGGCAGTAGTCCTTACCGCTATGTCGCTACTTTTGGAGCTAATTTGTTTTTGTCTACTAGCCAAGAAGATGTCCGTAGAGCCCTAGACGCTGGAATTGCAGCGGCAACGATATTACCTTTTAATATGGGCGGGAAATCTCAGCATAAGCAGCTTCGTATCGCTTTTGATGGTGATGCCGTTCTCTTTTCAGATGAATCTGAGCGAATTTTCAAGGAACAAGGTCTGCAGGCTTTTACACATAATGAACAACAAACAGCTAAAGATCCATTAAGTGGTGGGCCATTTAAAGATTTTTTAATGGCGCTCAATCATCTTCAAACTGAATATGGTGAAGATGAAATGTCAATTCGAACAGCATTGGTAACGGCACGTTCTGCGCCAGCTCATGAGCGAGTCATTCGAACATTACGGGCATGGGGAATAAGAATTGATGAAGCTATTTTTCTAGGTGGAATGGCCAAGGGACCTTTTTTAAAGGCTTTTGGTGCTGATATTTTCTTTGATGATCAGCCTGGCCATTGTGATTCAGCACGAGAACACGTGGCAACGGGCCATGTACCTCATGGTATAGCCAACGAATTGAAAAATTTAAAGTGAAGTGAAAATAGGCTAAAATCTGAAATAAAAGTTCAAGCATCCTCAGCAAAAGATTAGGAATAAATTGTATCGCTGCATCTATAAATAAGTAGTGATCTTAACCAGCTAGTAATGGAATAACGATCAATTTTTGAATCAATAGTTCCAAAATCAAAACAGGAATATAAGTTTGAATATGGGTAACAGTAAGTCCCAAAGCTGAATTTAACTCTGCATCTTCTAGTTCAATGTGACCTTAATTAAGGCGACTGATTGCCAAAAGCAATGAAAATAATAGTAACGTTGAAGATAAACATTTCCTTTCATTTCAATAGTTTTGTATACAGACAGTAATGGCATTCACCTATTTGGGTATTTAAGACTAGTTTTCTACGTTATCTATGTCTATAATAGCCGACTTCATCAGATAGCAAATCATCTGAACAACGTTTATGCGAGAGTGGCGGAATTGGTAGACGCGCTGGATTTAGGTTCCAGTGGGGTAACCTGTGAGAGTTCGAGTCTCTCCTCTCGTACCATATTTAAAAGTCTGGCAACTACACGAATAGTTGCCAGAACTTTGAAATCCCGAGATTGAGGTAAAGAATGCAAGTTACTGTAGAGAACGTTAGCGAACTCGGCCGCCGTATGACGGTGACAGTCGAAGGTGCCAATATCGAACAAGCTATACAAGAACGTTTGAAAGTCATTCGTCCAACAGTGAAAATGGCTGGTTTTCGTCCAGGTAAAGTGCCAACAAAAATGATTGAGCAGTCTCATGGACCTGCAGCTCGTCGTGATGTTATCGATGCCTTAGTTCAAAGCAGTATGCAAGAAGCCTTTGTCCAAGAATCAATTAATCCAGCTGGTCCTCCTCATATTGATACTATGAAAGAAGACGGCAGTGATTTTGTCTATACATTAAATTATGATGTATTTCCAGATCTTAAAGAAGTAAAGCTTGACGGAATTTCATTAGAAAAGACTGTCGCTGAAGTTAAAGATGAAGATGTGGATGCAATGTTAGAAACATTACGCGAACAACGCTTAACTTGGGAACCACTCAAACGCGCCGCCAAAGAAGAAGATGGGGTTACTATCGATTTCGTAGGCAGTATTGATGACGTAGAGTTTGATGGTGGTAAAGGTACTGATGTATTAGTTATTATCGGTGACGGTAATATGTTGCCTGAGTTTGAAAATCAACTGATTGGCACTAAAACGGGTCAAGAACTGACGGTAGTAATGACATTTCCTACTGACTATCGTGCAGAACACTTACAAGGTAAAACCGCTTCTTTTGCCGTTATAGTTAAGTCTGTAGCCAAAAAGAAATTACCTAAGCTTGATAAAGACTTTGCTGTTTTATGTGGTGTTGAAGAAGGTCTATCTGCATTAAAAAAAGAAGTTCAAGCCAATATGACTCGTGAACTAGAATCAACTTTAAAAGCAACAAACAAGCGTGTTGTAATGGATAGTTTGATTGCTCATAATGCACTTACATTACCGGAATCTCCAGTTGAGCGTGAAGCTGAACATTTAATGGAGCAAGCAAAAAATAATCTGAGAAATCAGGGTGTTAAAATTGAAGGCATTCCTTTTAGTATCGATACCTTTAAAGACTCTGCAAAAAAACGCGTATCATTAAGCTTATTGATAGGTAAAATTATCAATGACAACGATATCAAACCTGATGAAGCGAAAGTCAAAGCTGTAATTGATAATATCGCAGCTAGTTATGAAGATCCTGAAGACGTTGTGAAATTCTACATGAACGATCAACAGAAATTATCTGAAGTACAAATGATGGTTGTTGAAGATGCTGTTGTTGAATGGGTTTACGATAACGTTAAAGTAAAAGAAAAATCAGCAACATTCTCTGAGGTGATGAACGCTGCTTCAGCGTAATCAATTCTGAATCGTAATGATAGCTCGTTCTCATTGATTTGGGCACGGGCTATTTTTTTATTTCTAAAAACAGTTTGAGGCCGATATGATTTCTAATATTTTTGATAATAATCCCAACATCATCAGCAATGCTCTTGTGCCAATGGTGGTTGAACAAACGTCACGTGGTGAACGTTCATATGATATTTATTCACGTTTACTAAAAGAACGCGTCATTTTTTTAGTCGGTCAAGTTGAAGACCATATGGCTAATTTAGTGGTCGCTCAAATGCTATTTTTAGAGTCAGAGAATCCTGATAAAGATATTCATCTCTATATCAATTCACCAGGTGGTTCAGTTACAGCTGGGATGGCTATTTATGATACGATGCAGTTCATAAGACCAAATGTGAGTACACTATGTATTGGTCAAGCAGCCAGTATGGGTGCTGTTTTACTCACTGCTGGCGCTGAAGGTAAGCGACATTGTTTGCCTAATTCACGTATTATGGTTCATCAACCACTAGGCGGTTTCCAAGGTCAAGCATCAGATTTTGACATTCATGCACGTGAAATCCTGACAATTCGTGACCGATTAAATAAGATATTAGCTAAGCATACGGGTCAAACTCTTGAGAAAATTGAAAAGGATACTGATCGTGATAACTTTATGAATGGCGAACAAGCACAAACATATGGTTTAATTGATTCTGTGTTAGATCGCCGTCCAGAGCAAAAAGCATAAAGCGTTAACAGAAGATATATGGGTAGGAATGTTTAATTATGAGCGATGATAAAAATAAAAACGATGACGATAAGTTACTATATTGTTCTTTTTGTGGCAAAAGTCAGCATGAAGTAAAAAAACTGATTGCAGGACCTTCTGTGTTTGTTTGCGATGAATGTGTTGATCTTTGTAATGACATTATCCGTGAAGAACTACAAGATGCTAAAACTGTAGAGGCTGACACAAAACTTCCAACGCCACGTGAAATAAAAGAAGCACTTGACAGCTATGTCATTGGTCAAGAAAGAGCTAAACGAGTATTATCTGTTGCCGTATATAATCATTATAAGCGCTTAAATTACGGTTCTAACAAAAACGATGATATTGAGCTGTCTAAAAGTAATATCTTGTTGATTGGACCGACGGGTAGTGGTAAAACATTATTAGCTGAAACCTTGGCACGTCAGCTAAACGTTCCTTTTACCATAGCAGATGCAACAACATTGACAGAAGCAGGTTATGTTGGAGAAGATGTTGAAAATATCATTCAAAAATTATTACAAAAATGTGATTATGATGTTGAAAAGGCTGAAACTGGCATCGTTTATATCGATGAAATAGATAAGATATCACGTAAATCAGATAACCCATCAATTACGCGTGACGTCTCCGGTGAAGGTGTACAACAAGCCTTGTTGAAATTGATTGAAGGCACAACTGCTTCGGTTCCCCCTCAGGGTGGTAGAAAACATCCACAACAAGAATTCTTGCAAGTTGACACTAGCAAAATTTTGTTTATATGTGGCGGCGCGTTTGCAGGGCTAGATAAAGTTATTCGAAATCGCTCTCATAAAGGCGGCATTGGATTCTCTGCAGAAGTGCAGAGTACTGAGGATAATCGAGTTGTCAGTGACGTATTAAAAACGGTTGAGCCAGAAGACTTGATTCAATTTGGTTTAATCCCTGAATTCGTCGGTCGTCTACCTGTAGTGGCAACCTTGAATGAGCTTGATGAACAAGCTTTGGTGCAAATTTTAACTGATCCTAAAAATTCATTAACTAAACAATATCAAAAATTATTTGATATGGAAGGCGTTATGATCGAGTTTAGAGATGATGCACTACATGCGATTGCGAAAAAGGCAATGGACCGCAAAACAGGTGCGCGTGGCTTAAGATCTATTATTGAAAATGTATTATTAGATACGATGTTTGATTTACCATCTACTGATAATGTATCTAAAGTTATCATTGATGAGAATGTTATAAATGGTGAAAATGTACCCATTTTAATTTATGAAGATAAATTAACTGAACTTTCGTCTGCCGAAAGTAAATAAGTCTTTTTAAAAACTGAAAATTAAGCTAATTACCTTATTTTTTCATTATTAAGCATCAGAATTTAATTCTGGTGCTTGAATTATGTTTTATTCCCCCCATATTCTTATTCAAGATTAATTCAATAGTTCGATGACGTGTATTTACAGTTATTTGAAAGAGGTTTGACTAGATGGAAAATGAAATGACAACTCAAGTAGTAGACAACAACTCAGAGGTTGTTCCTGTATTACCTCTTCGTGACGTTGTTGTTTATCCGCACATGGTTATCCCTTTGTTTGTTGGACGTGATAAATCAATTCAGGCATTAGAAGCTGCAACTGATCAAAATACGGCTATTTTCCTTGTCGCACAAAAAGACTCTGGAGAAGATGTACCGACTGCAGACTCCCTTTATGAAACGGGAACACTCGCTAATATTTTACAACTTTTAAAACTTCCTGACGGTACTGTCAAAGTTTTAGTTGAAGGTATGAGCAGAGCCAAGGTGTTAAAATATGATGCTACTGATGACTATATAAAAGCAGAAATTGTTACGTTTGATAGCGTAGAGTCTGATGAGCGTGAACGCGATGTCTTAATGCGAACGTTATTGAGTCAGTTCGAACAATACATTAAATTAAACAAGAAAATACCTCCTGAAGTCATCGCTTCTCTTGCAGGCATTGAAGATGCGGCTAGAATGGCAGATACTGTCGCTGCTCATATGACGCTCAAGCTTGAAGACAAACAGCAATTGCTAGAGCAGAGTGACGTAGGCGCTAGAATGGAAAAATTGATGGCTTTTCTTGAGTCTGAAATAGATATTCAACAGATTGAAAAACGAATCCGTAGTCGCGTTAAAAAACAAATGGAAAAAAGCCAACGCGAATATTATCTAAATGAGCAAATGAAAGCTGTTCAGAAAGAATTAGGTGAAATTGACGAGACATCTAATGAATTAGACGATTTAGCAGCCAAGATTACAGCTGCAACGATGACTCCTGAAGCTAAAGATAAAGCAGAGTCTGAGCTTAAAAAACTTAAAATGATGTCTCCAATGTCATCCGAAGCGACTGTTGTGCGTAATTACATTGAATATTTAGTCGATGTACCTTGGAAAAAACGTTCGCGCATAGCGCTCGATCTTGAACGTGCTCAAAAAGTATTAGATGAAGATCATTTTGGTCTAGAAAAAGTCAAAGAACGTATTTTAGAATACTTAGCGGTACAAGCACGTGTTAAAAAATTGAAAGGACCTATCTTGTGTCTAGTTGGGCCACCAGGTGTGGGTAAAACTTCAGTAGCTCAGTCGATTGCTCGTGCAACTAATCGTAAATATACGCGCATGGCATTGGGTGGTATGCGTGATGAAGCTGAAATTCGCGGTCATCGTCGTACTTATATCGGTTCAATGCCGGGTAAAGTCATCACTAACATCACCAAAGTCGGCGTAAAAAACCCATTATTTTTGTTTGATGAAATAGACAAAATGGCCCAAGACTTTAGAGGTGATCCAGCATCCGCTTTGCTGGAGGTTTTAGATCCTGAACAAAATTCAACCTTTTCAGATCATTATCTAGAAGTCGAATATGACTTATCTGATGTGATGTTTGTTTGTACTGCCAATACCTTGAATATACCTGATGCATTACGCGACCGGATGGAGATTATCCGACTTGATGGTTACACCGAGGATGAAAAGCTTAATATTGCCACTCAATATTTATTGTCAAAAGCAATGAAAGATAACGGCCTGAAATTGGAAGAAGCCGAAATTACGCCAGGTGCAATATTAGAGATTATTCGACGTTATACACGTGAGGCAGGTGTACGTAATTTGCAGCGTGAAATTTCTAAAATATGTCGTAAATTAGTCAAACAAATCTTACAAGATAAACCGACATCAAAAATCGTAGTTACGCCTGAAAACCTTGAAGACTATCTGGGTGTATATCATTATCAATACGGCACTGCAGAAGAAGCAGATCAAGTTGGCCAAGTCACTGGTTTAGCCTGGACAGAAGTGGGTGGCGAGTTACTCACTATCGAAACGGCTGTCATGCCAGGTAAAGGAAAAGCCGCATATACTGGTAAGCTAGGTGATGTGATGCAAGAATCGATTCAAGCGGCAACCACTGTTGTTCGATCACGCTCGGCTGATTGGAACATTGCTACTGATTTTATGCAGACGCATGATATTCATATTCATGTACCTGAAGGTGCTACTCCTAAAGATGGACCCAGCGCTGGTGTGGGTATGTGCACTGCAATTGTATCAGCCATTACTGGCATTCCAGTGAAAGCTAATGTCGCGATGACAGGCGAAATTACTTTACGTGGAGAAGTGTTGGCAATAGGTGGCTTAAAAGAAAAATTATTAGCAGCACACCGCGGTGGGATTAATACCGTTATAATTCCACATGATAATGTTAAAGATCTCAAAGAAATTCCAAATAATATCAAAGATAGCTTAACCATCATTCCTGTTCGTTGGATAACTGAGGTGTTGGCAGTAGCATTACAATCAATGCCTGGCGAAGCGAATAGTGCTGAAACAGTGCTCAGTACTGATAATAAAAATTATCATGAGGACAAGATTGAAAATCGTCATTAAATAGTAAGGGGAAGAGGGCATGACAACAGTACAACTTCAACGAATTATTGGTGTCGCTTTGTTATTTAGCGTGATTATCGGCGTTGCGATGTTATTAATTCGCAGTGCCGATGATGGTGCCGATTCTGATAATACAAAACAAGCTGCGAGTCTTGCTTTTGAACCACAAAATTCTGAAACAAAGTTACCCTATGTATCAGAAGCTATCGTAAATACAGACTCAGCCACTAATACTTCTGAAACGATAGTAGTTGAACCTGCGGTTACGGAAGCTAATAGTACACCAGCGCCAGAATCTATACCTGTTCCTGAGAAAACGCCTGAACCTATTAAAGCTCCAGCATCTGAACCTGCTAAAACTCCAGCATCTGAACCCCTAGTAACACCAGCAGCTACGCCCGTCAAAGTTCCAACTCCAGTCGCTGCGAAAAAGCCAACACCAGCAAAAGCCGTTGTACCTGTATCAACTAAAAAAGCACAAGCAGAATCTAAAGAATCTTGGGTTATACAACTGGCTAGTTTTTCAGTTAAAGCTAATGCTGATGCATTAAGTTTACAAGCCAAAGATATGGGTTATAAATCAGTCATTGAAGAAAGTGATGGAGCGAATGGTAAGATTTATAGAGTTCGTCTAGAACCCATTGCTGATAAACAAAAAGCGCAGAATGTTGCAAGTGAAATCAATAATAAATTTAAGCTGACTTCTCAAGTATTACAGGAATGAACTTGAGTACAAATCAACAATAATTCTGGGTTGATGCTGGTCAATCTGCTAAAATTCACTGTTTAGTAGTAATGCACCATTTCAGGGGCGAGTATGGTTTGGGTTGACTATCTGATTATTGGAATAATTCTTGTTTCTTCTGGAATCAGCATTGTTCGTGGCTTTATCAAAGAAGTATTATCTTTAGTCAGTTGGGCGTTATCTTTTTGGGTTGCCCTGACTTTTCATCCGCAATTAGCGAGCATACTTACTGATTATATTGCCACACCTTCTATTCGTTTGTTCACAGCATTTTTTATATTATTTGTCGTAACACTAATACTCAGCGCCTTAGTCAATCATATGATTTCTGCGCTGGTAGAAAAAACGGGATTGACGGGTACAGACCGTTCTCTAGGCATTATTTTTGGACTAGTAAGAGGTGTAGCAATTGTTACCTTATTGGTGCTAATAGCTGGAGCAACACCGATGACGGAAGATAGTTGGTGGCAAGCATCATTATTACTCGAAAATTTTGAAAAGATGGCAATCTGGCTGCAAGCCTTGCTGCCGTCAGATATTGCAGAATATATACACTTTAGCTAAATTATAGGGCTTAAAATAATATGTGCGGAATTATTGGCATTGTTGGTCACACCGAGGTTAATCAGTCTTTGTATGACGGCTTAACTGTATTGCAGCATCGTGGCCAAGATGCAGCAGGTATTGTAACCTGTGACGATAATAGCAAATTATTCTTACGCAAAGACAATGGTTTGGTTAAAGACGTATTTCATACTCGCCATATGCTCCAGCTGAAGGGCAATATGGGAATTGGCCATGTCCGTTATCCTACCGCTGGTTGTTCTACATCAGCTGAAGCTCAGCCATTTTATGTTAACTCACCATTCGGGATTTCTTTAGCTCACAATGGTAATTTAACCAACACAAAAGTATTGAAAGATGAATTATTTCAAAGTGATCGTCGCCACTTAAATACTAATTCAGACTCTGAAGTATTATTGAACGTACTTGCACATGAATTACAAAAAACCAGCAAATTAACTCCTGGTGCAGAGGATATTTTTGAAGCAGTGTCACAAGTCCATAAACGCTGCCGCGGTGCATATGCAGTTGTTGCTTTGATTGCTGGTGTTGGAATTTTAGCTTTTCGTGATCCTTACGCCATTCGTCCAGTTGTAATTGGGAAGAGAACAACCGAGTTGGGTGATGATTATATGGTCGCATCTGAGAGCGTCGCCATTGATTCATTAGGGTTTAAATTAGTGCGAGATATTGAACCAGGTGAGTGCGTATTCATTGATAAAGCAGGTAATTTTCATTCTCATCAATGTGCTGAAAACCCAGTTAAAGTGCCTTGCATATTTGAGTATGTTTATTTTGCGCGACCAGATTCAATGATTGATGGTATTTCTGTGCATAAAAGTCGGATGCGGATGGGTACCAAACTTGCAGAAAAGATAAAACGAGAATTTGCTGATCACGATATTGACGTCGTAATCCCAATACCTGATACAAGTCGCACCGCAGCATTACAGTTAGCCTACGATTTAGGCGTGGTATATCGTGAAGGCTTCATAAAAAATCGTTATATTGGACGCACATTTATTATGCCGGGACAATCTGAACGTAAAAAGTCAGTTCGTCAGAAATTAAATCCGATTGGTCTAGAGTTTGAAGGTAAGAATGTTCTGTTAGTAGACGACTCGATAGTTCGTGGTACAACATCACAGCAAATAGTACAAATGGCGCGTGATGCCGGTGCACGTAAAGTGTATTTTGCTTCTGCAGCTCCGCCTGTTAGATATCCAAATGTGTATGGTATTGATATGCCATCTCCGCATGAGTTTGTTGCACACGATCGTAACGTAGCACAGATTGGTAAAGAACTAGGTGTTGATTGGCTTATATACCAAGATCTAGAAGATCTTATTGCGGCAGTTAATAAAAGATCTGATATCGAAAGGTTCGATACTTCATGTTTTAATGGCGATTATATTACCGGTGATATTGATGCTTCTTATCTATATTACATTGATGCATTGCGTAATGACTCATCTAAAAATGAATCACATAATAGCAGTGCTTTTATGGAGTTACATAACGACTATTAATGTATATTCTAGTTAATATGTTTTACTAATTTAGTATTAATCTTACTGCGATTACGAGACCTAGAAGAACGTGCTGCCAAGTCGATATGTAGTTAGGTTTTGCGATACAGTTCATTTTCTTATATAATTCCGGCGGATATGCATCAGAAACTACCAAAAGATATAGACCCATTTAGATTGGCCCAAAATGGCTTGAGATTGGAAGGTACACTTCCTGTTTCAGGTATGAAGCGTCTTGCTGGCTCGCTTTCAGATACTCATGGTGAAGTGACGGTAATGATGGCTTTTGATGTTGATGAAACTGGACTGTCTTATATGAATGGCAAGTTCAGTTCCAAGTTATCGATGATTTGTGAACGATGTATGGTTCCTATGTCGGTAGATGTTGATGTTGAATGCCATCTTGCCATTCTTAAGAGTGAAAGAAAAATTGAAGGTTTGGCTGAGCTATATGATCCATGGATTGTAGATAATAATGATCCTATCTTATTAAGCTCGGTTGTCGAAGATGAGTTGATTTTAGGTTTACCCTTGGTGCCCAGACATGAACATGCCTGTTTGCCTAAAGAAGCATGGTATCGAGGGGACGATATTGATGAAAGTGAAAAAGAAAAGAAAGTGTCACCATTTGAAGTTCTGGCATCACTAAAATTAAAAAAATAAGCGTTTGTTTTGATTCAAAGTGTTTGAATCAACAGGTCAAGTATAGTATTTATTAGAAGTTAGGAGTTTAAGCAATGGCAGTTCAAAAAAGTAAAAAAAGTCCATCACGTCGTGGCATGCGTCGTTCACATGATGCATTAACTGAAGCAACATTATCTGTTGATTCAACATCAGGCGAATTACATCGTCGTCATCACATTACTGCTGACGGTTTTTACCGTGGTCGTAAAGTGATCACTGCCACAGGTGAGTAAGGCTGAATTCTATTGAGTCTTACATTATCTATTGATGTCATGGGTGGGGATCACGGTCCAAGTGTCGTGGTCCCCGCCGTACTTCGGGCATTAAAGTTATATCCTAAAACCCACTTTATTTTAGTGGGAGATAAAGAAGTAATAGGTTCACTCTTACACAAACACAATGTGCATGATGATGAGCGCTTGATCGTTCATCACGCTTCGCAGCAAGTCACCATGGGCGAGTCTCCGGTAGTAGCACTTCGGACGAAAAAAGACTCCTCGATGCGCGTTGCGTTGAATCTCGTCAAAGATGGTTCAGCAGCTGCTTGCGTCAGTGCAGGTAACACAGGTGCCTTAATGGCAACTGCTCGATTTGTATTGAAAACCATTCCGGGTATTGAACGTCCAGCTATCGTATCAGCACTTCCTACGATGAAGGGCCATACTTATGTGCTAGATCTCGGGGCAAATGTAGATTCAAGTGCTGAACATCTCGTTCAATTTGCTGTTATGGGCTCAGTTTTAGCTGAGTTGGTTGACGGCAAAAAAAATCCTACCATTGGACTGTTAAATATTGGTTCTGAAGAAATCAAAGGTAATGAGCGTGTTAAAGAAGCGGCTCGTTTACTAATGGATACCGATCTGAATTATTATGGTTTTGTTGAAGGTGACGGTTTATATCGTGGTGATGTTGATGTTGTCGTTTGTGATGGGTTTGTCGGGAATGTCGCACTGAAAGCGAGTGAAGGTGTAATTCATATGATTCGACACTTTTTACGTCAATCATTTGGTCGCAATATTTTCACTAAAATTGCAGGATTGATAGCCTCACCAGTACTAAAACACTTCCGTGATGAGTTAGATCCTCGAGCTTATAATGGTGCAAATCTTATTGGGTTGCAGGGCATAGTAATTAAGAGCCATGGTGGTACCGACGAAATAGGTTTCGCCAATGCGATTAAAATTGCCATTATCGAAGCTGAACAAGATATACCTAAACATATAAGCAAACATTTAGAGATGTTACTAGAAGGGCATGCTCCTTGATCTATTCAAGAATAGTAGGAACTGGTAGTTATTTGCCAGAAAAAGTACTCACTAATCATGATTTGGAAAAAATGGTTGAAACCTCAGACCAGTGGATTCAGGATCGAACGGGTATTAAAAAACGTCATATTGTTGCTGAAGATGAAACAACCACTGATTTAGCATTTTTTGCTGCACAAAAAGCAATTGAAGCGGCAGGTATCACAAACGATGAGATTGATTTAATCATTGTTGCAACGACTACGCCTACCCGAATTTTTCCTAGCACTGCATCTTTAGTACAAGAAAAACTTAAAATAAGCGGCTGTCCTGCGTTTGACTTACAAGCCGTCTGCACGGGATTCATTTATGCGCTGACAGTTGCTGATAAGTTCATCAAATCTGGTGCTGCTAAAAATGCATTAATCATCGGAGCTGAATCCCTATCACGTATTGTTGATTGGACAGATCGAAATACCTGCGTTTTATTTGGCGACGGAGCTGGCGCCGTTATACTACAAGCCTCAGAAGAGACTGGGATTTTATCAACGCATATTCACTGTGATGGTCAATATAATGCATTATTAACTGTGCCGACTGGCCCTGGCTCAGCCAAAAATGAAGCAGTTTTGCCCTATATCGAAATGCAAGGTAATGATGTGTTTAAAGTAGCTGTTCGCACTTTAAGTAATATTGTTGATGAAACTTTAGCTGCAAATAACTTTAGTAAACAAGATGTTGATTGGTTAATTCCTCATCAAGCTAATATTCGTATTATTGCCGCAACAGCTAAAAAACTTAATATGTCTATGGATCAGGTGGTTGTAACAGTTGATGAGCATGGCAATACTTCTGCGGCATCAATACCTCTAGCACTAGATGTTGCGGTACGTGATGGTAGAGTTCAGCGCGGCGAAACAGTATTATTAGAAGCTTTTGGTGGTGGATTCACTTGGGGCTCAGCACTTTTAAAATTTTAGATATACAATGAATGGTACATGAGCTCATTTTCTGAACCGTCTTCATTGCTATAAGCTATTATCTTCTCGAGGTTTAAATCATGAGTCTAGCGTTTGTATTCCCTGGGCAGGGCTCGCAATCTGTAGCCATGTTGTCAGAATTGGCAACTCAGTATCCCCACGTTCAAGCGACCTTTTCCGAAGCATCGGATGTTCTCGGTTATGATTTATGGCAATTGGTCACTGATGGCCCAGCAGAATCTCTTAATCAAACGGATTGCACTCAACCTGCGATGTTGGCTGCCGGTATTGCTGTTTGGCGTAGTTGGCAATCAGTCACTGATATCGTACCTAGTTTTTTAGCGGGGCATAGTCTCGGTGAATATACCGCTTTGGTTGCAGCTGGTGCCCTAAAGTTTGCAGATGCAATTAAATTGGTTGAACAACGCGGACTTTTTATGCAGCAAGCCGTACCTGTTGGAACAGGTGCAATGGCTGCTATCTTAGGTTTAGAGGATGGCGTTGTTACATCGTTATGTGCGCAAGCTTCGGCTAATGGCGTTGTAGAAGCGGTTAACTTCAACTCCCCTGGTCAAGTTGTTATTGCAGGTGAATCGTTTGCGGTGACAACTGCGATAGAACTAGCAAAAGAACAGGGTGCAAAACGGGCATTGTTACTACCTGTAAGTGTGCCATCTCATTGTGCATTAATGAAACCTGCGGCAGAACAATTAGCGATTGCACTTGCTGATATTTCAATACAAGCTCCGAGTATTCCTGTCATCCACAATGTAAGTGTTACTAGCGATAATGATAGCGACAATATTAAGCGCTTATTGACCGAGCAATTATATAGCCCTGTTCGTTGGGTTGAAACTGTACAATATTTCGCAAATCAAGGCGTTGATGCGCTCGTTGAATGTGGGCCTGGCAAAGTATTAGCGGGTTTAACTAAGCGAATTGATAAATCTTTAGTTGGATTAGCGGTATTTGACCCAGCTTCGCTTGAAAAAACACTACACACATTAGGAGAGTTATAATGAGTTTGGAAGGAAAAATTGCATTAGTAACGGGCGCTACCAGAGGTATTGGTCGTGCAATAGCACTCCGTTTAGGTCAACAGGGCGCTACCGTTATCGGTACAGCCACCTCTGAATCTGGCGCACTAGCTATTACTGCTTATCTCAAAGAAGCAAGTATTATGGGCACTGGCATGTTGCTTAATGTAACTGATGCTGACGCTATTGAAGCTGTTGTTAGCGAGATTGAAACGACATTTGGTGCGCCGAGTATCCTAGTCAATAATGCAGGTATAACGCGTGATAACTTATTAATGCGGATGAAAGACGAGGAATGGAATGATATCATCGAGACTAACTTAACGCCGATATTTAAATTAAGTAAGCGGTGTTTACGTGCGATGACCAAAGCTCGCTGGGGACGTATTATTACAATTACCTCAGTCGTGGGTGTAATGGGTAATGCGGGCCAAACGAACTATGCGGCTGCAAAAGCGGGCGTGATAGGTTTTAGTAAATCGTTAGCGCGCGAAGTAGGCGCTCGTGGTATTACGGTAAACACGGTTGCTCCAGGATTTATTGATACCGATATGACTAATACATTAGCAGAAGCGCACAAGGTTGCTTTATTAGAGCAAGTGCCTGTTAAACGATTAGGCGAACCAGAAGAAATTGCTGCCGCAGTTGGTTTTTTAGCGAGTCTAGATGCTGGTTATGTGACAGGTGAAACTATTCATGTTAATGGCGGCATGTATATGAATTAATTACTCAAATTATGAAATATTTGAGTATAATAGTGTTATAACTAATCCCGTAAAATCAATATGGCTTGTTTATAAGGTGCTTGCACTATAAAATGCCAGCAGATTTTGAGTAACAAACCACCAAAGGAAATATAAAAAATGAGCGATATCGAAGCTAGAGTAAGAGACATTGTTGTTGAACAACTGGGTGTAAATGCTGAAGAAGTAACAGCTGAAGCATCATTTATTGATGACTTAGGTGCTGATTCCTTAGATACAGTAGAATTAGTAATGGCACTTGAAGAAGCCTTTGAATGTGAAATCCCAGATGATAAAGCTGAGACTATCACTACAGTTCAAAAAGCGATTGATTATATTAATTCTGTTCAGTCTTAATATTACTGATTGTTTCAATACTAGCCGCCTAATTGTGCTTGAGCACTAGGCGGCTAGTTTGTATTTAATATTAGCCAATTCGAAGAGGATACCTAATGTCTAAACGACGAGTTGTGATAACCGGTCTCGGTGCAGTAACACCAGTAGGGTTATCCGTCAAAGAAAGTTGGGAAAATATACTTGCAGGTAAAAGTGGTATCGCTCCAGTTACCTTATTTGATGTGTCGGAATTTCCTGTCAGATTTGGTGGTAGTGTTAAAGATTTTGATATCACCACGATCATCAGCAGAAAAGAAGCCAAAAAAATGGATCCCTTCATTCACTATGGTCTGGCCGCAGGTAAAGAAGCAATTGAAGATTCAGGTCTGGTAGTAACTGAAGAAAATGCTGAACGAATTGGCGTAGCAATCGGTGCTGGCATCGGTGGTCTTCCAGGTATTGAGGAAGGTTATGATGCCTATTTAAAAGGCGGGCCAAGAAAGATCTCTCCGTTTTTTGTACCTAGTAATATTATTAATATGGTTGCAGGTAATCTTTCGATTATGTATGGCTTAAAAGGCCCAAATATTGCGATAGCGACAGCATGTTCAAGTGCGACTCATAATATTTCATCGGCAGGCCGAATGATTCAATACGGTGATGCAGACGTAATGATTGCAGGTGGTGCAGAGATGTCAACGTGTCACATGGGACTTGGAGGCTTTGCTGCTGCACGTGCGTTGTCTACACGCAATGATGATCCGCAAGCGGCAAGTCGTCCATGGGATAAAGATCGTGATGGTTTTGTGCTAGGTGATGGCGCGGGTGTTATTGTCCTTGAAGAATATGAACATGCCGTAAAACGTGGCGCTAAAATCTATGCCGAACTAGTCGGTTCTGGAATGAGTTCTGATGCTTACCATATGACGTCACCATCCGTTGGTGGTGAAGGCGCAGCTCGTTGCATGAAAAATGCGATGGCTGATGCAGGTTTATCTGCAGATCAAATCGATTATGTGAATGCTCATGGTACCTCAACACCGGCCGGAGACGCAGGTGAGACACAAGCTATCAAGACGGCATTCGGTAGTGCTGCGCCTAATGTTGCTGTGAGTTCAACAAAATCAATGATTGGTCATCTGTTAGGTGCTGCAGGCGGAGTTGAAGCGATATTTAGTATCTTAGCTATCCGTGATCAAGTCGCACCACCAACAATCAATCTAGATAATCCTGATCCAGAATGTGATTTAGATTATGTGCCACATACTGCAAGACAAATGCCTATTGAAGTCACCATGTCGAATTCTTTTGGTTTTGGTGGTACAAACGGCACTATTATATTTAAAAAGTTAAGCTAATCTCGGAATTGATATGATTCTGATTAACGGTCTGTCCGATGACAAGATAGCCATCTCAGACCGTGGCTTACAATATGGTGATGGTTTATTTGAAACCATGGCTTTTCGTAATGGAAAGATCGAATTCCTTGATGCACATCTTGCACGATTAATTGATGGCTGCAGACGACTCAATATAGAATTTATTCAAGCAGAACACTTGCTCAGTGAACTCACTATAGTATGCAATAATTTGAGTGATAATGACGCAATTATCAAAGTCATTGTTACTCGAGGCAGTGGTGGTCGAGGTTATTTAGCTAGTCAGGGGGTGGAACCTACTCGTATCATTTCAACTCATCCCTTGCCTATTTTCCCCGCCCAAAATAATCAAGCGGGCATTAAGGTTAGATTGTGCACACATATCTTGTCTGAAAATGCTGTGCTAGCGGGTATTAAACATCTTAATCGACTTGACCAAATTCTTGCTCGTAATGAGTGGCGTGATTCCGATACAGCCGAAGGCATCATGCTAGATAAAGAAAGATACGTGATTGAAGCTACAATGAGTAATGTATTCATTGTAAAAGCCGGCGAGCTATTCACACCACTGCTCGATATGTCGGGTGTTGCAGGTATTATGCGTGCACAAATCATACTGCTAGCTGAAACATTGAATGTTTCTGTTGTTGAAACGAAGATTCATATCGACGATCTTATGGCGGCAGATGAAATATTTTTATCTAATAGTATCATTGGGATCTGGCCAGTGGCTGAAATGGATAATAAGGCTTATGTTGTAGGCCCAATAACGCACAAGCTTCAAGATGGTTTACAGCAGGCGAAAAAATAAGATGCGTTTATTTGTAAAAATAGTTTTAAGTTTGTTTGTAATATTAGTTGTGGTTTCAATGATTGCTTGGGATCAATATCATAAATTTATGTCCACGCCGCTACAAGTCAATAAGCAAGGTTATGTCTATACCGTAGCGATGGGCAGCAACTTACAACAAATAAGTCATGATATCTATAATGCTGGTTTAACTCGTTTACCAGCAGAATATTTACACATATATGGCCGCCTTAGCCATAAAGCACATTTAATTAAAGCCGGTGAATACCTTATTCAACCAAAGACGACCTTGCCTCAGTTACTTGATCAGTTCATCGCAGGTCAGGTTATTCAATATTCTTTTACTATTATTGAAGGGATGACGGCGCAACAGCTCATTTCGATGGTTGCTGCGGATCAACGTCTAACAAAAACACTAAGTGATAGTGCATTACCGACGGTGATGACGGCTTTATCTTTACCGTTAAATAATGGTGAGGGCGAGTTTGCGCCAGAAACCTATAATTTCACTGCAGGAACGACAGATACACAAATATTAAGTTGGGCACACAGCTTAATGACCCGTAATCTGGAAATATCTTGGAACAATAAAGCTGAAAACTTACCATATAAAACACCGTACGAAGCATTGATTATGGCTTCAATTATTGAAAAAGAAACGGGTATTGCTGAAGAGAGAACTCAAATAGCAGGCGTTTTTGTCCGACGTCTAGAAATGGGAATGCGCCTGCAGACTGATCCCACCGTCATTTATGGCTTAGGTGCCAATTTTGATGGTAATTTACGACGTAAAGATTTAACCGCTGATACGCCTTACAATACTTATACTCGTCATGGACTACCGCCAACACCAATCGCCCTGCCAAGTAAGCAATCAATTGAAGCAGCATTACATCCACAGGCGGGAAACAGTTTGTTTTTTGTCGCGACTGGACAAGATGGTCGACATGTCTTCTCCGCCAATTTAACAGACCATAACAAGGCTGTTAGACAATATCAGTTGAAACAATAATGATCGGTAAATTTATCAGTATTGAAGGTATCGAAGGTGCAGGGAAGTCTACACAATTAGCTTTTATTCGGCGTTATCTTAGTCAGAACGGTAAACAACTTGTTGTTACTCGAGAGCCTGGTGGTACAGATTTAGGCGAACAAATTCGAACCTTATTACTGACGCCCACGACTAGTGGTATGGCGGTGGATACCGAATTATTATTGATGTTTGCAGCTCGGGCTGAACATATCGAGCAAGTGATCAAGCCTGCACTGGCACGGGGTGATTGGGTGTTATCTGATCGCTTTGTTGATGCTACCTTTGCTTATCAGGGTGGTGGCAGAGGTATCGATCTGCAGCGAATAACTACATTATCTGAATGGGCGTTGAAAGGTCTACAAACTGATGTGACATTTCTATTTGATTTGTCAGTAGAACTTGGCCAACAACGAGTATTAAGTCGTAATCAAGGTATTGATCGTTTTGAACAAGAAAAAGTTGATTTCTTTCAGAGGATTAGACAAAGTTATTTACAACTTGCCCGACAAGAACCCAATAGGATAAAAGTAATTGATGCTAGTAAAACGATTGTCGAGATTGAATTACAACTCTCGACATTATTAGATAATCTGCTTAACAACTAGCATGTTAACACCACTTTATCCTTGGCAAACTCGTTTATGGCAGCAACTTTGCCAACAACTGCTCAATAATCGTTTACCTCACGCACTATTAATTTCAGGTGTTAAGGGACTCGCTAAAAATAGCTTTGCCCAGCACCTTATAGCCAGTGTGCTGTGCCTTAACCGCAATCAAGATCAGTCTTCATGTGGCCATTGTCATAGTTGTCAGTTAGTCAATGCAGGCAGCCATCCTGATCATATTGAGATAACACCCGAAGAAACAGGCAAGCAAATTAAGATCGATCAAATTAGAAACTTGCGAGATAAACAACAATTAACGCCAAGTATATCGAAATGGAAAACAATTATTATCACACCTGCAGATAATATGAATGTGAGTTCAAGTAATAGCTTGCTTAAATTATTAGAAGAACCTCGGCATAATACACTTTTAATCTTGATAACAGGACATCCTGAAAAGCTGCCAATCACCATTAAAAGTCGTTGTCAGAACTATCATCAAGTCTGCCCAACGGCTGAGCAAGCTATAAACTGGCTAAACACCAATACTGACAATAAACTCGATAGTGAAACTTTGGCAAAGTTATTACAGCTTGCTAAAGGAGCACCCTTAGCGGTTGTCGATATGTTGAATGGCGAAATGGCAGAGCAATATACACAAGTGGAAAATGATTTTAACTTAATCTTAAAAAATTCGGTGAATCCTATAGCGTTAGCTGCCTCGTGGTTAAAGTATGATTTAATAACTGTACTCAACCAGCTTCAGTATATGATTCGAGAACGTATGATAGAATCAATTACACATTCACCAACGACTTCACCAGACCAAGCTAAAAACGCTGTGTATTGGCAAATATCTGATTGCATAGTGAAAGTAATAAAGCTAGTATCGTCTCAAAATAACATTAACAACACCATGTTAATAGAAGATTTTATCGTATCTGTTATGCGTATCGCGAACAGTAATATGATCAACCAATAAAAGGTAAAATTATGGCGATGGCTCCTGGTAAAGGTATTCTGGCATTAAAAATCACAGATCAGAACATGCTCTATCATGCATTTATGCCTTTTCTAAAAAACGGTGGATTATTCATTCCTACTAACAAAGTTTATAACCTTGGTGAAGAGGTGTTCATCGTTCTTAATTTGATGACTGAACCTGATAAAATCCCTGTTGCCGGGACGATTGCTTGGATAACACCCAAAGGTGCTCAAGGTAACCAAGCTGCTGGAATTGGCGTTCATTTTAGTGATATAGATGGCTCAGGCGTTATTTTAAGAGGCAAAATAGAAAATTATCTAGCTGATAAAAAAGCAGACAAAGCCACTCACACAATGTAATAAAAGAATTATACCTATGTTTATAGATTCACACTGCCATCTTAATTTGTTGGCACAACAAGAAGGCGGATTAGACGCCGTCATCGCCCAAGCTCATGATGCTCAAGTCGAACATATCCTATGCATTTCAATCGATAAGGATAGCTGTCAACAAATACTTGAAATTGCTGATAACTATCCTAATCTCACTGCGAGTGTCGGTATTCATCCCAATGTTGACAAGGATGAAAACTACACTGTTGATGAACTGATCAGCCTCGCACAACATGATAAAGTTATCGCAATTGGTGAAACTGGCCTAGATTACTTTCGTAGTGAAGGCGACTTAGAATGGCAGCGTGATCGCTTTCGGGTTCATATTGAAGCGGCAAAACAACTCAAAAAACCGTTGATTATTCATACTCGTGAAGCACGTGATGACACGATGACGATTTTAGAACAAGAAAATGCCCAACTGGCCGGTGGTATTATTCATTGTTTCACTGAAAACTGGCAAACTGCGCAACGTGCTTTAGACATCGGCTTTTACATCTCACTCTCTGGTATTGTGACCTTTAAAAATGCTTTGGAATTACAAGAAGTCGCAAAAAAATTACCACTAGATAGAATTTTGATTGAAACGGATGCACCTTATCTTGCGCCTATGCCGCATCGAGGCAAAACCAACAAACCAGCCTATGTCGTACATGTTGCAGAATTCTTGGCTAAACTTCGCGGCGATACAGTAGACAATATCGCGCGACAAACCACCGCTAATTTTAATCGCTTATTTCCAAGCGCCACTTAATTTTATGATGAAACTAAGACGGCCATTCAGCTTCGTACTATTAGTGTGGTGTTTTTTTTGTCTAATTAGTTGTTCCGATAGTTCATTTACGCTGAAACCTTTATCTAGTGATGCGGTAATTATTGCCTTCGGCGATAGTTTGACTTTTGGTACGGGTGCCGATAGTGCAACACAAAGTTATCCTGCCGTACTACAGCAGCTTATCGGACGGAAAGTGATCAATGCGGGTATTCCTGGTGAAATAAGTCAACAAGGTTTGTTAAGGTTGCCATTGCTTCTTGAGCAAACTAAACCGGATTTAGTTATTTTGTGTCACGGAGGTAATGATCTGATTCGACAGTTAGGTAATAATCAGCTTAAAAATAACCTAGATCAGATGATTACATTAATACAACAATCAGGCGCTGAGGTTGTGTTGATTGCTGTACCTCGATTTAGTATTACCTTGGCAGTACCTGACTTATATACAGAACTTGCTTCCGCGAATAACTTACCCATTGAATTAACCATTATTCCTGAGCTTGAACGAAATTCCGTTACTAAATCCGATAGTATTCATCCTAATGCTTTGGGCTATAAATTACTTGCGGAACGGGTTCGCGACCTGATCGTTACTTCTGGAGGGCTATAAAATCTAATGAGTACTAATAATAATCGTCGTGATCAGCGGTTAAAACACGTAGCAAAAATTAAATTTTTTGCAGATCCTAATATAGAAAGAATCTTAGAAATGAGGGATTTATCAGACAGTGGATTATTTTTGATGTGTCCTGATACCAGCTTCATTCATATTGGAGATGATGTGCAAGTTCAAACATTAGAAATTGACGATGCGCCCATTGTGCCATCAAAAGTCAGACGTATAGAACAGCATGTCGGCTTTGCCATAGAATTTATGCTAGATTGATTGTACGTATATTTGACAATTTTTTTAGTTCAGCGTTAAACACCTTACAGGCGATTAGGTTTAGTTATTAATATCCAGTAAATTGTTGCTGAATTTGAGCTCTTTCCTGGGCTGGTAGATTAATAGAAACATGTACGCGATCAGTAAATTGCTGATCAATAATTTGGCCATTACATTTATTAAGTTGATATTCCAATGTTTGCAGTTGTGAATAGTCAATATCGAGTTTCAAGATAACCATTTCAACCCAAGGGACGAGTGTTGCTGCATCAATGCTTAATTTCGCCGCAGCGCCATAGGCGCGCGTTAGACCTCCCGTTCCTAGCTTGACCCCACCAAAATATCGAATGACACCGACCACTGTATTAATTATAGCGCCACCTTCAAGGGGTGCCAAAATAGGTCGACCAGCTGTACCAGATGGTTCTCCAGCGTCATGACAACGTTCATTGATAAAACCATCGGCTTGTCGAATTCGCCAGGCAAAAGCAAGATGGTTTGCATGGGGATGTTGTGCCGCTAAATTTTGTAAATGTCTTATGGCTTCATTTTCATTAATAGCAGATGAGATCATTCCAATAAAACGTGATTTTTTAATTTCATATTCAGCCGTTGTAGGCTGAGCGACGATGTATTGTGTGGATGTATTTATCATGGCGTGTTGAGCATTATAGCAATCAACAGCTAATCAAGTTATTTAATAGCCGATGTTTGTTAGTTTTGGATTCATCCATAACTAAGTGTTCTTTGTAAGATTTGAATATGTTGTAAATATATCCATAGCACATTCATGTGAACTTAATGGGTGAAATGTTATGATAACGAATATATTTTACAATATTGAAAAATGCGTATATCTATTATTAGTGCGCTTTTAAGGCGATAAAAAAGGTAGTAATAATGGAGTCAACCGCTATAAAACATACACCGATGATGATGCAGTATTTACGCATTAAAGCCGAAAATCCAGAGCATTTATTATTTTATAGAATGGGCGATTTTTATGAAATGTTTTATGACGATGCCCACAAAGCGGCAGAGTTACTTGATATAACTTTAACGGCGCGTGGTAATAGTAATGGTAAACCAATTTCGATGGCAGGAATTCCTTACCATGCAGCTGATTCTTATTTATCTCGATTAATCAATTTAGGTGTGTCGGTTGCTGTTTGTGAGCAAATTGGTGATCCAGCGACTAGTAAAGGGCCAGTAGATAGACAAGTAGTACGAATATTAACGCCCGGCACATTAACCGAAGAAGCTTTACTCGACAGCCGCAATGAAAATTTATTAGTGGCAATCGCTGAACATAAAGGCCGATATGGATTAGCTACCGCAGAGTTAAGTAGCGGTCGATTTACCGTGAGTGAGTTAGATTCTTTGACCGAAGTTCAAGCTGAATTAGCACGTTTGCAAGCGGCTGAAATTCTACTTGATGAAACATTAGCAGATATTTTATCGTCGTTTGATAAACAAATACGACGATTACCCACATGGCATTTTGAGTCAGATACTGCGCGTCGCCGTTTATGTGAACATTTTAATATTCAGGATTTAAAAGGCTTTGGCTGCGATGATATGACTTTAGCGATCATCGCAGCAGGTTGTTTACTAAATTATGCACAACAAACGCATCGTACGGCCTTGCCGCATATTCGAGGTTTAAAACTCGAGAAAACCTGCGATAGTATTAAGTTAGATCCTCAATCTAGACGTAATTTGGAGTTAGAGACTAACCTGTCTGGAGGCCGTGAACATACCTTATTATCTATTCTTGATAAAACTGCATCACCGATGGGTGCAAGATTATTGCGTCGTTGGCTCTTAAGGCCCTTACGTGACCATGAAGTTTTAAAGCAACGTCAGCAAGCGATTAAACAATTTATCGATACTGAGTCGATAGTTGTTTTACAAGATATGTTACGTAAATTGGGCGATATTGAACGTATCGTAGCGCGTATTGCGTTGAAATCAGCACGACCGCGTGATTTTATGCATTTAAGAAATACCCTTAATTCATTGCCTGAGATACATCGCGTTTTAGTCGCTTCCACTTCCAAACGATTAATCCAATTAGATCGTGAATTAGGTACCTTCCCAGAAGTGCTGAGTTTATTAGAAACAGCACTTATTGCTGAACCACCCGTATTGATTCGAGATGGTGGTGTGATTGCCGAAGGCTACAACGAACAATTAGATCATTTACGCACGATACGCGATCGCGCTAGTCAATTCTTAAATGACCTAGAGCAACGTGAGCGCCAACGAACTGGTGTGTCAACATTAAAAGTTGGTTATAATCGTGTACATGGCTATTTTATAGAAATCAGCCGTTCTCATCATATTGAGGTACCAACTGAATATATACGCAGGCAAACTCTGAAAAATGCTGAGCGTTATATCACCCCTGAATTAAAAAGTTTTGAAGATCAGGTCCTCAGTGCCAATGAACGTGCTTTGGCCTTAGAAAAAGTATTATATGACAATTTGTTTGAGTTACTTTCCCCAGATTTAGCCGCATTAGAAGTCTCTGCTAATGCCTTAGCAGAATTGGATGTATTAACTAACTTGGCGGAGCGTGCCGACACATTAAACTATGTAGCACCAGAATTTAGCCAGAAAAACTGTATTAAAATTGAAGAAGGGCGTCATCCTGTCGTTGAAGGTGTGACAGAACAAAATTTTTGTCCAAACGATCTTCAGTTTAGTGAGAAACAGCGACTGTTATTAATTACCGGCCCCAATATGGGCGGTAAATCAACCTATATGCGGCAAGCAGCTTTAATTGTATTAATGGCACATATGGGAAGTTTTGTACCTGCAACTAAGGTTGTCATTGGACCTGTTGATCAAATTTTTACCCGGATAGGGGCATCCGATGATTTAGCATCAGGGCGGTCAACTTTTATGGTTGAAATGAGTGAAGCGGCTAATATATTGAATAATGCCACTGAGCACAGCTTAGTGTTAATGGATGAAATTGGCCGCGGTACCAGTACCTTTGATGGTTTGTCTTTAGCTTGGGCTTGTGCTGAAAAATTAGTACGTGACCTGGGATCGTATACCCTGTTTGCAACCCATTATTTCGAGCTGACTGAAATTCCAAAAGTATATGAAAAAGCCATTAACGTGCATTTAGATGCGATCGAACATGGTGATGAAATAGTGTTTATGCACAAGTTAAAAACAGGTGCAGCCAGTAAAAGTTACGGCTTACAAGTTGCGAAGTTGGCTGGTGTACCGAATGACGTGATTAAAGCAGCTAAAGATAAATTACAACAACTCGAAATGTTACAACAAATGGAACTTCAAACTTATCAGGCTAATAACGAACAACAAGCTGATTTATTTAATCAGCCGATAGTTTTGTCATCAGTGCCGCCATCGCTAGTTGAAACGCATCTAGCAACAATAAACCCTGATAACATCACTCCTAAACAAGCACAGGAAATCATCTATCAATTAGTTGAATTATTAGCCCAAAGAAATAGCAGTTAGTTGGCTGCTGATTGACAATAATGTGCTAGAATCCTGCACCAAGGACTCTTAACTCAACTGGTAGAGTAGCTGACTCTTAATCAGTTTGTTCCGGGTTCGAGTCCCGGAGGGTCCACCAATCAAGAATGTTTGATGGTTTGTGTAGAATAAAACCTTTATGAAGCTTTATAAGTTTATATTTTTTATTGGTTTGCCAATCACATCAACTGGATCATAATGAGATTGATTTCTGCATAATGAACAAAAAACTAATCATTAACCTCCTGACGATATTTTTTACTACACAATCAAGTCAACTTTAGTAGACAACCAGATTACAATGGGTAAAAGTCGTCCATGTCTGACCAACTGTAAAATAATAACGTGGAAGAACTATGGCGCACTTTGTTTAACTTATATAATAAATTGTTTGTTTAATTTAACCCTAAATCACCACTGTATATAATTGCATTTCATCTGCGTTATTATTAAGGTAAAGTTATGAAACAACTTTCGACATTACCTCCTACCTTGACATCTGATTGTGATGTATTAGTCATCGGCGGTGGTCCGGCCGGCTCAACTGCTGCGGCGTTACTAGCTGAGCGAGGTTATGCTGTAACCTTACTAGAAAAGGCATATCATCCACGGTTTCATATAGGAGAATCTTTGCTGCCGGCCAATTTACCTTTATTGGAAAAACTGGGTGTGGCGGATGAGATTCGAGCCATTGGTATGGAAAAATGGGGGGCAGAATTTGTCTCGCCTTGGCATGATAACAAACAGGTTTACGAGTTTGCTGGTGCTTTAGATAAATCAATGCCGATGGCCTATCAAGTACGACGTTCCGAATTTGATGAAATATTGATTCGAAATGCAAGTCGTAAAAATGCTCGCGTCGTTGAAGGTTGTCAGGTACAAGATGTCGTTTTTTTAGAGAATAAAATCGGGGCTCTAATAACCGCTTGTCATGATGACGGAAGTGTTGAAACGGTTCGCGCCCGATTTGTTGTGGATGCTTCTGGTCGGGACACTTTTCTAGGTAATCAATTCAAAGCAAAAAAACGTAATAAAAAACACATTAGTGCAGCTATCTATGGTCATTTTACTGATGTTGAACGCCACCAAGGAAAAGCGGCAGGAAATATCACGCTGTATTGGTTTGATCATGGCTGGTTTTGGCTTATTCCACTCGCTGACGGTACAACTAGTATTGGTGCCGTAATATGGCCGTATTATTTAAAAACACGCAAGACTAAACCGCTAGAGCAGTTTTTGCAGGAAACAATTGCACTTTGTGAACCCTTGAATGCAAGACTGAAAAATGCTCATTTAACTTCAGCCGTTGGAGCAACGGGTAACTTTGCTTATCAGTGCGATCGCAGTCACGGCAGTCATTATTTACTATTAGGTGATGCTTACAGTTTTATTGATCCGGTGTTTTCCTCGGGCGTGTTACTGGCTATGCAAAGTGCTTTTATCGGCGCTGAAACGGTTGATCAATGTCTCAGCCAGCCTAAGCAAGCAAATGCCGCATTAAAAAAATTCGATAAAGCGATGAAGATTGGACCGAAAGAATTTTCATGGTTTATTTATCGGATCACTAATCCTGCTCTACGCGATTTATTTATGGGACCTAAGAATGTATTTCGTGTAAAAGAGGGCGTATTGTCAGTTTTAGCCGGTGATGTATTCGGCGCGACAAATATACGTGGCCCTCTGCGTATTTTTAGAAGTATTTATTACATCAAATCATTATGGAATATAAAGCGAACATTTAAAGCGTGGAAAATGCGAAAATCTAATATCCGAGTTGTGACTGAAACTATCATGGAAAGACAAGAGACAAAGGTGAGTTAATGGTTGGTAAATCGGATTATTTGCAGGGGATAAAACTGCCAATATCAGAATATATGAGTCAATCCCAGAATTGGCAAAATAGTGTGTTAGGCGTCCAGTGTTATGCGAAAGACGTTGTGAAAATGACAGCGCATATGGCGATTCCAACTATTCGTGTTCCGATAGTACGATTAGATAGTGATGATTCAATTTGCGATGTCTGGTTGACTGATGTAGGTAATCAGCCAAAATCAGGTCAGTATAATGCGATTAATTATCGTTATAACGATGATCTCCTATTTGGTGTGATTGAACTATCCGAAGCTATGTTTGAATTTAATTCGGACAAGACACCTTTTCAACAAGCGACTGAGTCTGCTTATAATCAAATATTTAGTTTGCTTGATCAAATGTCATTTCCATATCTGTTTCGTGTTCGTAATTATATGGCTGACATCAATGGTAAAAGTTTTGGATTGGAACGTTACCTGCAATTTAATCTTGGCCGACAGGACGCATTTTTGACCCACGGACGTGATGTCGAAGGCAATGTACCAGCAGCATGTGCACTAGGTTTTGAACTAACAGCAGTAGCAGATAGTTCAAAGCAAAATTCATTGACGATTTCATTCTTAGCAGGTCGTATACTCCCTCAGAATATTGAAAATCCACGCCAGATCAGTGCTTATCAATATCCCCAACAATATGGTCCTCGTAGTCCGACATTTTCGCGTGCTAGTTTAGTAAGTCTTGGTGAAGATAATATATTGTTTCTTTCTGGCACCGCGAGCATTGTTGGACATAAAACTTTACATCTCGGCGATGTCGTTGCTCAAACACGCGAAACGATCGACAATATCAAAGCAGTGATTACCCAAGTAAATCGTCAACTTAATGAACCTCAGTTTGACTTGTCGAAACTACATTACACGGTCTATGTACGTCATCTTGAGGATTTAGATTCGATTCGCACCGAATTAAAACGCCATGTTGGTGACGCTCTAAAAGCAGTCTATTTACAGGCCTATATCTGTCGGGAAGATTTATTAGTCGAGATTGAGGCAACAGCGGGTCACTCCATAGCAGCGTTAACGTGTGACGAAAATTCTAATAACCCCCTGTCTGACCATCTGAAATAATCATGCGTGGCATAGTATATCTGTTAGTAAATATCTACGAATATCTGGTGTTATATCTAGGCCTCATTCTGCTGGGAATGATGTGTTTGATATGGACACCGGTTGCCTTTATTATTTATCCCTTAGTTGCTAAAACACGAGGTAGAGTCTTAGGACGCTATGTCATTACTATGTCATTTCGTTTTTACCTTGCTATTCTAAGTTTGTCGGGTCGTTTTAGCTTTGATCTAAAAGAGTTAGATTTACTCGCTGATCAATCATCATTGATTTTAGCGCCTAATCACCCATCTTTATTAGATGCGGTAATGCTGATTTCTCGTCTACCTAATATATCCTGTGTACTTAAAGCTGAGTTATTGAATAATGTATTTTTAGGTGCGGGTGCGAGGTTAGCGCGCTATATTAGTAATAAAACTGTGCGACATATGTTGAAGAGTGCCGAGGATGATTTTGCATCTAAAAGCCATCTATTATTATTCCCAGAAGGTACGCGTACTACGAGCAATCCGGTTAATTCATTCATCGGCAGTATTGGATTAATCGCTCATCATGCTCAAGTGCCTGTGCAGACAATATTGATAGAGACTGACTCATTATTTTTAAGTAAAGGCTGGTCACTGTTTCGTAAACCAGCGATGCCAATACATTATTGTGTACGTCTTGGCCGACGATTTGAGCCTCCACAAAACACTAAGCGTTTTATGGTTGAACTCGATTACTATTTTAGGAATGAACTGATCAATGGCTCAGCTTTTTATCCCACTAACTCATTACCCACACAGCCTGAACGCGAACTTTAATCAAGCATTTACTTATTATGACTACACCATCAATTACTCATCTTGTTCTTATCCCTAGTTATAATCCTGGGGTAAAAGTTTATGACACTGTTAGTGACGCACGACAATACTGGTCACCTGTTTGGGTAGTGATTGATGGTAGTACCGATGGCACTATAAATGGCTTGTTAGCGATGGCCGCAGAAGATGATGATTTACGGGTAATTGTATTGCCCACGAATCAAGGCAAAGGTACCGCAGTACTTCGAGGTATGGAAAAAGCATCTATTGCTGGCTTTACCCATGTTTTGACGATGGATTCCGATGGCCAACACCCACAAGATCGTATTCCCGACTTTATGGCAGCGTCAGCAAGCCAACCTGATGCAATGATATTAGGTGTGCCCGTATTTGATACCAGCGCGCCCATGTTAAGAGTAAAAGGTCGGCAAATCTCAAACTGGTGGGCTAATTTAGAAACTTTGTGGGCGGGTATTGGTGACTCATTGTTTGGATTTCGCGTTTATCCTATCGAACCACTTAAACAAGTAATGAAGGATCAACGATGGATGCGACATTTTGATTTTGATCCCGAGGCTGTAGTGCGGCTTTGTTGGCGTGGAGTAAGGCCAGTAAATCTAGCTGCTGAGGTTCGTTACTTTCGCCAAGATGAAGGTGGCGTATCCCATTTTCGTTACCTGCGAGATAATATATTACTAAGCTGGATGCATACTCGCTTGTTTGTTGGTTTTTTAATCCGACTTCCAATCTTAATAAGACGCAGATCAAAAACAGATTGACTATACGTAATTTGATGCTTATTGAATTATTTGAATCTTATTATCTCACTATGCATTATGGCAAAACATCGTTTTTGTTCAATGACTTTCGTATATTTTTTTGATGAAACATTGGAGTTATTTACGAAAAACATTAGCGATGTAATTGATTTGCAGTAAGTCTCATACCTTTAAAAAGACAAAAAATCAGTGTGCATAAATTGATCACCTTCGCTTTAATTATTAAACAATTCATGATGTCAAAGTAAATAACATGACTAATAAACGTTGAAGTTTATAATGATTTTCAGCCGATTAAATTAAGATCATTATAAATGTCTTAAATTATGACAATGAGTGGGAATTTTTAAACTAAGTATATTTTTATTATTGATTCATCCTGTTCCTAATTAGAACAGGATGAATCAAAAGTAACGCGCATTAACCGATTATCACCCGCACCTGATGTGATTTTCCGTCATCGAGCATAGTAATACTAATCGTACTTTCTTGGTTTTCGCCATCTAGTTCAATCAAGACAATACCGCTTTCAACGCCATTTGGATTTTCAATAGTGATTTCATAGTGCGTATTTTCATGCTGATAAAAAATGTTGTAGCTGGCCCATGTTTTTGGAATACAGGGATTAAAAACAAGTTTGTCTCCGCGAACTTGTAACCCTAATATCCATTCCATTCCCGCCCGGTAAAACCATCCGGCAGCGCCGGTGTACCATGTCCATCCACCACGTCGTACATGGGGTGGCTCAGAATAGATATCTGCCGCGAGTACATAAGGCTCAACTTTATAAGCATAAACACCGGTGCGAGTAACAGTACGATTAATCGGGTTTAACATCTGTAATAGTTCGGTAGCCTTATCACCTTCACCAAGCATCGCATAAGCAATGACCGACCAGACTGCCGCGTGAGTGTATTGGCCGCCATTTTCGCGGACGCCTGGAGGATAATTTTTGATATATCCGGGATCTCGCTCACTGTTGTTGAAGGGCGGGGTAAACAGCAACATCAGCTCTTCGTCATAACGAATAAGGTGTTTTTGTAGTGAATTCATAGCTCGTTGGGCTCGTTGGTTATCAGCAGCACCTGAGATAACACTCCAGCTTTGAGCAATCGAATCAATACGACACTCTTGGTTACCAACAGACCCCAAAGGGGTGCCATCATCAAAATAAGCTCGCCGATACCATTCACCATCCCATCCATGAGCTTCTACTGCAACTTTAAGTTGAACAACGTGCTCACGCCAACGAATAGCGCGCTCGTTTTCTTCCTGTTGTTCTGCCAGACTGACAAATTCGGAAAGAGTAGTTATAAAGAACCAGGCTAGCCAGATACTTTCTCCCTTGCCTTGGTTACCAACTCGATTCATGCCATCATTCCAATCACCACTTCCCATCAGCGGTAAACCATGCAAGCCTGTTTTCAAACTTAAATCAAGCGCACGCGCGCAATGTTCAAAAAGCGTAGCATCTTCCATAGACTGAGTTGGTTCAAAATAAGCGTCATCTTGTTCTGTGTTAAGTACCGGCCCCTCTAAAAAAGACACTCGCTCCTTAAGCACATTTGTATCGCCACTCACCTTGATATAGTGCGCTACGGTATAGGGCAACCAGACAAGATCATCAGAAAAGCGAGTACGCACGCCTCGGCCGGAAGGTGGATGCCACCAATGTTGTACATCACCCTCAACAAACTGTCGTGCGGCAGCACGCAGTAAATGGCTACGCGTTAGATCGGCGCGAGCAACAACCAATGCCATACTATCTTGGAGTTGATCGCGAAATCCATAAGCCCCGCCCACCTGATAAAAGGCGGCTTTGGCCCATATGCGGCAGCTAAGCGTTTGATATAACAACCAACGGTTCAACATCAGATCAAGTTCCCGATCAGGCGTCTTCACTTGGACTTTTCCGAGAACTTTATCCCACGAAGAGGTTACCTTATGAAATATGGTCGCTACATCGCTAGATCGATAACGTTGTATCAACTCACCTGCATGGACACGATCATTGCCTTGTCCCAAAAGAAAAACGAGCTCGACTTGCTCGTTGGGAGAAATTTCGATCGTACAGGCAAGTGCCGCACAAGGATCCAGCCCGGCACCTGCGCGTTTTTTAAGCTCTTTAGTACTACTCATAGCCGCAGGTGCTTCTAAACTACCGTTACGACCGATGAACTCAGCACGATTTGCTGTCCAACTCGTTTGCTGACCGGAAAAATCAGCGAAGGCAACGCGTTCGCCAAATTCCATATCCCATGTATTAAAAGCATATAGAGCGCCGTTATCTAGGTCCAGTTCGGTAATAATATGAGGCGCTGTCACTGACCGTGAAACACCAAGAACCCACTCTATATAAGCCACAACTGTTATCCGACGGGTACGATCTGAAGTGTTGGTCAAGGTTAAAGACGATAGTTTGATCGGATCATCTGGACTGACGAATTGCAAGAGTTCGCTATGAATCTCATGTGAATCATGCTCAAAGCGGCTATAACCTTGCCCGTGACGAATCACATAACTAGCATTTTCTACCCGAATCGGTAGTGCGGTCGGGCTCCACACTTCCTTGGTGTCATCATCACGTATATAGAATACTTCTCCAGAGGGATCACTGACTGGATCGTTTGACCAAGGGGTTAGCTTATTTTCTCGACTATTACCACACCAAGTGTAACTACTACCTGACTCAGAGACTACAAATCCAAAATCGGAATTGGCAATCACATTGACCCATGGAGCAGGTGTCCACTGGCCCTTGTCGAGAATGATGACATATTCGCGTCCATCTCCAGCAAACCCACCAAGCCCGTTAAAAAATTCGAGTTCGGGAACATCTAAAGGTGGTGAGTAAGATTCTGAGCGAAACAATGTTTTTGGAATAACAAAGTCAGTTGGAGGTCGTGGATGTCTTAATAGTTGCTCAGCCAAAGTTCCCCTTTTACCAACGAGTACCGCTCGTGCGGCTGTTTGCAGCAAACGTCTGTCCTCTAATAAGAGCTGATCAACTCGCATAACAAATATAAAACCCTGATTAGGATGTTGTTGGTGAGATGAAAGTGTCTGTCTTTCACGCACCATCGCCTCTAGTCGGATTTGTAAGTCCATTATGTAAGAAGACTCTTTTTCATTCAAAATGATGAGGTCGACAGCTAAACCTTTCATTCGCCAGTACTCATGGGCGCGAAGTAATTGTTCGACGATAGAGTGATCTTCAAGTTCATTTATACGCAACAATATAATAGGCCGATCGCCTGAAATACCATGACGCCACAGACCCGTGACGCTAAATGTATTCAACTGCATCAATTTGCTTGATGGCCTTAACCAAGGGTCGGCATAGATCAAACGATTAGCCAGATCTTGAAATAGCTGAGCTTCGTCAGGTCGGGTACGAAGATAATGCAATAACACATGGGCATGAGTCCACGCTAAGCCAGACACGCGTTCGAATGTGGCCACATTATGATATTTATCAGCTAAATCTTCTACCGCCGATCGTGAGTCGGCAACTAGCGTGGTAAATGTCACGTGTTCAGTTGTGCCAGCAGCTATGCGAACTCGTATACGCAGACTGAATATAGGATCAAGAACATTGCCAATTGTATTGGTTAGTGGGCGCCCATCCATTACAGCAATAGGTTCCCTTAGCGTTTGTCCACGGCCAATAAAGCGGGCCCGATCAGTTTCGTATTGAATTCCCTCGTAGATTCGGTCAACGGCCAATACATGCGCTGCCCAAAGTTCTGGAGTACCTGCTGCATTTCCACGCCGCTGTGCGATCAGTGCTCTTGCTTGAGGTAGATATTCGGTCTGCACGAATAAGTTGGAAAAAGCGGGATGTGCTATATCTGCAGAAAATGTCGCAAGTACAATTTCCATATAGGAAGTGATTTCGATTTCTTGAGCGTGCGAACTATTATTAATTAAACTTAATCTACGAACCTCTGCATCATCTTCGGGCGAAACTACTATTTCTAATATACTGGTTATCTCGCCGTCCGTTCGAGTAATACGAGCACGATCTTCTGAAAATACTGCATCATAGTGGTCGGGAGCTAATGTTGTCGGCTGGTATCCAGCAGACCATACTTGACTGGTTTCTACATCACGTAAATAGATATAACTTCCTTTATCATCCCTTGTAACATCTTCCTGCCAACGCGTTACCGCAAGACTTCGACATTGGCTGTAACCCGATCCCGCCGCAGTAATCATCACTGAATAAGAACCATTAGAAAGTAGGTGTGTGGAAGGCACAGACGACGTAGGTGATGGCACCCGTCGAACGGGTGGCTGTAGGGTTTCCTTAACTTCGGCAAGGTCATGTAAAATTGGTATAAAGCTCGCATCAATAGCGTTTGGAATACGTTCCTGCAATACCATGTCGGCCGCTTGGATAAGCGGTGTTCGATGAAAACGATGACGCATAATTCCATCATGCACGACATTAGCAATAGCGACCAAAGACATACCCTGATGATGGGCCATATAACATCGTACTATTGCGACGCGCTCACCTTCAGCAAGCCGCATCGGGGTATAATCAAGTGCTTCATAGAAACCATAGCGACCTAGTGCTCCCTCTTTTTCCAAGTGTTCGAAGTTCTCAACGGCAGCGTAAGGTAGATACATTGCAGCGAGGGCTGTGGCATAAGGAGCAATGACCAGATCTTCATCGAGACCTCGTTTCATACCGAGACCAGGCACACCAAAAGCAGCGTATTGGTAGGTGAATAAGAAATCACGACCGTTGAAAGCTGACTCCGAAATACCCCACGGCACATTCTGTTTTTTAGCATATTGAATTTGTTGCTTAATAACCAGACGACATGTTTGATCGAGCAAGCTGTAGCGTGGAGTAAACATAACGAGTGAAGGCATTAAGTATTCAAACATTGATCCCGACCACGACAGTAGAACCGTACCGCCCGCAGCCCTTGTGACTCTTCGGCCAAGATGAAACCAGTGAGTGCTAGGAACATCACGCTTAGCAATCGCAATAAAACTGGAGAGGCGTGCTTCAGAGGCGAGCATGTCGTAATAGTTAGGATCAAGAGCACCTTCGTTTACCGCATAGCCGATGGCAAATAGCTTAGATTTTGAATCATAAAGAAAGCTGAAATCCATTTCTTGAAATAAGTTATCTAGCTGATCAGTCATATTGACGAGTCGTTTTGTGAGTGCTTGAACCTGGTTCATGGCGCGCCGAAGAACTTTCGATATAGTTTCAAGTTCACTGACAGATAAGGTATTTTGAAGCGATGTTTCCATATCAACTAATATCTGAGCGTAGCAATCAGAAAGATCACATAGATGAGTATCGACAGTGAGCTGATGTGAGAAATTAGAAGTATCAGTTAATTGCGCTGGAGACAGTGTCACTTTGCTCAGTTTTCCTGCGAAATTAATCCATGGAACTAAGTAATCTACATCTCGTGAGTGAGAGCGAATATCATCGCGTAATAGAGTAGCCCAAGCTAGCACATCACTGTCATCAGCATCGTCACGTTCTGCAGCAAATGCTTGCGCCATGTCTTGCAAAATATCGGCGCAAAGCTTTAACTCTAGCCATAGATTGCTCCATTCAACCGCATCAATAGGGCGGTTATTTAAAAGATCTCCTAGAACGAAAACTTTTTGTCGTAGTTCAATCAAAGTAACGGTGCGTGTTCGTTGATCATCCTTAATTTTATCAAGCGCAATAACCAGCAGCTGTTGACTATCTGAAATACCTATCAACGCTTCGACAAACTTAAGAGGGCGATTTAACATTTCTCGGCAGACTTGGGCCAGTGCTAGCAAGTGTCCAGCCAAGTTGCCACTATCTACGGTGGATATATAATGGGGCTCTAAAATGTGTAAGTCGTTGGTGTCATACCAATTATAAAAATGGCCATGGAGTCTTGGCATTGCTATGAGTGTAGCCATAGTGGCTTCGAGTCGGTCTACGGTATCCATCAGTCCCATCCAACCAAAATCACGCGCGGCTACAACAGATAAAAGATAAAGACCGAAATTAGTGGGTGAACTACGATGAGCGATTTCGGGTTGCGGATCCTCTTGAAAATTATCCGGCGGCAGATTATTTTCTTCCGGTGTGACAAATGTCGTAAAAAAACGCCAGATACGTCGTCCGAATAAACGCAACTGCTCACTATCTTCTGGCTGCAACAATTCGCTACGATCAACCCTCGACGGTAAGCTCAACATGTAAGAGACAATCGGCGCGATTAACCATAAGACTAAAAAGGGCGCCGCAATCTTGATTCCGCTGGGATTGAAAAGTAATATCACTGCAGCGGTAGTAATGGTAAGCGTAAATGAGCTTGCCAAGGGCCTGACGAGATTTCTCAATACGTGATCTGATGTTGACTTCGCTTGTTGAGCAGTAACCCAGTTAAGCAGTTGAGTCCGAGTAATTAGAAGTCTTATCAAGGTACGTACGATAGCATCCATCTTAAGCCAGGCTTGTTGAGCTAGTAAAATCAAAGTGATTAAACTATGGCCAATTGCCCACAGCACATTCTCTCCAGCTACTCGTAAATGACTAACTAAAGAACTGCTTCGACGCGATGAAATGAACCCGTCTGAGATTGCCATAAGCGCCGGAAAAGCTAACGCTGTCAACACAAAGCCAACAAGGAACATGTGTGGTGCCTTCGGAATAGCCCACATAGTAACTAGAAAAAGAAATGTAGCTGGTGCTGATAGAGAACGACGTAAATTGTCAAACATCTTCCAATAGCCAACGATAGGCATCCCTTTACCCTTCGGTCCAAATATCCAGGGTGTTAATTGCCAATCCCCACGAGTCCAGCGGTGCTCTCGCGATGCCGCGACTTCTGTGTGAGAAGGAAATTCTTCGAAAAACTCAATATCGTTGACTAACGCGCACCGCGCATAGACGCTTTCGAATAAGTCATGGCTTAGCAGAGTGTTTTCAGGTACTCGACCAGCCAACGCAGCTTCAAACATATCGACATGATATAAACCCTTGCCGCTATAAGAACCCGTTGCAAATAGATCTTGATAAAGTTCAGACGCCGAGCTGGAATATGCATCAGTACCTGAAGCACCTGCAAAAATTCGGTGAAACATTGAATGCTCTTTGCGATGAGGCAGGGTAGGTGTCACTCGCGGTTGGAAAATTGCATAGCCTTTGATGACACATCGACTAACGGGATCGAAAACAGGTTGATTCAATGGATGGGCGGCGACACCCACCAATTGTGATATCACACCCATAGATAATCTAGTATCTGAATCAAGAGTAACGACATAACAAATACCCGAGGGAGCTTGGGCTAGTTTTCCATTGATAGGGAGAAAAGATGTATCTTTAGCGCCACGTAACAATCGATTGAATTCATGGAGCTTTCCACGCTTTCTTTCCCAGCCCATCCATATACCTTCGCTGGGATTCCACAAACGTTTTCGATGGAAAACGAAGAATCGTTGATCACCATACTTAGTATTGAGCGCGGCGACTGCTGTGGTAGCTTTATTCAGTAACAATTCGTCGTCTGGCATCGTTTCTTGATTTGCATCGCTCCAATCAGACAATAGGGCGTGGTACACATGATTCCCAGGATTGGACAGATAGCGGATCTCCATCTGATCGATTTGTTCCTTAACCCCAGTCTCGTTGACGAACAAGGTTGGTACCACAACAAATGTACTTAATGATTCGGGTATGCCTTCTTTCAGATCGAGCCGTGGCATATGACTCAGATCGAAGCGTGGTAGATAACGCGGTGGAAGAACTGCAATAGTCAAACGGTTCACTAAGCCTATAGCGATATCAGATGCCGGAAAAATGCCAAACAAAGCGAGAACAAACAGTTGAATTCCGTTGAGACTAGCAACAAAACTAATGATCAAGGGAAATGAGAGCGTAACTACTGTTATCAGAATGATACTGCTTAAATAAGCGATCCCAGCGTGGGCGAGACATTCGCGCATGAACCGTTGCTTGAAAGAAGGAGTGTAGTTGATTTCTTCTTCAAAGTTATAGCGACCATCACCGATCAGGTAGTAGCCCAGTTCTTGCTGTGTAATATCAATAGTGGATTGTTCGCGGACGCGTTGTAATTTGTTGATAACTCGGCGAGCAACATCCAGCTCCGAATGCGAGGAGCGTTTTGCTAGATCTTCAATCGCGTGCCGGTAACGATCGCGAGTTAAAAAATCCATTGCACTATAACTATCATCAATACTTAGACACTCGTCCACTAAACTCACATCTTCGACGAACTGGGACCAATCGAATCCTGAGATGGCACGCATGCTGATTATAATATTGCGTACCGTTGCATTATCGGCGATCTGATCAGCATGTTCGCGATGTACGACTTCATCCAAACTGGCATCTTGTGCGTTTAGCCATTCATCTAGAAAATCTAACGATAGCGTAACGCCTGGATGTGGGTCGCGTAACCGTTGCAGAATTTGAACTGTGTACGCTTGACGCAATGAATCATCAGGTAATACTGCAGTAGGGAATGATGCTTCTGACTTATCAGTTTGAGCTGATATTTTTTCGATTTGATCGACAAAAGCATCCGCAAGCCGACGTCCGGCTTGAGAGCGCATGGTACGAACGGCAACACGTCGAAGATTTTCAACCAACAAAATCCGTAATGTAATCGAGAGAGCCCACAGTTCGCCGAGAGTGAGCGGCTCGATTTTTTGATATGAACTGACGAATAGTTTAAGTAAATCCGGATCAAAGCGGCTATCGCCATGTGCCACCAATGCCCACGCTATACCATATATGCGTGGATAACCCGTCAAAATCCCTTCTGCCAATTTAGGCAATTCCAAATAATAGCGCTCTGGCAAATCCACTTGAATGTCACTAAGCTGTTCATCAATTAGATGAAAGTTATCTAGGAGCCACTCTGCAGCTGGCGTAATAGCACGTTGCTGATGAACATCCTTAGCAACGTCTTTAAAGGCATCCGCTAACACTCGACAGTTTTCACGAGCGCGGGGTATTAATTTTATTCCTTTGTTACGACTACTGATTTTTTGTGCTTTCGCCAAGCTCAATGCATGCTGTTCGAGACGTTCTGTAGTAAATAACTCGAATCGTATAGGTAATTCATCACCACCAGGATTTTGGACTCTAACATGTTGCCTTTTTTCTTGTCTGTTCACCATGGGTTAGTGTCTCCACGTCCAAAGAAAATTAAAAAAGCGAGCTAGTGTCCATGTTAATTTTGCAAAATCCTTTAATTATCTCTGCCCGCCAATGGCGAAACCTTTCGATGCTAATCTACACCTAATTTAAGACACAGAACATGCCATGGACTAGAATCAGTCCAAGCTATGTCCAAAATGGAAAGACGCTAATACCTATCAATATGCATTAATTTAGTGTCAGTTGTTTATGCGCTTCGTATTAGTGGAATATATAATCAATGACATATACATCAACAGAGAATAGAACGGCGTTAAGATATTATCATTTTGAAATTTACAATGAATTAACCATTTTTACATAATATCATTATGCATCAAGCCTAAAATACCCACCACAATTAAACAGGTGGCGACAAAATAATTTAAAAATCTCATTACAATCGAAACTAATAATCCCAGTCAACAGCCACTAGGGGGTATCTCGATAAACTCATCTGGTAAATCGACCTCATTAAATAGTATGTGGAGAATGTTTTTTTGAATCTATGAGTTCATTCAAATGATGCATTCACATAATTGTCTATTCAGAAAAATGCTGAGTTCGATTATACATATCCTTATTAATAGAAACTATAGCTATCTTGTATAAGCTAAGTCAAAAAATTTAGAGTCCGGTTAAAATTAAGAGAAAATTACTCTAAAAAACATAAACTTAGAATACTGTTATTAATGAAGAATAAGTTTATTTCAACCTCCACACATTAAATAATGGCTTTAAACATCTTTAATAATGATTGCGTGTTTAAATTATTACTTAGCTTGCTAATTAAATTTTAAATAGTATAATGCTTAGCATGCTAAGTAAATTCTTGTTTAGCAAGCTTGCTTGGACTGGCTTTGTGGGAGTTTGTATGTCTGATTTAATACCTGAAAATAAAAATTCAAATGTCCCGACTATCGGTTGGTTGTTGAGTAGAGTCGCTCGCTTATGGCGAGGTAGTATTTCGCAAACTGTTAATCCCATGGGAATGACTGAGGCTCGATGGTCAGTCATGATAACCCTAAAAATAATAGGGGAAGGCATTTCGCAAAATATGTTGGCAAGTGAATTAGGCATAGAAATGTCCTCGCTTAACCGTACAGTTAATCAATTAGTTGAACTAGATTTGTTGGAGCGGCGCGCTCATCCCAACGATGGACGATGCCAATGTTTATGGTTCACGCAAGCTGGCAATATTACCATCAAATCACTTACCAGTAGTGTCGACGTTGTGCGCGCTGAGCTTACTCAAGGTGTTAGTAGTGAAGATTTAATGACGTTGTTTAATGTACTAAAAATCATTGAACATAACGCATGCACACTGCTTAACAAGCAGTGTGAAGGAGTAAATAATCGTGGCGCCTGATCAAGTATTTAAACATTGGGTACACTTCGCGCTCGTCGTGTTTGTTATCTCATTTATGTATTTTTTATGTGCAGATTTATGGATGCCTGTCAGTACTCAATCTAGAGTGTTGCATCCAGTGGCAAATGTTTCATCAAAAGTAAACGGTCAAATCGAAAAAATCTATGTAGATAATGATCAAATAGTATCAACAGGACAAATACTCTTTAGCTTAGATAAACGGTCCTATGAAATTGCGGTTGTTAAAGCCAAGTTAGCATTGGAAAGTGCCGCATAAACTAATCTTCAAATAGATGCAAACATTGCTGCTGCAAAAGCCATGGTATTGGCATCAAAAGCCAATGCTGATGAATTAAAGCTGGAAGTGACACGTGCTGAACGCTTAATTAAATCAAACACGGTATCGCGTCAGTTATATGATCAAACAATCATAAGTTACCGTGCTGCGCAGGCAAAACTCGAGGCAACCAAAGCCGATGTCGTTAAGTTTAAAGCTCAACGAGGTCAGAACGGTAATGACAATCTATTATTACGCCAAGCAAAAAACAGCTTACAAAATGCACAATTGCTGCTCAACTATGCTGATGTACGTGCTGATGTCTCAGGACAAATCACCAATTTACAATTACAACCTGGAAAGTATGCACAAGTAGGATCGCCAGTTGCGGCTATTGTGGTAGAAAACCAGATATAGTAGCCGATTTTAGAGAAAAATCATTGAGCAATGTTCAACTTGGTGATCACGCTTCCATCGTGTTTGATGCTTATCCTGGCAAAGTATTTCATGGTAAAGTCGTGACGATTGATGCAGGTGTCAAAGACGGTCAATTGAATGCCGACGGCCAGCTTGCTGATCCAATAAATTCTGATCGTTGGGTGCGTGATGCACAATATTTACGCACCCATATCGATTTAATCGAAAACCCGCAGTTATTGCAATCAATGCCATCAGGTGCAAGAGCAACGGTGCAGTTACACCCAGTTGAAGGAATTGCTAGCTGGTTAGCGAAGGTTCAAATTCATATTATCAGTATTATTCACTACATATATTAATCTTATAATATGATTAAATTACATCGTAAAGTACCATTTTTTTCGTCGAGGTAGCGTTTTTAAACCTGCACATCGACCGATAACTGCGAATGAAGCACGACAATGTCTACGCGTCGCTTTTGGTGCAACGCTAGGCTTTACTGTTAGTAAATTAATGGGTTGGAATTACGGCACGTTTTTTACTGTTTACCCCATGTTGTTACTGGGTTTGGCACCTGTGCTGAATAGCCATATTATTAGACAGTCGACGCACTACATGGAACGATGCGATAGCGAGTAAGTAGTGCAAGCCCGCAGTAGGAGTTGGTAATTACAGCCGCTTTCGTAGCGTAGCGAAGAATAGTGCAGTAATTACATCCTCACTCCGTCAGTCGCTTGAGAGCCTAAGCGTTAGCGAGGTGACGAGGACGTCTGGGGCTAATGGTCGTCGACGAACGGAGTTGAATTAAGCCATGGATGGATTAATTCTTTCACGAGTACGGCGACACGCTGGTTTTGGCTAATATGTCATTAGTCACGGTATTTGTGATTGTAGTACAAGGCATGTTTGGCGACCAAGCTATTCCGATGACTATAGCGGTATTTCTGATATTTACATTTATGTTTCATTGCACGTCACAAAGGACTAACTTTTTATTCGGTGCTTTGGGCGTAGTAAGCCTGTCCATGCAATTGCACTTCGCAAGCTATAGCAATGCTTCGTTGAATGATTTAGTTATGTCGAATATTGCGGCGTCTCTATTAACTATCTTTGTTGCTATATTGATGCACGTAATATTTCCTGATGTTGAAATACGTGAAAAACGTCCAGTGGCAATCAAACCGAAGAGCAATAGTCACCACGAAGTGATATTAGCTGCCACTATCGCTACATTGTCTTTTGTCGTCTTTCAAGTGTTTGATTTACAAGACTCTTTATCAGCACAAGTTTCGTCAGTATTGATTTTATTTCCACTGAATTGGTATGGTGCTGGACGCGCGGCACTCAATAGAGCCATTGGAACATTGATAGGGTGTAATGTTGGTCTGGCATGGCAACTGATTTTATTAGATCACTCAGGTGTTTTATGGTTTGTAAGTGTTGCACTGTGGATCAGCATCATGCTGTTTGCACGTCATCATATGCTTGAAGGTGGCGGATCAGGTGCCGGTTTTGGTGCGATGACAACCATGGGCATTTTATTCGGACAATATTTATCACCGCAACATGATTTGGTCTATAACACTCTGTATCGGTTTACGTCGGTTTCGGTAGCTGTGGCAGTTACCTTGATAGCGGTTTACTTAATGCATCGACTTCTAAATAAGTTTGCAAGTACACGTTTTATCGTTCAAATAGCTCCTACCTAAATAGGTAAAAAAAACGAGGCTCAAAAGTACTTTTTTATTTCAAATCTCCGTTATAAGATAATCAATCAATAATGTCAGGTACAAGGTTGTCAAGATGAGATCGAATCATCAGCATCATTAATAAGTGGTTGATGTTAAATAACGATTGAACAATCGATCATTAACAGGGGCCGTTGTTCCGATTTGATGCTAACAAATGTTACGTAACGGTGAATCAATATATTATTCATTACAATTAAATTGATTTAATGACAGTCCAAAAATTTAAATAAAGAAAGTTAAAATAAATATTATATTAATGCTCTATTTATCTGAATTTTAAGCGGATTGGACTCACAAGATGTTGTGATGCATTAAGCCCAAAATACCTATGACGATTAAGTAGATTGCTACGAAATAATTTAAAAAGCGCGGTACTATCAAAATTAATATGCCTATTATAATTGCCATAATAGGTTCAATCGCGAAATTCATCATAATAAGTTGTACTCCTAAAGAATTGGTAAAAAACAATAATTAATCTATTTGTTATATCAAAAGGGTTATCTTTAGATAATATTTCTGTGTCGGTTTAGGACATAGATCAGCTCAAGAAGTATAGTCATCACTTATGAATTAAGTCAAAGAAATAACGGCATATTTAAGTTAACGACGTTGACGCAAATATCATTAACTTCGCGAATGTAAGGTATCGATAATTTTGTCAATTTTGTCAATTTTGCGATGAAGTGTTAATTCACGATTGCTTATTGTGTGGATTGTGAAACGACTTCATCTACTAATTTATTCAATAAACTTTCGAACATTTATTCGTTGGCAAGGTAATATGAAATAACAAACGGCCTTCACTGGTAATCACAACCAACGGAACCACCTTTTTAAGAACACGTTGACCAACCATCATTCTCAGTTGTATAAAGGAAAAACATTTCTCTGCTTTCGATAAATATTTTTTCTTGTTCAGTTAGATTAATGTGATAAATAAGTCTTACTTATCTTTGTGCGAGCTCTTAAGTTCCAAAGGACTGTTACCACTTTTTTGAAGCTGCATGTTAAGGAGCGGATATACCCGTCATAGTTTATTCCTAAGTTACAATATATCAAAAAATGCTCATTTTGAGCCTTTATAAGATTTATCCTGACAGGATTGAGCAGCGCGTCTAGTCATTGATTTTATTTATTATCATTTGCCAGCTGATAAGCAAACAGTATTTAAATAACCATATTTAATACAAGAGCCAGTGTTCCTGAAGTCAGTCTGCCCAAGGCAAAGATCAGGAAAATCGAACTCTATGATCGCAATAGTGATAAAGCCAAGGGTCATACCTGCTATTGCACCTTATATATTATCCCTTTTTTTCAACTAGATAGATCATGATTACGTTGAATACAATGCAAATAGCTGCGCCAATAAAGTAAAACAAGCTTGCTACTATCCGAGCTTTGCATTTCTATTTTAATTTCGCCGTCCGATTGTGGATGATAGCTAATGTTAACGATTACATTGGGAGCCGGGGCTAACTATTGTTGCATCAGCTTCGGTTCTGTCCATGCTTTAAATATCGCTTTAACGAGAGGCACAATAGTGTTTTATTTTGAATAGCGTTATCTTAATATTTTTTCACGCGTCGAAATTTCCGTTTATACCATAACCAACCACCAGCAACAGATAGTATAGTTGTCAGTAAACCGCTTATAAAAATGACCAAACGTCCCGTTAAGTTAAAAGCTTCACCACTGTGAAGTGGAAATAACCAAAAAGCTGTTTTTTGACGAATAGTCAGCGGTTGGTAACCTTGCTCAGCAAGCACTACATTGCTGTATGGATTGATCCACAATACGTTACTGCCTGATGTCTTACGTGGGTCATTAGCATCCGTTAACCGTATATCGACTGACGGACGTTGTGGGGTAGGAAAGTTAATGCGCTGCCATTGTTTATCAGGCCAATATTCTTTAGCACTTTTTAACCACAAATCTTCATCAATAGGCAGGCTTAGATGTTTTTGAATTATTGGGTTTACTTTTGCTGGCCTATCTAATAGCCACTGGGTTTGGTTGGGGAAAATAAGACTAATACCACTGATAATAACGATAACAAAAATAGGTAATGATACAAGACCCGCCAGCATGTGAGCACGTCTTAAACGACCTACAGTGGGTGTGATTTTGTTATTTCTTGCAACAAGCCAGTTCGCTGCTTTTTTTGTCCGTGGCCAACCATAATAAGCACCAACTATTACATTAATTAACATTAAGATAGCAAGAAAACCTAATATAAGTTCAGCATTGTGACCAAGTAGAAAGGTGAAGTGAAACAGATAAATAAATGAAGTGAAATAGTTACCCCATTGCCGAACACTAATAACTTCAGCGCTATAAGGATGGATCATTATTTCCATGTTTTTATCATGAAGTAGGGATGTTTTTTTCATATGCACAAATGCGGTATAAGCCGTATTTTGATTACGCGGTGCACGTAAAGATTTTATGTAATCAATATCAGGAACAGCATTGATAGTGGCTGTACGTATCATGGACAGCGGAGCAAGTTTTTCCGAATCGACATGGGTAACAATGAGATGGGGATTTAACCATTCGTCTATCACGTGATCGAACACAATGATTGACCCGCTGATGCTTTGTAGCAGCAGCGGGACTAATAAAATCAATCCACTGATTCGGTGAAATTGAATCCAGAATTTACGCATTGAAAAATATTAACGTTACAATTAAAAATCTAATGCATAACCCAAGGTCACTGTACGCCCTCGACCTTTAAAGTAACGATTATTAAGTGTGTTAGCTGCTTGTGAGTAATAATCGAAGTAATCTTCATTCAGCAAATTGGCAATGCTCAAATTAATTGTACCTTTTGGTAGACTGCGAGAAAGCGAAGCATCGACTAAACTGTAACCGTTGAATTTGGCATTATCAACGCCCATTTTTTCAAATTTACGGTTCATATTGTGGCTAACTTGCAGATATGAAGACCATTTAGTCGACCAATTTGCACTCCAGTTAGCGAGCAGACGATTAGGAGGAATGTTATTACCATCTAAGTCTGTATCTGTTTCACCATCATCATTCGAATCATAACGACCACGAATTAATGAATAGCTCATTTCTACTCGTTGGTCTTCAGTCGCTTGATAGCCTATGGTTGTTTCTACTCCACTAATTTCTGTTTTTTCACGACGAACAAAATAATCATCACCCACTTTATCCAAACGCGAGCCAAAGTCAGAATTAGATTCATAATAACTCATCTCAATATCAACTGGCTGCCAGTCAATTCGCAGACCAATTTCTCTATTAGTAGTAATGATGGGCTTTAAATTTAAAAAGCTAGAAACACTCTGGTTTTCTGTGCTAATTCCACGCAGTACTCGGCCAACATCAGGCATACCAAAACCTTGTGAATAATTAGCAAAGAGACTGATCCACGCTAGAGGAGAAATGACAACACCCGCGTTATAGAGGGTTTCACTAAAATCTGGATTACCACCTTTGACATCAACGCCACCAGCACCGTTCGTAGCATAAAGGGTATGGAAGTCACCTACATCCAATTTAGCTTTTTCATACCTAACTCCAGCATTCAACACAATGCTGTCAATAGGTTTAAATTGTGCTTGTAAAAAAGGAGCGTAGTTTTTAAATGTTGTTTCTGGCACCCACGATCGATTCGTTTTTTTTAGGGTCTGTTCTGTAGTGTCATGCAGAATATCTAAGCCAGTCGTCAAGCTTAATTTGTCATCAAGTAAGTCATCTTTAGTTAGCGTAAACTTCGCACCTTTTTTGGTAGAAGTAGCTTGTGACTGATCCATACGATCTGTTGCTAAAGTCGGATCAAAGAAAGTATTAGATGCAGCAACCCCAAATAATGCCTCAAAATTTTGCTGATATACTTGAGCACTAAAATGCATACCTGCAAGATCGTAAGCATCATATTTAAAACTAGTCGTTAATACGCGATTATGAGGGGCTTGGCCTGATGGAGACTGACGGATTGAAGTTGCAGGTGTTTGAGTACTACGATCGCCAGTAACGCCGGTGTAATCATTATTACCTTTTAACTGATAACGATTCACTTGAAGTTCAAGGTGCTGATCATCATTTAGCCAATAACCTAATTTTCCGAAGATATCATAACTTTTTGAGTCCATGGTATCGCCTTGCGTATTATCTACCCCAATCAACTCATGGTTGGCATCGGTATACATGCCTTGTTGATCATAAGTAATACCAAATGCATATTCCCAATCATCTTGGCTACCACGAAGCCCATAATTTGTTCGATAGCCCAAAGTATCGCTACCTATATCAGAAGTGGGCATGGTGACTTGTACATTAATATCTTGATCTAGCTTATTGCCGCTTGGACGACGGGTAATGAAGTTGATCATACCGCCGGTCGCACCTAAACCATGTATTGCACTCGCACCATGTATGATCTCAATTCTTTCTACCATTGATAAATCAATCGTATGCCCATCACGTTGAGTATCACGTAATGGGTTTGATTGAGGAACTCCATCAATCAAGAACAATGGTGGGCGACCACGAAAAGTTTCACCAGCACTGGAAAGTTTCTGTCTAGCAGGCGTGAAAGAGGGGATTAACCGACTAAGTACCTGCGAAGAGTCTGAGGATATCTTGAGCTGTTGTTCGATTTGTTCGCGACTGATTAGAGTCACTACTTGAGAAGAATCTTTTAGTTTTGTGTCAGTGCGTGTAGAGGTGACAACTAATTCATCTAATGTCACTGCATCTTCCGCTTCCGCTTTTATATGAGAACTAAAAATTAAAAAGGGTATAACGATCGTAATACGTTTTGGAATGCAGGGTAACGACAACATTGCCTCCTAGAGGAGATTAAAAAAAACGACAATGTTAATGCAAATAAGAATTATTATCAAATGAACTAGTGATTGTAAATTGTATGCGTCGGTTCTTATAACTAATAATTGTAACTCAGTTGCTTGTTCTGAAAGCCGACTTTGTTAAATCATGCCACCATTTATAGAGATAATTTGACCTGTAATATAAGCCGCTTTGTCAGATGCAAGAAAACCAACTAAATCAGCTACTTCTTCTGCGGTTCCTGCCCGTTTCATTGGTATTATTCGTTTAATATCATCAGGATTGAATGTCGACGCGCTCATGCTGGTTTCGATAATACCCGGCGCAATGGCATTGACGGTAATGCCACGACTAGCGACTTCTTTTGCCAAAGATTTTGTGGCTGAATTTATTGCGCCTTTAGCGGCAGAATAATTAACTTGTCCTGCGTTACCAACCAATGAAGCAATAGACGAAATATTGATAATTCGTCCCCAACGGCTTCGAATCATTGGCATCATTAGAGGGTGAGTTACATTGAAAAAACCATTAAGCGATACATCGATGACACGATGCCATTGTTCAGTTTTCATCCCCGGAAACACGGCGTCGTCGTGAATGCCAGCATTGTTAACTAACACTTGAATGGGCTGTTTGTCAGTCAATTGTGTGAGTGTTACTTCTACCGCTTTGCAATCGGTTACGTCGAATACCAATACTTCAGCACGTCCACCATCAGCAGTAATCTCATCGACTAACTTTAACGCCGTTTGTAACCCATGGTGAGCATGAATATAAACATGATAGCCATCAGCAGCCAGACGACGACATATCGCTGCACCAATGCCGCCGCTACCACCGGTAACAAGTGCTGTTTTCATAAATTATCTCCAGATGCATTTGTAGATGATAACGATGGTGCTTCAACATTAAGCACTACCGCTGCACGTCCATCAAGTAATAGCTGACCGGTCGCACTGACTTTAAATTGATATAGCACATCATTATTAGTTCGGGCGAGACAGGTGGCTTCAATCTCAAGATCAGCATCGATATCATCAAGCCGAACAACGTGCAACTTGGTACTACGTATGCTCACTAAATAACCCGACTTTGGACGCTCACTACCGACAGGTGCGAGCAATGCACCATGAATAGCCATCGCTTGGGCTGCGTATTCTATGCCACAGGCGGTTGAAAGTTGCTGGAAGGCACGTAAAGGATTATCACTATCGCGGTGACTACTCGCGCGACATTGAATAAAGTCTGTATCCCATGATTCAACACTATCGAGTAAACACATGGTGCCTTGGTGAGGAATATGTTCAACTATCCAAGATTTATCACGCTGCTGTTGTGGGTTTAGCATGGTGTGATATCCACAGCGATACGTGTGCTGCCTAAGTAATCTAATATGACTTGTATGGGTCGTTGCAAGGCAATGGCTTGTAACAAAGGCAATCCGCGTGCTGCAGGAATCGTGGTGCGAAGTAGTTCAAGATCAGCATTATTCATTTGATCTGCGTTGCTTTTCGTAAAACTAAGCGTGATTTTAGCTAAGGCTTTACTCGTTTGCTGCGGTGCTAACACTAATGAAATGCCCAGCGCATCGCTGATCGGACGAGCCGAGTGGAGAGGTTCTGGATAACGCGTGTCACAAGCTAATAAAATAGCACGCGTATTATCAATAACAACCTGTGTCATGGCTTCTAATAAGCCGGCACTAAAACTTGCATCATAAGCGCTTAACACTGAAGAAGGCGTCATTGCCCCCGTGGCGATACTCCAATAACCAGCTGCAGCATTATGTACCGAGTTATGAAACCGCGTCGGCGAGATCTGTCTGTCATCCGAAGCCAGCATTTCACAAATGGCATGACAATTATCGCCATCACCACCAGAAGCAGAAAATATACTCGGTAATGTTGCAGCATTAACTCCCGCCGCGGTTATTGCTTCGAGCCCTGTTGCTAAGGTTAATTTGACGGCGGCGCCACTGCGGCGTCGTTCTGCGGATGGTAATAATTCAGGTGATGGCAAAATTGTTTTTTGTGATTGATAAGCATGTAGGCCAGACAATATCGGCTGACTACTAGGCCAATTAATTAAGCCTGGGCCGAGTAAACCTATACCTTCAATGTATGCGGTGAGTGATGTCATAATCTTAGTCCGCCCGTCCAAAGATTAAACTGCAATTCGTACCACCGAATCCAAATGAATTACTAAGTACATATGATAGCGGTTGGTCGCGATTAGTTAATAAATAATCAAGACCAAGATTAGGATCGAGTTGTTCGGTATTGAGTCCTGCTGGCATAAAGTTATTTTGTAAAGCTAATGCACAAATCACCGCTTCCACGCCGCCTGCTGCACCCAAAGTATGACCTGTCTGACCTTTGGTGCTGCTACAGGGAACAGTAGATCCAAAAAGATTGGTAACGGCTTTGCCTTCAGCCGTATCGTTACTTTGGGTAGCGGTGCCGTGTAGGTTAATGTAATCAATATCACTGGTCTTTAATCCGGCCATCGATAATGCATCTTGCATCGCCATTTGGGCGCCTAAACCTTCCGGATGCGGTGAAGACATATGATAGGCATCACTCGATTCACCAATACCTAAGAGCAAGATATTATCTGGCTTGAGTGTTGCTGGTGGACGTTCTAATAAAGCAAAAGCGGCAGCTTCACCTACTGATATACCATCACGTTGGAGATCAAATGGACGACATGCTTTTTCAGAAGTCAGTCCGAGAGAATTGAAACCATATAAAGTAGTGAGACATAAAGAGTCGACACCACCAACTATCGCGGCATCAATTAAACCAGCATCGATCATCCGTCTTGCAGAAGCAAAGACCTTAGCACTTGAAGAACAAGCTGATGACACAACCACGGCAGGGCCAGTAAGGCCAAAATACTCGCGAATAAAATCGCCGACAGAAAATGAATTGTGGGTAGTTCGATAAATAAAATCAGCGGGCAGGGCTCCAGTATTAGGATCGCGTTGTCGGTAAGCGAGTTCTGTTTGCAAGATGCCTGCGGTGCTAGTGCCAATAAATAGACCTATACGTTGCGAGCCATATTTAGTTATCGCATCACGAACTGCATCGGCAAAACCATCTTGATTTAAGCCGAGTAAGGCGAGTCGATTATTACGACAATCAAAGTGGCTTAAGTTTTCAGGCAGCACAACTTTATCAACGTCAGCAACCTCACCGATAAATGTCGTTAAATCAACCGTTTCAAAGTTGCAAGGATGAAGTCCAGATAGGCGTTTACGTAACGAGTCCAAAATAGGCGCTAGACCGTGACCAATGCTACTTGTTGCAGTAAAATGAGAAAGTAATAGTGGGTTCAATGTAGGCAAACCAATTTAAAATTTAAGAAGAAAGATTAGCAAATTATGGGTGTTAATGTTGGATTAAATCGAGCTAGACCGTGGCTTAGCGTAAGGTTGAGCTTGTTTTTTGTGATATTGCAGTGATAGATAAGCCATAAGCCCACCTAAGGCCAAGCCGGCAACGACATCAACTACTACATGTTGGCGTATCGCTAAAGTCGAATAGACAATAGCAATACACCACAGCCAATTAATAACCAGTATCGACTGCGGTGCATCTATTCGACGAAATAAATAATGTAGCCAACAGCCAGAAAAGAACGCCGTTGCAACATGAAACGAAGGACAAGCATTACCCGCTGCATCAATGCCTTTAAGGAAGCTGATTTCGGGAGATTGCGGCCAATCGATTGTAGCAAGAGGTAATGTTGTAGGCCAAAAATAGAAAATAGCGAAACCAATGATGCTGGTGAAAATCATTGCTAAAGCATAATGAAATAACTCACGTTTAGTTGCTAACAAGGCGGGTGGCAGCGAAACGTATAGCCAAAGCGAAAGATAAATAGGTAATGTAGTGGGTTGAAACGAAATCAGTTCATCTATAAAAGTAATCGGCATAACGGTTATCGGATAGACAGGGTAGCTAAGCATATAAAAATATACGGCAAAAAATACACCAATTAAGATCATAGTACCGAAGCATTTCAGATACATATGTTGAGTTATTAAGGTAACCGCTTGGCAATACCAAGCTATTTGTTGATGATTTTGTTGGATTATTTTATCGTCGTCAAACTGTTTAGGCATTACGAGAGTGCCTCGTCAAGAGTAATAAAATGTAATTTCTTTTCTCTAGCGGATGCAAATAAAGCGGGCAAAACGTCGATAATGATCGGCGTTCCTTGCACTGTACGTGCAGCATTACCATCATGCATGAGCAAAATAGCACCGGCTTTTAAGCCTGCTATTAACTTACTCTCTACTAGTTTGGCGTCGGTGACATGGGTATCAAATCCTCGTACTGACCACGTGGCAAGTTTTAGTCCCAGATGCGTCAATACAGGATCTAAAAAAGGATTGCGTAAACCCGCTGGAGCACGAAAAAATTGTGGTCGATCACCAGTGATATTAGTCAGTGTTTCTTGCGCTTTTTGTATTTCATGTTTGATACTCGCATAGCCTAATAACGAAAAAGAATGACGGTGTTGCTGGCTATGATTTTGTACGCTATGGCCGCGACTAATAATGTCTCGACACAGTTCTGGATATTGTGCAGCTTTATCAGCAATACAAAAGAAGGTGGCTTTAACATCATATTGATCCAACAGATCTAGCACCATTGGGGTAACGATAGGATCAGGACCATCATCGATAGTGAGCGCAATTTCGTTTCGAGTTCTGGCGGCAAGGGGTAATGTCGTCCAGTTTGGACCTAATGCATGACTACGAGGCCATAAACCAATCACCGTAATCACAATATGATCAGCGATTATAATAGCAATAAACCATCGCCATTGTTCTGGCATTACAAGCAATAAAAGCAATACGATTGCATGTAAAGCGATACTTGTTTTAATGAGTAATGTGGGCTGCCACTGAGGTTTAGACATGTGTATTTCTGGCAAAGATTGCCGAATAAATTAACGCAAGAATAACACCTGGAGCCACCGTAACGCCCATCGCTTGTAATACTGCTACATTGGCAAACGCTAATACGCCAAATCCAACGACGGTCGTTAGGTTAGCAAATAACATCGAGGCCAACGTTCGCGGCAAAATAAGATTATCCGTGCGATTAAAAAACAGTGCGTAATTTGAACCAACAGCCACAACCAACAATAAACCAACCAGATGTAGAATGATTAATTGTTGTCCAAACACAGCAAGTCCAGCAGTTGTTGTGATAACCGCCGCGGCCAAAGGCGTAATGATTCTGAATACGTGCATTGGTGAGCGAAAAACCCATAACAGCAAGCCAATAATGGCGATTAAGCCGCTGACTGATAATACTATGGCTTCATTAAGATAGCCGGAATAAAGGTTATCAGATTCAACTTTCATATCGACAAATAGCACGCCCGATAAATGAGCAGCAACGAGTACGCTGTTAACCTGAATGGTATCGATATCAATACCCTCAGGTGCGGTTAACGGCAATAAAGCAGTCCAGTGGTCTTTTTGTTTAATCAGTAAGGCATCGACTGCCATCGCCATTGACGTTTGATCAAGCGAATCATCTTCCAATAATGCTTGCTCACGAGCCGTATTCACGTCAACAATAAAAGGTTTAAATAGCTCGTCATTCACTGGTAAACCTTGGCTTGCTTGGGCAAGTTTTGTCTTAAGTGTGATTGGATCTGGCAGACTCGATTGTCGAGCACGTTGCATTGCAGCGCTAGGTAAATAACGACTGGGACTTTCAAATCCCGCTAACACGCCTTTATCAACCAGTGTTTGAAGTTGTACTGCAACTTGTTCAGAAGTCTCCAGCACAGATTGTTGACTAGCACCAGATACGACAACAATATATCGCACATCAGGTGCGCCCATGTCAGCGCGTAGGCTGGTGTCTAAATCAACTTCAGCTTGAGAAACGGGGCTGAGAGACGATATATTGTCATTCCAGATCTCAGTACGATGTTGAACAAGAATGACGCTAGCTATAATTAGCAGTAATACTGCGGGCCAACGTAATTTTGTTGCATGCTTAACGAGTGATGCTAAGGTTAGACCGATAGCAGATAGATCCTGAACACGAAATTTATTCGGTAGCAAATGAGGTAAAACAAAGCGAGTAACTGTTGCGGCAACCACTAGGCCGGCAATTGAATACAAGCCTAGTTGGGCAAGACCAGGAAATCCAGACAATAATAATGAAGAAAAACCGAATATCGATGTTAAAACGCCAAGACGTATAGTGGGCCAGAATCGCTTAGTCCAATTTTGTTGTTCTTCAACATTATTTTTCTCTGATTGCACAAACAAATAAATCGAATAATCGACAGCTTCACCAATTAACGCGGTGCCAAAACCAAGCGTGATGCCATGCACAGAACCAAAGCCAAGACTGACTGCAGCAATACCAGCCACTGCCCCACTTATTACAGGTAAGAATCCTAATAACAAAGCACTAAATGATCGATATACCAGCAGTAATAAACTAGCTATCAGCACAATGCTGATGATGGCTAGACGACTCACTTGGCTTTTGATGGTGTCTCGCGCTGTCACTGAAAATACGCCTGGTCCAGTCATTAACAATTTAGACTCAGGTGTACGGCTGGTAGCATGATCAAAAGCATGCTGAATGGCTGACATAGCGACTTGTTGAGCATCGGTATTATCACCAGATGCTTTAGTTTGAATTAGCAATAGTGCGCGTGACTTATCATCCGAAACCCATGTGTTATCAACTGTTTGCGGTCTATTCCCACTATTTAGTTGAGTAAGCAATTGCATCATTTCACCAGTAGGATCACGCGGCAATAAGGATTTGACCATGAGTCCAGCGGGCGATGCCAGTAAATCAATGCTATCGCTGATTGCAGCATGTAAACCTTCGACTTCAAATCGTTCTGGCGTAACCGTAGGGCTGAGAAGATAACGATTATTAAACAGATAAGCCTGATCACGCTCGGCAGTGACGGGTTCGCCATTGTTGACGCTGACAAAGGCTGAATTTTCTCGCAATGTTTGAGCAATTTGTTTAGAAAGGGCGGCATGCGTTATAGGATCTGAACCTTCAATGCCTACCAATATTAATCGCGAAGCAAGGCCGTCGTGAATTTGTTCTAATAATAATTGTTGGGCGAGTGTCGGATCACGAGGTAAAAACGCAGATAAGTCAGTAGTGAACTGACTACGGCTGATAATAATTCCACAGCTGATGATAAATATTAGCCACAATACAATGGCTGCTCGACCTTTTTCAAAAATATGCTGCATTATGGGGTGGTTTTCTGTTCAATGAGCATAACTGAATTATCGCCATCTGTTTGGTTAGTTTCGATGCGATTAATTGCATTATGTGCACCTGAAATTTCGATGCATTTTACGATAGCTAGCATCTTTTGATTAGTCGGCTTTAAAGATAAAGTCCAATTATCGGCATTGCCAAATAAGCTTAGTTGATAGTTTTTTTGCAGTGAGACCAGATCACCTGCCAATGTGCCACGTATACTGTCAATGAAAACGGCTATTTCAGGATAATCATGCAGTTGCAATTGATAATTCTTGCTGCTTGTTTGATTGCCTATAGGCGAGTTTAGTTGTGAGCTAAGTTCAATATTTAACGTATCTTTATCTAAGATCATCGATTCAATTTTAGGTTTGTCAGTTCGCTTTTCAAGATGATCGGGCGCAGTGTAAATTAGCTCACCAGAAGATTCAACAGGAACAGTGAGTATAGCAATCGATTTTTTCTCAACAAAATATGCATGACTTGAACGCACTTGTGCTAACTCAACCATGAGTTGCTCAATGTCCCACTGTTCAGCATGACTCAAAGCTGGGATGACTAATATTAGCAGTAATAAACGTCGTATACGTAGAACCGAAATGAATGAGCGGATTACCTTAACCTGTAACATCATTATTTGGTGGATCCTTTGGTCGATGATGACTTCCAAAAATCAAAAAAATTAAACCAGTTATAAGGTGCTTTTTGACAATATTGGTTAATCAGTTCGCCATAACGAATACTGGCTGCTTGTAATGCGGCTGCTCGATCAGTTCGACTAATATTAGTAAAATCCGCCAGCGTATCGAAGTGAATCGCGTAGCGATTACCGCCTAAATAAAGTCCAGTCATGAATACCACAGGTCGCTTTAATAAAGCCGCCATCCGTAATGGACCGCTGGGCAAATTTACTTGACTGCCAAGAATGTCGACTGAATAGTGTGCGTCATTATTATCTGGACTGCGATCAGCTAATATGCCCACCATATAACCTTCATCTAAACGCTCACTGACCTGAATCATTGAGTCAATATTACCCAAGCCAATAATGTCATGAGTCACCTCGGGGTTAATAGCCTTCAAGGTACTATTTATCTTTCTAGCGTTTTCCTGATACATCAACATCGCTACGCGTAAGTTGGAATGTCTATGGGCCAGCGAATGAATGACTTCAAAACTACCTAAATGAGCCCCCATCAGAAACAAACCGTTACCTTCATCGATTAGGCTATGCAGCATTTCAGCGCCATGCACTTCAAAATCAAATAAATCAAAGCGACGATTGACTAAATATAAACGGTCATGAATAGTCGATGCAAAGGTAAAAAAATGTTTATATTGCTCATACCAACGTGGGCTATGACCCAATGCTCGTTTAAGATAATCACGTGATGCATGGCGACTGGCGGGCGAAAATAACAAAAAATAACAAGCAATTAAGTGAAGAATAATACGTGAAACACGGCGACCAAGATTCAAGGAAACCCAAGTCATTATACGTAACATCAACATATTGCTTCGTTCCGGCGTTTTTGCCCAATCTGTATTGGTCGATTTTTTATTATTGCTCATACAAGCACTCTACTTTTCAATGAGTTATTGTTGACTCTACCAGTGGCAATTTTTCGCGCATCGCAAACAATCTCAAATCGAATAGCGCCTGTTTCTAAAAGAGTATGTTGTATTAATATTTGTTCATTTGGCCTTACTGGGCTTAAGAATTTAACGGTACTGATCTCACAAACATCTAAATCAATTCCGGTCGCTTCAGTGATGATATGTAAAGCAATATCTAACAAGACTACGCCTGGAAAAATCGGATTACTTGGGAAATGGCCAGCAAAGGCCGGATGATCAGCTGGGACGGTCCAATGAGTGACATTATTCATATTTCCTTGCCTACATTTGGTTTATGAAATAAGTCGTGCAATGAAGCGCGAGATATCTTTCCTGTTTCATTTCGAGGAAGAATATCAACAAATAATAACGGTCGTGGTAAAAAAACTGGCGCTACATAGTTGCGTAAAATTGCTAGAAGTTGTGCTGCATTAAGATCCGGTGCAACAACGCAAGCTGCCAATCGTGTAGTTGCATTAGTGTCATGTAGTTCATCTGGCATATAAAAAGCACCATCGATAACGCCAGGAATACTATTTAGAATGTGGTTGAGACTTGCTAATGAATGACGTCGACCTGCGATATTGATCATATCGTCAATGCGGCCACGTAATAAAAAATGTGTTGGTGTTATCGAGTCGATCACATCATTCATAATGGTTAATACTTCAAGATGACCACCGCAGGCATACACCGAGTCATCTTTAATTATTAAATTTATTTCAGGTAGTAATTGCCATTGATGCGTATGCGACGAGCGACGAGTGGCGATTAAGCCTGTTTCAGTACTGCCATAAATTTCAAATAACGGCGCTTGGCAGCGCAATTCTATATCTTGAGCCAGCTCTTCAGCGAGTGGTGCAGTGGCTGAAATGACTTGATCGACTTTGGGAATGGTTATTTCGGCATCCAGTAAAGCGCGAAGGTGAACCGGAGATGAAACCAACACACGAGGTGAAGGAACCGACGATAATATTTGACAAATATCTGCAGGATAAAATGGCTGGGCATCACACAGTGCATTACCTGTTAACCAAGCAATTAATACACTAGATTCTAAGCCATACATATGTTGTGGAGGAACGGTACTAATTAAGGTGGTAGCAGAATCATCTTTAAGGCCTATTCGCAATGCTTCAGCTTGTATGCTGACCACTAATGTTCGCCATGATTTTGGATGTGGTTTTGGCTGACCTGTTGAACCAGAGGTAAACACGATAGCAACACATTGCTGGCTATCGACTTGCGGTATGACGAATGATGTTAAATCTAAGTCATTAACTGTCATGGTGGGATAAACTAATTGTGGTAGATCTACCGTGCAATGCTGATTGTCCGTCAAGCAAAACACATCTGGAGCAAATACTTTTATTTGACGTATGACTTCTGGTGTGTGGGTTGAAGGTAATAAACTAATTTTATTAGCGACAATTGCAGCCGCTAAACCGACACTAAAATGATAGCGATCTCTGCACATGTTCAACATGTGATTACCAAGAGGTAGCAACGATACAATTTTATTTACATCAGCTAAAAATTGACGCACTGTGACAGCTTTCTTGCCACGACTACGCCAAGCGATGATCGCATCAAGTGAGTGGTGAGATATTAGAGGCCGTGGTGTCATGTTAAATCAACATTATTAAAAACGACGTTCAGGATCGTTTTTATAGGCTTTGATAGCATCAAAAAAGTTTGTTTGACGTGAATCGGGTAATAGCCATATACGCACGCCATATTCGACTATAAACATCAACGCAATTAGAGGTAATGTTAGAAAGTTAGCAAAAATAGACCACACAGTCAGTGGAGCAAGAAAAAATAGAAGACTAGATATTATTGTCATAACCGCAAAAAACATCGTCCAAGCAACGGTTATTTGTCGTGTATAAACAGTTTGTTGAGGAGATAAGCCATTAGCATGAACCATCTCTGCAAAACGTGTACATAATGGCTTTCTTTCATTGATTAATGTGCGACCAAAAGTGATAAAAAGAGCAAACTGTATACCCGCATCTTGCAGCCAATAGACCACCCAGAAATTGTTAGTCAGTGCTGACCAGCCAAACCATAAAGCAACAGATAATAGGATTATCATCGTGACAAAGTGCCAAATAGATTGTCTGCTTGCCATCAGTAACACAAAGACAATCGGCGTAATGGCAACCATAGCACCTAAATGACCATTTTGTGTTGATTGATTAGTGTGATGAGCTAATAAAGCATAGCCAATTAAGATTGCAGCAATGCCAATCCAGCGCATGATGCGAAAGACCATTTATCAGGCTCTCTTGCTAGCTATGTAGTCTGACAAGTTACGAAGCGAGCTAAAAATATGTTCATTATCAACGTTATCGTCTCGTAGCTGTAGACCATAGCGTTTAGATACTACCAACGCGATTTCTAATACATCAATTGAATCTAATCCTAATCCATCTTCGTATAGTGGGTCGTCGGCTAAAATTAGATCAGGAGCTATTTCTAGGTTTAAGCATTCAACCATTAGCTCAGCAACTTCACGTTGTAATTCTTCAGTACTGCTTATAGTTGCAGATGCTACAGAGGTGGCTTCGGAGCGTTTTTGGTGATCGTGCATGGGTAATAATTGCCTGAAGTTTTTATAAAGATAGAACAATCATCGGGCATTTCATCGTAAGTATTTCAATAATAGTTATGAACACAATGAATACTAAATGCTAGAGATTAATTTGCGAGTATTCTACACAAAACAGCAAGGTTTTCCGACTATAAACTTTTAGTTTATGTGATGCTTTAGATGAAATTAGTTGTCTACTACTGCAGTAACAATGCATGAACTGTTGTAGTGTTAATAGCTTGTCGACAAGCAAAATATCTCAGGTGTCTTGTGAAAGTTGTTATTAACTAGAATCATTGATCAATTTTTACAGTAATACTTGGCGTGTTTCTGCTATAAAGTTATGGATCCTTCGCTCAATTTCGTGATCGATCATCTCCTCTGGCCTTTGTTCATTTGGGCAAGGCATATTAGGAGTCGTGCCAAATAACCGGCAAATCAACGGCCGTTCATCGTAAACTTCGCAACCGTTTTCACCCAGATAAACACAGTCTAAATTAGCTAATGCGTTGTCATGTTGTTGATCGCTTTTTACTGGCAGTCTAGAGACTTCTTCTGATGAAGCGGTAACGGGTCCACAACAATCGTGGCAACCAGGCGTACAGGAAAAAGTAGGAATACGTTCACGAAAGAAACGTATTTTATGACTGTTTTTTGTCATCAAAAGACCGGAGAGTTACTTAATAAGAAGTTGTCATCTTATCATATAGCGAGTAATAGAAGGTGATGAGCGGTGATCTCTTATCTTGCATTTAATAGATAATGAGTTCTTAATGGATAGCACATAACCATTTAAAGGCAAAGGGTATGAGTGTTTCATTGTCTGATGAACAACATACAATGCAAAAATTGCAATCGACTTACCTGATCGCGCGGTTATTGCAGCCGAATTTCAGTAAATCTTCATAGCCTGTAATGTTATTTTGACTGATCACTTTAGAAGAATAATTTAGATGGATTCTGCAGATAAAGTAAATAATCACGATCTCGGCTCAGTCATGGCAATAAAAGGTAGCGTAATAGATGTACGTTTTCCAAATAATTTGCCACCTATACATTCTATACTTCATATTAATAAAGATAATAAGCAAGATATAGTTTTAGAAGTTCATACCCATCTTGATGCTCAAACGATACGTTGTGTTGCCCTCACACCGACCGAAGGACTATCACGTGGCACCGAGGTCATTAATACTGGGCAACCACTAAAAGTACCGGTAGGCAAATCGATTTTATCACGGATGTTTAATGTGTTTGGTCAACCTATTGATAAATTACCACCACCAGAAGATGTCGAATGGCGTTCAGTGCACAACAATCCACCCTCGTTAGCCAGCCGATCGACACATTCTGAAGTATTCACCACAGGTATTAAAGTCATTGATGTTTTACTCCCGTTGGAACGGGGTGGTAAAGCGGGTTTATTCGGTGGAGCGGGTGTGGGTAAAACTGTTTTATTGACCGAAATGATTCACAATATGGTGGGTCATCATAATGGTGTTAGTCTTTTTTGCGGAATCGGTGAACGTTGCCGAGAGGGCGAAGAACTTTACCGTGAAATGGAGGCTGCGGGGGTATTACCTAATATGGTGATGTTATTTGGTCAAATGAATGAATTGCCCGCTAGCCGGTTTCGAGTAGGTCACGCTGCTTTAACAATGGCTGAATATTTTCGTGATGATGAACATCGTGATGTGTTGCTATTAATTGATAATATTTTTCGTTTTATACAGGCAGGATCAGAAATTTCCGGATTAATGGGCCAGATACCTTCTCGCTTGGGTTATCAGCCGACGATGGGAACGGAATTAGCACAACTTGAAGAGCGTATCGCCAATACGAAATCAGGGGCTATTACCTCTATCCAAGCAGTCTATGTACCTGCCGATGACTTTACCGATCCCGCTGCTGTTCATACCTTTTCACATCTCTCGTCATCCATCGTATTATCTCGTAAACGCGCCAGTGAAGGTTTATTTCCTGCCGTCGATCCTTTGCAGTCAAGTTCTAAAATGTTGACACCTAATATAGTCGGCGAACGTCATTATGAGCTTGCACAAGCTGTACGACAGACACTTGCTCAATATGCAGATTTAAAAGACATTATAGCGATGCTCGGTTTAGAACAGTTATCGCAACAAGATCGGCACGTTGTGTTTCGTGCAAGACGTTTAGAGCGTTTTTTAACACAGCCTTTCTTTACCACGGGTCAGTTCAGCGGTATGGAAGGAAAAACGGTCAGTTTAGAAGATTCATTGTCAGGGTGTGAACGAATTTTGAATGATGAATTCAAGGATTTTCCAGAAAGTGCCTTGTATATGATTGGTTCAATTGACGAGGCAAAACTTCCAGCAAAATCTCCAACATCAACGCCAGCGACTGAATCAACAATCACAGCACAATCAGATGATTGAAACGTCAATGCATCTGCAAGTGCTGTTGCCTTTTGAAATATTTGTTGATGAAAGCGGCATAAAAAGCGTGGTTGTTGATACTGCTGTCGGATCGTTTGGTTTGTTACCGCGACGGTTAGATTGTGTGGCGGCTTTAAATGCTGGAATTTTGAGTTACACCACACAAGCAGATGAGATTATCTACATTGCCATTGATGCAGGTATCTTAGTCAAGGTAGGAGCAGAGGTCAGTGTTTCAGTAAGGCAGGCTAAATCTGGTTTAGAACTTAATCAACTTTATGAAGCAGTTAAAGAAGATTTCTTGAATAAAGATGAACAAGAACGAGAAATTCGCAGTTCATTAGCCAAGTTAGAAAGTGGCTTTGTTCGTCGAATGACGGATTTACAACGCTGATGATAATAAGATGATGAAACCAAAAGATAAAGATACTTATTATATGCGTAAGGTCAATCAGTCAGCTGATCGCAAACTCAAGGCCCAGCGACAAGCTCATAAACATGTTTGGCAAGGTTTGGGTACGATGGGTATTATTGGCTGGAGTGTCACGGTGCCGACCTTATTGGGATTAACGCTCGGACTTTGGTTGGATAACGCGTATCCCGGCAAATATGCATGGACATTGAATTTGTTGTTATTAGGTATGATTGTCGGCTGCTTTATTGCTTGGCATTGGGTATCTAAAGAATATACTGAAATGAATAAAGATGAGGATGGAACTCAGTAATGGCTGGATTAATCGTATCGTTCTTGGTGGGTATGTTGCTTGGGCTATTTTTCTTTGGTGGCTTATGGTGGACGGTGCGTAAAGTGACCACATCACCTAACCCTGCATTATTGTTTTTTGGCAGCGTTATGTTGCGTATGGCGGTGGTAATCAGTGGATTTTATGTTGTGATGGCCGGCGATTGGCAGCGATTATGTACAGCGTTACTAGGCTTTATTATTGCCCGTATGCTAGTTATGTATTTTAGTCCATCACCGCAGGAAAATAGTCATGCACCTTAGTTCAGATGAACTGATTTTTTGGCAATATGGCTTTGCTCAGCTCAATCTGACCATTGTGACTACATGGGGATTGATGCTACTAATGACTTTTGGTGCTTGGCTTATCACTAGAAAATTATCAGAAGATATACATATTTCACGCTGGCAGCATATTCTCGAAGTCATCACGCTCGGCATTAAGTCACAAATCGAGGAGGTCGGTTTAAGTAATCAACAATCGCGTAAATATATTAGTTTTATCGGCACATTGTTTTTATTTATTTTAATAGCTAATTTGTGTGTGATCTTTCCTGGTTATCAGCCACCAACCGGTTCTTTATCGACCACCACAGCTTTAGCCTTGTGTGTCTTTATTGCGGTGCCTTTTTTTGGTATTAGAGAGCAGGGCGTTGTCGGTTACCTTAAATCATATACGCAACCAACTATGATCATGTTGCCTTTTAATATTATTAGTGAGATCTCTCGTACTTTAGCATTAGCGATTCGTTTATTTGGCAATGTAATGAGCGGCGGGATGATAATTGCGATTTTATTGACTATAACACCGTTAATTTTTCCATTACTGCTCGATGTACTTCATTTATTAACAGGTGTTGTTCAAGCTTACATTTTTAGTGTTCTCGCTACTGTTTATATTGCTGCAGCCACCCGTGGTGAAGGCGCATAATTCAATGATAAATTTATGATAAGGACTTTTTTATGGATAACATGACGCTCATTGCTATGGTTTCAATTATGACTGCAGGATTTACTATTGCCATAGGAGGAATTGGTCCCGCCTTAGGTGAAGGACGAGCTGTTGCAGCGGCACTAACTTCTTTGGCCCAACAGCCTGATTCAGCATCGACTATAACCCGTACTTTATTCGTTGGCTTGGCGATGATTGAATCCGTTGCCATTTACTGTTTCGTTGTGTCGATGATTCTGATTTTTGCCAATCCGTTTTGGAGCCAAGCCGCGGCAAAAGCTGCAGGTGTTTGAACAATGTTAATAGATTGGTTTACAGTTGTTGCCCAAATAATTAACTTTGTAATATTAATGTGGTTACTTAAACATTTTCTATATCAACCTGTTTTAAATGCAATTGATACGCGTGAAAAATGTATTACCGAACAAATAGCTTTAGCTACAAAAACCCAATCGACTGCAATGGCACAGCGATTAGAATTTGAAGCTAAGAATAAAGATTTTGAACAGCAGCACGCTGAGAGGTTAGAAAAATCTAATGCAGAAGCGCAGGCATCACGCCAACAATTAATTATTGATGCGCGTAATGAGGTGGAAAAGCTACGTACTCAATGGCAGCAAGCCTTAGTCAAAGAGCAGCATGAGTTAAGCCAAAGCATTACCACTAATGTGCAACGAGGCGTGTTAGATATAGCGGGTAAAACATTGATTGAATTAGCAGATTATAGCCTTGAAGAAAGAATGGTGGCAAAATTTATAACGCAATTACAAACCTTAGATGAAGCTCAAAAAATTCAACTATCGACTCAGAGTGAAAGTGGTGTAAAAGCGATTATTATTCGTAGTGCATTTGAACTATCTCAAGCAGCACGAATTTCACTTTGCGAAGTTGTGCAGGCGACGTTATCATCCAGTAATGTAACGTTTGAAGTTGAGCAGGAATTAATAGTTGGCATTGAACTTATAAGTTCTGGACACAAAATAGCATGGAATGTCGCTGATTATTTGTCAGCATTTGAGGCGAGTATTACGAACTTTCTCGATAATAAAAAAGTTGATACAAAGATAACTAAGGATGTCTGAGGCAACTTTACAACTGGCACTTAATCAAGCATTTCAGAATATCAGTGACGCTACCAAAAACTTTAAACCAGAGATGACCCCTGGTGAAGTCGGCCGCGTGAACAGTGTCAGCGCGGGCATTGCCAAAGTTGTGGGTTTACCGGGTGTTGGTTTTGAAGAGCTAGTGACATTTCCCGGTGGTCTATTTGGCATGGTGTTTGACTTAGATCCAGTAGAAATTGGGGTTGTTCTACTCGGTGATTATTGGCACCTGCAAGCGGGTGATGTTGTCGAGCGTACGGGACGAGTAATGGACGTTCCGGTAGGTGATGCTTTGATTGGACGGGTTATTAATCCTCTTGGCATCGCACTAGATGATAAAGGGCCTTTGACTTCCAACACACGTTGGCCAATAGAACGTCCTGCAGTTGCGATTATGGACCGTTCTGCGGTTGATGCACCTTTGCAAACGGGTATCAAAGTCATTGATGCCTTGGTGCCTATTGGTCGGGGTCAGCGTGAATTGATTTTGGGTGATCGACAAACAGGCAAAACCACCATTGCTGTGGACACGATCCTTAATCAACATGATCAAAATGTAATGTGTGTGTATTGTGCGATTGGACAACGAGCTTCTGCGGTAGCAAAAGTGGTTGATCAACTGCAAAGCCATGGCGCAATGGCCTACACTACAGTGGTGGTCACTGAAGGCAATAATCCGCCAGGTTTGAGTTATATTGCACCTTATGCGGCGACCAGTATTGCTGAATATTTTATGCACCAAGGTAGTGATGTGCTTATTGTCTATGATGATCTGACTAATCATGCCCGTGCCTATCGCGAACTATCACTATTATTACGTCGTCCACCGGGACGAGAAGCATTTCCAGGTGATATTTTTTACATTCATTCGCGGTTATTAGAGAGAGCTACCCATTTATCAAAAGATTTGGGTGGTGGTTCATTGACGGCATTGCCAATCATTGAAACAGAAGCCCAAAATATGGCGGCTTATATTCCGACTAACTTAATATCGATTACGGATGGCCAGATTTATCTATCACCGAAGTTATTTGAATTGGGGGTATTACCTGCTGTTGATGTCGGTCAGTCAGTATCGCGAGTTGGCAGTAAAGCGCAGTTAGCAGATTACAGTAAGGTTGCAGGCAGTTTAAAACTTGCTTATGCCCAGTTTGAAGAATTAGAAAACTTTGCCCGTTTTGGAACGCGATTAGATGATGACACTCGTAAAACATTAGCGCATGGTCAACGTATTCGCGCTTGTTTAAAACAACCTGAGCATCAACCGGTGCCTGCAGCAGCTCAAATTAGTTTGCTACAAGCATTGGTCGCTGGAAAATTTGATGATGTGCCGTTAGAAGAAATGCGACAAGCAGAACAAGCACTTTATACCTCTGTTGGTTTTAAGACGTCATCATGAGCGATAGTGTTCAAACACTGCATCATAGAATTGATGGCGCTGTCGATTTGCAAACCGTTGTGCGTACCATGAAGGCATTATCAGCGAGTAATATTAGCCAATATGAAAAAGCGATAGAAGCATTAGCAGCCTATGATCAAACTGTTAAATTAGGTTTAATTGCCTGTTTACAACAGCCCACTCTGCAAATTTCGATGGCGGCTCGTCAACTGGAACATAAACGAGTTACGGGCGTTATTGTCTTTGGATCTGATCAAGGTTTGGTTGGACAGTTTAATGATCAACTAGCAGAGTTTGTGCAGAAAACCCTAAATAATGAGCTAGGCAATCTCCAAGTTTGGGCGGTGGGTGAACGTATGGCTAATCAATTAGAAGAGGCTGGTTTATCGCTCACCGGAACGTTCAATGTGCCGAATTCTATTTATGCCATTACAGCATTGGTCGAGCAACTATTACTCGCCAGTGCATCTGCCTGCTTTGAGGGTGAAGTCCATCAATTGTATGTATTCCACAATGCGGCAACGGGTCAATTAGGCGGCTATAATCCTCTAAAGCGTCGCCTATTGCCGTTTGATGAAGTCTGGCAACAAACTATACGTTCAACACAATGGCAAACTAATAAATTACCCGAAACATTAGGTGATCCACAATTGATCTTACAAGCCTTGATTCGTGAATTTTTATTTGTTTCATTATTTCGTGCGTGCGCCGAATCACTCGCCAGTGAAAATGCTAGCCGCTTGGCAACTATGCAGCGTGCGGATAAAAATATCAGTGAAATGTTGGACGAATTAAGCCACACCTATCATCAGTTACGCCAAGATAATATCGATACCGAATTGTTTGATGTGATTGCTGGTTTCACCAGCTAAAAATTTAAACTGATTATGGTTTAAGGCTAATCTAAGCTTTTAATTTGCAACCAAGTGTGAATTGATAAAAGCGCTCACTTCATTGGCTATTTGACGTTCTTCATTAGTCTTAATGACCAGCACCTTAATTTTACTGTCTTTGCTATTAATGGTCGTAATATCAGCCGTGGTATGTTGATTTAAATCAACATCAATAATGATACCCAAATGTTCAAGCTGTTGGCAGCAACGCGATCTGATTTCTGCTGAATTTTCGCCAACACCCGCTGTAAATACAATGGCATCAACTGGACCCAATAAAGCTAAATAGCTGCCGATATATTTTTTAATTCGATAGCAATACATTCTAAGCGCTAACTTACTATCAAGATCATCAAGCCTATTTTGTTTCAAAATCTCACGCATATCATGACTACCTGCCACTGCTAATAAGCCGGATTGATGATTCAGTTCATCACTGACTTGTTTTGGCGTCATGTTACTCGTTTGTTGCATGTATAAAGGAATAGCAGGATCAATATCACCGCATCTAGTACCCATCATCAAACCTGCGAGTGGGGTGAATCCCATCGAGGTATCAATGCATTTTCCTCGTTCAATAGCACTCACACTGTCCCCGTTACCAAGATGAAGAGTAATTAAATTGAGCGTTGCCAACGGCTTTTTCAAATAGTTGGCTGCTTGTTGGGCAACATACTGATGTGAAGTACCATGAAAACCATATTTCCGAATATCATGATCGGTATACCAAGACTCAGCGATAGGATATCGATAGGCATAATCAGGCATGGATTGGTGAAATGCGGTATCAAAAACAGCGATATGAGGTTGCGTTGGAAATAGATCTATACTAAGCCGAATGCCTTGTAAATTAATCGGATTATGCAACGGCGCTAATAGGGATAACTTTTCAATTTTAGCTATAACTGCCGTATCGATTAAAGTTGGTTTTATAAATTCTTCACCACCATGAACAACGCGATGGCCAATTGCAGTCGGGCTTTTACATTTTAACTTAGCTATTATCTCAGCAATAATTTTAAAACAAGCTGCATATGAGATGTTGGATAAGGCATTTGTCGTTTGTTGTAGCTTTTGTTGCTGGTCAAGCCATTCGTAACTATGTTGAACGTGTTGATGAGCAATGCCATCAAATACACCTTTAAGTAATATCTGATTTGAAGCTATAGCCATTAATTTGTATTTAACGGTCGAACTACCGCAATTGATGACTAAAATGATGTCCTCTTGCGGTTGTTCGTTAGCGGTGGGGGATTTCAGATTGGTCACTATTCAGCGATTGGCCAAGTCCAATTCGCCACTTCGGGTTTATCTGTGCCGTATTTATAGGCATATTGGGTACATTCGATTTGCATATCGCGTAACTTATCTTTGGCGTGAGCGCCTATCACCTGCAAACGAGGCACGCGGTTGATAACATCAATTGCTAGACTAAAACGGTCAATTTCATTGCGAATTGCTAATTCTAATGGCGTGTTAATACTGCCTTTTTCTTTGTAGCCACGCACATGGAGATTTTTGTGATTAGTGCGGCGATAAGCCAAACGATGAACTAACCACGGGTAACCATGAAAATTGAAAATTACAGGTTTATCTTTGGTAAACAAACTATCAAAGTCATAATCTGATAAACCATGAGGATGATCCATTTCTGGACTCAGCGTATATAAATCAACGACATTGATAAACCGTATTTTTAGATCTGAAAATTGCTCATGTAATAAACAAATAGCGGCAAGTGATTCTTGCGTAGGCACATCACCACAGCCCACCATGACGACATCCGGCTCTACACCTTGATCACTACTGGCCCAATCCCAAATGCCTATACCTTTGGTGCAATGTTTAATCGCTGCATCCATATCTAAAAATTGAAAATGCTTTTGTTTATCGGCCACGATGACATTAATATCATTGGTACTACGTAAACAATGATCAGCCACTGATAACAAACAGTTAATATCTGGCGGTAAATAAATGCGACAAACGGTTGGGCTTTTATTAGCGACAACGTCGAGAAACCCTGGATCTTGATGAGTGAAACCATTATGGTCTTGACGCCATACGGTTGACGTTATTAATAAATTGAGTGACGAGATAGGTGCACGCCACGGAATGTCTTCACTAATATCTAACCACTTAGCATGTTGATTAAACATCGAATCAATTACATGCACAAAAGCTTCATATGTCGAAAAGAAACCATGTCGGCCTGTTAACAAATAACCTTCAAGCCAGCCTTCTAAGGTATGTTCAGATAGCATTTCCATGACACGACCATCGGTCGACAACTCACCACCATCTGCATCTTCAGGCAGATAATCCGCTAACCATAATTTTTTACTAACTTCATAAATAGCATCGAGTTTATTTGACGTATTTTCATCGGGACCAAATACGCGAAAATTATCCATATTTGAAGCCATAATGTCGCGTAAAAACTGACCGAGCGGCCGAGTATTTTCAACTTCTTGGTGACCCGGATGTGGTACGTCAATGGCGTAATCTCTAAAGTCGGGCATACGTAATGATTTACGTAATACGCCACCATTAGCATGAGGATTAGCACCCATTCGACGAGTACCTTTAGGTGCCAATGCTTTTAATTCCGGTATTAAACTACCTTGATCATCAAATAACTCTTCAGGTTTATAGCTGCGTAACCACTCTTCTAGCTGCTGCAAATGTTGTGGATTTTCTTTTACGCCAGCCAACGGCACTTGATGCGCGCGCCAAAATCCTTCAACTTTATGGCCATCAACCGTTTGTGGGCCTGTCCAGCCTTTAGGGCTACGCAATACAATCATCGGCCAACGTGGTCTGGTAGGCTCATTATTTGCTCTTGCTTGTTGTTGAATTTGGCGGATTTCAAGCACGCATTCCTCCATTACATCCGCCATTCGTTGATGCATTTCTAATGGATCAGATCCTTCTACAAAATAAGGTTTCCAACCATAACCTTTGAATAAATCTTCTACTTCTTGATGGGAAATACGAGATAATAAAGTAGGGTTATTTATCTTGTAACCATTGAGATGAAGTACCGGCAACACGGCGCCATCGCGGATAGGATTTAAAAATTTATTGGAATGCCAAGAAGTGGCTAACGGTCCTGTTTCTGCTTCACCATCACCGACCACAACGGTGACAATCAAATCAGGATTATCAAACGCGGCGCCAAAGGCATGCGAAATACTGTATCCCAATTCACCACCTTCATGAATTGAACCCGGTGTTTCAGGCGTGCAGTGACTACCTATGCCGCCGGGAAAGGAGAACTCTTTGAAAAAATGTTGCATACCTTGTAGATCTTCGCTTTTATTCGGGTAGATTTCCGAATAAGCACCCTCAAGATAAACAGGACCTAATACGCCAGGTGCACCATGACCGGGACCTGCTAGGAAAATAGCATCTATGTCATATTTAGTTATCAACCGGTTCATATGAACATAGGTAAAACTCAAACCAGGACTTGAACCCCAATGACCTAATAAACGATTTTTGATGTGTTCGGGTAGTAAGGGTTGCTTTAATAGAGGATTATCTTGTAAATAGATCATTCCCGCTGCGAGATAATTACAAGCACGCCAATAGGCATTTATATTAAATAGTGCATCCGGAGATAAAGACATTTATTCACCTTCCTTAATAAACAAGTAGTTGGACTATTATAGAGTAGATTAAATTTGTTGCAAAATAATTAACCATAAATAAATTAAGGTTAATAAACGTGTTCATTTGCTTAATATGCTAAGATGCTGAAAATGCTCTAATAAGCATTACTTGGACGTTTTTTAAAAGGCAAAGTGGACTATGCCAAAAATCTGTATTCAATTTCTATTACCATCGTCACTATGTCGTATGATGCCACTGTTGTTCTGTCTTTTGATGGTATTAAGCTTCCCAGACAAAGCCTTAGCTGACACGTCGCCCACAGAAATACGTGTGTTGATCGAGGATAACTACCCACCTTATATTATGCATGATGCCAACAACTCGCTTTCTGGTTATTTGGTCGATATTTAGAAATTATGGGAAAAAAAAACAGGTATTAGTGTTGAAATAATCGTACAAGACTTAGATTCAATCCAAAAATCCATAAAAAACGATGAGGCGGAAGTAATTGATGCAATACATCGCACCCGACAAAGAGAATTAACCTTTGATTTCTCCAAGCCTTATGCAGTTGCACCGACTGCTATTTATGCTTACACAGATGTCACTGGTATCACCGATATATCAGCATTGCAGGGCTTTCAAGTTGGAGTGAAAACAGGTGATACCTATATTGATATTTTAAATGCAGGCGGCATTACCGCTTTAATTCCTTATGCTAATTATGAGTTATTGCTGCAAGCGGCGATCGATGAGCAAGTACACGTGTTTTGCATGAATGAGGCACCAGCAAACTATCTGATCTTTCGTGCTCAAGCTAGAGAATTATTTCGTAAGTCATTCAAAATAACAGAAGGTAAACTTTATCGTGCAGTACGTAAAGGTGATACGGCGACTCTAGCATTGGTTGAACGCGGATTTTCTGAGATTGCACCAGCCGAAATGCAATCTTTAGATGATAAGTGGATGGGGCAAACACTCAGCGAGCCAATCAATATGAGGCTTTTATATGCTTTGTTGATTACAGTTGTGAGCATCCTACTGTTAGTCGGTTTTACTTTATTATTACGTCGAACCGTTCAGCAACGCACTCTAGAACTTGTAGCCTCTAAAAGCCAATTAGAGGCTACATTACCAGCGTGTCGCCGTACTCGTGAAAGAATTAATCCATCCATGGCTTAATTCAACTCCGTTCGTCGACGACCATTAACCCCAGACGTCCTCGTCACCTCGCTAACGCTTAGGCTCTCAAGCGACTGACGGAGTGAGGATGTAATTACTGCACTATTCTTCGCTACGCTACGAAAGCGGCTGTAATTACCAACTCCTACTGCGGGCTTGCACTACTTACTCGCTATCGCATCGTTCCATGTAGTGCGTCGAATGCGCTGCCCGATTTATTATTTGAATTGGATGTGAATGGTTCTTGTCTGAGTTTTCGATCTCCTAGTTCAGAATTACTCGATATACCTATAGATATGATGGTTGGGCGAAACGTGATGGAAATATGGCCAGTCGATGCTGTAAATATCTGTTTGGCAGCTTTAAAAGAAGCTCAAGATGATGGTTATTCTCATGGTAAATGCTTTCAGTTAGTATTGACCAACGACATTCGATGGTTTGAACTGTCTGTTTCACTTAAGTTGACATCAGTGCTGACATCGCCATCCTTTATCATGATTTTGCATGACATCACTGACCATAAAGCGATGCAATTAAAAGTGGAACGACTATCTAATTTTTATGCTGCACTGAGCCAATGTAATCAAGCAATAGTTCGATGTGATAATGAGGCTGCGTTATATCCAATAATCTGTAATGGTGCAGTTACATTCGGTGGCATGAAGATGGCTTGGATCGGCTTATTGGATGAGACTGGTCAGACAGTGAAGTCAGTAGCCTCATTTGGCGCGGGTATTGAATATTTGGATGGCCTTGAAATATCAATTAATATTAACCAACCGAGCAGCATCGGACCCACAGCAACTGCGATACGAGAATGTCGTCCCGTCTGGTGTCAGGATTTCCAACATGACCCGATGACTCAACTATGGCATGACCGTGCGATAACTTACGGATGGCGCGCATCGGCATCATTACCGATATATTGCAGAGGGATCCCTGTTGGTATATTTATGCTATACGCTGAAACTATGGATGCTTTTGATGCGACTGCACAAAATTTGCTTATAGAAATGGCAGTGGATATCAGCTATGCATTGGATAATTTTGCAAATGAAGCCGAGCGGAAAACATTTGAAGCCCAACAACACAAACTCGCGGCAGTTGTTGAGCAGAGTACTAACGCGATTATGATAACGGGACTGGATGCAAATATTGAATATGTTAATCGAGCATTTATAGATCTGTCGGGCTATGCGTTAGATGAAATTAAAGGTCGAAATCCTCGTCTATTACGATCAGATAAAACATTATCTTTCATTGATGAAGAAATGTGGACGCTAATAAGTGGTGGCAAGTCATGGCGAGGAGAATTGGTTAATAGTCGAAAGGATGGAACTGAATATACTGTCAGAACACTTATAACACCATTGTTCGATAGTTTAGGAAACATAACTAATTATCTCTCAGTAAAAGAAAATATAACGTCTCATCTAGAAGCTGAGGCGCGCATTCAACATCTAGCTTATTTTGATCAATTAACCGGATTGCCTAACCGCACGCAGTTAAATGACCGTTTTAGCTACTCAATAAGTTTGGCCCAACGGTCAGAACAAATCTTAACTGTAATGTTTTTCGATGTAGATGACTTTAAGAATATCAATGATACCTTAGGTCATAACGTAGGTGACCAATTACTCATAGAATTAACGCGTCGGTTTAAAACGAGCCTACGAGAGGAAGATACACTGTCTCGTATTGGTGGCGATGAATTTATTTTATTGTTACCTGATACCGACGAGCATAGTGCATCTATGATTGCGGCAAAACTACTTAACCTTATTGCCAAACCCTATCGGCTTAACGGTTACGAAATAGTAAGTACTATCTCGATAGGTATTGCACTTTATCCTTTTGATGGAGAAGATGACGAAACATTGTCTAAAAACGCAGATACAGCAATGTACCGCGTCAAGAAATCTGCCAGCGTGTCGCCGTACTCGTGAAAGAATTAATCCATCCATGGCTTAATTCAACTCCGTTCGTCGACGACCATTAGCCCCAGACGTCCTCGTCACCTCGCTAACGCTTAGGCTCTCAAGCGACTGACGGAGTGAGGATGTAATTACTGCACTATTCTTCGCTACGCTACGAAAGCTGCTGTAATTACCAACTCCTACTGCGGGCTTGCACTACTTACTCGCTATCGCATCGTTCCATGTAGTGCGTCGGACGTAATAATTTCTGTTTTTTTACTCAAGAAATACAAGTGCATTCAACGCGAATTTTGCAATTGACCAATGCACTCCGTCATGCATTAGAACAAGATGAAATGCAGCTGCATTTCCAACCTCAGATAGCCATGCAAGATGGCCGTATGATAGGTGCAGAAGTCTTACTTCGTTGGCAAACGCCAGAATTTGGAATGATTTCTCCAGCGGAATTTATTCCTATTGCTGAAGCCAGTGGATTGATTTTAATGATTGGTGAATGGGTGTTACGCACAGCAGTATTTCAATTGAAATCATGGTTGAATAGTGGCATGCCGCCGATGAAGATTGCGGTGAACATATCTGCCATACAATTTTGTCATCCTGATTTACCAAAATTAGTGACACAGATCTTAGATGAAGCACAATTATTGCCAGAGTTTTTAGAGCTAGAGTTAACAGAGTCTGTTGCTATGGATGATCCAAAAACTGCCGTAGCAATAATGGATGATCTTCATAATCGTGGTGTTCGAATGTCAATTGATGATTTTGGTACTGGTTATTCTAGCCTTAATTATTTGAAAAAATTTAAAGTTTACAAATTAAAAATTGATCAATCATTTGTACGAGATATACCTACCAGTGCCGATGACAAGGCAATTGTAACTACAATTATAAATATGGCACGCAGCTTAGGTATGCAGACTATTGCTGAAGGAGTCGAAACTAAACGTCAATTAGAATTCTTGCGTTTACAGGGTTGTGATGAAATACAAGGTTATTATTTCAGCCCTCCGTTATCAAAAGATAATTTTGAGGCCTATGTTAGAAATAAAATGATGTAAAAGCTGACATTTGCTTTTAACTTTTAAGTTAGTTTGGCGAGTTATAGTTGGCAATAGCGTTATTTCAGCCTAAAATTACAGCTATAGTTATACGACAACATTATTTAACGGTGTTAAGGTGAACGATAGAATCGAAGTTTTTTTATCTGAACTGTATTCACTACTCCTAATAAACAGCCCTTGAGTGGATAGACAGCCCGTGAGTGACATGAAAGCCTTAGGTTGACTCAATAGCAACCTCACAGGTTAATTAATATACTGAAAAAAAACCTTACTAATAAACTGTTAAAGTCTGCGTAAATGGAGCAGGAAAAATGACTGATAAATTAATAATTTTTGATACTACCTTAAGAGATGGTGAACAGAGTCCTGGTGCTTCAATGACTAAGGATGAAAAGGTTCGTATTGCCAAATCATTGGAGCGTATGCGTGTAGACATCATTGAAGCTGGATTTCCGATTGCCAGTGTTGGCGATTTTGAAGCCGTGCAAGCGGTAGCAAATGCAGTTATCGAAAGCAGAGTGTGTGCTTTAGCTCGTGCTCTAGATGCAGACATCGATCGCGCGGGCGAAGCGTTAAAAGATGCTAATGCTTCACGCATCCATACATTTATTGCCACATCACCTATTCATATGAAGATGAAACTTCGTATGGAACCAGAACAAGTGATAGAAAATGCAGTTAAAGCGGTGTTACGTGCTCGACGTTATACAGATGATGTCGAGTTTTCACCGGAAGACGCCGGCCGAAGTGATCCTGACTTCTTATGCCGAATTCTAGAAGCGGTGATTGATGCTGGAGCGACAACGTTAAATATTCCCGATACCGTTGGTTACAATTTGCCGCATCAATTTGGACAATTGATTTACGATTTACGAACACGTATTCCAAATGCCGATAAAGCCATTTTCTCTGTGCATTGTCACAATGATTTAGGATTAGCGGTTGCGAATTCATTATCAGCCGTATTAAATGGCGCTCGTCAGGTTGAATGTACCATTAATGGTTTAGGTGAACGAGCTGGTAATGCGGCACTTGAAGAAGTCGTGATGGCTGTGCGCACTCGCCAAGATATGTTTAACTGTGATACCACTATTGATACTACGCAGATTTTAGCTGCATCACGATTAGTCTCTGGCATCACCGGTTTTACCGTTCAACCAAACAAAGCGATTGTAGGTACCAATGCCTTTGCTCATGAGTCAGGTATTCATCAAGATGGCGTGTTAAAAAGTCGTGAAACATACGAAATTATGCGTGCTGAAGATGTGGGTTGGAATACCAATCGCATGGTGTTGGGTAAACATTCAGGACGTAATGCTTTTCGTACTCGTTTAGAAGAATTGGATATCGAGTTTGAGTCTGAAACTGAGCTAAATGCCGCGTTTAGACGTTTCAAAGAATTGGCCGATAAAAAACACGAAATTTTTGATGAAGATTTGCAAGCGTTGGTGAGTGATGCTGTTACATTGCAAAATGAGCGTGTACGTTTGATCTCGTTAAAAGTGTGTAGTGAAACAGGTGAAACACCCATCGCAACAATTACTTTGTCGGTTGATGATAAAGAAAGTCAGGTTGAAATGGCAGGCAGTGGACCGGTAGATGCAGCGTATTGTGCGATCGAATCCATCGTACAAAGTCATACCCAATTACAACTGTATTCAGTTAATAACATTACCAGTGGAACCGACTCGCAAGGTGAAGTAAATGTTCGTCTTGAAAAAGGTGGGCGAATTGTAAGTGGGCAGGGCGCTGATACAGACATCGTTATTGCATCTGCAAAAGCATATATTAATGCGCTTAACAAGATCTTGGTGCCAGCCGATCGCGCACACCCACAAGTTTAATGATGTCGCCCGTTTAATAATGTTAGCTCCCGGACAGTTATTCATCCTCACTGAGATGGGCATTCCTGTCTGGGAGTTTCGCCCGCATGAAATATCTAACCTATCTGAAACTAATGCTATCGAGTCTTTAGCATCGGAAGTTGTTCAAACATTGCCCAATGTTGATTATTTAATGGTCGTAGCTGAGCAAGATAACACTGCTGAAGCACAACGATTATTACAGGCAATGTTGTTTTCAATTGGCTTAACTGCGCGTAATAGTGCGGTTGTTTCGCCCAAGCAGCTTAATCAATTATTGACGGGATCAAACCAGCATAAAGTATTATTCGCTTTTGGTGATGGACTGATACCTCTAGCATTGACTCCGCAAGCTACAGATCGTGGACAGATTTATTCCACATCAGATTCTGCTCTCAAAATAATTATTAGCTTACCGTTAAACTTTTTGCTTGAATCACCACAGAAAAAAGCATTAGCGTGGCAAGATTTACAACTCGTTAAAACGGCTAGTTTATCTTAGGTTTTTCTGAATGAATGTTCGTGATATGCAAGCCCAAGACATAGCTACGGTATTTAGCATTGAGCAGGATGCTAATCAATTTCCTTGGGATAAAAAAAGCTTTGAAGATAGTCTCAAACCCGGTTATCAATCTTGGGTTTTTTACGAGAAATCTGACGAGATAGTGGGATATGCTATTGTTCAACGCGTGCTTGATGAAGCGCATTTGCTCAATATATGTGTCAAACCTTCAGCACAAGGACGAGGTTTAGGAAAAGCCATCATTCAGCATGTAATTGATCATGCGAACAGTATTTCAGCCGTCATTATTTTGCTTGAAGTTCGGCGTAGCAATGAACGTGCACAACAGCTTTATTTGCAAAGCGGCTTTAACGAAATGTCAGTCCGGAAAGGTTATTATCCTGCTAAAGACGGGCGTGAAGATGCCATTTTAATGGCAATGGATTTGGATTTAATGTCTTGGTTCAACGAGTAAAATATAGCTAAGAATATATTAAATGCTAAAAACTGCCAAAAAGCTTGAAGCCTTCAATCAAAATTAATGACTCGTCATACTAACGATGTTCAGGCGTTTCCAATCCAGCTTCCGCCATAGCGACTGCTCGAAATATCGCACGCGCTTTATTCATGGTTTCTTGCCATTCCATTTCAGGAACAGAATCATAAACGATACCGGCACCGGCTTGAATATGTAAGGTATTATCTTTAATCACCGCGGTGCGTATCGCAATAGCAGTGTCCATATTTCCTGACCAGGATAAATAACCGACAGCGCCTGCATAAACACCACGTTTGACCGGTTCAAGTTCATCAATGATTTCCATCGCTCGTACTTTGGCTGCGCCGCTTACTGTCCCAGCAGGAAAAGTAGCTCGCAGTGCGTCGAGACAGGACATATTGGGCAGGACTTGCCCCGTCACATTAGAAACAATATGCATAACGTGGGAATATCGTTCAACAATCATTTTGTCAGTGAGTTTAACCGTACCTGTTTGACTGACTCGTCCGGCATCATTGCGCCCTAGATCAATCAACATTAAATGTTCCGCCAGTTCCTTAGGATCGGATAACAAATCTAATTCGAGCGCTTTATCTTCTTCAGAGGTTTTACCGCGAGGCCGTGTTCCTGCAATGGGTCGAACCGTAACCTCATTATCTTCCATTCGCACCAGAATTTCTGGTGACGAGCCAACAATATGGAAATCTTCCAAATTGAGATAATACATATAAGGTGACGGATTTAACGTGCGCAAAGCACGATACAAATCCATTGGTTGTGCTGAAAATGGAATTGATAAGCGTTGTGATAATACCACTTGCATAATGTCGCCATCAGTAATGTATTGCTTGGCTTTCTCTATCGCATCAATAAACCCATCGTGGGTAAAACCAGAAATAAAATCATTTTCATTTACCGATTTTCCAGCATGAGATGAGCTGTATTTTGGCGTTGATGTGCGTAAGTGTAATGTTAAGCTGTCAAGATTGTGTTGTGCCTGTTGATACGCATTATCGATGCTTGGATCTGCATGGACAATGATAAAAAGCCGACCACTTAAGTTATCAAATACAATGAGATCGTTTGATACCATCAATAAAATATCAGGGCAACCTAGAGGATCTGGATTAGGACTATCGCCTAAACGAGGCTCAATATAACGCACAGTATCATAACCAAAATAACCTACCAGACCCCCGTTAAAACGCGGCAAGTCAGCTAAATCTGGCACCTTGTATTGCTCTTTGAATGTTTCTATCCATAACAAAGGATCTGTTGAAGTTGTTTGCTCAATGACTTTGCCATGATGTTTGACTTCAATTTCTTGGCCAGTAATTCGCACAACTGTTTCACTTGGCAAACCAATAATGGAGTAACGTCCCCATTTTTCACCGCCATGAACTGATTCCAATAAATAGGAATAGGGAGCATCGGCTAACTTTAGATAGGTACTTAAGGGGGTATCTAAGTCAGCTAAGACTTCTCGCACAAGAGGGATGCGGTTATAGCCTTGTTCGGCTAGTTGTTTAAATTCTGCCAGTTTCATTGCTTGGTTTTAAACCTAAAATAAGTCTGCAAGTTCTGCAAAGGTATCTATCACTGCATCGGGATTAGCAGTACGAATATCAATGCCGTGATTATAGCCATAACTTAGGCAAACGATTGAAAAGCCAGCCGAGCGTGATGCTTTAACATCACTGATTGAATCACCAATCATCATCGCATTTTGAGGGGCGATACCGAAGAATTTAGCGCCATGTATCAAAGGTGCAGGATCAGGTTTTTTCAGTGGTAAAGTATCGCCACTGATGACGATATCAAAAAAATCATAGAGGCCATGATGTTTTAATATGGGTAAAGTGAATTGCTCATCTTTATTAGTGACGCAGCCCAACCTGATGCCCTGGTTTTTAAGCCACGTCAAGCCTTCTCTAACGTTCGGGTATAGCTGACTCCGTTTACTTGAGTTATCGGCATAAAGTGCCATGAAAATAGGCTGCGCTTTAGCATAAAGTGCAGGATCGTGCGCGCCATCTAATTGATCGATTAGTGCTCGCTCAATAAGTCGAGAAACCCCATTACCTACCCACAAACGGACTTTATCTTCACCTCGAATAGGCATATCGAGTGCTTTCATTGTTTCATCAACACACCATGCGAGATCGGGCACGCTGTCAACAAGCGTGCCGTCAAGATCAATTAATACCATTTCAGGTTTAGATAAGGCCATTTAAATTTTTGCTAATGCCAATTCAGCACGCATAGCGGCAACGACTGTATCATAATGATGTGGATCGTTTGGGTTGGCAGCGCCAAATAATGCAGAACCCGCAACAAATGTACGAGCGCCAGCTTCAGCGATTTCACGAATGTTTTTAACATTAACGCCACCATCGATTTCAAGATCGATATCATAACCGCTGTCATCAATCATTTTACGTGCTTCACGCAATTTTTCTAATGTGTGCGGAATGAAAGATTGACCACCGAAACCTGGGTTAACAGACATCAATAAAATACGATCAACTTTATCTAAAACATGAGCAGCTAACGATAAAGGAGTTGCTGGATTGAATACCAAACCGGCTTTACAGCCTTCGGCTTTAATCAATTGCAAAGTACGGTCAACATGTTCAGATGCTTCAGGGTGGAATGTGATAAAGGTAGCGCCCGCTTTTGCAAAATCAGGAATGATACGATCAACAGGTTTAACCATTAAATGAACGTCAATTTCGTGGGTTACGCCATGTTTACGTAATGCATCACAAACTAGAGGACCAATCGTCAAGTTTGGCACGTAATGGTTATCCATCACATCGAAATGCACGATATCTGCGCCTGACGCTAGTACGTTATCAACTTCTTCACCTAAGCGAGCAAAGTCAGCAGAAAGGATAGAGGGAGCAATTTTGAAAATAGCCATAATATTACCTGTTAGTTTAAGTTAATGGTGTGCTTACGGATTAAAACGAAATATTTTACCGCATGTGATGGCTTTTTTCAGCTTTTGTAAATGTATACTGTCCGATTATTTAGTAGCTATTAGTTTCAGGAGTCTAAATGTGCTGCGATATCAAACTATATTACTCAGCCTAATAGTGTTCGTTTTTTTGCCCTTATCGGCTATTGCGGCCGATGATGCCGATAAAGCAGACTCAGCTGATGATAATACAATACCGGAAAACGCCGTTCAGTCTACATCAGAAAATGACAATATCATGCTACGTCAGCTTCAGCCAATTGATGGCTACGAACCATTAACGGTTGCAGGACAGCAAATCAATGCTGCTTTTCTCGAAGAAACCCTTGGCGAAGCACGCGGGGCTATTATTCTTTTTCATGACGAGGGTGAAGCGCTTGAAAGTTGGGGAGTCGTTACTCCTTTGCGACATGAGATGCTGCAATACGGCTGGTCAACGTTAACACTATCATTTAATTACTCCTTTACGCCTAATATTTTATTAGCAGTAAATTCTGACGCTGCGATTCCAACTACTGATGCAGCGCCATCGACCGAGCCAAAAGATGACCTTGCATCAAAAGAAATTGAGCCACCTGCAGATACTGCCCCCACAACAGATGCTGACCCCCTAAAATCAGAAGCTAATAAAAAAGCTGAATCTACGATATTGTCGCCAGTTTCTAACACGCAACGTATAGAAGCTGCGATAGCATTTTTACAAGCTAAGGGCATCCAACGAATAGTATTTTTAGGCCACGGGCAAGGAGGCTTAGTCGCAATCAAAGAATTAACGACGGCCACCGCAGCTATTTCTGCATTAATTTTAGTTGGTACACCTGCTTTGACAAACAATGATGAATTTATAGCGTTGAATCTGGCTATATTAGATGTCTATGGTGATCAAGATTTGGCAGGTGTATCAGCAGCGGTGATGAACAGAAAAGTAGTTATGAAACGTACGGGTAATATCCCGTATACTTCCCGTGAAATTGTTGGGGCGAACCATATATTTTATGGCTTAGAGCCCTCGCTAATATCTACTGTGAGGGGTTGGCTATATTCAACCTTTGTTAAACAGGAAACAAGTGAATAATGCGGCTTTATTATGATGGTTTAGTAGTGCATCAAGCCCAGTCTGATGATGGCGTAATAGAAGTAGTTGATCTTGGAGATACACGTTCGTTACATTTTGGTACTTTTCCACGTCAAAGTAGCATGTCATTGCGAACGCCATACTCGTTAGAACTGAGTTACACCGAAGCGATGATGGCCTGTTTGATTTTAAACACTAATCCTGAAAAAATATTAGTAGTGGGTTTAGGCGGCGGATCATTAGTTAAGTTTTTACTTCATCATTTTCCGGATTGTCAGATTGATGTTATCGAATATCGTCAAGATGTCATCGATGTAGCGCAACGTTATTTTGGGGTGCCAACTGATGATCCAAGGTTAACCATACATCATGGTGATGGTTATTTATTTGTGCAACAACTTTATTATCAAGCCGAAACTAAATACGATCTGCTGTTAGTTGATGCTTATGATCATGTAGGTATGTCAGCAAGTGTAGGAATACAAGCTTTTTTTGATGCATGCGCTGGAATATTATATGCAACTGGAGTGATGAGTATTAACTTATGGGGCAGTGAACATGCGCTATTTAACCAAACGATGGCTCGAATAAATCACAGTTTTGATGGCCGAACCATGATATTGCCAGTTAAAAATAAAGGAAATGTTATCGGTTTAGCCACTATGCAAACCATCAATAATGCAGCCTTAAAAAAACGTCAATCTACAGTTGAGTTACAGGAAACACAATTGAAAATCAACTTAGTTAAATCCTTACAAGCACTGACACGACAACATAGATCGGTCATTAGCCGGATCTTTTCATAATGTTAAACAGACCATTTATAATAAAATTTTTAATGATCACCGTGTTACTGGTCACATCACTATCTCTATCAGCCAAAACAAGCGATAAAATTGAAATAGTTATTTCACGTTCAGCGCACACACTGAGTGTTAAAAAGGGCGATGTGACATTAAATACCTTCAAAGTTGCTTTTGGTAGTGGCGGTAGAAAAGCAAAATTAAAAGAAGGCGACCGCACAACGCCAAAAGGCACATATCAAATAAGCAAAATCCGTGATAGTGAGAATTTTCACATGTTTATGCTATTAGATTATCCCAATATGGAAGATGCCAAACGTGCACTAAAGAAAGCGCTAATTACTCGTAAAGAATATCGCGCAATTTTACTGGCTCATATTGAAGGACGATTGCCGCCGCAAAATACTGCTTTGGGTGGAACAATTGGTATTCATGGAATTGGTATAGAATCTGAAGAAAAATTAGAGATTCATCGATATATAGATTGGACAAAGGGCTGTATTGCTATGCGTAACAAGGAAATTGATACGCTTAATCATTATATTAAACCGGGCACAAAAGTATTTATTACAGATTAATTCCCGATTGATTTTGTCGGCTATTAACAGAGTTTGCTAGAATACGCGGTCAATTATCGTCTCATCTAGCTAAAAGGTGGCCATCCATGCACGCTGCTCCAGATCTTTTTTCTCATCGTAAATTTTGGGCTCACCGCCTTGGTGTTGCGCCACAACTACCTATGTCTCGTGAAGAAATGGATGAACTTGGCTGGGATTCATGCGACATCATCCTTGTCACTGGCGATGCGTACATCGATCACCCCAGTTTTGGTATGGCATTAATTGGTCGATTATTAGAGAACCAAGGTTTTCGAGTCGGTATTATTTCTCAACCTGACTGGTTGAGTGCAAATGATTTCAAAAAATTAGGTAAACCGAATCTATTTTTTGGTGTCACTGGCGGTAATATGGATTCGATGGTCAATCGATATACCTCAGATCGTCGCATGCGTAGTAATGATGCTTATACCGCTGATGGTGAAGGTGGCAAACGTCCTGATCGCTGTGTTGTAGCTTATAGCCAACGCTGCCGTGAAGCGTATAAAGGTGTGCCGATTATTATTGGTGGTATCGAAGCTAGCTTACGTCGCATTGCACACTTTGATTATTGGTCAGAAAAAGTCCGTCGCAGCGTCATCATGGATGCAAAAGCGGATATCTTGGTTTATGGTAATGGTGAACGCCAAGTTGTTGAAATAGCCCATCGTTTAGCCGAAAATGAACCTGTAAGCCAACTTACCGATATACGCGGTACCGCATTTATAACCAAACATGGTCAGCGTGATGGTTGGTGGGAAAAAGATTCAACAAGTGTCGATACACCGGGTAAAGTTAATCCGCCGATTGATCCTTATGCGATGCAAACTGAAGCGAGTTGTGCTGATGAAAAAGCTAAACCTGAAAACGTAAAACCCTCCAATACACAAGATGAAATTACGACATCTAAGACAAATGTCATCCGCTTTCATAAAATAATGCCTAAAGATTCATCAATGAGTGTGATTCGTTTGCCGGCGTACAACGAGGTTCGAAACGATGCGATTTTATATGCTCATACTTCACGGATCCTTCATTTAGAAACGAATCCTGGTAATGCTTTAGCATTAGTGCAACAACATGGCGAACGCGATGTTTGGCTAAACCCACCGCCAATTCCTCTAAAAACCGAAGAAATGGATGGTGTGTTTGACTTACCGTACAGCCGCGTTGCCCATAAGTCATATGGTGATAGAAATATTCCAGCTTATGAGATGATTCGTTTTTCAGTCAACATTATGCGTGGCTGTTTTGGTGGTTGTACTTTTTGTTCAATTACCGAGCATGAAGGACGTATTATTCAAAGTCGTTCTGAAGATTCAATCATTAAAGAAGTGGAAGCAATCCGAGATACAACACCGGGCTTTACTGGCGTAATCTCAGATTTAGGTGGACCTACGGCTAATATGTATCGTTTGGCTTGTAAGAGCGAAGAGATAGAAGCCAGTTGCCGCCGCTTATCTTGCGTGTTTCCAGGCATTTGTAAAAATCTAAATACCGATCACACACCGCTCATTAAGCTTTATCGTCGCGCTCGTGCTTTGCCGGGGATTAAAAAGATTTTAATTGCTTCTGGTTTGCGCTATGACCTTGCTGTGTTATCGCCTGAGTATGTTAAAGAGTTGGTGACACATCACGTTGGTGGTTATCTCAAAATTGCGCCTGAACATACTGAAGAAGGGCCGCTTGAGCAGATGATGAAGCCCGGCATTGGTACTTACGATAAGTTCAAAGCCATGTTTGATAAATATTCAAAGGCAGCAGGTAAAGAGCAATATTTGATTCCTTACTTTATTGCGGCTCATCCTGGCACGACAGATAATGACATGTTGAATTTAGCATTATGGCTAAAAAATAACGGTTTCAAAGCAGATCAAGTGCAAGCTTATTTACCATCACCGATGGCGGCGGCTACGGCAATGTATCACTCTGGTAAGAATACATTGCATAAAGTCCGACGTGAAGGTGGTGATATTACCGTACCAAAAGGCATTAAAATACGCCGTCTACATAAGGCATTTTTACGTTATCACGATGCTGAAAACTGGCCGATGTTACGCGAAGCCTTACAAAAAATGGGTAGAGCTGATTTGATAGGTAATGGTAAAAAACATCTCATACCTTCATGGCAACCAGCTGGCACAGGTGAGCAGGGCGAAGGTAAGCGTAAAGCGGGTGCTTCGAAGAGCATCTCATTTCGTACGCAACATATTCGCGCTAAAGCAGTGGGTAATAAATCGACATCAGGTAAAGCCAAACAACGCCGTCGATAAACTTAACGTAATGTATCTTGTGGCATATGTTTGAATGGGATTAAAAACGCTAACATCATCCGACGCACTACATGGAACGATGCGATAGCGAGTAAGTAGTGCAAGCCCGCAGTAGGAGTTGGTAATTACAGCAGCTTTCGTAGCGTAGCGAAGAATAGTGCAGTAATTACATCCTCACTCCGTCAGTCGCTTGAGAGCCTAAGCGTTAGCGAGGTGACGAGGACGTCTGGGGCTAATGGTCGTCGACGAACGGAGTTGAATTAAGCCATGGATGGATTAATTCTTTCACGAGTACGGCGACACGCTGGTAATAATTCCTTATAATTGCTCGCTAATTAATTTTATCTTATAAGAGATATTTCTCTGACTTATTTGAGTTATTTGGCTTATTTGATGGTGACAATACTTGGGTCGCCATCTTAAATTATTGTGTCACCGAATGATTGGATTACCTATTTATAAAGCTATCCAATGAGTTAGATAGTTATATGAACATATTAATAATATCCTCATTACTCAATGACAGTAGGATCTAGTCAATAAGCAAAGCACAGCTTTTAGTCATTAAAAGATCTACTAAAGCATTGTCTTTTGCTTGCTGACGAAATTAAACAGTCATATGTTAAGTCTATTATTTAGCGAAATATTATTTCAGATAAAGAGGAGTTGTGATGAACAAAACTGATGATAATCGATATCACTTGTTTGTGCTTCGACATGGCAAAGCATCTGATGGCGTAATTGACCGTGATTACGAACGACCTTTAAATGATACTGGAATAGAGCAGGCTGAAAAGATAGCTGACTGGCTGATTTATCATAATATTCAACCAGATATAGTGCTGACTTCTCCGGCAAAACGCACGTTGATGACAACTGAAATTGTGACAAAAAAACTAAAGATTGAATCTCAAAAAATTCGTATTTTGAGTCAGATTTATCAGGCTAATCTCGATACATTACTTAAAGCAATCACAAGCTGTCCCACGCAACATCGAACATTGTTGTTGATCGCTCACAATCCTGGATTAGAGGATTTAGTCGATTATTTACTGTCTCCATCACTGACAAACACCTTAGAAAATGATTATCGAATATTTCCAGCAACATTGATTAAACTGGAGTTGAATGTTGATTGGTTTCATCTGGCCAAAAGCTGTGCTCAATCAGTCGCCATCACTCATGGTAAATTTCTTCCCTAATAAACATTTTAAAACCATTTAGCGTTATGCTTTGCTTTAAACATTAATGGACAGAAGGTTAACAAGATGAAAATCATAATCAAAGATTTCCAAGTTCAACAAGGTGATAAAGTTAAACTCAATAAATGGCCAACTCGGGTGGACAAGGTTTATAGCTCAAAGAAAAAATATCGTAAACTTCTAAAAAAACAGGTAGAAGAACTTAGCGAACTGCAACAGCTTCAATATGCAGATAATAAACACTCCGTATTATTGATCTTTCAGGCGATGGACGCTGCGGGTAAAGATGGCGCTATTCGACACGTAATGTCGGGCATTAATCCGCAAGGCTGTCAGGTTTTCAGTTTTAAACATCCTAGTGCTACTGAGTTGGATCATGATTTTTTATGGCGCACTACACAATGTCTACCCGAACGAGGTCGGATTGGAATTTTTAACCGTTCATATTATGAAGAAGTATTAATCGTTCGCGTTCATCCAGAAATTCTACATAGCCAAGGCTTGCCAGATGATTTAGTTGACAAAAATACGGTCTGGACTGATCGCTATGAATCTATTGTTGACATGGAAAATCATCTGTTTCGTAGTGGAACACGCATCATCAAGTTTTTTCTTCATCTATCTAAAGAAGAACAGCGAGATCGTTTCTTTGATCGTATCGATGATCCTGAAAAAAACTGGAAATTTAGTGAAGGCGACCTAGAAGAACGCAAATCTTGGGATAAATATATGGATGCCTATGAACAATGCCTCAGTGCTACCAGTACTGAACACGCGCCTTGGTACGTGGTTCCCGCCGATGATAAAAAGAATGCACGGTTAATTATTTCTCAAGTAATTCTTGATATATTCAAATCACTCGATATGAAGTATCCGCTCACCGATGAAAAACGTAAGCAAGAGTTATTGACGATTCGGGAAAAGTTAATACAAGAAGCATAACTTTTAGAATCATAAACTAGCAATAACGGGTTCTAATTGTTGTGATGCTCACCATGGAAATTTTGTCTGGTAAAATTCATTAAGTTGATCGAAAAGTTGCAATTTTTTTAGTTCAGCTGTGTAATCAATTTGACGTTGTATTTGCTCTGATACTGGCGTGAACTGAATTTTTTTATTATTTTTTAGTAATTTGTAATATAGTTGATTTTGAATAAAAACATCATGAATATCACCTAAACTATCTTGTAATGCTTTTAATTTTTCTAAGAATGTAATGATCGTTATTTCGTCATATAAAGCGATGAAAAATTCAGTGGTATAACGTAGTCTTTTGCAATCAATTCGCAACTTATGTAAGGCCAAATCATTCAGCCTTTCAGGTTGTTGTCCTTGAATGATGATGACATTCATCAGTTTGTTTAACGTGCTAGAGGCGAATGATTTCAACGCCTTATTTTGCTTTTTTTCTGGTAAGGCTTTGTTCTGCCATTTGCCATTTTTTACCCACTTTTTACAGCGTCTTAAACAATTTCTAAATGATTTACTTTTGACCAATTTTTTTACGCATTTATACGCTTTGTGTCGTTCTGATATAGCTGCATCTTTAATAAACGAGTCAGCTTTCTTAGTAAAATTCATCAGAATATAAACGTCTAAATCTCGAGCATTATCTAGAATGCTAGCAAATTTCTTGGTTTTCTTTGCTAGTTTTTGACTGTTTTTAGTATTAATAACAGGCTTAAAAACAATTAGCGCAGTTCTAATTCGTCGCAGACTGATACGAATTTGATGAACACCTTCAGGATCTTGACCTCTAATGGCAATCTTTCGCCATTTTTTAATTGATTTTAGCTCGTGAAGCAAGATATTCCGAAAAGTGTAAGCGATAGTTTTGGCTGATTTATTATGTGTCATGATGTCAGTTTATTTCAGCCCAGTCCTAAACCACAGTGTGAATGGATGCTGACATAAGGCAAGATTATAGTAGCGAGAATCATCAGTAACTTCAGTCTGTATCCAATCTGGTAAAGGGACATCTTGTTCGACATGGTCTAATTCGACCTCAGCAATTATCAGCCCTTTATTGTCATGATGAAACTCATCTATTTCCCATATCAGCCCGTCAATATCTATGGTGTAACGTGTTTTAACAATAATTGTGTGAATGCACATCTTGAGTAATTGCTCTGCATCATCAAGTGGAATATTATATTCAAATTCTTGACGAGTCATTCCTGCTGACGGCCCCTTTATTGTTAAATAGGCTGTTTGATCGGCGATACGAATGCGCACCGAACGTTTAGTGTCATCAGATAGATAAGCTTGCCGAATAGATGAGATTGAAGCGTGTTTTTTCCAAGATTGATTGTTAGCTTTTACCAGAAATTTTCTTTCTATTTCTAATGCCATATGGTTTGACCTTTCTAGAAAATGGTCGAGAAAAATACAGATTTGACAACTATAACACTGCGATTATAGTTGATGATAAAAACCATTGTTTTTTATTTTTAAGGCTTAAATCGACAAGTATTCTATACTTCACCGAGTGAACTAAAATGTTCGTTAATATCCTTGAGATAATGTTGAACATGTTCTATAAAGGCTTGTGCAATCGTGGTTGGATGTTTGCCAGAAGGGTAGACTAAACACCAACTTCGTCGTAATGGAAATCCTTTAATAGGTATTGTTTTAATACTGCCGTTTTTCAATTCAGATAATACGCTTAGTTTTGGTAATACACCAACGCCTATGCCCGCTATAACACCATACTTGATTGCTTCATTTGAACCCATCTCCATAAAAGCATTAATCGTCAGGCGATGTTGTTGGCAGTGTTGATCAAGTGCTAATCGTGTGCCTGAACCAGATTCACGTAGTAACAGATTCGCATTAAGAAATTGCTGTGGAGTTACTTTTTTTCTTCTTCTAAAGGAATGGGTTGAAGAAATAATGGGTATCAGTTCATTATCCAGAAATGGTAATGAATATAATGCACGATCACTGGGCACCATACCCATAATTAATAAGTCATCAGTATTGTTATCCAATAAAGTTAGCGCTTGACCACGGTTAACAATGCGAAGTTTAACATTCACCGCTGGGTGCAAATCCATGAAACCTTTTAACAAGTATGGCACTACTGATTGCACGGTCGTCACAGCGCCTAGACTTAACTCACCTGACAGGTTACCATCGAGACTATGTAGATCACCTTGCAAATAGCTTACTTGATCAAACATCTTCTGCACACGTTGTGCTACATGCTCACCCGCGCGCGTACAATAAACTTTACGCCCAACGTATTCGAACAATGGTTGGCCGAGGGCTTCTTCAAGTTTACGAATTTGAGAACTGACTGCAGGCTGAGTCAAGCCGAGTAGATCTGCCGCTTTTCGGTAGCCTTGTTGTTCATAAACCGCCTGAAAAACTTGCAGTTGACGAAACGAAAGGCGACTTAAAAGTTGCTGGGAATTTTGTTGCATTACAAACCTTTATATTCATACATAAGGTAAAGCTTATCACTGATAAAAATTATATCAATTTTTCTTTATGTAGAGTTTAATTTAAGCTTGCTGAGAATTTATATTTGAGACTGTAGCGATGCTAAAAAAAGTTCTGATCGCCAACCGAGGTGAAATAGCCGTTCGAATCATCCGAGCCTGTGCTGAAATGGGCATCCGTTCTGTGGCGATTTATACCGAACCTGACCGTTATGGTTTGCATGTTAAAAGAGCAGATCAATCCTTTTTGCTCGGTGAAGATCCGCTCGCTGGATATCTAGATCCTTTACGAATTGTAAAGCTTGCCGTAGAAACTGGCTGTGATGCAATTCATCCTGGTTATGGTTTTCTTTCAGAAAATGCTGAATTTGCTCGTCTTTGTGAAAAAAACCATATTACGTTTATTGGCCCTAAATCCAGTGTCATCGCTGGCATGGGCGACAAAACATCTGCCCGAGACAGTATGCGGAAGGCTGGCGTTCCAGTCACACCAGGTTCTGAAGGAAATTTAGCAGATTTAGATGAAGCTCTAACGTTGGCTGATGAGTTTGGCTACCCAATAATGATCAAGGCTACATCTGGTGGTGGAGGGCGAGGAATTAGACGTTGTGATAATGCCGTAGAACTTCGTCAGCAGTATCCACGAGTCATCTCTGAGGCAACCAAAGCGTTTGGTTCTGCAGAAGTTTTCCTTGAAAAATGTATCATCAATCCGCGTCATATCGAAGTGCAGATTTTAGCGGACAAGCATGGCAATGTAGTTCATTTGTATGAACGTGACTGTTCGATTCAACGACGCAATCAAAAATTGATTGAAATAGCGCCCAGTCCACAGCTAACACCGGAACAACGTGACTATTTGGGTAATCTAGCGGTGCGGGCGGCAAAAGCCGTCGGCTATGAAAATGCTGGCACCGTTGAGTTTTTACTCACCGGTAACGAAGTGTATTTCATGGAAATGAATACACGTATACAAGTTGAGCACACTATTACTGAACAGATTACGGGCGTTGACATCGTCCGTGAGCAACTTCGTATTGCTGCTGGCTTGACGCTTAGCTATCGCCAGCAAGATATTCAGTACCGAGGTTTTGCACTGCAATTTAGAATTAATGCAGAAGATCCTAAAAATGATTTTCTGCCTAGTTTTGGACGTATCACTCATTATTATGCTCCTGGTGGTCCTGGGGTGCGTGTTGATACTGCGATTTATACCGGTTATGAAATCCCGCCTTATTATGACTCAATGTGTCTTAAACTGGTCGTGTGGGCGCTTGATTGGGAAGATGTGTTGAACCGAGGCCAACGAGCCCTCGATGATATGCGTTTACAAGGCATTAAAACCACCGCCAATTATTACAAGCAGATCCTTAATCACCCTGATTTTCGTTCAGGACATTTTAATACTAGTTTTGTACCTGATCATCCTGAATTACTAAACTATTCCGATAAACAAGATCCGAGCGCGGTAGCGCTAGCATTGGCCGCTGCTATAGCAGCCCATACAGGCTGGTAAGCCTAAGATTCGCTGGAGAACACATGAAACCAATACAAGTTACCGACGTTATTTTACGTGATGCACATCAGTCACTCATTGCCACTCGCATGCGCACCGACGACATGTTACCCATTTGTGAAAAGCTAGATAGAGTAGGCTACTGGTCTTTAGAAGTCTGGGGTGGCGCTACATTTGATGCTTGCGTACGTTTTCTTAAAGAGGATCCTTGGGAAAGACTACGACAACTGAAACAAGCTTTACCTAATACGCGTTTACAGATGTTACTACGTGGACAAAATTTGCTAGGATACCGGCATTATGCCGATGATGTTGTAAGTGCCTTTGTTGCACGTGCCGCTGAAAATGGCATTGATGTATTTCGAGTATTTGATGCACTTAATGATTTACGCAATTTAGAAACAGCAATGACGGCTGTGAAAAAAGCAGGCAAACATGCACAAGGGACTATTGCTTACACTACAAGTCCAGTACACACTCCTGAGCTATTTGTCACCCAAGCAAAGGCTTTGCGTGATATGGGTGCTGACTCAATAGTTATTAAAGACATGGCAGGATTATTAGCGCCATATCCGACCTATGATTTGGTTAAGGCAATTAAAGCTGAAGTAGATTTACCATTAGTTATTCACAGTCATTCGACAGCTGGTTTAGCGGCACAATGTCAGATGAAAGCAATTGAAGCGGGTGTTGATCGTATTGATACCGCTATATCAGCCTTTGCCTGGGGTACTAGTCATCCGGCAACAGAATCTCAAGTAGCAGCATTACGTAATACGCAATGGGATACTGGGCTTGATCTCGAACTTTTAGGGGAAATTGCTAGTTATTTTCGTGATATTCGCCAGAAATATCATCAATTTGAAAGCGAATTTACTCGCGAGGATGTATCGGTACAAATTAACCAAGTACCCGGTGGCATGATGTCGAATTTGGCCAACCAACTTAAAGAGCAAAATGCACTCGATCGTATCCAAGAGGTTTTTGCCGAAATACCCAGAGTTCGGGCAGATTTAGGCTACCCACCTTTGGTGACACCAACATCACAAATAGTCGGAACTCAAGCGGTTTACAATGTGCTGGCAGGTGAGCGTTATAAAACCATTACAAATGAAGTAAAGCGTTATCTACAAGGTGGTTACGGTCAAGCGCCAGCTCCGGTGAATTATCAATTACAGAAAAAAGCGATTGGTAATGAACAGGTCAATGATTCACGCCCCGCCGATGACTTGGCACCTGAAATGAATAAGTTAAGAGCTGAAATTGGCGCTCTGGCCTTATCAGAAGATGACGTACTGACTTATGCAATGTTCCCAGAACTTGGTCGTGAGTTTTTACAACAACGTCAAGATGGAACCTTAAAACCTGAAGTTTTATTGCCAGCAAATAATGTTAGACAGGGTAATGAAGCAATGGCGACCGAGTTCAAAATTGATGTGCATGGTGAGACCTACGATATTGCCATTACAGGGGTCGGTGATGTCGGTGGCGGTAAACGTAAGTTTTATCTGTCACTTGATGGCATGCCTGAAGAAGTCACTTTTGAAGCGCTTAATGAATATGTCAGCGAAAACGGCACTGATCGTAAAAAAGCCACTGAACCAGGTCATGTGAGTGCGCCTTTACCGGGTAATGTCTTTGAAATCTTTGTTAAAGAAGGTGACAAGGTCGAAGCGGGGCAGGCTTTATTGGTAATGGAGGCCATGAAAATGGAAACTGAATTGCTGGCTAACATTTCAGGCACGATTAAAGCGGTTTATGTCAGCAAAGGAGATCGTGTTACACCAGGAGAAACCCTAATAGAAATAGGCTAACTTAGATACGCAATCAGCATATATAATCATTAAAAGTACAATCATAAAGGCCGTAGCGAATTTAATCCTACGGCCTTTTTACGTTAAGAATTAATTTTTTGTCTGACTGAGTTCTTCGCTTTACGTCGCAACCCCATAAAGGCTAGCAATGCAGCAGCAAACAAAAATGCTGCAGCGGGAATTGGAACGTCACTTACGGGCGGACAATATTCACCCTCAATGCTTAACATAGCTTGAAAGATATTTTCTGAATCCAATAAAAACGATGCTTTGAAGTTAATGCCGGTATGAATATCATCGAACAAACTTGAACCTAAAGACTAAGTAGTGCTGCTACCTTTTTAAATTGAAGCTGGTAATGTCAATTGACCATCATTAAATGCAAAGAGATAATCAAAAAAATCATTTGAATTAGTCATTTTAGTCAATGATGCTGATGTGATTTTAAAATTATCTACTGGTGCGACTGAGGCACCAAAGCCATAAAAATATCTGTTGTCGCTCTTCTGAGAAAAGTCTTTTGTTGTAAAATCTTGACTATATGGTTGTAAGTTATAAAGCTTGGGTGAGCTATTAGGTCTATCACCACATCCATGTCGAGGTGAATGATAGCTATAGGCGAAAGCTGTACCAGAAATAGCAATAAATAATGCTATAGCAGTTAAAATTTGTTTTAAAAATTTCTATGTTTTGATCCCACTTTAGCATTGCGGCCTCCGCAGTCTTTTTTGTGACACTTGGCTTTCTGTACATCCACACAACAAGTTTGGCATTGAAAGATGCACATAACAAATAGATTCAAGTTCGTTAACTATTGTACTTTTGTAAGAATACTCATTACTTTATTTAGATAAACTTAGTTGAATATTTATAAGTATGGGGACGCTTAGTTGTTCAAAAATGCCTCTTGATGCGAGTGAATCACTACACAGATCAATCTGGCCATAAAACTTTAGATTCTTTCTTTAAGTCGATAAGTTACAACTGAAAATGAATGATTTCAGAAATATCTTGCAGTACATTGATATCTAGCTTGTTTTTAACTGTTTAATTAGCTTATCTAAAGCTTCATTGACTAAGTCTAAGCTATTACCTGATGTCATTAGGTCATTTATACTGGCAGTCACCAGATCTGAGTTCTGTTTGATAATGACACTGTTTTTTGCTATTTCATTTACCGTTAGGGCTTGTTCTTGAGTTGACTCTGCAATATGTGTATTTAACTCGCTAATGTTTTCAACGGCGTTAATAATAGGTTCTATCGCATTTTGAGTGCCATTCATTTGAATGACGCATTTTTGGGCGGCTTTACTTTGAACATTAACCGTTTGAGATGCCTCAACACTGGAGGCCACTAATTGTTGAATTATACTGCGAATTTCATCGGTAGATGAGGTTGTTCTAGATGCTAATTGTCTAACTTGGTCAGCCACTACGGCAAAACCACGACCATGCACACCAGCACGAGCAGCCTCAATTGCTGCGTTTAAGGCTAACAGATTGGTCTGTTCAGCAACGTTTTGTATCACTTCTAATACAGCACCTATATTCTTGCCATTATCTTTTAATCGAGCCATTATTTTCTCAACAGAAATTAGATTTGTCGCTAATGTTTCTACTGATAAAGCTGTTTGGCTCAGTAAATGGCTTGCTTCAGCAGTAGCTTGATTAGCTAATGATGCAGATTTCGATGCATTTGCTGCATTATCAGCTACACCCTTAAATGAATAGGACAGCTGTGATACTGCTGTTGCAACCTGATCTGTTGATGAGTTTTGCTGTTTCGTTAGCAAAAGCGCTTTTTCTGAAATTGTTCGCATATCATTGCTGGCACAAATAATTTGTTGTGATTCTACCGCTAATCGGTCAATAAGCCTCGCTATATGAGTTTGGAGATGAAGCCCCGATTTTTCAACTGATAACACTTCTTGATAATGCATATTTGAGTCTAATATTTGATTATAATTTCCCTTCAATAATTCCCGCAGAAATACCTCAAGCTGAGTCAGATGAACAATCACTTTATTTTGTAAGGAAAATAATAAAGCGATAGCGATCATAATAACGCTAATTGACACTATCATCAGCCATTTCACTCGCCATGTTATGTCTTTCTTAATGTCATCAATTTGACTTTGATGACTATTGAGCAATGACGTAAGGTGCTGCATTGCTTTATTAAGTTCTGCCTTACTTGATGTAGAGCGTGCTGAAAGTTCTGCCGTATTATCGAGTTCTTTTGTATACCGTTTGGTCAGTGATGATAAAGAGTTTAAGCTCGATTGGCCTAGTTCTTCAGGCTCTTCGGCAATTAAAGAATCTTCATCAACTTCAGTATAAATACCAAAACTGGGCAGCGCTATCGTATCAATTAGTGTTTGTGAAAACGTAATGTTTTCATTCGTTAATGATAGTTTTGACTGCAAGGAGGCGTTATCAAAATATTGTTGCCGATATAAGGTTATTTTGACTAAAGACTGATTGAGTTGAAGAAGATGGTCAGTAAACTTTACTTTGCTAATGTAATCACGAAGTTCAGCATCATTTAGATATTTCCTAAGCTGGCTGAGTTCGCCTGCACGTTCACGTTCGTTATTGATAAGTAACGCTTGTGGATTACCTGCAAGTTTGCCGGCAGAGCGTACTAATTGGACATTATTTTGAAGATCTTTAATCAATGTTTGAATTTTAAGGTTATCTTGCTTTGTGAGCCAATCAATATTGGAGGTCAATAAACCGTCCAGTATGATTTCTGCTTGCTGTAAATTATCGGCATTTCCGGTAATTAAGTATCGCTCAAGAAGAATTCGAGCATCTCTGTCAAATGCTGATTTATATGTTTGAAAGGTTTGCGAGATTTTATAGGGTTTATCTAACTCGTTCCATCCCCATATTCCAATAGCTACAGCGCACATGATAAAGCTAATAATGATGGTGATTAGAATTTTAGATACATCAGATAATTTCACACTTCACCACGATAAGTCATACATTAACGCAGTAGTGTATGTGTTAATTATGACAATTTTATTACAGATAATCAGGGCTTGTAATGATATTTTGTCTATGTAAATTTATAAGATAACGTTGCCTACAATTGAAAAAATGAACAGCCTAACAAAAGAAAATAGCTTTTATTACCAGCGATACTTATCAAAATTATCTGGATTAGCCCAGAAACGACTATTCAGCCAATCATGTTTAGGTTGATATGTTTCGATGGCATAGCTAAATAAATGATAATTTTCAATGATGCCAACACGCTTCATGCCCAATGCTAAGAAATCGGCTAATTGCCAACCTTGTTGTGTGGCGAGTGATATTTCAGAGATAACAATAATATGTTGTGCATGCGCATTACGCATCAAACCAAGCCATTGCATTGCTTGAGACTTTGGCAATGTCTCAGTGATTTCACTGACAATGGCTAAGTCAACTGTCGGTAAATCATCCAGCTGTTGTATACTAAACGGTGTTTTCAATAGGTGGAGTTTGGTATCGTGCCACTCTTTACAAGAATTAATCGCAATATCACCCGCAAGCAATAGTGACTGGTGCTGACATTGCTTAATCAAAGGCGAAAGTATTGTTGTTAAATCTAAAGAAGTACTCATGACTGAACAGGATAAAACATCTAAAGAGTTCTGGAAAGAAAAGCGTTTAAGCCAAATGAGCCATGACGAGTGGGAAAGCTTGTGTGATGGCTGTGGACGTTGCTGTTTGCATAAACTAGAAGATGAAGATGATGGACAGATTTATTACACTCGTGCCGCGTGTAGCTTATTAGATGTGTCTAGTTGTCGTTGTAAAGATTATGGCAACCGTGAAACCTTAATGCCTGATTGCATTCAATTGAGTGTTGAAAAAGCTGAATATTTTAATTGGTTACCAGAAACATGTGCCTACCGACTTTTAGCGGAAGGTGAACCTTTGCCGGAATGGCATCCATTAATTACTGGCGATCCTGATAGTGTTATTAGGGCAGGTATTTCGGTTCGTGATTTTGCCAAACCGCTCAGTGAAGTCGAAAATCTTGCGGATGAGGTTATTTCTTTATTAGAGGCGGGAATAGCGAGTCAGGATGACGCCTGAAGAGAGCAAGGAGTTAACGTCACGACTTGAAAAAGCGGCATTACTTTTATTAGGTTTAGATAGTTATAGAAAACCAGATGATTTGGCGCGACGTTTTGGATTACCTATCCCGGTTGTGCGTTTCTGGTGGCGAAATACCGATCAGAAAAAACAAGTGATAGCCGATCGTGATCTAACGCTGAAACAGGCAAAAACCATTCGTAAAGCAACCCAAACGTTAGAAGGTTGGGAAAAAGTAAAGCGCTACCGACCTGAATGTGGTGCTAAGTTAGCCAATGGTCGACGATGCAAGCTGTCGGTGGTTATTAGACAACCTGAAGGTTGGGATCAAGGTTGTTTAGCAGATCGATGCCGTATGCATGGCGGTTCATCGCGACGAATACGCAAGAAAAAAGTTGAGATTGATGAAACCTAAATCATCTCAATATGAATAAAATTAATTATCATTTTACGAGTTTAGAAAACTGATGACACAACGTACTGCTTCAACTGAGTTTAATCAAAATTTATTAAAATTTTTAGATGCTTCACCGACGCCATTTCACGCGGTGGCTACTATGCGTATTCATCTTGATGAACAAGGCTTTCAAATATTGAATGAAAAAGACGCTTGGGGGAAATTAACCGCAGGTCGTTATTACGTAACACGAAATGATTCATCGATTGTTGCCTTTACTTTGCCTGATGTTGATTTAACAACGACGGGTTTTCATATGGTCGGAACACATACTGATAGCCCTTGTTTGCATGTGAAACCACGACCAGAAAAAATTAGCCAGACGTTATGGCAACTAGGCGTTGAAGTGTATGGCGGGGCCTTGCTTAATCCATGGTTTGATCGTGATTTATCGATGGCGGGACGAGTTAGTTATGTTGATTCTAAACAGCAGATTAAACATACATTAATTGACTTCAAAAAAGCCATTGCAACGATTGCTAGTTTAGCGATCCACCTTGATCGTGAAGTTAATCAGAGCCGAAGTATTAACGCACAGACACATTTGCCACCAATTGTTTTACAACTGGCAGAAGATGAAACTAAAGATTTCCGTGATTTATTACTAGAACAGATTAAGCAGCAGCAACCAACTTGTGATGTTGCAAAAGTGCTAGATTATGAAATTAGCTTATACGATACCCAAACCGCGGCGGTTATAGGTTTAAACGATGATTTTATTAGTAGTGCCCGACTGGATAATTTACTAAGTTGTTATGTTGGTTTAAATGCATTACTCAAGACTGAGGGAATAATGCCTAGCTTACTGATTTGTACGGATCATGAAGAAGTCGGCAGTATGTCGAGTTCAGGAGCTCAAGGCACCTTACTCGAATCAGTTTTAATGCGCTTATGTCCCGATATAGAATCTCATTATCGAATGATTCAGCATTCTATTATGATTTCGGTGGATAATGCCCACGCGATTCATCCGAACTATGCTGATAGACATGATGCAGAGCACGGTCCTAAACTTAATCATGGGCCAGTGATTAAATCGAATGCAAATCAACGATATGCCACGAATAGCGAAACCAGTGCATTTTTTCGCCAATTATGTGAACAGATTAATGTGCCAGTACAAGATTTTGTTGTGCGTAGCGATATGGCCTGTGGCAGTACGATTGGACCGCTTACGGCCGCAGCACTAGGTGTAAGAACCTTAGATATCGGTGTACCGACTCTTGGCATGCATTCTATTCGCGAACTTGCGGGTAGCCAAGATGCCTACATGCTTAATAAAGTATTAACCCAATTTTTTAGATAACATTTTATATAAAGGAACAGCATCATGGCTGAAACAGTAGATGAACTAACGGTCGAATATATGGAAGGCGACGACATGACCGTTAAAGAATTAGACAAGGTTGTGTTAACAAAGGGCGCTTGGGCTACGTTGATGTATCGTTATCAAGATCTTGATCGTAAAACAGGCGAGTTTGGACCTGATAAATATACGATTCGTCGCTACCAAAAACGTAATGGTGAGTATAGCCAACGTTCGAAATTTAATATTTCAAGTAAAGATCAAGCGACTAAAATTATTGAAGCTTTAAGTAAGTGGATTGAAGACTAAAAACATGAATAAAAGCCTTATAACCAATGTGATTGCAACAGGACTGGTTGTTACAGGACTGGTTTTAGACGCACCATTTCGTGAGCCTGTATTAGCAACTGGACTCTTCGCCTTAGCGGGCGGGGTGACAAACTGGTTAGCTATTCATATGTTATTCGAAAAAGTACCAGGCTTATATGGTTCCGGTGTTATTAGTGAGCGCTTTGAAGACTTTAAAGTGGGCATTCATACATTAGTCATGGACCAGTTTTTTAGCAAAGACAATCTGGATCGTTTTTTTCTAGAAATGGTCAGCGAAAATGATCATCATAAGCTCGATTTTCATGATGTGATTGAAGAAACTGATTTGAGCGGTACTTATGATGGTTTAGTCTCTACGATTATGGAATCCTCTTTTGGCAGTATGTTGGGTATGTTTGGAGGGGTAGAAGCACTAATGCCCCTTAAGGCACCTTTTATTATCAAGATGAAAAAATCATTGAATGAGTTGGCACATAGTGAGTCTTTTCAAAGCAGTGTTCGAGAAAAACTGGCTAGTGCTTCGGTTAGCCAAGATATACATTTACAAATTGAACATGTCGTAATGTCACGTTTAGAAGAGTTGTCACCGCAGATGGTGAAAGACATTATTCAAGCGATGATCAGACAACATTTAGGCTGGTTAGTTGTTTGGGGAGGCGTGTTAGGCGGCGTGATTGGCTTAGTGACGAGTCAATTACCGCTATAATATTGGCTGTCAACATACTTTAATAAAAACCGCTAAGGTATAGAATCTTAGCGGTTTTTATTTTATTAAGCATTAGTTTTCGACTTTTCATTGATGTTCTTTCAATTTATTAATTCTTATGCTTATCTCGCGCTTGTTGGCGCTGTTCGGGTGTCATATTCATCCATTTTTCACGCATCTGCTGACGCTGGTCATCGGGCAAGTTTTTAAATCTTTCACGACTGTCGATTAGACGTTGCTGATCTTCAGAGGGCAATTGTTTAAAGCGTTGAATGCGTTCACGAATTTGTTGTTGTTGTTTTGGAGGAAGATTTTTAAATTTTTGGTAACGTTGTTTAGCGATTGCTTGTTGCTCTGGCGTCATATTCTGCCAATGTTCAGCTCGTTGTTGCTGTTTAGTCTCAGTGTCATTACCAGCATAGGTGGGACTTATCATTACTGCAAAGAACAGCATGCTAATCAAATTTAGTGGTGTATGCATTTTCATGAATAGTCCTTTAACTGACCTCAGCTATTAGATCCAGTTGAGTCGGTATCCTCAAGCCATTGATAAAAATCAAGATACTGATATAACTCGATTTCGCCAACATCGGAGATATCAGTAACTAAAACCCATTCTGGACTTGTCTCGGAGATATCAGTAACTAAAACCCATTCTGGACTTGTCGCTGTTACTACCACGGGACTATTTTGTATTTGCGGTGATGCAGGCATAAGCATTACCATTAATAGTGCAATTACGCCTGCTGAAGCTAACCCTGTAAACCACAGACTGAGATGAATACGTTTAGATTGTGCAAATTGAAGAGCGTTATATCGCGCTTGGCTAAGCCGAGATTGTGTCATGGCATCCAATGTCATTACACTTGAATCTAGTTGATGTTTTACATTGTTTTCAAAGTGATTTTTCATGGCCATGTCTCCCCTAATTTATTGCGTAAAACAGTTAATGCACGATGATAATGCGTTTTTACACTGCCTGTCGAACAACCCATTGCTTGTGCAGTTTGTGCGGTGTCCAAGCCTTGCCAGCACCGTAATAAAAAGGCTTGCCTCTGTCGAAGTGGTAAGCGTTGTAATTCCACCTGTAACATGTCAATGGCCTGTTCATTAAGTAAATGAGTTTCAGGCGTTCTTGCTGATGAATCTGCGATGTATTCCAAAGCATTGTCAGCATCTTCATCATTGCTAACAGGTAACCAAGCAAAAAATTTTTGACGAATATTTTTGCTACGATACCAGTCGGTGATTTGTCTCTGCAAGATACGATGAAATAATGGCGGCCACTCTTGTTCAGGTAGATGCCGGTATTTTTTGACTAATTTAATCATCGCCTCTTGCACAATATCTAAAGCATCTTCACGGTTTCCAGTAGCGAATTGTGCCATTCGAAATGCCTGAGATTGATTGTCAGCTAAAAATTTATTGAGCAGTTCAGACATTAAAATTGTGTCCTTAATGCTCTAAGTAATTTGCAACTATGAGCCATTATCACTGACGTTGAGTACGCTCAATGTAAGCTACTATCGCGTTCCTCTAAAGCCCTGAATTTCGTTCCTATTATGCTTGTCATAATGATTATTATTGTTGCGATAGTTATTGTAGCGATTGTGGTCATTATTATGTCTGTGATCATCATTATGTCTGTAATCATCGTGATAATCCCGACGGTCATAATTACGTTGACGTACATAATATGTGGGGCCAGGAACGACCAAACTAAATGAAAACGGAGCATTATATCTGTCTACTGATCGATAATCATGACGTTCATTATAATCAGAACGATCTGAGTGGGCTGATACCGCTGACGATGTGGCTAATGAAATAACCGCAGCAAAAAGTATTAATTTAATTTTCATATTAACTTCTCCGATGAGTGTAGAAGGGTCTACAGTTATAACAACGGGGTTGAAGAGAATTGGTTGACAGGAATTATATATTTATTTTTTAAGTTACATTTTTATTCAACCGTAAATCTTGTTTGAAGTAGGATTTTAATTGTTGATAAACCTCAGGGCACTGCTTTTCGAGTAGCTCAGGCGCTGTGAAAAAATATTCACAACTGACTGCAAAAAACTCAGCGGGGTTAGTTGCTGCGTAGCTATTAATATAAGTATGTTGATGATGTTCGATTTGGTTTATCAATTTGGCATGAGCATCACGAAGAGCGTCTGACCAAGTTTGCAACGACATGTCATTAGTCAGAGGTGGTTGACCATCTGCTCGACCAGACAACATATCTAATTTATGGGCAAATTCGTGAATGACAACATTATGACCTTGGTGCAATCTATAGCTGTCTTGTTCAACATCTTGCCAAGATAAAATGACAGGGCCTCGGCCCCAAGATTCACCACTCAGCCCGCTTTTTTGAGCATGAACAATGCCATTTTCATCAGTAACATCACGGTTGACGATAAATGCTGAGGGATAAATAACAATTTCGACCCAACCAGCAAAAGCGTTCAAACCTAAATAAAGAATTTCGAGACAGGCCTGTGCAGCAATAGTGATGCCCATGTCGAGCGTCACTTCTAAATCATGCACACCTGTAAATGATTTTTGATGTAGAAATAGCGTAGTAAGCATCCGTAATCGTGCTTTTTCTTTATTGGTACGAGTGGCGAGGAGTGGTATTTTAGATGTGACGCGACGCCATGTAGTGAAAGGGATGGCGTGTTGTCGTAAAATTCGTCTAGTTAGGAAGCGTTTTATAAAATTCATAAAAATGCACTCAATCTTTGCTTTGACGTATTTGTTGTCGCGATGCTGAGTTAGCTAAAATTTGAGTCTTAAGTTTGATCGTCGTATCACTTCGACCCCATACTTTTATTTCTTCTAGACTGCGAAAGCAGCCGAGACAAATATCCAGTTCATTAAGGCAGCAATTACGTACGCATGGTGAGTTAATCTGTGTCATATAAAAAAAGGCATCCGAAGATGCCTTAGTTTGTGACTAGTCGTAGCTATAATGTTTACGAAGTTGTTTAGTCACTTTCCACATGCTTTTTAGGCCAACTGGAAAAATGGCATAGTCACCAGGAACGATAGTAACTGAAGGTTCGCCATCTGGCGTTACAACGATTTCGCCTTCAAGAATATACGCTTTTTCTGTTTCATCGAAGTCAAGTCTAAATTCTGTAACGGGACAATCCCATGTTTCCCAAGCTGATACACCAAGTTCTTTTAAACGATCTTCACTTGGGTTTTTTTCAATAATGATTTTTGGCATAAATATCCTGACTATAGTTTTGTTAAAAATCAGTTGTTGCTATGAAGCATAAAACCGATATTTAGTTTGAGCTTACTACTTATATATAAGCGAGATTATTGTCACGCTATCTGCGACCGGTAAATAATACCAGAAAGGGTAAATATTATTTAGATTTGTAATGATTTATTCTTTATCACTATTTACTTTGACAGATATTAAATGGCATGACTTGTTGCCATTATTGCGACTGCCGAATTGACATAACTGCTTGGAAAAATGACATTATTTGTTCTCTGGTTAATTGACCTTCATGTTCAACGGGTACTTCACCCACGGGCGACATCATATAACCTTTAAAGCGATAATTTGCGACACCATTCATCATGACATTAGTGCTAGCGTTAGTCAGTTCATCTGGTTTCACGATGACGGGAACAGAAAAGAGTTGAGTTTCATGAGCGCCTAAACTTTTTTCACCGAGCGCTTCAATCTTTGCAATGGCGGTTTCATTTAGATAAATATCACCGTACATTTCTCTTACAGGTAATTTAAAATCATTAGGGTTATATAAGCTAACATCCAAAATTGCGCGATTTTGTTCAGCAGTAAATGACTTTAATTTAATATTAACGACTTCTGGTGCAAGAACGTTATCAGGCATAACACCCGCGTGACTTAACGCCGATAAATTCATGATTACAAAAGCGATGGCGAGCAATTTTTTCATTTTATATTCTCTAAAGGTCGAGTAGATTAACTAACAAAATGTTTTGATGAATACAACGTAATTAAAGACAGTTTTAAGCAATTGATATATCCATACACTAGATATATTTTAATACATTTAATAGCCTTTCTTAATTAACATAACTGAACTACGGTCAATTAAGATTTAATTTAGTTTCTTTATCATTTGAGGAGAAGCTTGTTTTCTATTGGTATATATTTTGAGCTTGCATCAATCAGTGAGCTGGCAGTGAGTTGTCTGACGCCATAAACTTCAACATAAACACCATAATCAGCTCGTATTTTTTTGACCAATAAATCAAAATCGCCGTCACCAGATGCTAATACAACGACATCTACTTGTTTTGCATATTCCATTGCATCAATGGTTATACCCACATCCCAATCGCCTTTTGCCGAGCCGTCAGATCTTTGAATAAAAGGCTTTAATTTAACCTCAAAACCGATCGCTTTTAGGATATTTTGGAATTGCCTTTGTTTTTCATCACCTCGATCAATGGCATAGGCAAAGGCTTTTACAACGTGCCTATTAGCAGTAGCTTGTGCCCAAAACTCGTTATAGTCAAAATTACAATTATGACTGTGTTTAGTTGTGTAATAAATATTCTGTACATCAACAAGTAAGATAACTTTTTCCATAAATACTCTGATTTTTTGCCAGTCAGATACCAGCGAAGACTCTTAGTGTACATTTAAATATAGTTATACTTAATACTTTAAACAGTAACTTTGTACCCATATTAATAAGTGTTGAAGTTCTGTAATACTTTCGAACAAATAAACTTTAAGCCAACTATCTCAAAGATACTTTGCCAATTAACCGCTTCTTCTTAATGCAAATTTTTAATCGTCATCCGATGATTTTCTGGAGCTTAATACGTCTGCATCATATACGAAGATTCGTTAATTTATATAGGTTATCAACAGTTAATTAGTATGAATTTTTTATGATATGCTGAACACTAAGGAAATAGATAATCTGGAGTTGGGCTGATGAGTATTAAAGAAACCATTCTAACAACCTGTCCACGCGATTGTTATGATGCATGTGGTATTGAAGTGAACATTACGGACGGCGAAATTTCAAGTGTGCGTGGTGACCCTAATCACCCAGTAAGTCGAGGTAAGTTGTGTAAAAAATGTTCTATCGCATACAACGACGTTTGGCGCGATGCTAATGCACGTTTAACCCAACCGTTACGGCGAATTGGTCCTAAAGGAAAAAGTCAATTTGAAGCGATTTCGTGGGATGAAGCTTTGAACACCATCGCTAATCGATTCCATAGCATCATAGACAGTCATGGTGCCAATACTATACTGAACACGCATTACACCGGTACATTTTCAATGATTGGTTTCCATTTTCCAATGCGATTCTTTAATCGTCTGGGCGCTACAGAAGTCAACCCAGATTCTATTTGTAATCTTGCGGGTCATCTTGCATTAAATTATGTGTATGGTTCCTCAATGAATGGCTTCGATCCGCGCACCTCTAAAGATAGTCAATGTATTGTGGTGTGGGGTGCTAACCCTTCAGCTAGTGCGCCCCATATTGATCAGCATTGGTTACAAACTTCAAAAGCAAAAGTTATTGTCGTCGATCCTATCCGTACCCCATCAGCAGCTAATGCCGATCTTCACTTACAGCTTCATCCTGGCAGCGATGCTGCATTGGCGTTTGGCATCATGCACGTAATGTATCGTGATGGATTATTAGACAATGACTTTATCGACGTTAACACTAATGGTTTCGACCAGTTATTACCGGCTATAAAGGCTTACACTATTGAACAGTGCGAAGATGATACGGGGGTTGAAGCAAGCTTAATTGAACAGTTTGCTCACATTTATACTGCGGGGCCTTCATTGCTTTGGTTGGGTCAGGGTTTTCAGCGCCAAGTCCGTGGTGGTAATGCGATTCGTGCTTGTAGCTTGTTGCCTGCATTAACTGGAAATATTGGCAAACCTGGTACCGGTTTCTTATACCTCAATGGTCTGGCTAACCGAAACGTTGATGATAGTTACTTGCTAGGAACTCACTTAGCAAAAACACAAACTCAATCTATAAGCCACATGGATTTAATTGACTATCTTGAGGATGCAAATAAATCACAAGCATTATTCTGTTGGAATATTAATAATGTTGCTTCGAACCCTGATCAAACAAGATTGAAAAAAGCACTGAGTCGGGAGGATTTATTTACAGTCGTGACGGATCTGTTTTCAACCGATACGACCGATTATGCCGATATCATTTTGCCGGCAGCAAGTTTTCTTGAGTCTGACGATCTTGTGGCTTCTTACTTTAATCTTAGTTTGTCTGCTCAAGTTAAAGTTTCGAAAGCCATGGGAGAGTCGTTAGCCAATTCTGAAATTTTCCGACGTTTGTCCAGGGCCATGAGCTTTGAAGAAGCAGCGCTTTATGAAACGGATCATCAAGTCATTGAGCATGTCTTGCTAGCTTCAGGCTCAGGAGAAACTTTCGCTAGCCTGTCCTTGAAGGGTACAGTGTCGATATCTGATGCACCTGTAATTCAGTTTGAAGATCTTAAGTTTCCGACAAATGATGGTCGTATACATTTAAGTTCATCTGCTGCAGTTACCGATGGTCTGCCGTTAATTCCCGAACCTCACGCAGATATGCGACCCGCTAATAACATGTTAAGGCTATTATCTCCAGCATCACCTTGGTTACTTAATAGTAGCTATGGTAATGATATTAAAATTGAGCTGCAGCTTATGCAAGCAAATGTTGTGCTTAATCCACAAGAAGCTAAATTACGAGGGTTGCAGGAAGGCCAAATCGTGATATTACATAATAAAACGGGGAAACTTGAGCTGAAATTAGCATTAGATAAAGGTATACCATTGGGAATAGCCCTTAGTCACAAGGGCCTTTGGCCGAAACGTCAATCGGATAATTCAAATGTGAATGTCCTTAATCCGGGATTAAAATCAGATATGGGAGGAAGTAGCAGCGTCCACAATATAGCAGTTGAGATTTCAGCAAAATAACATCTCCAAAAGTATTTCATGAATACGTAATGGAATTAACGCTATCACATTATAAAAAGCTCAGATATTCTTAATATCTGAGCTTTTTGATTAATATTTGTAGAAACACTCAATGTTAATCATTTGATAGATGAGATGTGAAATAACTTATTTAGATTTTTTCTTGGATTTTTTAGCCTTGTCTTTATCCTTTTTTTTATTCTTGTCTTTCTTGTCTTTCTTGTCTTTCTTGTCTTTCTTGTCTTTCTTGTCTTTCTTGTCTTTCTTGTCTTTCTTGTCTTTCTTAGCGTTCTTGTCTGTCTTTTTATCTTTATCTTTATCTTTGTTTTTTGTGACGACTACATTTTCTTCTGAAACTACAGTCATTCCTAAGTTGCCAGCATCAGCAATGATTTGAGTTGCTTTTTTTTCTGTAATTCCTGGGGTGACAGCAAGTAGTGCGACAGTTGTATTAGCAAGATCAGCTACGGTGACGAAACCATGTTTAGCCAGCGCAATTTGCATTGCGGGGCCAATGCCACGAACGTCAAGAATAGTTTGAGTCATGTTTTATCTCCATTTAAACGATGAACTAACAGATATTAAGTTGTGAATTATTCGGTAAGTCTAATGTGCATTTTTTGCAGCAATCCATTGTGACATATATTTGGTACTCATCATGGAATGATGTCTAAGCATGCTACCAGTAAAATTAGCTAAACGGTGTGAATTTAAATTATCTGTTATATCAATTATCTTGGCGATTAACGTTGGGCCTAAGAGTCGCTTGTCATAACGTGAAGCAAGTAACGACAATGCATGGTGTTGAGCGTTTAACCAAACTTTCTTATCGTTGTACAAATTAACCGCTGACGCTACAAATTCAGTGACATCATCGGCAATTAAACCTGGCCATGGTTGTTGATCATGCATGCCTTCACTGCCTAATGATGATGTGACACTAGGCGTTTGCATAATCATTGCATCTAAGAGCTTACCTTTAATGCCGGCGCCGAATCTTATTGGGGCTAAACATACACGGGCTCGTTCCATCACAACTAATGCATCTTCTGCCCAACCTTTTATTAAAAATCCAGTTTTTGGGTTATTTAATGCGGTGGCTTTAGGAGGAGGATAGGAACCGTAAATATGTAATTGCGCATCAGGAATTTGTTTTTTAATCAGCGGCCATATTTGTTGAAGATGTAAAACGACATCCCAATTAGGTGCATGACGAAAGTTACCAATGGTCATGAAGTGCTGACGTTCAGCAAAAGATCGGGTTGAAGTTGGACAAGTTGCCAGATCAACCATAAACGGTAGATGAAGTAATAAAGATGAATCGACTTTAAACGTTTTGATTAATAAATCCATTTCAATGTTAGAAATAATTAACGATAGATCACAACGTAATATTGCCGCGATTTCACGTTTTGCTAAATCGCTTAATAAATCAGCTTGGGTCATCTCACGATTGGATTTACTAGCTTGATGTCGTGCTTGACGTAAACATTGTAGATCTTCTGTATCTAAAATCTTCAGCGCTTTTGAACAATTCTTTTCGACACGCCAACCAAATTGTTCTTCCATCATAAAGCGGTCAAACATCACGATATCGGGTTGATAATCTGAAATATAGCGATCAAAACTGTCACAATTTAATACGATTTGTTGGCTAGAAATCCCTTCGCTTGCTAAATCAATCATGTGATCGGAGGGTTGAGAAGGGGTCGCGAATTCAACTTGCCAGTTTTGTTGTTTATATTCGCGTAAAATTGACATCATATGACTGCCAGCAGCGGATGAATTAGGTTCAGGCCAGACATAACCGATTATTAGTACTTTTTTCATTTAATCATGTTCGCTTTAATATTGAGTTGTGAATTTTAAATTCATCGTCATCATATTTGTGACTATTGAGGTTACTTTGCAAGAAAATCATTTTACCCCATTTAAAGAATCAATAGCGTCGATTGCGCTGCCTGTACGTTTTACTTTTCCTTTTTATTATCAGCCACATCCTTTATGTTTATTGGCTGCTAAGGAATTGCAAGCTCATTTAAAAACGCAAACGAGCTGGCAGCATAATTTCGGGTTGACTGACGATCTTGATACGGCTATAGGTAAAATGTTTGGCGTGTTATTAGTGCAAAATAAACGAGGCGATATCGGTTATCTAGCAGCTTTTTCAGGAAAATTAGCGGATAAAAATCATTTGCCCAACTTTGTGCCATCTGTCTTTGATATGTTGGCTGAAGATGGTTTTTTCTTAGCGGGACAATCTGAGATTAATCTTATTAATGAGCACATCAAAAAATTAGAAGACAACCCGCTAATCGCTGAAATTGAATTGGCATTAATAGCTGAGGAAAACGCGTCATCTGTTGCGATTCAAACACATAGACAATTAATGATAGAAGGCCGTAAAACTAGAAAACTGATAAGGTTTGAAGCGGAACGAACTCTAAACTTAGAAGGTTTCTCACAATGCAAAGCACAATTAAGTAGAGATAGTATTCAAGATAAAAATCAGTTGCGTGATCTGACCATTTATTGGGACGCCAGAGTACAAAATACACAAAGAGATCTGACTATCGTTAAGGATGAACTGAACCAGTTAAAACTAAAGCGTAAGACATTATCAGCCAACTTGCAGCAGCAGTTATTCAAAAATTATCGGTTTTTGAATAACAAAGGTGTCCATAAGAGTCTCTATGATATTTTCGAAGAAA